>LNAP01009810.1_pt1 | contig 17000 bp, 15 predicted proteins | sample 602601 | NCBI WGS metagenome assembly LNAP01 (sample SAMN02440304, study PRJNA202911) | soil metagenome | biome: Subtropical and temperate rainforests or woodlands; isolation source: soil samples (1 kg each in a 20% v/v slurry with milli Q water) were... ... | reverse complement strand
CCCTCTGCCACCACTTCGATATGCAGCGCACGCCCCATGCTGATGATGGCACTGACAATGGCACGGTCGCCATCATCCTCGGGCAGGCCCCGCACAAACGACTGGTCGATCTTGAGCTTGTGGATGGGCAGCTTCTTCAGGTAGGCCAGACTGGAGTAGCCCGTACCAAAGTCGTCAATCGCCAGGCCTACGCCAAGCTCTGCCAGAGCCCCCAATCGCTGCTCCATTTCCTGCGCGTCCTGCAGCAGGATGGTTTCGGTCAGTTCCAGCTCCAGCAAGGTCGGTGGCAACTGGTGCACGGCCAGCAGGCGGGTCACGCGTTCGACAAAATCAGTCTGGCGAAACTCCAGGGCAGACACATTGACGGACACCACAATGGGCATGCCCTCGTGCCTCCATTGGGCAGCCTCGCGCACCGCCTGCTCCATGACCCACGCCCCCAGCGTCACGATATAGCCCGACTCCTCGGCCAAGGGCACAAACTGCGCGGGAGATACTGCGCCAAACTCGGGATCCGTCCAGCGGATGAGTGCTTCCGCTCCGACGATCCTGCCGGTAAGAAGATTCACCTGGGGCTGGTAATGCACGGCCAGGCGCTGCTCGCCCAGCGCCTGGCGCATGGCGTGCTCGAGCTTCATGCGCGACAACAGGTTGGCGTTCATCTGCGGCTGGTAGAAGCCATAGCTGCCACGCCCCCGCTCTTTGACACGGTACATGGCCGTATCGGCCTGCTTGATGAGGTCGTCGAGAGTGGCCCCATCTTGCGGATACAACGCCATGCCGATGCTGCACTGGATGGAGAAGCCCATGCCATCGAGCAAATAGGGGCTGAGCATATCGTCCAGTATCCGGCGCGCCACGCTTTCTGCCACAACGGCGTCGGCCCCATGCACGTAAATCACAAACTCATCGCCACCGAGACGGCACAGCATGTCCGTCTGCCGCAGGCAAGCCTGCAGACGCTCGGCGACCAACTGCAATACCCGATCCCCAAACGGATGACCGAGAGAGTCATTGATGATCTTGAACCTGTCCAGGTCCAGGAAAAGAATGGAAAAGCCCGTGTCACTTGCGCGAGCACCCTGGATTGCGGTATCCACCCGCTGAGACAGCAGCAACCGGTTGGGCAGGCCAGTCAGAACATCGCTGTAGGCGAGCTCTTCAATGCGTTTTTGGGCTGCATGCTGCAGCGTGAGGTCTCGCATGAAGCCAATGCTTTGCACCAGTCGGCCTTCGTCATCGCGCAAGGCCACCCACGAAAGATGCACGGCACAGTAGGCGCCATTGTCACGGGGCAGCCAGAGCTCGCCCTCCCAGAAACCGTCGCGGTCCCACCCCGCCAGCACCTGCGCCATGAACGAGGCATCCGACCCATTGCCAAACAGGGACGCCGCCATACACCCCACAAAAGCGGCAGCACCGGCGCCCACCAATCGCTCGCAACCCGGGTTCATGCGCATCAGGTGGTGCCGGCTGTCTGCAATGAAAATGGCATCCAGGCTGGAATCGAAAACCCGTGCAGCCAGGCGCAAGCTGGCCTGCACCTCCGCTTGGCGGGTGATATCCCGAAACGAATACACCCGCCCCACTGGGCGTCCCTGGTGAAGCTGGGGCACAACGCGCCGTTCCACCGTCAGGCCACCGTGCAACTGCAGGATGTCGGCGCTCTCCAGCAGGGGCTCGCGCTCAAGGGCAATCAGGCGTTGCTGGTAGTCTTGGCGATCCACCACCCGGGATGCCATATGGTCATGCACCGCAGCGTCGTTGCGCTGCACCAGGAGGTCGCGTGGAATGCTCCAGATTTGCGCCAACCGCTGGTTGAAAGCGCGCACACGCCCATCAAGCCCGCACACAAGCATTCCGTCGGCCGCAGAGTCGAGGGTGGCGCGCAATTCTGAAAGCAGGGTCTCCAACTCCCGCTCTGTGGCCTCATGGGCACTGCGATCGAGCATCGTCAGCATAAAAACCGCACGACCATTGCCTTGTTCCACACAGCTGACACGCCGATCGACCGGCACCAGCAAACCATCTGGCCGCAACACACTGGTATGCGAGCGTATGCCATCCGCAAGGGTGGCAACGGGCTCGGCCCAGAATGCGTGATCCTGGGGCGTTGCCGCCAGGCATGTCACCGGCTTGCCCACCATGTCATTTGCTGGCATGCCTGCCAGTCGCTCGGCCGCCTTGTTCGCCAAAAGGATGCGCAAGCTGTGGCCATCCACGAGCCACACTGCCTCCAGCAGACCATCCAGCAAAGACAGCAGCGGCAACTGACTCACGCTTGGGCCTCGTCAGGACCTGGGTCGACAGCGCGTTCAAAAAAATAGCAAATCCGCTTGCGTGGCGAAAGGTAGTCGAGGGCATCGCGCGGCAACTGGGCAGGTTTCAAGCTGCGTCGTATGCCCAGTTCGGGCATCGCCTCCAGATCCAGCACCTGTGCCTCATCCTTGGGAACCCGAGGATCGTGAACGATCACTTTGGGCCGCAGCGGTCTGGATGAGTTGACCGACACCACGATGGCGTAACGGTCATTGACAAGCTGCACCACCGATCCCGGCGGATACACGCCCATCATGCGGATGAAGGCGCCCAGCACCACCGGGTCAAAGCGGGATTTGATCTGGGCAAAAATCACTGACAGGGCTTCATGGGGCGTCAAGGCATCCACACCCGCCGCGGGGTTGCACATCCGGTCGTAGTGGTTGACCAAAGCCAATATCTGGCCCGAACGTTGCATATCCTCGCCCACGAGATGCAGGGGAAATCCGCTCCCATCTGCCATTTCATGGTGCTGCGCGATCGCTGTCAGGACCGAATCAGACAATCCCATCAATTGCGCAAAGGCAACTGACTGCCCTACGTGCGATTCATACCGCTGCCGTTCGACCGGCGTGAAACCGGCAGTCGGCACGTTGAGCTTGCCGAGATCGTGCAGCAGCGCAGCGATCCCGAGTTCGTGCAGTTCCGGGCTTTTCATGCCCAGTGCCTTGCCGAGCAAAAGGCTGATGACCATCACGTTGACGGGATGCTGTGCGCTGCTCTCGCCCACGCCTTCTGACAGGAGACGGATCACGGAGTCGCCGTTCTCCAGCAACTCCCTCAGGCAATCCGACACTACCACCTCGCACTGGGTGCGAGCCAAGTCGGGCTGAACAACAACCGTGCGCTCCAGCGCTTGGTACTGCCGCGTTGCGTCCCCGAAGCGCTGATTGCACGCGGCCAGCACCCGACTCTGAAGCTCCAGGTGGGAACAGTTCCGGGCCGCGACGGAATCCGCGTCAGCAGAAACCTGCGCCACTGCGTCTTCGATCGACTCTGCAGCAAGGGTGTCGCGCGCGTTGCCAGAGTTCCTATCCAGCGCATGCACTTCAGGATCACTTTTACTGGGGAAGTAACGAACCTCTACGATGCCCAGCTCCCTGAGCGTGGTGATCTGGTCTGCGGACGCAATGCGAAAGCTGCTCACCGGGAAGGGGTGACGCATCCAGCCCAAATCGAGCTGAACGTACATACCGACACGAAGCTGACTAATATCAATAAGGAGGGAAGAATTCACGACACAGGAGGCGAAACATGGCGATATGAATTCCACCAATAATTACAACAATTATCGCCACTTCACCGGCCACTCCGCCCCTCGCAGCAAAAAAGCAGCAATGTCAAACAACACTGCGCCACAGAACAGTCGAAAGAGCCAGAGACGTTCTACCCAGGATTATTCCGCTCAAGCCCGGGGAGACTATTGGCTACCGGCACCAGAGAGACGGTTTGTAGACCAGGTCCATCCACAAGGCCCAGCCGGCCACCCCCACAAGCGATGCTCCCGCCAGCCTAGTCCCCCAACTGGCCCGCACGGCATTGAGGTATGAACGCAATTTGCCCCATACCAAGGGGCCGCCCACCAGCCACAGGCCACTGCCCACACCAAACAGCGCCATGGTGGCAGCGCCCTGCACGGCCCCCCCGCTGAGCGCTGCAACCAGTAACGCCGAGTACAGCAATCCGCACGGCATGAGCGCCCAAAGCGCCCCCGCCACCATCAGCCCGCCCGGTGCACGGACAAGGGGTTGCACGCGGCGCCAGGCCGCACGCCCAGCCTGCTCCACCCAGGCAGGCTGGCGCGCCTGCACCATCATCATCAGTCCCCAAACCATGACCGCAACATGCATCAACGTCCATACCTGACTCAAGGCCATGGTTTGCTGCGTCAGCCATGCCAGGCTGTCCATGGCCAGCGCAGCCAGCGCGCCCGCCCCGGCATAGCCCACCAGGCGCCCGAGGTGGAACGCAAACAACCGGCGCGGCATTGCGCCTTGGGCAAGCCACTGCACGGGCTGGGAGGCGGTGCCGCCGGTATCGCCCGCAGTCGAACACGGCGCGCCCTGGCCCACGAGCACACCGCAAGGTGCGGAGCACATGGCGAGGCAATGGGGCCCACCGGCGAGACCCATGAGCAAGGCAGTTATGGCAAGGGGCGCAAGCATGAAACCTGGTGCACAGTTCGATCTGTCCAACCTAGATGATGCGAGAAAACCGGGCCCGATTGCGATCCGCCTGCAAATAACGGTCAAACACCATCGCGATGCCGCGCACAAAAAACCAGCCCATGGGCGTCACCTTGACGCCTTCGGAATTCAGCGCGACAAGGCCTTGCTCGGCCATGGTCTCCAGTTGCTCCAGCTCCGGCGCGAAATACGTCCGAAAATCAATGAGCCACGCCTGCTCCATGGGCTCGAACTGCACTTCGCCCTGGCACATGAGCGCCATGATGACCGCCCTGCGCACCAGGTCGTCGCGGTTCAGTGCCAATCCTCGCACCACCGGCAAACGCCCCTGGTCCAGGTGGTCGTAATACTCCTCCAGCGACTTGGCGTTCTGACTATAGGTGGCCCCCACCCTGCCGATCGCTGACACACCCAGGGCAATGAGATCGCAGTCGGGCTGTGTGCTGTAACCCTGAAAGTTGCGGTGCAATCGCCCCTGCCGCTTGGCAACAGCCAGGGCGTCGGTAGGCAGGGCAAAGTGGTCCATGCCCACGTACACATAACCTGCGTCCATGAAGGCATCGAGCGAGCGCGACAGCATGGTCACCTTGGCGGATGCGGCGGGGAGCTCCGTCGAAATGATGCGTCTCTGGGGCTTGAAGCGGTCGGGCAGATGGGCATAGGCATACAGGGCGATCCGGTCGGGGCGCAATTGCGCCACCTGCGCCAACGTGCGGTCGAACGACTCGGGCGTCTGGCGCGGCAGTCCGTAGATCAGATCCACATTCACCGACTCAAAGCCCAAAGCGCGAGATGCCTCCACCAGCGCAAACACCTGCTCTGCCGGCTGGATGCGGTGCACCGCCTTCTGAACCTCGGCATCGAAATCCTGCACGCCGAAGCTCAGCCGGTTAAAGCCCAACTCCGCCAGCACCGCCAGGCGCTCCGCTGTGACAGTACGGGGGTCGACCTCGATGGAATATTCGCCACCCGGCGCGCACGAGAAGCTGCGCCGCAGCGTTGCCATGAGCTGGCGCAGTCCGTCGTCCGACAGAAAAGTCGGCGTGCCGCCCCCCAGATGCAGCTGACTGACTACCTGCCCAGTGCCACAGTGGGCTGTGTGCAGATCGATCTCGCGACTGAGATAGCGCAAATACACATCGGCACGGTCATGGTGCTTGGTGATGATCTTGTTGCATGCGCAGTAGTAACACAGCGATTCGCAAAACGGAATGTGGACGTACAGGGACAGTGGCAGTGCCATGGCCGTGGTACCCACCCGGCGCTGCGAGAGCGCCAGCACGTAGTCTTCGTGCCCAAACGCCTCCACAAACCGGTCCGCGGTGGGATAGGAGGTATAACGAGGCCCTGGCACGTCAAAACGGCGCAGAAGTTCTGGTGAAACAGCGGTCATGGGAAAATATCCTTGCGTGCACCAGTACTGTGCCGTACCCTTCAATCGACGTCCTTGACCTTAATCAAGAGCACGAAGGGACGCAGCGGTGACAATTTGATTCATATCAGCCACCGGGTCGCAGCGCGGGACAATTGCGTCCCAACAGACATCAGCCAACTATCCCGGCCCAACCAGGTTCCAGTGTCCATGAATCCGCAAACCATCAAAGTCGCCTGTTCCAACTGCAACCTGCGCGAACTGTGCATGCCCGTAGGTTTGAACGAACAGCAGTTGCAACGCATTGATGACATCGTGGCCGTGCGACGAAAAATCAAACGTGGCGGCACCCTCTTTCGCAATGGAGAGGCATTCACCTCTCTCTATGCCATTCGCACCGGTTTTTTCAAGACCTGCGTCGCCACGGAAGACGGGCGTGACCAGGTCACTGGTTTTCAGATGGCCGGTGAAATCATTGGGCTCGATGGCATCGTCAACGACCACCACACCTGCGACGCCATCGCCCTCGAAGACGCCGAAGTGTGCGTCATGCCCTTCGACCGCATCGAAGAACTGTCGCGCGAAGTCAATGCCCTGCAGCACCATGTTCACAAAATCATGAGCCGCGAAATCGTTCGCGAGCACGGTGTCATGCTTTTGCTGGGCAGCATGCGCGCGGAAGAGCGCCTTGCTGCGTTCCTGCTCAATCTGGTGCAACGCCTGCACGCCCGCGGGTTCTCGCAATCTGAACTGGTGCTGCGGATGACGCGGGAAGAAATCGGCAGTTACCTGGGACTCAAACTGGAAACCGTCAGCCGCACGTTCTCGAAATTTGTAGAAGACGGCACTGTGGAAGTCAAACAGCGCCATGTCCGCATTCTGGACACCGAGGCCCTCAAGCGCATCGTCAACAGCCAGCAGGCCTGCCACTGATCGCCATCGAGGAATCCACCCTTACGGGCATGACGAAGCCTTGTGACAATCGTCCGGCCGAGCCTCTGGGGGCACCGGGCAGCGGTTGAGTTCAAAGGATGACATGGACAGCAGTGTCGTCAGCGCACTGGCAAGCATGGTAACAATCCAGAAGACAAAGAACGCAAGGGTATAAACGCCCTGGCGCGACAGCGTCAATGGCTGGCCAAACCAATGCAGATCCTGCGGATCCACCATGGCAAAAACCAGCATTTCCAGAATGCCCGCCACCAGAAAGGCAGGCCATGCAATCCACATCAAGCGTTGTTTCCACATCGTCTTGTCTCCTAAGATTTTTCTGAAGTGATGTGCATCCACCAGGCTGGCATTGAATCTCAGCGAGGTTGGTCCCCGGCAGGTGTTGCCGCGTGGTTGCGGGCCTTGAGTGCCGGGGCCAGGCTTTTTTCAGGCTGCGCCAGCGTCTGGTTGATCTCCATTCCCTTGCGGTAATAGTCTTCCTCAACGACAGGGTCCGGCCGACTGACGGCGAGCCACAACGTGACGAATCCGGCAATCACCACAATGACCGGCCCGGCAATCACCAGCCAGACATGACCAAACTTCCACCAAGGCTGCGGGGGCTGGATGACATAAAACCTCCTCAGCTTGTCAGCAATACAGATCACAAGACACCACGGAACCTGCAGTGACCTGCAGTGACCTGCATTTAACGCGGCACCAGGAAAATGGATTTTTCGGTCACTTTGCCACCGCCTTCCAGTGCCGAAATATCGAAATGAATCGCATGGGAACCAGGAGCCGCCGATCCATAAGGAATCTGGAGTCGCACGGCCACCCAGCGGGATTCTGCGGCGCCAATGTCGACCTCCTGCTCAGAGGCCACTTCAAGACCCTCCAGCCCGTTCGCTGAAATGCGATAGCGCTGCGCGGCCTGGGTGGCATTCATGATTTGCAGCCGATAGACATTTTCCAGCTTACCCCCGGCAACAATGCGGGACAAGGCGGCACGGTCACGCACGATATCCACTTTCAGGGGGGTGCGCGTTGTCAAGCTGGCCAGCATGCCCACGCACAAGGCCACCAGAACCGCGGTGTAAATGAGCACGCGGGGGCGCAAGACATGCCGCAGGATTTGCGATTGGCTCCAGCGATTGAGCACACCATTCTGGGTCGAATACCGTATCAACCCCTTGGGGTAGTTCATCTTGTCCATGACGGTGTTGCACGCATCCACGCACAGGCCGCAGCCGATGCACTCATATTGCAAACCCTTGCGGATGTCGATGCCCACCGGACATACCTGCACACACAGCGTGCAGTCGATGCAGTCGCCCAGTCCCTTGGCCTTGTAATCCACCGTCTTGACCCGGGGACCACGCGGCTCGCCTCGGGCTTCATCGTAGGTCACGATCAGCGTATCGCGATCGAACATTGCGCTCTGGAACCGCGCATAGGGGCACATGTATTTGCACACCTGCTCCCGCAGAAAGCCCGCGTTGCCATAGGTGGCCAAGCCATAGAAAACCACCCAGAAAATCTGCCAGCCGCCGGAAAAAGCCAGCAACTCGGGACCCAGTTCCCGGATCGGCACGAAGTAACCCACAAAGGTGAATCCCGTCCAAACGGACACTGCCACCCACACGGTTTGCTTCAGGAACTTCTTGCGGATCTTCTCGAAAGTCCAGGGACTCGCATCCAGTCGCAGACGCGCACTGCGATCACCCTCGATCTTGTGCTCTATCCACATGAACATCTCGGTGTAGACCGTTTGTGGACACGCAAATCCGCACCACAAGCGACCGGCCACCGCCGTGAACAGAAACAGCGAGAGCGCCGAAATGATCAGCAACCCCGTCAGGTAAATGAAATCCTGCGGGTAAAGGACCAGTCCAAAAATATAGAACCGGCGGGCCCCCAGATCAAACAGCACCATCTGGCGCTGGCCCCACTCAAGCCACGGCAACCCATAAAAAACAAGCTGCGTGAGAAACACCATGACCCAGCGCCAGCGCGCAAAGTACCCGCTGATCGATCGCGGGTAAATCTTCTTTTGCGCCTCGTAGAGGGAAACGAATTCACCCTCTGCCGATGGCTCGGGTGTAGCCGCCGCGATGGGGATGACCTTGCGCAGTGGCCTGTCAGGTGATGTCATGGTGCGGGCCGTAAGAGCAGAAAAAACATATCGGGCGGCCCCACCAAGGTCGGGGCCGCCCTGATTTCAGCGGGCTGCTACGGGCTTGTTGGACAAGCCCCATACGTACGATGCGAGCACGCCGATCTGCGCATCGGTCAGCTTGTCGGCTTGCGCTGGCAGCCGCTATTGATCATGGCTGCAATGGCAGCTTCGCCCCAGCCGTGCAACCAGATGTCGTCCGTGAGGTTGGGGGCGCCCAAGGCCTGATTGCCCTTGCCGTCCATGCCATGGCAGGCGGCGCATGAGACGAACTTGGACTTGCCCAGCGATGCCCGCAAAGAATCATGCGGACTGCCCGACAGACTCAGCACGTAATGCGACAGATTGCGCACATCTTCCGGCGAACCCACTGCGGCAGCCATGGGAGGCATGTTGCCGATCCGCCCCTTCTCCAGGGTCTCGCGGATTTTCTCGGGCGTGCCGCCATGCAGCCAGTCGTTGTCGGCCAGGTTGGGGAAACCCTTGCTGCCGCGCGCATCCGAACCGTGGCACTGGGCGCAGTTGTTCATGAACAGGCGCTCGCCAATGGCATGGGCCTGGGGGTCCACCGCCACATCTTCCGGCTTCATCGAAGCAAAGCGTGCATACAGGGGCTCGATTTCCGTCTTGGCCTTGGCCATTTCGGCCTCGTATTCACCGAGTTGCGTCCAGTTCAGCTTGCCCGTGAAGGTGCCAAGGCCGGGGTAGGCAGCCAGATAACCCAGGCCGAAGACGATGGTGATGACAAACAGCCACACCCACCAGCGTGGCAGAGGGTTGTTCATTTCGACCAGATCCTCGTCCCAGACGTGGCCTGTGGTGTTGTCGGCCGTGGCCTTCACTTTCTTGCGGCCCGCCATCCAAAGCAGGATGCCGCAGGCGATGATGCCGACCAGGGTCAGCGTGGTCACAAAGACCGACCAGAAATTGCTGGTGAAGTCACTCATATGGTGTTCTCGTTCTGGTGAAGGTCAATCTTGCTCGAAGGGCAGGCGGGCTGCCTCATCAAACCGGGACTTGTTGCGGCCCCTGTAGGCCCAGAGCCAGATGCCAATAAAGCAGGCCATCGATGCCAAGGTGGCGACGATGCGCATGGTCGTGATGTCCATGGCCAATCTCCTTTATTTGAGCGCGCGGCCCATGACTTGAAGGTACGCAACCAGGGCATCCATTTCGGTCTTGCCCTTGACGTCGGCGGCAGACGCTGCGATCTGCTCGTCGGTATAGGGCACGCCCACGGTCCGCAAGGCCTTCATGCGCGGAGCCACATCGGCCGAATCAATGGTGTTCTTCTCCAGCCATGGATACGCGGGCATGTTGGACTCGGGCACCACGTCACGCGGATTGTTCAGGTGGATGCGATGCCATTCATCGCTGTACTTGCCACCCACGCGATGCAGATCAGGGCCCGTGCGCTTGCTGCCCCACTGGAAGGGGTGGTCATAGACAAACTCGCCAGCCACCGAGTAGTGGCCATAGCGCAGGGTTTCGGCGCGGAACGGACGGATCATCTGCGAGTGGCAGTTGTAGCAACCCTCGCGGATATAGATGTCGCGGCCCACCAATTGCATGGAGCTATAGGGCTCCACGCCCTTGACCGCCTCGGTCGTAGATTTCTGGAAGAACAGGGGCACGATTTCCACCAGGCCGCCAATGGCGATCACCAGCAAAATCAGCACGATCATCAGAAAGTTGTTGGTTTCCACCTTCTCGTGGGTGAAGCCGCCAGAAGCATTTTGGTTGTTGTCAGACATGAATAGGCTCCTTGGGGCTCAGGCGTGGGCAGCGTTCACGGCGGGAATCGCCACCTTGACCGAACGCCCCGAAATAGCGGTGGCCCACACATTCCAGGCCATGACGATCATGCCGCCCAGATACAGCAGACCACCGGCCACACGGATCACATAGAACGGATAGGTGGCCTTGACGCTTTCCACGAAGGTATAGGTCAAGGTGCCGTCCGCATTGATGGCGCGCCACATCAGGCCCTGCATCACGCCGGCAATCCACATGGCGGCGATGTACAGCACGATGCCGATGGTGGCCATCCAGAAGTGCAGCTCAATGGCCTTGATGGAGTGCATCTTTTCCCGGCCAAACAGGCGGGGAACCAGGTAGTAGAGCGAACCCATGGTGATCAGGCCCACCCAGCCCAGGGCGCCGGAGTGCACCCAGTCGGTGTAGTGGCTCAGGGCATTGACGGTCTTGATGGACATCATCGGGCCTTCGAACGTGGACATGCCGTAGAACGACAGCGACACGATCAGGAAGCGCAGGATGGGGTCGTCACGCAGTTTGTGCCATGCGCCCGACAAGGTCATGATCCCGTTGATCATGCCGCCCCAGCTGGGGGCCAGCAGGATGAGCGAGAACACCATGCCCACCGATTGCGTCCAGTCGGGCAGCGCGGTGTAGTGCAGGTGGTGTGGGCCGGCCCACATGTAGGTGAAGATCAGTGCCCAGAAGTGGACGATGGACAGGCGGTAGCTGTACACCGGACGGCCCGCCTGCTTGGGAATGAAGTAATACATCATGCCCAGGAAGCCCGTGGTGAGGAAAAAGCCCACGGCATTGTGGCCGTACCACCATTGCACCATGGCATCCTGAACACCCGCGTAGGCCGAATAGCTCTTCATGAAGCCGGCCGGAATGGCTGCGCTGTTGACGATGTGCAGCAAGGCCACCGCCAGGATGAAGGCCCCGAAGAACCAGTTGGCCACATAGATGTGCTTGACCTTGCGCGTGCCCACGGTGCCAAAAAACACGATGGCATAGGACACCCAGGTGACGGCAATCAGGATGTCAATCGGCCATTCCAGCTCGGCGTATTCCTTGCCCTGGGTGTAGCCCAGGGGCAGGCTGATGGCCGCCGCCACGATGACCAGTTGCCAGGCCCAGAACGTGAACGCGGCCAGCGAGGGCGCGAACAGGCGCGTCTGGCAGGTGCGCTGCACCACGTAGTAGCTGGTGGCAAACAGCCCGCAACCACCGAACGCAAAGATCACCGCGTTGGTGTGCAGCGGGCGCAAGCGCCCGTAGCTCAGCCAGGGAATGCCGAAATTGAGCTCTGGCCAAGCCAGCTGGGCGGCGATGATGACGCCCACCAGCATGCCAACCACCCCCCACACCACGGCCATGATAGAAAACTGTCGCACCACCGTATCGCTGTAGTGCACAGCCATTGTTTTTGGAGAATCCATCGGGCACCTCGTTTGATTACTGGAATAGTTTTGTCCAAGCAGGGTTATTCAACATTGATGCATGTCAATCGTCCCGAAAAATGCGTTCGCCTTCTTGCTCCACGCTCTCGAACTGGCCGTGGTAAACCGCCCACCACAGGCCCGCAAGAACCATCAGCACCAAAATGACCGACAAGGGGATCAGCAAATACAGGATGTCCATCAGACCGGGTCCAGGGAAGATTGGGAGGCAGAGGTCATGGGTGCGGGGCCTTTCATCGGCTGCTGCGGGTTCACCCCCACCACCTGCACACCGGGCAGGGATTGGGACAAACGGGCGGCATTCAGCACCACCAGCAGCGAACTGAGCGCCATGCCCAGCCCCGCCAGCCAGGCCGGCATCCAGCCGACCAATGCCAAGGGAACACACACCGCGTTGTAGCCCGCAGCCCACCATAGATTCTGCTTGACCACCCGCAAGGTGCGGCGCGCCAGCAGCACAGATTGCGCAACCAGCAACAGGCTGCCACCCAGCACCAGCGCGCCTGGGCCAGCGGCACCGAGCGGCCAAAGGCAAACGACACATTCGCCCCCGCCAGAACCGGGCCATCGTTGAGGCCATCGCCCACCATGGCCACATGGCGCCCCTGTGCCTGCAGCCGCTGCAGGGCGGCCAGCTTGTCCTGGGGCGTGCATTCGCCCTGGGCCTGGGCGATGCCCGCCTGCGCGGCAACCCGCTGCACCGCACCCAGCCGGTCTCCCGACAGGATCTGCACCGCGACGCCCGACTGCTGCAAGGCACGCACCACGTCAGGGGCCTCGGGCCGCACGTCCTCGATCACATCGAAGCGTGCCAACTCGGTGAACTGGCCGTCGCTCCCCTGCCCCGAAAGCACCACCTGCAGCGCCTCTGCGCCGTCCTGCGCGGCCACGCCGGCATGGCGGGCCGAGCCCAGCCGCAGCAAGCGTGGGGGAAGCGCGCCCTGTGCGTCGTGGATTTCAGCAGTCAGCCCCAGGCCGGCATCCTCGCGCAGGTTCACGGCGCTCCAGCGCGCGCTGGCCACGGGCGCCGCCGCCACGATGGCGCGCGAGGCCGGGTGCATGGATTGCCGCGCCAGTGTGGCCGCCAGCGCCAGGGCATCATCGCGGCCCAGCCCCGGCGCGCAACGCACGGTCTGCACGGCCATGCCGTCCCGGGTGAGCGTGCCCGTCTTGTCGAACACCAGGGTATCCACACTGGCCAGGGCCTCCAGGCCCTGCAGGTTGCGCACCAGCACGCCGTGGCGGGCCAGTGTGCCGGCCGCCGTCAGCATGGCCACCGGCGTGGCCAGCGACAAGGCACAGGGGCAGGTCACGATGAGCACCGCCACACCCACCATCAGGGCGCGCCCCGGATCGGACGGCCACCACCAGGCCACGGCCAGCCCGGCCGCCAGCAGCACCGCCAGCAAAAATGGCCGTGCAATGCGGTCCGCCAGCTGGGCCAGGCGCGGCTTTTGCAGCGAAGCGCTTTCGATCAGCGCCAGAATCTGCGCAAAACGGGTTTGGCCACCAATGCCCTGCACTCGCACCTCGACCGGTGCCTGCAGGTTGTAGCTGCCCGCCGTCACCTGGCTGCCCAAGGGCCGCGCCACGGGCGTGGATTCGCCCGTGAGCAGGGCTTCGTCGGCCTGGGTGCTGCCCCGCGTGATGCAGCCATCGGCAGGAAAAGCCTCGCCCGGCAGCACGCGAATCACATCGCCCACGGCCAACCGGCGCGTGGTCACGCGGGTAAAGACGCCGTCGGCCCCGCGCCGCTCCACGCTGTCGGGCAGGCGGTTCATGACGGCCTCCAGCGCGCCGGCCGTGCGGTCGCGCAGGCGCAGCTCCAGCCAGCGGCCGGTCAGCAGGAAAAAGACAAACATGGTCAGCGAGTCGTAATAGACCTCGCGGCCAAAAACCCCCGCGGGGTCAAACGTGCCGGCCGTGCTCACAACGAACGTGATGCCCATGCCCAGGGCCACCGGCAGGTCCATGCTGACGCGGCGCAGGCGGATGTCGCGCAGCGCACTGCCAAAGAACGGGCCACAGGCAAAGAACACCACCGGCAGCGTCAGCACCCACGAGGCCCAGCGCAGCAACTGCTCCATTTCACCGGTCAGATCGCCCGGCTTTGCCACATAGGCGGGCCATGCGTACATCATGACCTGCATCATGCAAAAGCCCGCCACCAGCCAGCGCCACAGCGCCAGCCGGCTCTCGCGCAGGCGCTGTTCGCGCGCGTGGGCATCCATCGCCGGCAAGGCACGGTAACCCGCCTTTTGCACCGCGGCCATCCACTGCGACGGCAGCACCTGGCTGGGCCGCCACACCACGCGGGCGCGGTGCGTGGCGGCGCTCACGTCCACCTGCTCCACGCCCGCAACCGCGCGCAATGCGTCTTCAATGGTCAAGGCGCAGGCGGTGCAGTGCATGCCCTCCAGCACCACGTTCGACTCCCACACCGCATCGGGCGACGCGGAGGCAAGCGCCCCAGGAACATCCTGCGCAGCCCCCGCATCCCGGGCACCGCTGCCCGCCGGCCGGCGCAAGCGCCCGAACGCAGCCCATTCCTGCGGGTCATCCAGCAGCACATGCGCCGCCATATCTGGCAAAGTGGAGGAGTTCGTGGACATGGTTCGAGCCTACCGGCCAAGCATGACACGTACATTGACATGGATCAAGCTGCAAACCATGGTCCTCTCTAAGCTCTGACCACCCCAACTTTGAGGAGTCCGACATGTACAAACGCATTCTGGTTGCCACCGACGGTTCTGAACTTTCCAACAAGGCGGTTCAAACCGGCCTGTCCCTGGCCGCCCTGTCGGGCGCCACGGTGGTCGCACTGAAGGTGGTGCCGCGTTACCCGCGCAGCTATTTTGAAGGCGGCATGCCGGTGGACATGATTGACGTGAAGCGCATCGAGCAGCAATGGGGCGACGCGGCCCAGGCACTGGTGGACAAAGTGAAAGCCCAGGGCAGCGCCGAGGGCGTGACGGTCAAGCCCGTGGTGGCCAAGTCCGACCTGGTGGCCGAGGCCGTGATCCACAAGTGCGACCTGATCGTGATGGCCTCGCACGGCCGCAAGGGCATCAAGCGCCTGCTGCTGGGCAGCGAAACCCAGCATGTGCTCACGCACTCGCACATTCCGGTGCTGGTGCTGCGTTAAGCACAAAATATGCCGCTAGCGCTTATGCAATAAGCGCTACCAGCTATCAAGATAGAAGCAAAACGGGGCCCTCAAGGCCCCGTTGTCCATAAACGGCAAATCGACGCTCAGGCAAACAGCCCTTTGTGCTGCTCGCGCAGCAGGTTTTTTTGCACCTTGCCCATGGTGTTGCGCGGCAGCTCTGTCGCCACAAAACAACGCTTGGGAATCTTGAAGTTGGCCAGCTGCGACTTGAGCTGCGCCACGATGGCCTCGCCGTCGATCTGTGCGCCCGGCTTGGCGATGACCACCGCCACGCCCACCTCGCCAAAATCGGGGTGCGGCACACCCACCACCGCGCTCTCGGCCACGCCCGGCATGTCGTTGATGGCGCTTTCGATTTCTGCCGGATAGACGTTGTAGCCGCCGCTGATGATGAGGTCCTTGCTGCGGCCCACGATGCTGACATAGCCGCGCTCGTCCACCTTGCCCACGTCGCCGGTTTTGAACCAGCCATCCTGGGTGAACTCTTCGGCGGTCTTCTCGGGCATGCGCCAGTAGCCTTTGAACACATTGGGCCCCTGCACCTGGATGTTGCCGATCTCGCCCACCGGCAAGGCCTTGCCCGCATCATCGACCACGCGCAAGCCCACGCCGGGCAGCGCAAAACCCACGGTGCTGCCGCTGGCCACCATGGCGCGCGTCGGCGCTGTAGGGGTTGGAGGTCAGCATGATGGTCTCGCTCATGCCGTAGCGCTCCAAAATGGTGTGGCCGGTGCGCTCACGCCAGGCGTTGAAGGTTTCAATCAGCAGCGGCGCCGAGCCGGCGATAAACAGGCGCATGTGCTTCGTGGCGTCCTGGTTCAGCCCCGCCTCGGCCAGCAGCCGCACATACAGCGTGGGCACGCCCATGAACACGGTGGCGCGCGGCATGGCGGCCAGCACGGCCTTGGGGTCGAACTTGGCCATCCAGATCATCTTGCTGCCGTTGATGAGCGCACCGTGGATGGCCACAAACAGGCCGTGCACATGGAAGATGGGCAGTGCGTGGATGAGCACATCGCCACGGCCGTCAGGCCCTCCGGTAGCCGTCCAGCCCCAGTAGTCCTTCAGCGTCACGGCATTGCTCAGCAGGTTGCCATGCGTCAGCATGGCCCCCTTGCTGCGCCCCGTGGTGCCACTGGTGTAGAGGATGGCGGCGAGGTCATCCGCCCCCTTGTCCACCGGCTGGTGATCGTCGCCATGGTGCGCGGCGCGATCGAGCAGGCTGCCCGTGCGGTCGTCGCCCAGCGTGAACACATGCTGCGTGCCGGCCGTGAAGGCGATCTTGCTCACCCAGCCAAAGTTGCCCGGCGTGCACACCACCACGGCGGGCTCGGCATTGCCCACGAAGTATTCGATCTCGCCGCTCTGGTAGGCCGTGTTGAGCGGCAAGAACACATAGCCCGCGCGCAGTGTGGCCAGATACAGCAGCATGGCCTCGACCGATTTCTCCACCTGCACCGCGATGCGGCTGCCCTCTGGCAGCTTCAGCGACGCCAGCAGATTGGCGATGCGCGCGCTGGCATGGTCCAGGTCGCGCCAGGTGTAGCGCAGCGGCTCGCCCTGGGGCGAGGTGGTTTCGACGGCGATCTGGTCCAGATCGCTGGGAAAAGCAGCGCGCAGGGCGCAA
>LNAP01002815.1_pt1 | contig 17004 bp, 12 predicted proteins | sample 602601 | NCBI WGS metagenome assembly LNAP01 (sample SAMN02440304, study PRJNA202911) | soil metagenome | biome: Subtropical and temperate rainforests or woodlands; isolation source: soil samples (1 kg each in a 20% v/v slurry with milli Q water) were... ... | reverse complement strand
TGATTGACCTGGTGCTGATCGAAGTGCAGAGCGGCGACTACCTCGGTGAAGACGACATCGTTCGTTTCGAGGACAACTACGGTCGCGTCGAGAAGTAACAACACTGAACCCGAAGCGAGCCCCGCATCTTGCGGGGTCAGCGCGCCAGCGGCACCAGTCCCTGGCGATCCATTCTTGCCGATTGCCGCTTCAGCCTGCGTGGCTCCAGTACCGAACCGTTGTTGCATTTAAACGTTGAGAGCCACGCCGATGAAGCTCTGGTCAGTCAGCGTGTAGCGGAAATCGAGCGTCTGATCCAGGAGTAGTCATGCTGGGCACGCTGAGAGGTTTGTGGAGCTACGGTACTTTGTGGTTGCGGCGATCCGCAATGAATTTATTGCGCGTTTTTTACGGTCGAAGTTGGCGGGTTGTGGATGATTATCTGCCCCTTGGCGCAGGTGGTAATCTGTGTTCGCTTTTTAAAGTACTGCGTGTAGAGCGGGAAGGGGGGAGGGGTAAGACTAAAGAAAACCCGAACCGCTATACAGCGGTTCGGGTGGGTATTGCGTGATCACGCGTTGTTCAGCATCCAGGCGAGGGTTTCACTCAACTCCGGTGTCGTCCATCCAGGTACCAGCGACTTCAGACGGCTGTTGTCGCCGCACAGGGTTTTCACCTCGTTGGCGCGAACGAAAGCAGGGTTCACTTCAACGGTCAGATCATGCCCGGTGATGGCGCGGCACATGTCGATCACTTCACGCAGCGAATACGTTTTGCCCGAGCTGACGTTGACGAACTCGCCGTAGGGCTTGGCTTCCAGCAGCCCACGGTAAGCGGCTACCACTGAACGCACATCGCTGAAGTCTCGCCATACGTCCAGGTTGCCCAGCTCGATCTTCTCGGCCTTCTCGCGGAAATGCTTGACGATTTTCGGCAGCAGGAAACTCTCTGCCTGCCCCACCCCAGTGTAGTTGAAAGGGCGGGTGACGATGATCGGCAGTCGGCCGAGCCACAAGCTGGCCATGTATTCCATGGCCAGCTTGCTGACGGCGTAATCGTTGGCCGGTGCGGGCATCGTGCCCTCGTCCAGCATTCCGGACGAAGCATTGCCATAAACGTTGGCGCTGCTTGCGATCAGGATGCTTTCGGGTGTCTTGCCACAGGCGGCAATCGCCTCCAGCAGGTTGCGCGTACCAATCAGGTTGACCTGGTAAAACGCTTCCGCCGCGCCATGGCCGACGAAGGCCAAGGCAGCAAGATGAACAACGATGTCGGGTTGAATATCTGCCAGTAGCGTGCTAAAGCCTGCCAGATCAGTGAGATCGGCCTGGTAATAATTGGCTTCATCGGACGGACGGCTACCTGTACCCAACACTTCACAGCCTTGGGCTAGGAGTTCGTCGGCCATGTAACGCCCGGTGAAACCTTGAATACCCGTTATCAGTGCGCGCTTACCGGCAAGACTCATTAGAACGAAAATCCTTTCTCATTTCGACGCATGTCCGCTTCGACCATCATGCGGCACAGCTCTTCCAGCGTCGTCTTAGGCACCCAGCCCAGCACTTCCTTGGCCTTGAGCGGGTTACCGATTAGCAGGTCAACTTCGGTCGGACGATAGAACTTCGGATTGACCGAAACCAGAACCTTGCCAGTCTCGGCGCAAGTGCCTTGCTCGGCTTCATCTTTACCGCTCCAGTTGATAGTGATATCAACTGCCTTGAACGCCATGGTCACGAAGTCGCGAACGGTTTCAGTGCGGTTGGTTGCCAATACGAAGGTATCCGGCTCGTCGGCTTGCAGCATGCGCCACATACCTTCGACGTATTCCTTGGCGAAGCCCCAGTCGCGTTTTGCGTCCATGTTGCCCAGCTCAAGCTTGTCCTGCAGGCCCAGTTTGATCTTGGCGACGGTGTCGGTGATCTTGCGGGTCACGAACTCACGACCGCGCAGTGGTGACTCGTGGTTGAATAGAATGCCGCTGGTAGCGAACAGGCCGTACGACTCACGGTAGTTGATGGTCATCCAGTGGGCGTACAACTTGGCCACACCGTAAGGGCTGCGCGGGTAAAAAGGGGTACTTTCAATCTGCGGAATCGCTTGAACCTTACCAAACATCTCCGAAGTCGATGCCTGGTAGAAGCGCACTTTCGGGTTAACTATGCGAATGGCTTCCAGCAGATTCACTGCGCCCAAACCAGTGATTTCGGCGGTCGTAAGCGGTTGGTCGAAGGACACGCCAACAAAGCTCTGTGCGGCGAGGTTGTAGACCTCGGTCGCTTCGGTGGTCTGCAGCAAGCGGATGCTGGCGGAAAGATCCGTCAGGTCATATTCGACCAAGTGTAGGTTGGGGTGATTCTGAATACCCAATTCATCGATTCGCCAGAAATTGACAGAACTGGTACGGCGGTAGGTGCCGTAAACGGTGTAGCCCTTGCCAAGCAGCAGTTCAGCCAGGTAAGCGCCATCTTGACCAGTGATGCCGGTAACGATTGCTTTCATGCGAATCCTATTCGATTTGTCTGTAGCCGCGGGGCTGGGTAGACGAAGTCTAGCGAAATGCCAAACCGTGTAAAAGCAGCAATAGTAGAGAATATCCAATACGCTAGATGACAGCTACATGCCATCTGTTGACACCGAAGAACGATCAACGTGTGAACAGGAAATCAGTCCACGGATTGTGTATCCACTGATTCGCTTGCCGCACTACCGAATAGAAACGGGACGCCATCGGAAGGCGTCCCGTTTCCTGGAGTCAAGAACTCTACCTTCTTAGCCAGCGACCTGCGATGCGGCGAACAGCTGTTCAGCGCTTTCTTGCCAGGTCAGCCAAGCCATTTTGTCTGAGGTTGGGTGTTCGGCCTTTTGGTACAGCGCAAGCCATTCGACCAGGCTGTCTTTCAACGCCTGCCCCGTCTCGCCAGAGAAATACCAGGCGTTATCCCCGGCCACTTCCTTGAACACGGGAATATCGCGAACGATGAGCGGAACGCCATGCTGTGCGGCTTCAATCAATGGCAATCCAAACCCTTCCCCCAAAGAGGCAGCAATAAGCGCACTGGACCTGGCGTACAACTGGCCCAGGTAAGCGTCATCTATTCCGTCTAGCCAGAACAGCCGTTTGCCGTTTTCACGGTGAGTCTCGATCTTCTTGATCAAGCCGTCGGTGAGCCAGCCCTTTTTGCCTACGATCAAGAGGTTGACGTCCTGCCCTGCTGCCCAAAGCGCGGAAAACGCTTCAAGCACCTGGGCATGTGCCTTACGAGGTTCAATAGTCCCGACCATCAAAAATGACGGGCGACTGGCCAATGTCGCCGCCATTTTCTTCGGCAGCGAAGTTGTCTTGACTGCCTTGGATTCACTGGTGATGTCCGCGCCCAGATGAAACCAGGAAATGTCGAACGGACGCTTTCTTGGTGGTGCGTTCTCTCCAACCCACTCGACCAATTCGTCCGCCACTGCCTTGGAAATGCAAATCGCGCCATCAGCATTGATAACCGTCGCCAACCACTTGTCCAGCGATTCGGCGGCACCCTCGACGAAGCAATGGGCAAGTTTCTTCAGCAGCAGGTCGTAGACCACGAACTGCACCGTGACCCCGCGCCGACGCATATCGGCAAGGGCTTCATGTTGCCGTGGTACTACATGCGGTTGCAGGTCCAGGCCGATGAACTTGTCGCCGCTGTGATACGTAATGGGCTCGTCAATCAGCAGGTGGCTTGGACAGTCGAGGAAGTTGAGGGTGAACTCCCGCGCATAGCGATAGCCATCCTCCTCGGTCGTCGCGTACACGGGCTCGACACGGTAGCCGCCTGGCGGATTGTTGAGCCATTGGGCAAGTATGTTTCGCACCACTCGTTGGATGCCGCTCTTGGCATCCTGATTGACCAGCTCCGAGATATCGACAAACAGCTGGCGCTGGTTAATCGAAGGTGTAATGCTTTTATCTATGGAGTCTGCAATCTGTGCCGAGCTTGCGACCGTGAAGCTGTCCTTGTCGAGCCGGTTGATGGACGTTATCAACTTGGGAATCGAGCTGAAGGAGTCTTCATAAAATCGCTCGATAGAACTGCGATACAACGCTGCACACGCGCGTGGTGAGTGCTTGGTGCGAATCAGCTCCTTCCCTGCCGAGCCGATTCGCTCGCGAACCACGCTGTCTCTTCTCAACAAGTTGAGAGAGTCGGTAAGCTCGCTGGCGGTGAACTCGTCTGCAAGCTTTATAAGCGAGGCATCGGGGATGTCGGACATGCTGCCGTTCGCATTGACGATGGTAGCGATGCCGTTATTCAGGCAATCCAGAACCGCAGCGGACGTTTCGCCCCTGGAGAGTGAGCGAAGCTGGACAGCCGCATCGGCGATTTGCAGATAAGCATTGAAGGTTTCGGTGTCTGCCCACCCGGTAATGTGTACCCGGGCTGAGGCAGGGCTCTGTTCAATGATCTTAAGAAAATCCTCTCCATACGGTCCTGGAGCGTTTTCACCCACGAAGACCAGATGGCAGTTCTCGTCGTTCGCCATGTCGGAAGCCAGCCATGACTCAAGCAGTCGGTGGTTGAGCTTGGACGGACCCAGAAGTCCGAAACTGCAGACGATGAAGTCCTCGGGCGTATAACCCAGCTGCTTTCTGATCTTCGGCTTTTTACGGGCGTCCGCAAATTTAGGCGTTCTCAGCAGCGGTATCTCGGCCCATTTCAGGCCTGAGTTCTGCCCGTACCAGCGCTGCGCCAGTCGAATGGAATAATTGGAATGGACGATGATGCCCTGCGCCTGTTGCAGAACATTCAGGTTGCAGGAGTACTTCCAGACAGCTTCGGCGGTATCGACCCCGTTCACGCGCTCACTGACAGCTGAATAGCCGTGACCGTGATAAAGGGAATTGATCCAGAAGTTCGGCGCCGTGTTGTGGACTTCCATGTTGGCGACGATGCCCGACAAGAAGAAGTCATGCAGTACCACTGTGCCGGGAAATCTCTCGATCAAGTGAAACATGTGCTCATGGAACGTCGAATTACCAAAGTGGTAAATGACTCGATCAAACAGATGGGCGTGATCTTCGAACCAAGCCACTGAGCGCACTTTGTAATTGATATCGGAGTCAGGCGTATCGACGAACTCCTGAGCGACGATCGCATCGATTTGATAGTGCGCAGCAAGCTCGGGCAGCAGCTCGGCGCTGTAATCGCTGATTCCGCTACGCGCAGGTGGAAGCGGCGAAACGTACGCCAGGCGCGGGCGCTGGGGCGCCTTGATGACCTTCGGCAGCGCCTGCGTCTTGCGAATCAGCTGCTCAATGGCTTCAACGGCGGCTATAGCTGTTTTGTCCCAGCTGAATGATTGGGACTGTATAAGCGCGCGACGTTCCAGTTCCGTTCTGAATGCCTCATCGGTGAGGACTTTCGTCAGCTTGTCTGTGATCGACTCAAGTGAGTAAGGGTCGAACAAGGCAGCTTCGTTGGCCACGACTTCCGGCAAACTAGACGTATTGGAGGCGATGACGGCTTTACCGGCGGACATGGCTTCGAGCGCAGGCAGGCCAAACCCTTCATGCAGCGAAGGAAAGACGAAGACTTTGCAGAGTTTGTACAGCGCAATCAGATCGTCGTCGCTCACATAACCTGTGAGTTTCAAGTCATTAGGTCGCAACCCTGCGGTCTTGGCATGTGCTTCCAGACGCTGGCGTTCGCCAGGCTGAATGTTGCAAACGATGACCAACTGATGGGTGTCGCGCAATGCCGGGGAAAGTCCGGCATAAGCGGTGATGAGGCCGTCGATGTTCTTGCGATAGTCAATGCCGCCGGTGTACAGGACAACACCACGATCGAGCCCCAACAAGCGCTTTAGGTTGTTCGTGTAGTCGTGATCGATTTCACCCTGGTAATGCTCGGCGTCAACCGCCGTGGAGATGTTGATGACATCGCCTTTATCAAAACCCAGGTAATCGATGACTTCTCCCCGCGACGACTCCGAAATCGCCAGGATGATGTCAGAGCGGCGCAAATGCTTGATTTTGGTTTCGTACCACTTCCTGACACTTTTGTCGTTCAGGTAAGGGTCTGGATTGATCAGCGGAATCAAGTCGTAAACGATGGCGCCAGTAAGGATTGACGAGTTCAACATCTTGATACTGGTCACGGTGTCATCGACCAGGCCTTCGAATAGGCTCGATATCAAGATGAAGTCCGGATCCAGATTGGCGATAAATGCTTCCCGGACTAACTCCGAAGCTTCTCGGGTCCAATCATGTTCCGGTTGCAAGCCAGAGACGCCGGGGCTCGGCGTCCATACAAAGATATTCTGTTGTGGCAGTAGCTCGTAAAGCTCTTCGCGTATGAAGTCCACGGACTCGCCGAACTGTGCGTTGAGCACGACGTAGACTTCAATATCCTTACGGTTTCTGATAAATGCTTTCGTAAAGGAAAGTGCATAGCGCCCAATACCTCTGTTGCGGTTCTCCGCTTGAGCCCCTTGCAGGTCAATCACAATCCGCATTACTTCAGATCCTTTTGCTGATCGGTACTGTTTAATTGCACGTACAGTCGTTTCGCATTCTGCGTGAGGTGCGACGGCGGTTCGATGACAAAGGCGTTCGAGACGGAGCGTTCAATTGCCCCATAGATAACGTGAGACGTCGGCGTGGTAACCCGCGGCTCAACCGCTTTGCTCAAAATTATTCCACGGATGCGTTCCGACAACCGAGGGTAGCGGGCCAGCATATTTTTGATGACGCGACGGAATCGCGGGCTCTTGAGCGTCAGGTTGGACGTGCTTTTGATAGCGATTCTGACGGCAGCTTTCCCGGATCTCAACGGCGAAGTCACGGCAGCGCGCACGCCTCTGGTTACCGCGCGAAGCGGCGCAGTAACGCGCCACGAAGTACTGGCCCTGAGTGCTGAAATCTGACTGACCAACTGTTCGGACTGGGCACGCAGAGCCTCCAGATTGAGGCTGAGCTGTGCAATATCTTCGTGAGCTTGAGTGATCTTCAACTGTCGAGCTTCGGCTTCGACGTACCAGTTATGAGCGTTGCCCAGCGACGCGTTCAGTTGCTTTTGCAGTGAGGTGTTCAGTTGCTCCAGACTTTGGATCTGAGCTTTGAGCTCTTCCTGAACTTCCTCGTATTGCTGTACCAGAGGAGCGCTTTGTTCCAGATAAGCCAGTCTCGTCACCAACTCCCCGGAATCGAGGCTGTGCTGGGCCTGATGACTCGCCAGCGCTGCATGCCTAGGGTCGCGTTCACTTTCCAGGCTAATCAGACGCTCTGATATCGCCCGCTCCAGAAGCTCCAGTGTGCTCAACCGATCGTTGACCGATTGCTCCCTGATTTCCAGCGCGTCGATACGATGCATCGACTGCGATACCACAGCCTCATGCTCTTCCAGCCTTTTTTTGAGTTCCAGTTCCTGTTTTACGAACGTCGAGTCATATCGTCTGGCCAAATCGTCCAGGCTCAGACCGTACTCTCCATCGAACGCGATATCGAATGCTGCGGTGTCGATGTCGCCAGGGCTCTTCTGTCCAACCATTGCATAGTCGGGGCTCGTTCCTGCCAGAACATCCATCAACGCGAGCCGCTCGTACTGCGCAAGACCGGAGTTTTCCTGAAGCCTCAGCAGTTTCGTACGCTCGAACCCGCTGAACTCCATAAGGAACTCCAGCAACATGTAGGGGATCGGCCGCTCATGCGTGGGGTCAAGGTAAAAGTTCTGCGTCCCGACGATGAGGTTCTCAGTGTTCGGGGTTTCAAGAATCAATAGGCCTGCAGGTTTGAGCACCCGCTTCGCTTCACTGACGAGCTCTTTCAGATCGTCGAAAAGAATATGTTCGGCAATATGGAAACCGGTGAGCACTGCCAGGCTGTCGCTCGGCAGCTCTTTCAAATGCGCGAGCGCTTCGGCCTTCACCGCAGGCAGGTTCCGGGCCTTGCATGCTTGGAGCATGCCGTCGTCAAGATCGACCCCTAACGCCTGGAAACCATTTTCCAGCAAGGTTTCCAGCCATTCGCCGCGGCCACAACCAATGTCCAGAGCAGGGCAATCCGGATAGATCGCTTTTAACGGATTTATGAACGGGAGATAGATCTGGAGTCGTTCTTTGATCGATTCGCGAGAGCCACGGTGCTTGTCTTCAAACGCACGGTAAAAGGGAAGCATTAGATACACTCCACCGTGGGTTGAATCCACGCCGAACCGACGAAAGTGGTCTTGTCTACGTTGATGACGTTGAATACCAGCGCCAAATCTCGCCATTCGTAGTTGATGCCCAGATGCGTATCTTCAGCATGCAGGGCGACTGCTATTGAATAAGAGCCGACGCCAATATTGGCATCGAATTTGAAACGGTATTCCAGCAGAGAACCTGCAGGCGGATTGCTACACTTGTACTCAAGGTGGTGGGTATTGGTCCCGTAAATAGGCTGCCCCAGACGGTCCTTGATCATGTAACCCACTACCAGTTCCGGTATGGCGTCGTGTGTCTTCAACTTGATTCTGAGTTCAACTGCTTGTCCGACCGACACAAACTCGATGGGCAGTCCTTCGGTGTTGTACAGCGCCAGCGATTCAATGGAGGCTTCACCCGAACCGGAGCGAGTTTGCACGCTGCCATCCTCGAGCGTGTGCACCTGGACAGTGCTGTTCTCTTTCTCGGCAATGATGGCGTTATAAAAGTCCATCACTTGCTCTGGGTCGCCATCCTTGATAACTGTTCCGCCCTCGATCAGCAAGACCCGATCGCACAACGCCTGAATCGAGCTTCGGTCATGGGAAACGATCAGCAGCGTCGTACCTTGCTTTTGAAACGCGCGAATCTTGTCGAAGCTCTTGTGCTGGAAGTAGCTGTCCCCCACAGAGAGGGCTTCATCAACGATCAAAATCTCCGGGCGTATCGCCGTGGCCACGGAGAACGCGACTCGCATCTGCATGCCGCTGGAGTAAGTTCTTACCGGTTGATCGAAGTACTCCCCGACTTCGGCGAAGGCTTCGATTTCGTCCATGACCTCTTCGATCTGCGTCGAGGTGAAGCCCATGAGCCCTGCCGCGTGATGGACGTTCTGGCGCCCCGTCAGCTCGGGATTGAAGCCCATGCCCAACTCGAGAATCGCAGCGATCCGGCCGTGAACTTGTACCGATCCGGTAGAGGGTTGCAGCGTGCCGGTCAGCATTTTCAACAGGGTCGATTTCCCAGCGCCGTTCTGCCCGACGATGCCGATGGCTTCACCGGCGTTGATGGAGAAGTTGATGTGTTTCAGTACCCAGTGTTCTTCACGAGGTGTGATCTTGATACCAAACCAGCTGCAGATACGCTGCCATTCACTGGCGTACGACCGATACGCCTTGCCAAGATCAGTGACGATTAAAAGACTCATAGCTCATCTACCATTTCAGGGGCCGCACGTCGAAACATGAACAGGCTCACCAGCAACAGTAGCAGCGAGCACAAGATGGTCAATCCTAGTTGCGTGAAGTTGGGAGCAACACCGTAAACCATGACATCGTGATACGCCGTGACCACTGGATACATTGGGTTGTAGGCAATCATGCTTTTCAGGTTGTCGGGGATGATCGTGATCGGATAGACGATCGGGGTGAACCAGAAAAGAATCTGCAATACAATCGGCACCACTTGACCAATGTCCCGCACGAACACATTGAGAACGCCGAGTATCATTCCCAGTCCGATGGCCAGGGCGGCGACTGTCAGGATCAGCGGAATGATCCACAACATCTGCAACGTCGGCATGTGCCCGAGGCAGATGAATACGACCAGCACGGAGGCGAATAACAGTGCGTTATTCAGCAGACATGACCCCAGGACAATGAAGGGAAGGGTGATCCGTGGAAACCTCATCTTCTTCATGAGATTGCCGTTCTCAATGAACAGCGTCAGGCACCGACCGACAATCTCGGAGAACAGACTCCAGGCCAGCGTACCCGCCATCAGATAAAGGGCATACGCGTACTTGTTGTCTATTCCGGGTAATTTGGCCGCAAGAACATTCGAGAGAATCAACGCGTAAATCAGTACTTGAGCGAGTGGGTTGATGATCATCCACAAGCCACCGAGACTACTGCGGGAGAATCTGGCAACAAATTCGTTACGGATCGATGTCGCTATAAAACTTCTATAGCTAAACAGGCTTCTTAGCAGTCCTAACATGGAATCACCTTGAAAAAATATGACGCGAGCGTATTGCTGCTGGACGTGACGATTGAACGAGAGGTTCCGGACGACGTACGGCCTGATTCGCGGGCAGTGGGGGGGCAGAATACGCAAACATTTGCCCTCCCGTAGACGGCCAAAGCGGTTACCGAATGGGCCATTATTCGGAAGGTTTGGTGATAAGTGCGATGAGCTCGTCGGTCTTCTCTACCAACAGCTTCTCGTCACGACGCGTTTCTACGTTCAGCCGCAGCAAGGGTTCGGTATTCGAACCACGCAAATTGAAGCGCCATGAGTCGAAAGCCAGGCTTACACCATCAGTCGTATCGCGCTCGGCATTCTGGCTGGCATATGCCCCCACCACGCGCTCAATGACCGCCTTGACGTCATCGACCCGGAAGTTGAGCTCACCGCTGCACGGGAAGGTCTGAATCCGCTCATCCACCAGCTGCGATAAGGTCTTGTTGCTGACACTCATCAGCGCCGCAACCAGCAACCACGGAATCATGCCGCTGTCGCAGTAAGCGAAATCGCGGAAGTAGTGGTGGGCACTCATCTCGCCGCCGTAGATCGCGTCTTCCAGACGCATGCGCTCTTTGATGAAGGCGTGGCCGGTCTTGCTCTGAATGGCGACGCCACCTGCTGCAGTCACTTGCTCGATGGTGTTCCAGGTCAAGCGCGGGTCATGGATGATCTTGCTGCCAGGATGTTTGAGCAACAGCACTTCTGCCAGCAGGCCAACCAGGTAGTAGCCTTCGATGAAACGACCAGTCTCGTCGAAGAAGAAGCAGCGATCGAAATCACCGTCCCAGGCCAGGCCCAGGTCGCAGTTGTTCTCGAGCAGCGCTGTGCGCGTCAGCTCGCGGTTTTCCGGAAGCAGTGGGTTAGGCACGCCATTGGGGAAGTTGCCATCGGGCTCGATGTTGATGAATACAAATTCCAGCGGCAGCCTGGCGGCCAATGCCTGAAGCGCAGGGCCCGCTGCGCCGTTGCCTGGATCGGCAAGAATCTTGAGTGGTTTGAGCGAAGCGACATTGATGTAGGTCAGCAGATGATCGATGTACGCGGTCTTGTCGAAGACAGGTATGACCTGACCCGGCGTCGCAGCGATGGAGCCGATATCACCTGCATCGACCCGAGCGCGTATTGCGTCCAGCCCGGTATCGCCGCTGATAGGGCGAGATTGCTCGCGCACCAGCTTCATGCCGTTATAGCCTTTCGGATTGTGGCTCGCGGTGATCATGATCCCGCCATCTGCTTTCAGATGACTGGTGGCGAAATACACTTCTTCCGTACCGCACAGGCCGATGTCGAGAACATCGGCGCCGGCTTCGGTCAGCCCTTTGATCAAAGCGTTCGCCAGACACGGGCTCTCGAGCCGCATGTCCTGGCCAACCACATAGGATTTACCGTTCAGTTCGGCGACGAGCGCGCGGCCGATCCGGTAAGCGATATCGTCATTGAGGTCGTTTGGCACTTGGCCGCGGATGTCATAAGCCTTGAAGCAACGGGTTTGGATGACTGGAAACATAGCGCTCACTTGCTGAGTTGTCCGTCCACGCATTTAGCGTGGAGTGTTTTGAAAGATCGTCGTGTCTCATGATGACATCAGCCCATGATTGCCGGAGATCGCGGCAAACATGGGCTGAAACTGGGTGTGACGGCTTATTGACCAGCCCGACCGTAAACGTCTTCAAATCGAACGATGTCATCTTCGCCCAGATAGTCGCCACTCTGTACTTCGATCAGCACAAGGTCTATGACACCAGGATTGCTCAAACGATGCCGATGGCCCGCACGAATGAATGTGGATTCGTTGGTATTGAGCATCAGCTCGAGGTCGTTGTTGACGATCACGGCCATTCCACTCACCACGATCCAGTGTTCGCTGCGGTGATGATGCATCTGCAGCGATAGCGAAGCTTTCGGCTTAACGACGATACGCTTGATCTTGAAGCGCTCACCGTTTTCCAGCGTCTTGTAAGTGCCCCACGGGCGATGCACGGTCTGGTGCAGCTGATGCAGCGTGTGACCTGACTTCTTGAGCTGGGACACGATGTGTTTGACATCTTGCGCGTGATCCTTGTGCGCAATCATCAAGGCGTCCGCCGTATCGATGATCAGTAGATCCTCGACACCGACCAGCGCGGTCAGGCGGTGGTCACTGTGCACGTAGTTATTGTGCGCGTTATGAGACAGGACTTCGCCTTCGAAGCGGTTGCCGTCGTTGTTCGCTTGGGTCAACTCACTGACCGCGTTCCACGAACCGATGTCGCTCCAGCCGATTTCGCACGGTACAGTGGCGACTTTCGAGGAATGCTCCATCAGGGCGTAGTCGATGGAGATGTCTGGCACTTGAGCAAACGAATCCGGATCGACAGCCAGGCAACGATAGCGATCGGCAGTCGTCTCGCGGGAACGGCTCAGCGCTGTAGTCGCTGCGCTCAGCAAGTCTGGCGCATGCAATGCGAACTCTTCCAGCACAGCGCCGACCTGGAAACAAAACATGCCCGAGTTCCAGAAGTAGTTACCTGCTGCTACGTACGTTTTAGCCGTCTGCAAGTCCGGCTTCTCGACGAAGCGCGCCACCTTCAAACCGCCTTCCAGCGCCGAATTGGTTGCTTCGATATAGCCAAAGCCGGTTTCCGGGTACTGCGGCTGGATGCCGAAAGTAACCAGCCAGCCTGCTTCAGACAGGACCACGGCCTTGGTCACGGCTTCGGCGAAGGCGGCTTCATCCTGAATCAAATGGTCCGCCGCCAATACCAGCATGTGAGCTTCGGAGCCATGAGCGGCTTTCAACTGCAAGGCGGCCAAAGCCACCGCTGCAGCCGTATTGCGACCAAACGGCTCAAGAATGTACCCCTGCGCCAGCCCGGACTTATTGACAGTACGATATTCATCTTCGGTTTTAAACAACAGCTCACGGTTGGTTACTGTGAGGATTTCAGATACGCCTTCCAGCGCAGCGGCCCGCAGAAAGGTCTTTTGAATCAGGTTTTGGCCATCAGGCAGGGTCATGAATGGCTTTGGATGGGCCTCGCGGGACACGGGCCACAACCTGCTGCCGACGCCGCCGGACAAAATTACGGGAATCAAGTCCATCTTTAGTAATCCTTACCTACAAACTGTTGGCCGACTGATGCTACAAAGGGAAACGAATTGCTACCGCCTCGCACCTGAAATGCTGCGAATCCGATTGTTGAGCAATGGAGAACAAACCTCCCACCTGATTGCTAGAACCAAAGGCACGGGCAGCGAAGCGCAACAGGATATCAGAGAAATATAGAGCAAGGCAGTCGCCACTCGTTCAGAAAAGAAGAGGGGCGCAAGATCCAGAGAGCAAAACAATTTACTCACTGTTTTGGATGAGAGGCTACACGTTCGCGTCAGTCGCGCGGGATTTCGCAAAAAATAGGAGCGAAAAATAGGGGTTTCGAGTGGTAATGCAAGGCGGGGTGGAGGGGTATTGACGCGTTGGGTATTCATTTTGAAAGTGACAGAGGTGTTTCAAAAGTCGTAACCGCTCCATGAACCCCACATTTAAAGCCAGCAGTTGACCCCCCCCCCGAAGCTGTACTCCGATTTCTCTCTGGTGCAAGCACGTCATGAGGCCATCGATCTCGCTGAGCGCTATGTCCAACAACTTTGTTGGAGGACGAATTGGCATCCAGCGAAAAATTGTATACATATGGTTTTCGTATTTAACTGCAAACTCTGTAATTCAAACGGCGTTGAAAGTACCGGATTTCAGTGGGCCGGTTATAACGATGGAAGTGCCTCAGAAGCAAACATTTCGCTCTTCGAGGACGTTCGCCCACTGCTGACGAAAACTTCATGCGGATTTCAGGGCGCTGCACTTATTTGGGGGGGGATTAATACTGTTCAACCCAATCTCGGGTGGTGTACTGCGGCGCGCCTCAATCCCTGGGACAAGTAGAAACTTGGCCCGCATCTGGGTTACCTGCATCAGGACATCGAGCTGTTCGAAGGCGCCGTCAGCGACAACATCGCATGTTTCGGCAAAGTCGATCCAGAAAAAGTCGTGCTGGCAGCCTGTACCGCAGGGGGGCACGAAGTGATCTTCTAACAGCCTGATGGCTACGACACCGTCATCGGCAGCGAGGGAATCAACCTATCCGGTGGTCAGTGCCAGCGCGTTGGTTTGGCCCGAGCGGTCTATGGGAGCCCTCGTCTGATCGTGCTGAATGAGCCCAATTCCAACCTCGTTGCCTTCGCGCCGCTCGACAATGCGGTTTATGGCACTGGCGTAGTGACCGTACAGAGCTATCGCAAGACGGTGTAAACTGGCCATCGAGCAGGAACTGAGCGGCGTGCGTCTGCAAGTGGTCAAGGAAACAGCCAGCAGTTGCCTGACCGCGCAATCGAGCATCGACAAGATTCGCGCTAACCAGAACGCGCTGTTGTCGGCGAAGCAAGCGAGCATCACGGCGCAGAAAGCCTTCACCTATGGCATGGTAAATGCCGTGGACATGTTGACGGCGGTACAGAACGAACTCAAGGCACGCCGTGACCTGCTGAAGGCGCAGTACGATTTCATGACCAATCTGTTCATCCTCAATCGCTGGGCGGGCAGGGCGTCGGAAGAAAGCGTCAACAGCGTCAACGTCTGGTTCGGTGGCAAGGGATCGGACGCGGTGGAAGATCTGAAAGTCTCGGAAAAACCCAAGGGCTGATACATCGGGTTGATGGTCCTCACGCTCTGTAGAGGTTGACGAGCCCGTGCGAGGCTGCGATTCGGTACATCTGATGAAACGCTATCGCAGCCTTGCGTTGCTCGTCAGCTCCTACATGATCAAGGCAAGTCACAAAGCTTGGCTCAGACCCGAAACCTCTGGGAGCGGACTTGGTTCGCGATACACGCGCCGATCTAAAGACTCAACGCTTACCGGCGAGCACCTTCTGGTATACCGCTAATGTCTTCTGGGCGCACGCTTGCCAGGAATAGTGACGCGCTCTCACCAGGCCTTTTTCGATTTTTTCGACGCGTAGTTCGGGTTGGTTTATTACATCCTGCATGGCTTGGCAAATACTCCGCGCATCCAGCGGGTCGACCGACCATGCCGCGTCTCCGGTGACTTCCGGCAGCGAGGTGGTGTTGGAGGCAATGACCGGGCACTGCGCAGCGAAGGCTTCAATCACCGGCAAGCCGAACCCTTCATACAGCGAGGCAAAGACCAGCGCTCCGGCACTTTGCAGCAGAGCAAACACTTCGGTCTGTGGCAGGTAGCTTAGCCATTTGCCTTCACCCGCCTGTTCCAGTGCCTTGAGCTGCGGGATCAAATCTTCGTTATTCCATCCGTCGCGCCCAACCACGATCAGCGGGTGAGCCTTGCGAAAATCATCCGGTAGGGCCTGAAAGGCTTCAAGCACGCGAGGCAGATTCTTGCGCGGTTGCAGCGTGCCAATAATCAGAAAGAAGCCGGGTTTCACATCGTACTTCGCCAACACGGCTTCGCGCTGCGACGTTTCGATGCGTTCGAAGTAGATGGGGTCGACACCCAGAGGCGTAACGCTGATTCGGTTCGAATCCAAGCCCAGATGATCAACCATGTCCTGTTTGCTGTACTCGGAAATGGTGATGATGTGATCGGCTTTCCTGATGCTCTGCGTGAATAGCCAGCTTTTGACGCGACGCAGGTCCTGCTTGATCCACTCGGGATGCAACTGAGGGATCAAGTCCATGACCGTGGCGACCACCGGAGTGCCCTGTATCTGCGGAATTTGATGATCGGTGGCGTGGAAGATCTCGACGTCCTTACCAATCGCTGCCGAGTTGGCCAAAGGAATACGCAGCGCGCCGCTCAAGATAACGTGGTATTTGAATCTGTCCGCCAGGGTCTTCGGAGTGCCAAAGGGCATCGGCGGAAAGTCGCGACCAAATGCATAGGGCTTCAGATGCAGAGGTGGTGAAACTTGTTCTTTTATATCCTGTAACGCGAACCACATCGCCTTGGTGTAGGTACCGATCCCGTCCAGGTGCCCCTCGCGTTCACAACCCGCCCAAACGCTGCAGCTGAAACCAATTTTCATGCGTATTTCTCAATCCAGACACTGATGGGCATTAATGGCCGTGAGCCTAACATGAGTGCTGCGTGCAGGCATTTTCTCTCTGTCATGCTTGCCGCCACTGATCCGATCTCAAAATGCCATTATTTTTCTTGCGCTGCTGCTTTCGGCCTGCCCTGGGGGCGGCAGTCTCAGTGCCGATTGGAATTTTTCTGTTATCAGTCGTCACACCGAATTGCTCAACGGGCCCTTGGGTTCTGCAAAGCGGCGGATCGACGCTTGGCAGAATCTGCTCACCACCCAAAAGCAGGATCCGGAGCTCGAGAAGCTGGACGTGGTCAATCGGTTCTTCAATAATTCAATAAACAGATGCGCTACGAAGAAGACATCGACCTATGGCACGAGGTCGACTATTGGGTCACCCCCATCAAAAGCCAACAATTCTTAACGTTGGGTGGTTGCAAGGAGGTTCGGTCAAGCGTTTGACGCGAAGACTACCTTGATTAGTGTCGATTGCATGGGGGGCTAGTCGTCTCTGGGTCCAGTAATCTGTATAATTCCCCCAATCATTTCGGTTGACCTATTTTCGGGTTAGCCAGGATTTGTTGCGAACACACAGTATCTGCCTTCCATAGGCGCTCAAATGGAGTTTAGAGGATCCGCATGAAAGCAATCGTAACTGGCATCACTGGTCAAGACGGCGCCTACCTGGCGGAACTGCTGCTGGAGAAGGGGTACACCGTATACGGTACCTACCGTCGTACCAGTTCTGTCAATTTCTGGCGTATCGAAGAGTTGGGCATCCAGTCCAACCCTAATCTGCATTTGGTCGAATAC
>LNAP01002814.1_pt1 | contig 17010 bp, 18 predicted proteins | sample 602601 | NCBI WGS metagenome assembly LNAP01 (sample SAMN02440304, study PRJNA202911) | soil metagenome | biome: Subtropical and temperate rainforests or woodlands; isolation source: soil samples (1 kg each in a 20% v/v slurry with milli Q water) were... ... | reverse complement strand
CCGGCTCCGCCTGCGCGGCGGCGCCAGCGAGCGCCAGCGCGCCGGTGGTCAGGATCGTCCTGCGGTCGATGTTGTCCATGGCGTTCTCTCCAGATCTTTGTTCTTGTTGGTCGAAAATCTATTTGGCCGGCGCGCGGTCGATCGCTTCCATTCCCTTGCCGGACATCGCCGCGGCGCCGTCCCTGCCCTGCAGCAGATCGATCAGGGCTTGGCCCGCCGCAGCCTTTGCGGTGCCCGGCGCCAGCGCTGCCGAATAGACCGTATAGTTCTGGATCTCCGCCGGCAACGGACCGACCAGCACGACGCCCTTCACCGGCAGCAACTCGCTGATCTGCTGCACCGCGATGTCGGCCTCGCCGGAAACCACGCGCTCGGCGGAATAGCCGCCCTTCACCAGCACCGACTTGTTGCGCACGGCATCGCCGATCCCCAGCCTGTCGATCAGTCCGGCGACATAGATGCCGCTGCTGCCGCCCGAGGCCGGATCGATATAGGCCACGGCCCGCGCCGCCAGCAGCGCCTGCCTGAATCCATCGACGGTGCCGATGTCAGGTTTTGCAGCGCCCTCCTTTACCGCAACGCCGACACCGACGCGGGCCAGGTCGACGCCGTTGCCGACCTTGCCGGACTTGCGCAATTCCGCCAGCGCCGCCGGCGAGGCGAACACCACGTCGAACGTCTCGCCGGCCGCGATGCGCTTGACCAGACCGCCGACCGTGTCGGTCTCCCACTGCACCTCATGCCCCATGGCCTGAAACTGCGGCAGCATCGCCAGCAGCACCTGCTTGAAGGCGCCGGCGGTGAGGACCTTCAGCGTCTCCGCCTGCGCCGGCAGCATCAGCCCCCAGATCAGCGCGAGCGCCAGCACGCCACGTCCCATGAACCCCATCTTATGTCCTTCTCTCGTCGCTGCCGCAGGCATCTCCGCTAAACGCCCGGCATTGCCCAATATTCCCTTGTCGATGCCAGCACAAACGAAAAGGCCCGCGCGAACGCGGGCCTTCTTGGTCGATCGCGACGGGATCGATCAGTGCTTGATGTCGGCCGGCAGCTTGCCGCCATTGGCGGCCAGCTTGGCCATCATCTGCTTGTGCAGCCAGATGTTCATGCTGGCGGAATCGTTCATGTCGCCGGTGTAGCCGAGCTCCTTGGCAAGGTCCTTGCGCGCGGTCAGGCTGGAGTCGATGTCGAGCGCCTTCATCAGATCGACGATCGAGGTCTTCCACTCCAGCTTCTCGCCCTTGGCGGCAACGGCCTTGTCCAGCAGGGCCGCGACGTCGACGGAGTCCATCGGCGCGACGGGAGCAGCGCCGGCGGTTGTGCCGCCGGGCGTCGACGCGGGCGTGGCGGCGGTGGCGCTGCTGCCGAAAATCGCGCTCATGATCTTGCCGAAAATGCTCATGGTGATGCTCCCTGATGGGTAAATGTCTGGATAAAAGAGATTGCGCCGCACTTGGTTCCGGAGGCGGCGACAACCGCCCGCTCGGACCAGCGTTTTAGCCGTCTGTCGCCGGCTTGCCAATACATCGCCGCGGTTGCGATGGTCGCAGCCGAGTCGCTCGCAACTGCGGTGCCGCCCGCCCGACGAGACGCAATTTGAGCGGTCACCTAAGCGTGACGAGCGGCCCGGCCTGATCGGCGGTAGGCTTGCCTCACAGTTCGCGGCAAGACCAGTTCTTTGTGACAAGTTCTTTGCAATCGCGTCTGGCTTGATCGTGATCGTTTTCCGCAAGCTGCTCCGCGCCCTCCTTCGGCGTGAAACGGGCGGCTGCGCCAAGGGAGACAACGACCATGGCCACACTCTACCCTGGCAATGTCGCGTCATTCACCGGCGGCACCGCTGACGCCGCCCCGCCCGCCATCCGCACCATCGGCTTCGCCGATCTCCAGGATGCCCTTCGACTCGGCTGGGAAGACTTCAAGGCGATACCCAGCCATGGGGTCATGGTCTGCATCATCTATCCCCTCATCGGCCTGGTGATCGCGCGCACCGTGCTCGGCTATTCGATCCTGCCGCTGCTGTTTCCCCTGGCGGCGGGCTTTGCGCTGGTCGGACCGTTCGCCGCACTTGGACTTTACGAACTCAGCCGCCGCCGCGAGACCGGCGAAGAGCTTTCCGCCTGGCACGCCACCGAGGTGCTGCGCTCGCCATCGCTCGGCGCCATGCTCGGGCTCGGTGCGCTGCTGCTGGTCCTGTTCGCGGTGTGGATCGCCAGCGCGCAGGCAATCTATGTCGCAGCCTTCGGCTATACGCCGGCAGCAGAGATACCGGGCTTCGTCTCGCAGGTGCTGACCACCAGCGCTGGCTGGGGCCTGATCGTGGTCGGCTGCGGCGTCGGCTTCCTGTTCGCCGTGGTGGCGCTGTGCATCAGCGTGGTGTCGTTTCCACTGATGCTCGACCGTCACGCCGGTGTCATCGATGCCATGACCACCTCGATGCGAGCCGTGGCGCGCAATCCGCTCCCCATGGCCGCCTGGGGCCTGATGGTCGCCGCATTGCTGGTACTGGGCACGCTGCCATTGTTTCTCGGCCTCGCCGTGGTGATCCCGCTGCTCGGCCACGCCACCTGGCATCTCTACCGCAAGGTGATCGAGCGCAATCCCAACCCGCCGGTGGTGCCGCCGCGAAACAGGATCCGACGTTCAGCTGCGGACTTCCCGGTGTCGCTGTTCAAGTGGCGCAACGACGATCTGGCGTAGCGGCGCCATCAAGAATCTGAGGTCTTGCTTTGGCCGCGGTTCGCCGCGACATTTCGAGGCACGGCGAACCCTCGCCGGCTTCGATCCAGAACGAGCTCCCCATGCCTCTCCGCCCTTTCGCCCGCGCGTTGCTGTTGGGCGCGCTGCTGCTGTCCCCCGTTTCATCGGCATTCGCCGCAGCCTGCGGCAGCGGCAGCTTCGATGCCTGGCTGGCCGACGTCAAAGCCGAGGCCGCAGCCAAGGGCATCTCGCCGGCCGCCATTGCCGCCGGGCTCGGCGGCCTCACGCCGGATCCCAGCGTGCTGTCGCACGACCGCGGCCAGCAGGTGTTCACCCAGAGCTTCGAGCAGTTCTCCGGCCGCATGGTGCCGCCACGCCTCACCCGCGGCAGCGACATGCTGAAGCGCTACGGCTCGGTGCTGTCGCGCATCGAGCAGCGCTACGGCGTGCCAGGCCCGGTGCTGGTGGCGATCTGGGGGCTGGAGACCGACTTCGGCGTCAACATCGGCAAGTATCCCACGATCCGCTCGGTAGCCACACTGGCCTACGACTGCCGCCGCGCCGATCAGTTCCGCGCCGAACTGCTGGATGCGCTGCGCATCGTCGATCGCGGCGATCTGAGTCCGGCGGAGATGCGCGGCGCCTGGGCCGGAGAGATCGGCCAGACCCAGTTCATGCCGTCGTCCTACATCAAGTTCGCGGTGGATTTCGATGCCAACGGCAAGCGTGACCTGCTGCACAGTGCGCCGGATGTGCTGGCCTCGACGGCCAATTACCTCGCCAGCTATGGCTGGAAGCGCGATGAAGCCTGGGAGCCCGGCAGCGCCAACTTCGCGGTCATCCAGCAATGGAACAAGAGCGAGGTCTACGCCAAGACCATCGCGTCGTTCGCCACCCAGCTGTCACGGATGCCGTGAGGCGCAATGGAACGACGGGCCGCCGCCGCTGCGCGAACGGCCCCTCGCCCGATTTGCTATTTCGTCATGCCTGCATGCATGGCGCTGCTCAGATGCTTGCTGCAGGCGCTCATCTTGCCATCGAGCATTGCCGTCTGCGCGTCGGCAATTTCCTTGAAGGCGGCCCACTTGGCAGGACCGTCAGCCCATCCCTCGACGGTGCTTTCCACCTTTCCGATGTTGGTACCGCTGCAACCTTCCATGCGCGCTGCCGACGCCGGCGCGACGGCAAGCACCACTGCGGCCATTGCGGCCGCGCCCAGTAACTTTTTCATCATGTTACTTTTCCCTGTTGCACAGATCCGGCGTCATTGCCGGGCTCTGCGAACAGATTGATAGAACCGTTGATCCCAGGTGGAAAACCATTGTCGATAAATTCAGTGTGAGCATCCCGTGATGTTCGCGAACTACACTTCGTGCGACGATAATGCAGACAGGTCTGGGCCCCGCGGACGAACGGGCCCAGGAGGCACGCGCCGATCCGGCCGTCCGAGCGATGATCGCAGGTCAGGCGTCGCCCGCTCCACCTATCGACCGGCCCTTGCGCGGGTCTCGCTTCGACCGTCCTCCTTGACTGCAACCATTCGGTTAACATGACGCCGGGCACACGCGGGCGCACGCCTCGAATGGCGAGGGGTGAATGTCCAACCTGCGAAGTAGCCGCGGCTCCGATCCTTCTCCAGAATCCCGCACAGGTGCCGTCGACGTTAAAATTGAATATATGTTCACTTTAATAGACGCATGCGATTCGCGCATAGCGGATAGCGCACCGCATTCGGACAAACACGATTTGGCGCAGACCGACATGTCCGATTCGGCCGGTGCGCTCCAGGCGATCCGCAAACCCATGCCGGAGGGTCGGCCGCCGGGCGGCAACGACATGATTTAACTGATTAATTAACAGGAATTGGGGCTCGCTGGTGCTAGATTACGCAGCGGTGCCCACCCCACTGCGGCAACCTGCCGACAGGTTAATCATTTCTTGCGCGAGCTATGCCAATAGCGCCTAGCTGCACCGCAACATTCACGCTGCCGCAGCGCGATATAGTGATCTATATTCACTTCAACGGCGGGGCACCTTCCAAGAGATGAACCGTCAAACTGAGGAGAAATAAAATGTTGGTCTCATTCATTCGCATGATCCAGGCGTTCCGCGATTACCAGCGCAACGTCGCCGAACTGTCCCAGCTCAGCGATCGCGAGCTTTCCGATATCGGTCTCGACCGTTCGGACATCCCGCGCGTTGCCTCTGGTTCCTACAACGGTTGATCCGTTGCTGATGCCTTCCGAATAACGCCCGCCTCTCGCGGGCGTTGTCGTATCGGGCATCGAATGTCGGGCCATCAAAGCCTTGGCAATCAGGCGTGGGTTCCCTTTCATGCGGATTCCACTTCGCGCGAAAACGCGCTACATGCAGGCCCATGACAACAGGCCCCCACTCCCAAAACGCTGTCCATATCATCGGCGCCGGTCTTGCCGGCTCGGAAGCCGCCTGGCAGGTCGCCAGCGCCGGTATTCCCGTGGTGCTGCACGAGATGCGCCCGCACCGCATGACCGAAGCCCACCTCACCCAGGGCCTGGCCGAGCTGGTGTGCTCCAATTCATTCCGCTCCGACGACGCTGCCAACAATGCTGTCGGCCTGCTGCACGCCGAAATGCGCAAGCTGGGCTCGCTGATCATGCGCTGCGCCGATGCCAACCAGGTGCCCGCCGGCGGCGCGCTGGCGGTGGACCGCAACGGCTTCTCCGACGCTGTCACCAAGGCACTTGAGACTCATCCCCTGATCACCATCGACCGCGCCGAAGTCGAGGGCCTGCCGCCGGACGACTGGGGCAACGTCATCGTTGCCACCGGGCCGCTGACCTCGGCAGCGCTCGCCGACGCCATCCGCGGCATCACCGACGAAAAGGCGCTGGCGTTCTTCGACGCCATCGCGCCGATCGTGCATTTCGACTCCATCGACATGTCCAAGGCCTGGTTCCAGTCGCGCTACGACAAGGTCGGGCCCGGCGGCACCGGTGCCGACTACATCAACTGCCCGATGGACAAGGAGCAGTACGACAACTTCGTCGACATGCTGATCACCGGCGAGAAGACCGACTTCAAGGAATGGGAGCTCAACACGCCCTATTTCGACGGCTGCCTGCCCATCGAAGTGATGGCCGAGCGCGGCAAGGAAACGCTGCGCCACGGCCCGATGAAGCCGGTCGGCCTGACCAACCCGCACGATCCGACGGTGAAGGCCTATGCCATCGTGCAGCTGCGCCAGGACAACAAGCTCGGCACGCTCTACAACATCGTCGGTTTCCAGACCAAGCTGAAGCATGGCGCGCAGACCCGGGTGTTCCGCACCATTCCCGGCCTCGAGAATGCCGAATTCGCGCGGCTCGGCGGTCTGCACCGCAACACCTTCCTGAACTCGCCCAAGCTGCTCGACCAGCAACTGCGCCTGCGCGCGCAACCGAGGCTGCGCTTCGCCGGCCAGATGACCGGTTGCGAGGGCTATGTGGAATCCGCCAGCGTCGGGCTGATGGCCGGGCTCTATGCCGCTGCCGACGCCAAGGGCGAGCAGCTTTCGCCGCCGCCGATCACCACGGCGCTGGGCTCGCTGCTCGGCCATATCACCGGCGGCCATATCGAGACCATCGATTCCGGCCCGCGCTCGTTCCAGCCGATGAACATCAATTTCGGTTTGTTCCCGCCGCTCGTCACGCCGCCGACCAAGAAGGCCGACGGCACACGGCTGCGCGGCAACGAAAAGACCGTCGCCAAGAAGCAGGCGCTGAGCGCCCGCGCGCTGGCCGATCTCGATGTATGGATCGCCGCCAGCCTGCCCGCGCCAGCCGCCGCCGCGTGACGCTGCGCGCCCCCGTTGAAGTTCAGGACCAAGTCATGAGTTTGCCGCAACAGGACGCAGCATTGCTGTCCGCGCAATGGACCGAAGGCGTGCTGCTGAAGCGCGACGTGTTCTCCACCGTGGAGCGTGGCCGCTTTCGCACGGCCGGCGGCGAAGTGGATGCGGTGCTGCGCCGGCTCGACCAGGTGCCGTGGTGGTCATATGTGGTGGCGCGTCACCTGTTCACGCGCGAGCGCCGCGCGCTGACGCTGGCGCGCGAACTGCACGTCGGGCCGGAATTGCTGTGGGCCGGCGAGCAAGCGCTGGTGCGCGGTTTCATCGACGGCGTTGCGCTGCAGATGGCCAAGCCGGTCGGCGACATCAACTACTTCAAGTCAGCCAAACTGGCTTTGCGAAAACTGCATCGCATGGGCGTCTGCCACAACGATCTCGCCAAGGAGCAGAACTGGCTGCGCGGCACCGACGGCCTCGCTTACGTTACCGACTTCCAGCTCGCGGTCTGCTTCAAGTCGCGCAGCCGGCTGTTCCGCATCGCCGCCTATGAGGACCTGCGCCATCTGCTGAAGCACAAGCGCACCTACGCGCCGGAAGCGCTGACGCCGAAGGAGCGCAGCATCCTCGCCAAGAAATCCGCTTTCGCACGGATCTGGCTGATGACCGGCAAGAAGGTCTACCGCGCCATCACCCGCGGCATCTTCAATTTCACCGATCGCGAGGGCGGCGGCCGCCGTCTCGTCAACGACGCGCCGCCGCTGCTGGCCATCATCAAGAGCAATCCCGCAGTTCGCGATGCGTCCATCGTCGCCTTCGCCGACCGCCGCACCGGCGTCGGCCTCTATGCCTTCGTCGAGGCCGACGATGTCGCGCTGGAAACGCAGCTGCAGGCCGCCATGGCCGCGGCGAAGGGTGCAAAGCCGCCGGAACACATTCAGGTCATCCCTTCCCTGCCCCGCGATGCCAAAGGCAACATCCGCAACGAGATCCTGCAGCTGGTGGCGATGAACCAGCTCGATCTGATCGAGCCGATGATGACCAGCGACACCGACCGCGTGTTCCTGAAAGGCATTCTGGAGTCGCGAAAAAACCTGCGCGACCGGTTCAGTTTCTAGAGCCGGCCGCGGCCGGCTCTCGCTGCGACCGACGCTGCGCGATTACTTCTTCACCATCACCACTTCGAGATATTCGCTGGGCACCACCATGGTGCCATCCTCGGCCTTGTTGAGACGCCCGATCAACGCGCTCAGATCCGCCGTCAGGCTGCTGCGTCCGCTCTCGTCGAGGGCGGCATAAGCCTTGAGGATCGGGCCGTAGTAGGTCCGGAACACGTCCAGGAAATGCGCCGGCGAGCGATAGCGGAAATTGAATTGGCGCGGCCTGGCGTTGATCGACATGGCACCGCCAAACATTTCCGCCAGCCGCTCCGGCGTTCCCCACAATGCCGGCGATCGAACCCCGGCCGGCGGGGGCAGGTATTGTCCGAGGGTCTTGAAGACCTGGCCGATAAAGCCCTGCGGCGTCCAGTTGGCGAGTCCGATCTTGCCGCCCGGCCTGCACACCCGCTGCATTTCCGCGGCGGCCTTGTCCTGATCCGGCGTGAACATGACGCCGAAGGTCGATATGACCACGTCGAAGCTGGCGTCGTCGAACGGCAGCGCTTCCGCATCGGCCTCCTGAAACGCGATCCCCATGGCATTGGCGGCCGCGCGCGCCTCGCCGCGCGCCAGTAGCGACGGCACGTAGTCTGTCGAGGTGACATCGCACCAGCACCGCGCCGCTGCGAGCGACGCATTGCCGTTGCCGGCGGCGACATCGAGAACGCGCTGACCCGCGCGCAGATCCAGCGCTTCGCACAGGTTCTCGCCGACGATCTGAAGGGTGGAGCCCACCCGCGCATAGTCGCCGGACGCCCAGGCGCCGTGCTGCCGCACCTTGAGCGCCGCCAGATCCGGTGCGGGCGGAGCTATTGTCTGAGCCATTGCCATCATCATCTCCATGAGCAGATTAAGCCGTCTTGCCACAGCAGATTAGGTCCGGTGCAGCGCCGTCGCCTATCCAGTTCGCGCCAGATCTGTCCAGCGCGTGAACTTTTTGCCGCGTTCAGTGTCCAATCATGATCGCGTGAGGCGCCCACATGATGATCAGTGATACGCCGAATGCCCTTCTTCCACGCGGCGTCCGACGCGCGCTCGAAGCCATGCGCCACAGTCCGCAATGCAACTGGACGGTTACCGCGCTTGCCGCCGCAGCCGGAAGTTCTGGCCGCACACTGCAACGCCAGTTCCGAAACTTTCTCGGCAAGTCGATCCGGGACGTGCTGACCGACATCCGCTTCGGATGCGCCAGACGCGAGCTGCTGCAGTGCTCCCTCGACGCACGCGTCATGGACATCGCGATGAATTGCGGCATCCTCCACTTCGGACGATTTTCAATCGAGTATCGCCGCCGCTTCGGTGAAACACCGTCACAAACCATGAAGCGGCAAGCGGTGTTGGCCAGTACGCTCGTGTCATTGCCAACGTTGTTCGCGACCAGTCGCAACCGGCCGGCCATCGCCCTGCTCCCAATCGAAACGACACCCGAGCACGACGACGCAGCGCGCGGCATCGCCGATGAATTGACGACTGCGCTGGGGCGCGCAGGGTTCGCCGTCGCCAGCCAGCCGAGGCTGGCTCGCTATCAGCTCAGCGGCTTGCTCCGCGGCGATGCCAGGCAATCCAGCCTTTCCCTTCGCTTGATCGACGCCGAAGGCGGCCGTCACCTCTGGGCGCATCGCGTCGAAGGTGCATGCACTGCGACGGCAGAACAATTGGCGATGCGAATTGCCACGGCACTCCAATCAGTTCTGCGCCTCGCCGAGATCGATCGGGTGCGGCAGATGCCGGTAGCCGATCTCAATCCGAATGATCTTGCGCTCCGGGCAATGCCGGGCGTGCTTGCCCTCGACGCCGGCGGAAATATCCGCTCGCTGGAATTGCTGGAGCGCGCGATGGACCGCGATCCCGATCACGCGCTGGCAACGGCACTCGCGGCATGGGCGCATGCCCAGCGGATCGTCTATCATTTCAGCAACGACCCGACCGCCGAGCGGGCGCGCGGTCTGGAACTGGCGCGCAAGGGACAGGCCCTCGCCGACGACGCGGCCGTGCTCGCCATTCTCGGCAACGCCCTGACCTTGCTGTGCGAACTCGATGCGGCTGAATTCGTCATCCGCAAGGCGCTGTCGCTGGACGGCGGATCGGCCTGGGCGTGGAGCCGCAGCGGGTGGATCGATCTCTACAACGGCAATGCAGACTCTGCCATCGAGCGCCTGACCATCGCGCTCGATCTGGCACCCCAGGACCCGCTGGCGTTCAACAGCATGGTCGGAATCGGCTGCGCGCATTTCAACGTCGGCCGCTACCGTGAGTCGGCGCGCTGGCAGGAGCGCGCGCTTGTCGAACATCCTTCGGCCGCCTGGATCCACCGGACGCTGTGCCCCGCCTATGTGCTGGGCGGCGCCACGTGCGAGGCCGATCGCAGCCTTGCCGCCCTGCGCCGCGACTATCCGGATCTCACACTCTCTGAGCTGCAGTTGGGCATGCCGCCGTTGCCGCAGAGCTATTGCGATCGGATCATCGATGCGCTGCAGGCCGCCGGCCTGCCCGGATAACGCCGACGAACGGCTTGATTCGAGTGCGCCGCAGGAACGCAGCTACAGCCTTCCAAAGAGCGGATCGCGCGCCGCCCGCCACAGCGTCCACAGCACCCGCAGCCGCGACGTCGCATGCGGCGCAAATGGGTCGAAGTCGGGCCGCGCCATGCGGTCGAGATCGCGTGCCACCAGCGCCAGCGGCAGGAAGGCGCGCCGCGCCTCGGCCGGCACCTGTGGCATCAGCGACTGCGCGGTGGCCAGTTGTGCGCGCGCGCCTTCGATCAACTGGTCGAGTGCGGCGCGGATCGCCGGCGTCGGCTTGCCCAAAAACACATCCGCCGCGCTGCTGCCGTGCCGGGTCAGAATATCCAGCGGCAGGAACAATTGCCCGCGTGCGCTGTCGTAGGGCAGCAGCGCGATCACCTGGGCGACGCCCTGCGCCAGTCCGCCGTGATCGGCGGCGTGGTCGGTAGCCTCCGACGACGCGCCGAGAATCTTTGCCGCCAGCGCCAGCAGCGTTGACGTGGTATCGCCGAAGTGGCTCTCCAGCACCGTCAGGTCCGGCATCGGATCGTGATACAGGTCGAAGATGTGGGTATCGATCAGCTTCGCCAGCCGGTCGACCGGCAGCTGATGTTCGCCAATGGCCCAGAGCAGTTCGGCAGCGACCGGATTGCTGGAGACATCGCCGTGGCCGGCCCCGGCCAGCATGTCGGTCCACCATTGCAGGCGGATCTCGCCGGGCAGCGGCTGGCTGACCTGTTCGCGGACACGGGTGATCTCGACATTGAAGGCATACAGCGCCAGCAGCGCACGCCGCCGGTCTTCAGGCACGAACAGCGTCGAGGCATAGCGCGCGAAGTCGTGGCTGCGCACCATTTCGGCCGTGAAGGCCGCGTCGTGCTCGGATGCCGCGCTCGTTGCGGTCGTCATGTTGCGGCGGCCAGCGCTGCCGGGCGCGCTCGCGCGCATGGGATCGCACTCATGGTACCGCGATCAAGGCCGCCGCGACGCGCCGCCGTTCGCCGATCATGATGTTCCAGGTGCGCACCGCCGGCCCCGTCTGCATAGCGTCGATCACCAGATGGCGCGCGCGCAGCGCCTCGCGCAGATCCTTCGGCACGATCCACACATCGTTGCCGGTGCCGACGATCAGCGTGTCGATAGACGCGGCATTCTCGAAGATACGCTGCAGCGACGCCCGGTCGATGTCGCCGGCTGATGTCACCGGCCAAGCCCAGATCGCGTCCGGCAGGCACAGCAGCGACCCCGTGTGCGACATGGTGTCGAACACGAAGCCGCCCTTGCCATAGGCCTCGATGGCGGCGGCGCGTGGAAGGTGCGGCGCGTCCGGAGGCACCGGCATGCTTCAGCCCTTCTTCGGCTTGTTCGGCTTGTCCGGCGCGGTGTCGCGATTTTCGCCTACGCCTAGATAGATAAGGATCGGAGCCGCGATAAAGATCGAGGTGTAGGTACCGACCAGCACAACGCCGAACATCATCACTGCCGTGAAGGAGTGGATGGCATTGCCGCCGAACAACAGCAGCGCCAGCAGCGCGAGCGTCACCGTGACGTGGGTGATGATCGAGCGCGACAGCGTCGAATTGATCGACTCGTTGAGCAGCTCCGGCATCGGCATTTTCTTGTAGCGCCGCAGGATCTCGCGGATGCGATCGTAGATGACAACGGTATCGTTCAGCGAATAGCCGAGAATGGTCAGCAGCGCTGCGATGCTGGTGAGATCGAACTCGACCTGCGAGATCGACATGAAGCCGATGGTCAGCACGATGTCGTGGACGTTGGCGATCATGGCGCCCAATGCGAACTGCCATTCGAACCGGAACCAGAGGTAGACCAGGATCGCGAAGATCGCGACCATCAGGCCGAGCATGCCGAAAGCCAGCAGCTCACTGGACACGCGCGGCCCCACCACTTCGACGCGGCGGTATTCGACCGCGTCGCCAAGCGCACCGCGGACCTTTTCCACAGCGCCCTGCTGGGCGGCATCGCCGCCGGGCTGCTGCGCGACGCGGATCAGCACGTCGGCGGGACCGCCGAACTGCTGCAGCTGCACCTCGCCGAGGCCCAGCCCGCCCAGGGTCGTGCGCATCGCGGAGATATCGGCGGTGCCCGACTTGGCCCGCACTTCGAGCAGCGTGCCGCCTTTGAAGTCGATGCCGAAGTTAAGCCCGTGGGTGAAGAACAGCGTGATCGCGAGAATCGACAGCACAGCCGAGATCGGGAAGCTGATGCGGCGAAACCGCGTGAAGTCGAACTTGGTGTCGTCAGGGACGATGCGCAGCGAGGGCAGCCAGCCGAAGGCGCTGACAATGCTCAGGACAATGATCAGGGCCAACAGCCCGAAGAGAACGATGTGTGTCACAGCCAGCTCCGCAATCTCAAATCGGCACGCTGGTCGGCCGTTTCCAGCGCACCCAGGCCGCAACGATCAGGCGGGTGACAGTGAAGGCGGTGAAGACCGTGGTGATGATGCCGATGCCGAGCGTCACGGCGAAGCCGCGCACCGGACCGGTTCCGATATAGAACAGCACCGCAGCGGCGATGAAGGTGGTGATGTTGGAATCCAGGATGGTCGACAGCGCGCGCTTGAAGCCGGCGTCGATGGCCGAGATTGCGGTGCGGCCGCCGCGGATTTCCTCGCGGATGCGTTCGTAGATCAGCACGTTGGAGTCCACCGCGATGCCGACGGTGAGCACGATGCCGGCGATGCCGGGCAGCGTCAGCGTGGCGTTGAGCAGCGACAGGATGCCGAAAATCATGGCGACGTTGATGGCCACCGCGATGTTGGCGAACAGGCCGAACAGCCGGTAGGTCAGCAGCATGAAGATGATGACGAGAATCGAGCCGACATAGGCGGCGAGCTCGCCCTTGGCGATCGAGTCGGCGCCGAGGCCGGGGCCGACGGTACGCTGTTCGATAATGGTCAGCGGCGCCGGCAACGCACCGGCGCGCAGCAGGATCGCCAGATCGTTGGCGGCCTGGACGGTGAAGCTGCCGGAAATCTGGCCCGAGCCGCCGGTGATCGGCTCGCGGATGACCGGCGCCGAGATCACCTTGTTGTCGAGCACAATGGCGAAGGGCTGGCCGACATTGGCCAGGGTGGCCTCGGAGAATTTACGGGCGCCGGAGGTGTTGAACCGGAAGCTGACGATCGGCTCGTTGGTGCGCTGGTCGAAGCCGGGCTGCGCGTCGATCAGATCCGAGCCGGGCACCAGCACCTGCTTCTTGATGACATAGGGCGCGTTTGGCGGTTCGGCGCCGAGCAGGACTTCGGAGTCCGGCGGCACGCGGCCCTGCAGGGCCTGATCGGCCGGCACCGACGAATCGACCATGCGGAAATCCATCTTGGCGGTCTTGCCGATGATATCGATCAGCCGCTGCGGATTCTGTTCGCCGGGAGCCTGGATCAGGATGCGATCCGCGCCCTGGCGCTGGATGACCGGCTCCACCGTGCCGAGTTCGTTGACGCGCTTCTCGACGATCTGAATCGACTGCTCCACGGTCTGGCGCACGCGGTCGGCAATGGCCGCGGCCGGGACGGTCAGGCGGATCAGCCCGCCGCCGGCGTCGGCAACCTCAAGGCTGCGCTGGCCGTTGGAACCGAGCAATCCGCCGAGCGGCTGCGACAGCTCGCGCAGCTTGGTCAGCGCGGTCGGCACATCGGTGTCCTTGCCGATCCGGACCTCGACGCTGTCATTGCGCGCGCTGAGGCCGGTATAGGCGATCTTGGCATCGCGCAGGGTGCGGCGGACGTCGTCGCGGACCTGTTCGAGCTTGTCCTTCTTGATCGAGTTGGCATCCACCTCGAACAGCAGATGCGCGCCGCCCTGCAGATCGAGGCCCAGCACCAGATGACGCTGCGCCCACTTGGGCCAAGTCTTGACGGTGGCTTCGGGGAAGAAGTTCGGAACCGCGCACAGGCAGACCACCAGCGCTGTCAGAATGATCGCCAGCGCCTTCCACCGCGTGAAATACAACATCGAGTTAACCCGTCAGATCCTGAAATGGCGACGCGAGGACGCGGCCGGAGCCGCGCCGATGATGAGCCTCAGCTCGCGGAGGTCTCGTCCTTGCCGGCGTCGGCCTTCTCGATTTTCTCGACCTTCTCCGACTTGTCGGCCTTGTCCTTGGCCGGCTCGCCCTTGGTGCGCACGCCCGAAATCATCTGGCGCATCTGGCGCACGCGGACGCCGTCGGAGATCTCGAATTCGATCTGGTCGTCGTCGACGACCTTGGTGACCTTGCCGACGAGGCCGCCGGAGGTGACCACGGTATCGCCGCGGCGGATGTTCTTCACCAGTTCGGCGTGGTCCTTCACCTTCTTCTGCTGCGGACGCAGGATCAGGAAGTACATGATCACGAAGATCAGCGCGAACGGCAGCAGCGACATCAGCATGCTGTTGGTGTCGCCGCCGGCCGCAGCGGCCTGGGCAAAGGCTGGGGTAATGAACATCGGAAATTCCTCGTGAAAACAGGAGCCACCCGGTGCCGCGGCGGTGCTCTGACCGGCCCGGAGGCGAATTCGCGCGGACTATAACCACCGGCCGCTCAATTGCAACGCTGCCAGCCCGTTGATTTGGCCCTCATTTTGCCCGCTTGCGGGCACCCGCCGGGCTCGATATGGGTTCGCCGCAAGGAAGGCCCCAAATGTCAAAAAAGCCCAATAAAACCAGCCGTCGCGTCCTCGCGAAGCCCGTTGCCCGGAAACCGGCGAAAGCCGCGGCAAAACGTCCGCGTGCGACCAAACCGCCCGCCATGGACGAGCGCATCGCCCGCGCGCTGGAGGCCATCGCCGCAGGCTTCGCCGCCGCCTCGCCGACCGCGGCCAATGCCGATTCCCTGAAATCCGCCGACGCCTTCATTTGGCATCCCGATGGGCGCCTGGCGCCGGTGCCGAAAGTCAGCCGCGTCGATATTGCGCTGCTCAAGGGCATCGACCGGATGCGCGACACCCTGATCGAGAACACCGAACGCTTCGCCACCGGCCTGCCCGCCAACAACGCGCTGCTGTGGGGCGCGCGCGGCATGGGCAAGTCGTCGCTGGTGAAGGCCGCCCATGCCAGCGTCAACGCCGACAAGCGCGTCGCCGGCCGGTTGAAGCTGGTGGAGATTCATCGCGAGGACATCGAGAGCCTGCCGGCGCTGATGGCTGTGGTGCGCGCCTCGGATTTCCATTTCATCGTGTTCTGCGACGACCTCTCCTTCGACGGCAACGATGCCTCCTACAAGTCGCTGAAGGCGGTGCTGGAAGGCGGCATCGAGGGCCGGCCCGACAACGTCATCCTTTACGCCACCTCCAATCGCCGCCATCTGCTGGCCCGCGAGATGGTCGAGAACGAACGCTCCACCGCGATCAATCCCGGCGAGGCCGTCGAGGAAAAGGTCTCGCTGTCCGACCGTTTCGGCCTGTGGCTCGGCTTCCACAAATGCAGCCAGGACGAATACCTCGCCATGGTCAGCGGCTATTGCAGCCATTACGGCATCAAGCTCGATGATGCCGAACTGCAGCGCGAGGCGCTGGAATGGTCGACCACCCGCGGCTCGCGCTCCGGCCGCGTGGCGTGGCAGTTCACCCAGGAACTGGCGGGCCGCCTCGGCGTCAGGCTGGCGGGGAAGTAGCAGCCAACTCCGCGCTCGTGCCCCGGACGCTGCGCAACGCGCTGCCGCAGGCAGCGTGGTGCGCTGCAGATCCGGGGCCGTACCAAGCGCCGGCGTTCGTGACGGTCCCGGATCTGCGGAGCAGCACTTCGTGCTGCGCCGCGTCCGGGACTCGAGACAGTAACGAAAAAGGCGCCGCCTGTTGCCAGGCGGCGCCTTTGCTACTTCCCTGATATCAACGACGCTTACGCGCCGTTGAGGAACTGCAGCGGATCGACCGGCGACGAGCCCTTGCGGATCTCGAAGTGCAGTTGCGGTGATCCCACCTCGCCGGACTGGCCGGACTTGGCGATGATCTGGCCGCGCTTGATGGTCTCTCCGCGCTTCACCATCAGTTCACTCGCATGGGCATATGCGGTGACGTAGCCGTTGGAATGGCGCACCAGAACCAGGTTGCCGTAGCCCTTCAGCTCATTGCCGGAGTAAGCCACGATGCTGCCCTGTTTGATCTCCTGGCCGGCGACGACATTCAGTCTGTTCAGATGCAGGTAGCGGCTTTTCCATCCTTGCGGGTGGCGTACCACCACGTAATTGCCAGCGACGGGATGGTACTTCGCTTCAACGACGATCCCTTTTTCTGTGGCAAACACCGGTGTAAACGGTGGGGCGGCAAAATCGGTTCCCTCATGCTGGGAAAAGCGTCGCAAAAGAGGATGCCAGCGCATACTGAATGCAGAAGTGATCCGTAAAGGAATGTTCAGTGGTGAGCTAAAATGGGGATAACCTGCGGAGACTTCATTAACCGCTTGCGGATGACTGAGCGATGTTTTTTCTCCGGCGACGATAAATAACATCGCCTGAGAAAAAGTGGCAGGAGGATTTTCCTTGTCGGCACGTGCTGCACGCAGCAAAACCATTGTGACAGGGGCATCGCCTCCTGCTTTTGCCATAAACGGCAGGAGCAGGATGAAAGGAAATATCCGGCGCATGGTTTACAGCTGCTCAATAAAAAAAATCACCAAACCGGCCATCGAAATCGAAGGACCGAAGGGAATGTAATGCTTTTCAGCAGCCGGATGATTTTCATCCAGAGTCCGGCGCTGGTTCAGCACAGTACAGAGCACATACACCATAATGCCTGAGGCTGCCGACCACATGATCAGTTCCGGAATTTTCTCCATTCCCACCCAAACGGTGATCGCAGCCATTAGTTTGACATCGCCATAGCCCAGCCCCTCACGGCCAC
>LNAP01003588.1_pt1 | contig 17012 bp, 9 predicted proteins | sample 602601 | NCBI WGS metagenome assembly LNAP01 (sample SAMN02440304, study PRJNA202911) | soil metagenome | biome: Subtropical and temperate rainforests or woodlands; isolation source: soil samples (1 kg each in a 20% v/v slurry with milli Q water) were... ... | reverse complement strand
TCAAAGAGATTGCGCGCTTCTTCCAGACTTTGTCTGGTACCGGCGTCGTACAGCATTTCCAGCACGGCGCGTTCGGCAACCGATACGCATAGGCCTTCGAGTTGGCTAGGTGGCGTGCCCAAGGTCTTGGCGGGTAGTGTGTCGTCGGGCCAGTCGAAAAGGCTGGCGTAGACGTAGCGCGCCGGAAAGCGTAGGGTGAACCAGGCGGGTAGGGTATAGCGTACATCACCCCACAGCACCAGCGTATCGCGACTGCCCAGGTTGTGCCTCACGCCGTGGATGGCCAGTGCGCTCTTACCCCCGACATGCAGGCCGGGTACGTGTTGTTGGAGAAGCTGCAATGCGCCACAGACGCTGAAGTCGTCATTGGGGAAGGCGTAGACGCCTTGAGCCAGGCGCACGAGCCATCCATTTTTGGCATAGGCTGCGGCGAGCGTGGGTGACACCCCAAGCGCGGCCAAGGTGGTCAAGTCAAATGGCGCACCGCGTGGAAGGTCGGATTGCAACCGTTTGATTAGATCGTGTCGTAAATTTCTATCCATAGGTGAAAAATAGCACAAAATCTAATCATTTTGTTGATTTATAAAAGACAGATTGCGCAGCGGCAATCTGACGAACTTTTCAGTTTCGGCATCCCTGCGGGAATTAATTGTGACGCTACCACCACATTTTCGTGGGTGCTGAGGGCCGCGATGCGGTGGTATGCCATTTGAAATAGATGCTACGCGGCGTCAATCAAGTCGGCTACGACGCTTGCACGAAAGTACACCCGTCGGCCCACTTTCCGCCGTGCGGCATTCCATTGCTCGGCGAATTCGGTTTGGCTTCGTAACGAGATCCGCAGCCCGTCAGGGCTACGTTTTAGAAGCTCGGATAAATCGATCAAAGACAATAACGGCCCATACCGTTCAATCAGTTGCTCTTCGGTTGTCATCGAATGACTCCTGGTTGTTTCTCCCTATGACGCAATACTCGTCGGGAGTGAATTGATGCGCTGGTAGCGCAGGGAAATAAATCAACCCACGAGCGCATTGCGCTGGTAGGTCATGGATACCCAGAGGGCATCTGGACGTAAGGCTTAGCAGGCGAGCTCCTTATTGCGTTCGATGAGAGCATGCACACTTGCAGCAGTGATCCCACTGGATCGCTTTCCAATTTTGATTAGTACCAGCTGGCCTTCCTTTACGAGTCGGTAGATCGTGGACCTGGAAACCCCGAGCTTGGCCTCGGCAGTATGTATTCGGTAAAGGCTGCGATACTTCGTTTCTGCCTGCTGAGTGGTCAGAAGGCTGTTGCTGGGACTGTTGCTGCATGGTTTCCTCCGTTAAACCTTGGGAAGCACCCTGGGTGGTATGACCCAAGATACTTTCCAAAGCAGGCGCAGTCAGCGCCTTCGTGGCTGGTTCACCAAGATGCCGCGATGGGAACCAGTTGCTTGGATCATTTTCGGTAGAGCCCGGCGCTGGTCCACTGTCGTGGGTCGTCGAGGTGCTGAAAACTGCGGTCTTTGCCGCTGTCATCGATGGATTACGCGCCATCTATCGAATGTGGCCTGCCTGTGGCAGCACCGGCGTCCGTTGTCACGGATCGTCATTTACTTCCCTCGGTTCATGCCAGTCGCTACCAGCCCAAGAGAGAAATGATTTTTCACCTGCTTTACTCCTACCCAGGTGCTTGTCGCCCCGCATGATGCTGGCGACACGGGTAGCCGCGCACTCGCTCCGCCCGTTGCCGGGCAGGGCGCGGTATTTATCGGTGTTGTGTTGTTAAAGAGCGGGTTTGCTGTAATCATTACGTATCCACTTGCAGGAGTCAATATACAAGTAATAATAAATAGTCATGTAGAAGAGTAAAAGCTTAGAAATACAGGAAAGTGAGCGCTGGATTGACACAAAAAGAATCGCCCTGGTTCGCTATGGAACACAGGGCAATTCGAGTATTTTTATTGTTTCTGTTTGTATCTTTGGCGATAACTGAGGGCTCAATCCGACAGATTTAGCAGGTTGCTTCTTAATCGTGGCCTTTGGTGTGTTTGGCTTGTTGGCCGATCTTCATTTTTATGTAGTCACCGATATCTTCCAAAACGGGAGCAGGCAGTTCTTCTAATGTATACCTGGAGGTTTCGGGCCATGGCCATTCCATCTCAAACATTTCACCCTTTCCAGTGACAAGCCATTCAGCACGAACGTGTAGCGCCGCTGCAATCCAAACGATTGCGACCGTTTTCAATATGGGCGATGGCGCTTTGGCTTATAGGGGGATCGAGGAGGTTGGCCAATGCTTCTTGGGATAGGCCGCGCTTCTTACGTGCGGCAAGTAAGCGCTCGCCAATGCTGCTTACAGGATTCGGATTCATGGGTTTCTTCAATTGGTGGGTGCATTATTGGTGAGATGTAAGTTTATATGTAATTTAGGTACATTGGCTGTCTAGCGAGAACCAAGCTGCATTCTATTATTTAAGTACTTAGATTGGGCTTTTGTGGCACTTAATGATACGGCGTGAGAGGCAAAAATTGTTAAGGGCGGAACTAGACAGCGGCGGGATAAGTAGAAGAGATTTCAGAAAACCATCACGCGTACATATCCCCAAACAGCGGGAGACGTGACTAACGTGCAAGGCGCTCGACCGAGTATGTTGTATCAGTATTTCGGAGTCTAGCAGCACTGCAGGCGCTAAGGGGAACGCTGAGAGCGGAGGGCTCAACTCTATTAACATATGGATCGCGGAATTACTATTAATTTATGTTCAAATGATACGAGATTTTTCTTTTTAGTGTCCGAGGGGGCTCTGTGGACGTGATTGTCGCGATTGGTAGTTTTTTTCAACAGCAAGTCCTGTATGTTGCTGGCTTGCTCAAGAATCCAGCCTCCCCTGGGCTCGTTAGTCTCGGATTGCTTATTCTTCTTGTGGTTGCGATGCTGCGATTTTGGCGGCAATCAACGGCACAGCGAAAAGCTATTAAGTGGCTGACGGATCTTGTTGCCAAGACGGATGGCGAGTTTTCCAAAGAGATTGATGCGCTGACAGCCACTGTCAATGCAGAGGCCTCGACGCAGCAACGGCAAGCGGTGGCGTCTGCATGGTTGAAGTACCGCGAGACCCTGGTTGCTCATGAAGAAAATGGGGAAATTATTCAGCGTAATTCGGTCAGGCCGGCCCAGTTTCTAAGTGCCGAGGACCTGGGGTTCAGCGCAGGATTTTGGCGCATTGTGCCGGGCTTGTTTGTCTCAATTGGATTGTTCCTTACCTTTCTCGGTCTGGTGTCAGCTCTGAACTCAATGGCTGGGGACTCGATTAATAGTGCAACGATGGTGGCGCTGCTTAGCATTGCCTCGGCAAAATTCATTATGTCTTTGACCGGCCTATTGTGTTCGATCATTTTTACGGTTTTTTTACGTCGTCGCCTTGGCTGGCTTGAGGAGGCTGCCTATCGGCTTTGTTCGACGATCGAGAGCCGACTTACCTTCATAAGCCTTGAAGGTCTTGCTGCCGAGCAGTTGTTGGCGATTCGAGAGCAGCGGGAGCATTTCCGGCTGATAGGAATGGAACTCGTGGCTGAGTTGGGACGTCCGCTGCGTGAGGAGCTTCCAATTGCGATCTCCAACTCCATTGCCGGAGCAATAGCGCCGTTGATTGACAGGGTGCAGCAAACAGGCGTTGAGAACATTAATGGAATGGTCAAGGACCTGTCTACACAATTTTCCGAAGAAGTTGGTACCGCTTTGGTCTCAGCAAGTAGCCGACTTGCCGAAGCAGGCGTCAAAATCGGTGAGCTGTCTGATCGTATGGATCAGAGCTCAGGGAGAATGGGGTCAGAAATGGAGTCAGCTATTGTGCGGCTTTCGCAAACGGTGGACGACTTACGAGGCACCATGAAATTGGCGGCAGAGGATACCGGCGGCGCCTTTACTCAAGGTGCCGAGCATCTGTTGGCCGCCATGAACCAAACGCTGGAAGGTATTCGTGAGAATACTGGCGAAGGTGCGCGCGCTATAAGCGAGGCAGCCAAGGTAATGGTAGAAGCTGCCGGTAGTGTCCGACAGGAGATGACTGCTGCCGCAGATGAGGCCAGTAAGTTAGCTAAGCAGGGCATAGAGCATGCTGCTGCTACTGCTAGCACAGCCATCGATATCGCAGGCCAGGGCGTGATGAAAGCGCTGGAAGTGACGGCGAATGAGGTGACTCAGGCTGCATCAGGCGTTTCGGATAAAGTGAATCAGGATGTGTTGTCTCCGTTGAGCCAGATGGCTGAGCAACTGAACGCAGCTGTGCTTACGCTTAAGTCCGGCACAGCCGATCTGCGACAGATGTCTGATGGTGTACGTGCTGGAGCTGATGCATCAATGAAAGCGGCAAGCAGTTTCCGCGCAGCATCAGAGGATCTGGTGTCGGCAGTAACGCCAATTCGCGCTACAAGCGACAAGATTGAATCGTCTATCAGGCAGCTAAGCGACAGTACCAAGTCCACGGCGCAAACAGTCACTAGAGCTGCGGAACTCACGGCTCAGTCGGCGTCAAATGCGCTGGCCTCCGCACAAGAGATTCTTGGCCAGGAAGCAAGGTCGATTGAGGGGGCTCTGGCTCTTGTTAACCAAGTATTGAGTCGTCTTGAAGGGCAAGGAGACCGGCTCGACGACATGGATGAGAAGTTGGGGCAGGCATTTGAAACCTATACCACCCAAGTTGCGAACGCAGTTTCGGGGATGCGTAGCCATGTAGCCGAGCTGCAGAATCGGCTTAACCCCGCGCTGGACACGATGCGAGAAATTGTGGAGCGGGCAGAAGAGTTTGTTCCGCAATCCAGGAGTTCATGATGCGTCGTGCATACCGGTCGCGGGGGCATGAAGAGAACGAGGAAAGCGCGTTTGTCTCAATGACAGACATGACGGTTAGTTTTCTTTTTATTGTCATGATTCTTCTTGCATTTTTTGCTAGTCAGTATAGCGAGGATGTAGTACCGAAAAGTGTCTATACACAGACCCTGGATGAGCTTCATTCTACTCAAACGGCGCTTGTCGGTGCGCGCGCTGAAAATAGTGAGTTTCGTCGCGAAATTGAGCGTCTGAATGAGAAGCTAAAAAAGCTGCAGGAGCTATTGAAAAAAAGCAGAAAAGTTGATCCCTTGGAAAAGTATTTAGCCGAAAGTGCTAATGAAAGGCGTCGCATTCTTGAGATCTTACAGAAAGAACTTAAGATGGATTTTCCGGACCTGAAAGTTGTGATTAGCCAGGAGTCCGATGCATTAAGATTCGAAGGAGATGGCCTGTTTCGTAGCGGTGCCAGTGATTTGCGTGCTGACCGTCGTGCAATCGTTGAGAAGATTGCGACTCGGCTTGAACGAATCCTTCCTTGCTACACCCTTGGCCCAAAGGCTGCCTGGAACACGGGTTGCAATTCAGGAAATGCTGTCATTGAGGCTGTCCAGATCGAAGGGCACACAGATGCAGACGGTAGTGAGATCAATAATTTGATTTTGTCGACAGCGAGAGCGAACACTACTTTTATTACTATGACGGCGAAAGAGGCGGGTTTAGTTAAGCATAATAACTTTCGCGGTCAACCAGTTCTGTCTGTGGCGGGTTATGGCGAAATGCGCCCGGTGACGGGGAATGCAACTGTCGAAGATAAGGCCACCAATCGCCGCATTGACCTTCGTATCATTATGTATACCCCCTCTAAATCAGAGGAAATAGAAAAGATTCAAGCAGCATTAAAAGGCCAGGTTGATGAGGGGGACACTCAATGAGCTTGTCCTCTTTGCTGAACAAAGGATCATTTTCCTTCGAGCCTTTAGTACTCCCGTCACTTGTTCGAATTGCAGCGGCGGCAGAGCGCGTTTTGCTACGTTGGCCTGACGTTATTGTTGAGCCTCCAGAGCGTGATCGGGAACGCATCGTTCAGGAAATTAAACGCCGTATCACGACTGGACAATGGCAAGGAACCAAAATGTCATTGGTGATGACTGCAGCCAGGGCCGTCTTTGACGAAGAGCGGTGTACGCGTGATGATCTGGAGGGGGTGCGGCGCTTTTATTACGACGAGATTCGTGCGTCTGATCGTCGAGGTTTCCTTAGCGCGATGTTCTCTGTGTATATGGGTAGCTATCAGCCTGGCGCCATGCACACAATGCAACTTGCACGGGCACTAAGCTCCTCCCAGCAGAGTTTGGGTGCTAAATGGCGCCATCTACTGGAAAAATTACCTGCTTGTTTGGATCCAGACAAAGCGCATGAGGCCGTCTGCGCTCTAATGATTAACATGGACGACCCATGGGATGGGCTAAGGTCTCTGGGAATTCGTAGCCCGCACGCACCAGGGCTGATGGATCATGCTCATATGGCATTTGTGGCGGCGATCGGCTCAAAACTCACCAGTCGTGCAGAGATAGAACGCTTAATTGGGTGGCTAAAACCCGATAATGGGCCAGCCAGAACCGTCGGTGCTGGCTTCGCAGTCTCGGCATTGCTTGAGCCGTGGACAAACTCGAAGCCAACAGAGGGAGACACGAGCTATCTTACTGAAAACATCGTGGGCTTATACGGTGACCCTCGTGTTCAGCATGGGGGGGTGTGGTCTGAGGTGTCTGAATCTGCCACTTCTGTCATCTTGCGTTGGTTGACGGGCGAAAACATACGGTTTTTCCTTGATGTCGTTTCCAAGGTTGAGGATAGCCATATGTGGCAGCCACGTCGAGAATTTTGGCTTAGGCTTTATGAGGCAGGGTGGATTGAGGCTGCCTGGGTTGCGTTCAGTCAGCCAGCAGTGCAGGAAGCGCGTCGTATCAGTCAGTATGGTGGTGGGCACAGCACACTCAGTTTTGGGTCACAGACGGAAAGAGGAAATCGCCAGAATACGTCCTTGTTGATACTGAAAATCGGTCGAAAAATCGTCGTCGAAGGTTCACATAATTACAAGGTGCATATATTCGATGAAAGTGACCCAGCAGCGCCGTCCTTGTATCAACGAGCATATAGCTGCGAAATGATCAGACTCCGTGGTAATCCTAAGTCAAGGGCCCATCTTTCAGGTTGGCAGGGTTGGGTCATGGAGCATATTTAAGAGAGACAACAATGACGTTCGAATTCAGTTATAGCCAGGACGGGATTAAGCTTAAGGCCAAGAACAAGAAAGCAGGTTTTATTAGGGGACTTTTCGCAAAAGACACGACTCCCCGCCTTGATCAGTTTGTGACGGATGATCATGTGCTCGCTTTTGCAGTGGCTGACCTGCAAGCCCTGGGCGATGAGCAACCGGGTTCGTTACGCTTTGAGGCTGACAGCCTGCAGTTGTCGCATCGTCTTGCCGCTAGACTGGACGTAAATGCCGCTGAGGCGCTCGGTTTACCACCAGTGGTCGATCTGATCTTAAAAACAGATGTGGAAGGGGTTGTCGGCTCTCGAAGCTTCCGATTGCGGCACGAGTGGGTAAAAAATGGGCTGAAGCAACTACCTCAGCGTGTTGGATGCATTCTTAAAACGGCGAATGGTTTGCGTCGTCTTCCGCTTTGGATGCTGGAGGCCGTTGAGGTCGCAGAGGATTTTTCACCACAAGGGGATGATGCTTCGGATTGGGAGGCCTTGGCACGATTTCGGCAGGCGCTCGACCCTGGTCTGTCACTCACTTCGGACAGCCGTGCTGCACGAATCTCCATGACAGATTTTTTAAGTGGATTGGAAGTGCGGTTAGCTGATCGCTTTTCTATTTCTCCCAGCGCGACAGGATCTGATTTTGAAGTTGTTCCGTTCTCTGATCGCAAGCTCGAAAGTGAAGGATTAGATAGCGAGGGTGAGGAAATAACGGAGTCATCCAGTGAGTTGCTGGGGTATTCGTTGCAGGTGTTCCAAGAGCGTGTGCGTCAACGTGGTGCCTTGTCGGCATATCGGATTTCTCCAGGTAGTTACTTGGTTGTGGATCGTGGTGCCGCGTCAGTGCTTCAGCTTATGTCAGAAATGCAGCATGCACCCGAAGCAGAGCGTGCTGCATTCATACGAAATCCTCGCCAGCGTATTTCAGAGGCCGTGGAGAAATCTCTGCGTGATTCGGGACGGCTGGATGGACTTCAACCCAGCGAAGAAGAAGAGGTTATTGAGGCTGCTGCGGGTCCAGTCTTTATCGAGACACGCGAGTTTTCAGAGCGGGTTACTGGGGTAAGTGTTTTTCAAAAACCTGTTTTTGATCCGATGGTGGGTAGTGGTACAACGTGGCTGCCGGAAGAGTTTGGACGATTAGTTGCGCAAGCAATGGATAATCTGAGCAAGACAGAGCTTGAAGCCTTGCAACAACAAGTTGAGTCGGCGATTACGAAGGGCGAGGAATCAGTACCATTTGCGGATCTTGAGTTGCCAGCGCGTGCCGAAATGTCTCGGATGATTGAGGAGCGGATTGCACAGACGGCAGAAGCAGGGGCCAAGGATGAGGCAGAAGTAGACGCCGCAGTAACCGGCCCACTCGTACTGGAAACGGCAGTCAATTTTGATGAGCTGAGATGGCAGTCTAAAGTGGTTCCACGCCAGTGCTTCATTCAGGATAGATCGCTTCTGGGGTTTAAAACCTCCTTGAAAGAGCACCAAAAGCAGTGTCTTGATTGGGAAATTGCAGCATGGAAGGACGGCTTGCCCGGGATTTTGAATGCCGATGAGCAAGGGCTAGGGAAAACGTTGGAGACTATCGCATTTCTTGCGTGGTTAAAGACGCAGATGGCACATGAAAGTGCGCATCATCGTGGGCCGGTGCTGGTCGTCGCACCGACATCGTTGCTTGAAAATTGGGAGCAAGAGGTCGCGCTGCATCTAAAGGAGCCGGGCCTAGGGCATTTGATCCGTCTATATGGAAGCTCACTTGGTGGACGCAAGCTTTCTGGTGCGACCGGTCGTGACACGGATAGCGGAGAAGCCAAGCTTGATTTTGGAGCGCTGCATGAAGCTATCGAAGAAGGACGTGCGCATCGATTCTGGATTCTTACGACGTATACGACGCTAACAAACTACCAGCATTCCCTGGCACGCATACCATTCTCGACTGTTGTCTTTGATGAAATTCAGGCGCTAAAAAATCCCGGGAGTCTACGTGCAGTAGCCGCACGAGCAATGCAAGCGGATTTTCGCATTGGATTGACCGGTACCCCAATTGAGAACTCGGTGACGGATCTCTGGGCCATCATGGATCAGCTCGCCCCTGGGGTTCTCGATACGATGGCGGATTTTCGCAAGCGGTATGAAACTCCCGATGACCAGAATATGGCAGAGCTATATGGCCGGGTGTTTCAGGCACAAGAGGGCCTTGCGCCCCTAGCTCTTCGTCGTCTTAAAGATACCGTAGCTCGTGACTTACCGACCAAAACTCGTAGACTTCATCCAAGATTAATGCCTGAGGCGCAGTCGCTAGCCTATGAAGATGCGCGCTTAAAGTTGGCAAGCCGTAAGCCTGGGGCAGCGCTAAAGATGCTGCATCATATACGTACCGTATCGGTTCATCCCTCGTTGCATGAGGCCAAGCCGGATAACGAATTTATTGCCATCTCAGCAAGACTGCAGGCAACGCTGGATATACTGAAAACTATCGCTCAAAAAAGCGAAAGGGCGCTGGTGTTTATTGAGCATCGACAGATGCAGTATCGATTTATCGCCTTGGTGAAAGCAGCATTCGGCCTAGAAAGGGTTGATCTCATTAACGGAGATACACCGATAAAACAACGCCAGATCATTGTGAACCGCTTCCAGGAGCATCAGGTCCACGATGGAGGGTTTGATCTATTGGTCTTAGGTCCCAAGGCGGCTGGTACGGGCCTCACCTTAACTGCTGCGACTCATGTCATTCACCTATCACGTTGGTGGAACCCCGCGGTGGAAGAGCAATGCAACGATCGCGTTCATCGGCTGGGTCAGACCAAAGATGTTTCAATTCATTTGCCGATGGCAATACACCCACATTATCGAGAGCAGTCATTTGATTGTTTGCTGCATAGCTTGATGCAGCGTAAGCGCCGTCTGGCTAGTTCTGCTCTGTGGCCCATGGGAGATACCGAGTCAGATGTCGGAGAACTCCAGAAAATGCTCGAAGCCGACGTGTTGGGGCATGATAAATCGGGTGATGCTGTGAAATCAGCATTGGCAGCTACATTTGCTCGCGATGGAGTTCCTGAACCAGTGTATTCCAATGATGGTTCGATTGTTTATGCTTAAGCCTTCCCCACATTTGATCATTCAGAGGTGGCTGGCAGGTACCTCTTGCAATTTCATTCCCTGTCACGATTTAGATCGTTATGACCTTGATGGGAGCAGTAGCAAATATTTTCCTGCTCATTTACGCGGTCTTCTTCACTAACCGGCAGGTGGTGTTATCCATTCGATATTGAACAATACTGCCATCAATGATCCGCTTCACCACTTCTCTGGCCGTATCCAGAGGGACAGAAAACCACTCCCTGGGGTTGTAGGCTCTGCCATCCTTTCCGGTCAGCGTCATTTTCAACCGCTGGGCATGCAGGAACCCGTGGATCAGGCTCTCGAATTTGTTGGGGTTCAGGTTGTAGCACTCTATGGAGGCCAGGATTTTTATGGGAGACTCCAGAAACGCGATGTCACGCACAGCATGCTTTGTCCGCTCTTCGACAGTCTGTTCGGTGTAGCCGATCTTGATCAGGTTTGGAACAGCCTTCAGAGTGGGGTTTTCGCTGAGTGTTGTCACGAAATAGATCTGCCCGGCTCTTTTGTCCTTGTGGGATATGTTGTTGAAGGCGTCCACAATAGAGTCTGCATCACGCACGATTCGACGCCCAGTTTCGTCGGCGAACAGCCGTTTTGCCAATGATTGAAGTAGGTGGTTTGATTCAGTTCCGTTTTCAAAAATAACCCGCAGCCTGGGATCATACCTGCCTGTGCTATCCAGGCGATGTTCGCCTATCTTATCGATTAGGCATAAAACACCTTCCATGATGAACGCATCTCCCTCTTGGACTTGTGAAGACTGTTGAAAACGTACCGTTTGGACGTTCCCTGTCTTTAGCCCTTGATGCAGATCGCGGAAAAGGTGCTCAAACTCGTAGAAATCACGGCAGACCTTTCGCTGCGCAATTTCATCGGGCAACTCCCTATCGGCCACCGCAGGCACATGCTTTATGTCGAAAATGCTCTGGTCACCCTGATCAATCTCGCCAAATTCCGCACTCGCAAAAATATCATCCAGTGAGGCGACATTCTCGGCGTCGATCGCTGTGTCAACAGTACCGGCTGTGTTCTCGTAGGCCGACGGACTTGGTTCTGTCAGGACAAAGGTTGCGTCACTGGCCTCCTTTTGCTCGCTTTCCGCTTCTGGAATCAAGCCATGTCGGTCGTAAGGCTTCAGGATGGTATGAAGGTTACGGTTTCCCTGGTAGCTCGTCAGCCTTCTAGCCAGCAATTTTTCCGATAGATCACCTTCATGACTAGGCAGTCGCCCGTGCTGATCCACGAAAGTGCTGATCTCCTCGAAGCTCGTGACTTCGAGTGGTGCATTTCTGCCGGCGCGCTTGGCCCGTACATCGAGCAAGCCGAACTCGTCCAGGCCGTTGAAGATGTCATCCAGCGAAGGCCGAGCTGCGGCCTTTCCCCTATCGTGACGAATGGGTGGCATGCGTGCTCCTTATGATTCCTGCGCTTGGGCTTTGCGCTCTTGCGCCTTGCGCTCTTGCGCCTTGCGCTTGATGTAGGCCAACGCATCAGCCAGTCGCCGCTCATAGGGATCGCCTGCCGTCACGGACGGTTCACGGCCTTTGTCTCTTCGGAACTCATTGATCCGAGGCCAGAGAACAACGGCCTCTTCTTCGGACATCTGGGATCGCATGCCGACCACCGCGTCCTGAATGGATTTCAGGACAGCAGGGGTGACAGCCTTTGAAAGAATCTCATAAGCTCCCTGGAAGGGGTTGATCTGGCGAATCAAGTCTACGTTCAAATGCTCGATGTTGACAAACTTATTGCCGATCAGGACAAACTTTCGATTGGGTTTCGGGTTCCCGTCCTCTCCCTTTTGCGCATGCTTGGGGTCAGAAGCGGTTGCCTTTTCGGCGCCTGGAGGGATCATGATTTCAGCCCCTTTCGGTAGTTCCGATTCATCGAACAGGCCGCCGGTAGACTGAATACCCATTGATGCATGGACGGCTTCAGAGACGGTTAGCACCTCGCTGGGCTCGAGATCTGGGTACATCTTCTCAATGATCTTCGGAATTTCTACCATTTCCAGCACCTCAGGGTCTGGATCGCCGGTTACCGCAGGGGCAATAATCTCAGGCTTTTGGAGGATAGCCGCCTTTATGTTATCCATGTTTTCCAACGCTTTGATCACTTTGTCGGAAACCGGCGCGGTCGTATCCTCAATGATCACCGTGCCAGGCGCTACCGTTTCACCGGGCAGCAAGCGGGAACGAGGCTTGAAATTTACAGCGGGGGCCAGCACCTGTTCCATCAGTAGTGACACCGTGATGGCCTTGAGCATGTTATTGACCGACACCTTCACATCGTCATCTTCGGCATCTGGCTGGGCAATCAGGTTGGTGAACTGAGCGTGTGGCTTGCCCTCGCAATCGCGGGTTGCTCGTCCGATGATCTGAACAATTTCTGTCAACGAAGAACGGTATCCAATAGTCAGTACATGCTCGCACCACGGCCAGTCAAAGCCCTCCTTGGCCATGCCTAGGGCGATGATGATATCTATGTCCTCAGCTTTGGTTACATTGCGCAGATAGTTCTGCACCTCAATCCGAAGTGGGTTGTCGTCAACAAGGTCCGCTACCTTCAATAGGCGTCCGCTCTTGTCCTTGACTGTGATGATGCCGGTTTTCATGTCTTTGGCGACGACCTCACCAATGACATCGAGGATATGGTCAATCTCGGAATACTTGTCCTTGGTGGATTCAACCGAATTCACGTTGGGAATATGAACGATGGTCTTTTTCGAAGTGTCCAGCACCTCATGCAGAGCCTCGAGATACCGCCCTGTATAGAAATGGTAGCCAATGCCTAACGATTTCAGGTACTGGTAACCAGTTAACTGCTCGTAGTAGGAATACGTGACCTGGGTGAATTTATCTTCATCCTCAGGCAGCAGAATCGGGACGGCATCGCCACGAAAGTAGGAGCCTGTCATCGCGATGATGTGCACATTGGACCCGGCCATGACGCCATCAATCAAGCTGCCAAGTCGATTTTCACCATCCGCTGAAGTGTGGTGAAATTCGTCAATCGCCAGCAACGTCCCGTTGAAGTCGGCGGGGCTCATTTTCTCGTAAGCGAAGCGCAACGTGGCATGGGTGCAGACTAACGTGTTGGCATCAGGATCAGATAGGAAGCGAATGAAGGTGTTGACCTTTCCGGCTTCGCCGCCAGGTATGCAAAGGTTGTAGCTTGGCTGTACCGTCCAATCGGCAAAAAAACCACTCTCGGTGAGCTTAGCATCCTGGAAGGAGCCACCAATCGTCATTTCTGGAACAGCGACGATCACTTTCTTCAGGCCTTGGTTGTGGAGCTTGTCCAGACCAAGAAACATCAGAGCGCGAGACTTACCGGAGGCTGGCGGTGCTTTCAGCAGCAGGTATTGGGCATGTCTCGCCTCATAGGCGCGGGCCTGCATCTCACGCATGCCCATGTCATTCAGATTCGAGCTTTTGCCGGTTTGCTTGTAGTTGACAGTCAACAGGTTGGCCATGGTCATTTCCTCCCTTGGGCTTTCTTGGCAGGTGCCTTTGCTTTTTCTTCGGCTATCAGCTTCTCGTAGCGAGCAAACAAATGCTCCAGGCGCTCGGAGGCATCCCGGAACGGTCTATCACGGTAGAGCGCTTCAACGGCGTGATCCAGCGCCTTGTGCGCCTCCAGCAGTGGTGTAGGCATCTTGTCTGGGTTGTATAGATCGCCCAGCGATTTATCTGGGTAGTCCTCACGGATCAATAGCACTTCCTCCGCCAGAGACTCGATATGTTTACGCTTTGCCTCAGACGCCTCCGGCCAAGGGAAGGTGTTGTAGACCAGGGTGGGTGAGTAGCGGTAACGGCTTTCAAGCCGTCCCGCTACCGTCCGCATCCAGTCATTGTGCATTTCTGAGGTGAGGATCCCAAACTCGTAAAGAGTTCCATTTGGAATTAAATTATTCAGATCCGTAGAAATAATCTCGGAATTCAGGAAGCCCATAGGAACATATTGCCTACGCTCAGAAGAAACCCTCGGAACAAGAATGTAATGGCCTTTTTTAGGCTGTCGGATTTCTCCAAACAAGTGTGGGCTAGATGCGATTTTCTGCGTTGCGGCTTTTTTGCTTTCGGAGCGCATGGCTCGCACACGCTCTATTCGCTCGCGCAGAAGTGGCATTGCATCGAGTTCCTTCGGCGTTGCATCCACTAGCCATAGACACCACCTCTCCTTCGCTTGAATGAACTCTTGCGCGCCCAGAAGCCGCTTTATCCATTTTGCAGCGCGTGGCTCCGAGGCTATAAGGTGCTCTTTCTCGTCGGTAGCCAACAATAAATTTCCGCCATCAGTCGGTTGACTACCTTTAGTCATGACTGAAACATCACAAATGGGCGTGCCGCGGCTTTCAATGAGAGTGTCATCGCCCTCCAGCAGATAGGGACTGATATTCTTTACCTCGACACGGTGGGCTGTACCGTTGTCCTCGGTTTTGAACAGCACTCTTTCTTTCACGTCCCCACTGTTTGCGACTCCAATCACAACAACATGAACGGCAGCATTCTGCTTTGCGTGGTTCCGCCATGAGAAAGTCGGATAGGCGAAGCGTATTGTCAATCCTAGTTGAAAGATCGGGTGCCAAAGCGTAGCGACTTGGTCGCCTTGACAAATGGAGTTGGTTGATACCAGAGCGATTTGTGCGTTCTTATTGGTGATATATTGCGCTCCCTTCCAGAACCAGCAGGCGACCAGATCCAGCATGCCGTGCGACCTGAAGCCGGAGAATACCGAATCCATATCTTCATTCTGTTCTTTGGTGCGTCCACCGCTCCCCAAAAACGGCGGGTTTCCACAGATATAGACCTCGTAAGGCTCTCCATGCTCATCTATCGGAGGGCACACCTCCTCCCAGTCCATTCGGAGGCTGTTGCCGCACACCACTTTGCCTCCATCCCTTAGCGGAAGAGTCGCTTCGGCATAGCCAAACTGGGTCTTGAACGCCATATTCATTTGGTGCTCGGCCAGCCAGAGCGAAAGGCTGGCGACCTCCTGGGCGAAGTCATCAATTTCAATACCGTAAAACTGTGTCAGCTTTATGCCTGAGTAGTACATGACTGACTGTGCGCCTGTCGCGTTCAGGGCATCAATGATCTCCATTTCCAGCTTACGCAGCTCTTTGTAGGCAATAATTAGAAAATTGCCTGAACCGCAAGCCGGGTCGAAGACCCGCAGGTTCTGTAGACGCAGAAGTAGCGTTTTCAGCTTTTTCTCGTTGTTGCGGGACTTCTCCAGCTCGGCATGAAGCGGATCGAGGAACAGCGGCTGAATCACCTTCATGATGTTCGATACGGAAGTGTAGTGCTGCCCCAGGTTGCCGCGCTGTTCCTCATCAATGACCGCCTGGAACATTGAGCCGAAAATGTCAGGGTTGATCTCTGACCAGTTCAGAGAGCCGCAATCCAGCAGAATGCGACGTGCTTTGCGACCAAACTCAGGAACCGGCTCATCCTCACGGAACAGCCCGCCGTTCACATACCTGAAAGCCTGAAAATGGCTAGGCATGCGCTTACGTGCGGGCGCGTCATCATTCAGATTCAGAACGGTAAACAGATCTGTGAAGAACTGATCGACATCGGAGCCGTCATCCTTGGTGCATGCCTGAAGCGTTGATGTCATCTGTCCTTTGTCAAAGATACCAGTATCCTCGGCATAAAAGCAGAACAGCAGGCGAGTCAGGAAGACATTCAACGCGTGAATGTCTTCTCGCTTAATCAGCTCGTTGCGCTCACGAATGACGTCGAACAACTGACCCATCTTCTCGGAGGCCTTTAGGTCAGCTGGATGCTCCGAGTACATAACGGCCTTTTCATAGCCCGCCAGGGGCAGAAAGAACGAATACTTCTTGTCTAACTCATCCAGAGTGGTCTCAAGGCGCTCTTCGGACTTCAGATCGAAGGCCACTAACGTCTCAAAGTCAGTGACGATCACAAACCGGATGTCGTTGCGGGCCACTGCATCACTTTCTTTTAGCTTTTCAGCCGCGGCGGTCACGTCCTGACCGAACGGCACGGCACGGAAGTAAAGTTTCTTTTTCAACCCAATGTCATTGCCTTGCGCCACATTCCGGCTGTCGCCGCCATTACGTAGTCGGGTGACCGTGCTCGTAGGGAAGCCATAGGCATTGAGAAAGGAAAAGATGAACTCGTCCGGATTGAGATTGGAGCAAGCGCGCTCCAGCGATTCGATAATGCTTGCTTGGCTGATTGCCATGTACTTTTCCTTGCGCTGAACTTTCGCCTTGTTTTCGGCTTGAATGGGAACTCGCTCGACGGACAGCCGAGGGTTCAACCAGAACAAATAAGCCGTAGTTTCGGTCGGGCTAACTGTCCTACTGGTCGAGATGGCAATTTTGTCCTACTGATACCATCTGGATTGTCGTTTTTTCTTACAAAATACGCAAGAACGCCTCCTATTTCTCCCAAATCAACGCTTTTTGCGCACATCAGTTGCAATGACTTCTGGCATTTCAGCCGACACGGTGGAGTCCAGATTTTCTCAAACACATATCCAGGATAAGTTTCTGTGTTGAGTGCTAGCGGTCTCTAGCAATTAAAAACCACTTTCAAAGTCAGACCGCCCATCGGCGGTAGAGGCGCTCGCCGCGCGGGCCAGCATTCGTAATCAGTGCATATCGGGCTGTCGTTCCCATTGCCCTGAGTGCGCTGCCCAAAACGCCGACTGTACTGCCATCCGTGTCGGCTGCCCTGGCTTTCGCGGCATAAACGGCTTCCTCCCCGCCAAGCGGGTCCCCTCCATATATTCCACGGTCCTGTTCATCAGCCCCGGCCAGCAGTTCA
>LNAP01005177.1_pt1 | contig 17015 bp, 21 predicted proteins | sample 602601 | NCBI WGS metagenome assembly LNAP01 (sample SAMN02440304, study PRJNA202911) | soil metagenome | biome: Subtropical and temperate rainforests or woodlands; isolation source: soil samples (1 kg each in a 20% v/v slurry with milli Q water) were... ... | reverse complement strand
TCAGGCTGGCGAGATCGGTGAGCACGCCAAACGGCTGTGTGAGCTGCTCTTTGCCATCGAGGGTCGGGTGGGCCAGCGCAAGCTCTGGGGCATCGTCAGTCTGGCCAGGCGTTACCCGGCGCACTGCGTCAATACGGCCTGCGCGCAGGCCCTGGAGCAAGGGATCTACAGCTACAAGCGCGTGCTGGCTTTGACTGAAGCCATCTTTGCCCAGGCACTGGCGGCCATCGAGACCGAGTCCAACAGTGCGTCCAGCGGTGCGAGCGCCGCCGGTGCCCGAACGCTGACCCAGCAGCACGACCTGATCCGCGACGCCGATGAGTACGCCGATCTGTTCGCGCACGCGGCGGCCGCCACCGCCACCGCACCGGGAGTTCAGCCATGAACATGATCGAGATCGAACGCGCGCTGCGCGAACTGCGTCTGTCCGGCATTGCCGAGACCCTGTCCACCCGCGTGATGCAGGCCCAGGCCGCCCAGCAGCCGTTTCTGGAGACCTTCTCGGCCATGCTGCAAGATGAGCTGGACCGCCGGCGCTCACGCCTGACCGAGCGCCGCTTCAAGCGATCCGGGCTGGATGAGAAGGTCAGCCTGGCCGACTTTGACTGGCGTTTCAATCCGAAGCTGCCGCGCAGCGTCTGCTTCGAGTTGCACACCCTGAAATTCATCGGCGAGGGTGCCAATGCCTTGATCATCGGCAAGCCCGGCACCGGCAAGAGCCATGTGGCCAAAGCTGTGGCCTACCAGGCCACGCTGCAGGGATACGACGCACGTTACCTGGAGGCCGATACCGAATTTGCCCGCTACGCGTTGGCCAGCGACTCAGAGCGCACCGAGCTGCTCAAGGACTGGGTCACACCGGACCTGATCATCCTGGACGACCTGTTCCTGGCCAGGCGCATCAGCGAGCACGCCGCCGAGGTGCTGCAGGCCATCGTGCACCAACGCTACAAGCTGCGCCGCTCCATCGTCATCACATCCAACCGCGTGGTGCAGGACTGGGGCAAATACCTGGGAGATGCCACCATGGCCACCACCATCCTGGACCGACTCATGCACCGCTGCGCGATGCTGGAGTTCGAGGGCAAAAGCTATCGTCTGAAGGAGGCCGCCGCTCGCATCGCCGTCAGCCCCGAATCGTCATAATCTGGGCGTCCTGCCTGGGGGAATTTGGGGTGGCCACGGGTGGGGGAATTTGACCTGGCCATCAGGGCTTGAGCCCGCGCTTGCCGAACCAGGGCAATTCCTGCGTGAGCAGGTAGCGCGTGCTGCCCACGCGGCCTGGCAGCAGCGTCGGGTTGCGTTCGCCCATGCGGGTGAGGTCGCGCAGTTCCATGCTGAACTTCGGGTCAGGCAAGGCACCCGCCGGCAGCACCCGCTGCGCGGCCGCGTCGGCCTCGAACCGCATGCCCGCAAGTTCGGGGTTGTTCTCCTTTGCCAACTGCAGCAAGCCCTCCAGATGGGCACCCAGTGCGACCTCCTGCCCTTGGCTGACCGGGCTGAAGGCCAAGGCCATCCAGGCTGCCGCGATGGACAGCCGCATGCGAGAGCGGGCCTTCATCGCCCTGCCGCCCCGCGCAGCGCCGCGTTGAGCTGGTCCACCACCTCTGCCCAGTCCGCATCCAGCAGCAGTTCATCACGCAGCAGCGTGGCCTGGGCCGCCGTCCAGAAAGGGGCGTCCTCCAATCGGATGGCTGCGTCGAGCGGGCGGCAGCGCTCCAGGAAGCGCTGGATGCTTCCGACATCGGCAGGCAGGCCCAGTTGCTGGAAGAGTTCGTTAAATCGGTGGTGGGGTACGTCCATGGCGCAGATCTCCGGTCTGTTGAGCGAAAGGCATCGGCGGCGCGGTCTGGGCCGGGCCACGCAATCGATGCCATGCGGGCATTCTGGTTGGGCGAGCCTGATAGATGAGTGAGCGATAGATTACTTTTCTGTCATCTGCGGCCAGCGGCTAACCAACTGCACGATTTGCGCCAGCATGGTGGCCGCGCCGACCTTCTCGGAGCGCATGACCAGCGCCCCACTGGTGTTGAGGATGGCTCCGATCAGCGCGTCGCCCACACGCTTGGTTACGGCAACGGGCTCTTCGGTCAGCATGGATTCATCAACCGTGCTGCGCCCCCTCGGTCACCACGCCATCGACGGGCACCTTCTCGCCGGGGCGCACACGCAGCAGGCAGCCAACATGCACATGGAAAGGTCAAGCACCTTTGCTGGTGGACGCATCCGGCCCGCCCCGTCCCGCGCCCGGTTGGCTATCGGGACAAAGACTTGCGGTATTGGACATTGACCTCATCGTGACGTCGTCGTATCTCAGGCGGCCATTGCGCCTTGATCCAGGACAGCACGGCCACGATCTCGTCATCGCTCAGAACGCCGCCGTAGATAGGCATGGCTGTGCGGTAGTCGGGTTGATTGATCAGCTGCGCGAGGCCCTGCTTGGTGATGGCGAACAGCTGCTCGTCGGGATGGTGCCAGGTGTGGCCGCTGGGATCGTGCGGTGGCGCCGGCAGAAGCCCATCGGCACCGCGATCCCGCCAATCCGGTTGGCCCTCGCCCTTGGCTCCATGGCAAGCTGCGCATTGTTGCGTGTAGATGCGGGCGCCGACACGCAGCACCTGGGGATCATCGGGACGCAGGCTGTGCGACGCCGCCGCTTGCCGGTCGGTGGCGCGCAGGGAAAAGTAACCCGCCCCTGCGACCAACAGTACGACCAGCAATCCTACCGCCCACAGGGCAGGCGGTTTAAACGTCATCGCGGCCTCCCCGATTTCATGTTCTCAGCCATTTTGTCCTCGGATGCATTACTCAAGGCTGCGCCCTTGCGCCCGAACGCGGAATGAAGCGTGGCACGCGCTGCGCACACTCTGCCCAAGCCTGTCCAAAACAGCGTGTGCGCTTTCCTGCTCGTCGTTGTGCCCCAAGCGGGCATACATCAGATTTGAGTCCGCCTACGCTTTGCCCGGCGGCTTCACGCGACAGATAAACCGTCAAGGCGTAACGCTGATTCCGTTGGGAGTCTTACCCACCGGAACGGTTGTCACGACCTTATAATTTTTCACATCGATCACGGAAACTGAGTTAGCGTACATGTTGGTCACGTAGGCGTAGCGCCCCTCTCGGTCGAGAGCCACGCCATGGGCACCGGCACCAGTCACGACCGTCTTTGCAACCTTGAAACTCTCCAGGTCGATCATGCTGACGGTTTTGCCAGGCTTCTCGCGCGTACCCTGGTTGGCCACCAGCAGCATGCGCGAGTCAGGCGTGACGTACAGCTGTATCGGCACCGTTCCGACGGTGACCTTGCGAACCACCTTGCGCGTGGCCGGATCGATCACGGCGACGGCGTTTTCTTCCGACAGCGAGACAAAGACAAAGTGACCGTCCGGGGTGAAGCCGACCTGCGCCGGACCCTTGCCAGCCGGCACCTGCGCGACCTCTTTCTGGCTGGCGGTATCGATGACCGACACCGTGCCACCCTTGAGGTTGGCGACGTAGACCTCCTTGCCGTCCGGGCCGATCCGAAGGCCGTGAGGGAACTGGCCGACCGGAATCGTCGCCACGAGGCTCCGCGCCGATGTGTCGATCACACTGACCGTGTTGTCTCCGCCGTTGGAGATGTAGGCAAAGCGGCCGTCTGGGGACACCACCACATGGGCCGGGTGCGATCCGACCGGCACCTTGGCGACGACTGCGTTAGTCGCGGTGTCGATGGCCCAAACCGCGCCGGGCTTTCCCATCGAATCGTGGCTGCCCTGGGGCGTGCCCTTGTGCGCAGACGCGTCTGCCGCCTGGACAGGCTCGCCATTGTTGGTGACCCATACGAGCTTGCCGTCTGGCGATACCTGCACGTTGTGCGGTGTCTTGCCGACGCGCACGGTCGCCAGCGTCTTGAACGAAGCGGTATCGAGCACACTGACTGTGTCAGCGCCCTCATTGGCCACATACACCTGGTCGGCAGCCAAGGTGGTTCCAGACCAGGCCAGCAGGCCGATCTGCACCGCAGTCATTAGCCAATTGTTTCTTTTATTCATCATGTCCATCCTTGTTGAGAAATGCCCATAAATCAGGGCTCAGTCCGCTTTGTGGTGCCCTGCACTACCGTCTCCGGTTTTGCCCGTCGTCCCCAGGACGCTCAAGAGCACGTCAGGACTTTGAAACATCAGACGAAACGTTTGCTCAATCACAGCATCGCGACCCTCGCGCAGTTGTCCCAGCGCATGGCTTACTTGCCCTGCCGTTTCCCGCTCTCGCTCGATCAATGGGTGCGACGACGCAAGCGGTTGTCGGCTCCTGGCGAGCGGTTCGGCCAGCAGACTGATCCCTTTCATCCACGGATTGAATGTTTCTGAAAACAAATACCGACTGCTGCGCATCGGATGAAGCCACTTGAGCATTTCGGCTGTCCAGGGGGTGGATAGCGCTTGCGTCCAGGGACTGACGAATGCCCGATAAAGCGCCTCGTTGAATGTCGAGACCTGTTTCACGCGCTCAAAAGCTTCTTGCGGGTAATCGGTTTTCAGGTCTTTCACCTCACGGGGTTCGAAGCGGATGCTGTAGGACGGCTTATGGCAGTCCGGATCACCCGACGGGTTGTCGATCTTCATTTCGTAGAGGCCCGGTGCCAGCGCCTCAATGTCGGCCAGGCTCTCCAGGATGGCCCGGTGCTCCAGACGAGCGACTCCGGCGGAGACAAAAATGCCGAGATGGCCGACGTGCGGGTTCGTGAGGTAGACGATGCGCTGCCCGGCCCGCTTGAGATCGTCGGTGTCTTTGTAGACGGCCGGAATCCATCCAAGCGCCTGGTGCGGTGGTGTGATGTTGTCGCCGTAGGAAGCAAAGATGACGAGCGGATTCCTGATCCGCCTCAGGTCCGCAGTGCACCCCTGGCAAATCTGGAAAAGGCCCTGTTCAATCTGGTTGCCGATGAACAGGTTCTCAACGATCGCGAGCATCTCTTCTCGGCTCAGGAAATAAAAGCCGTTCCACCAGCGTTCAAAGTCCAGAAATCGGCCCTGTTCACTGTCAACGTTGGTGAAGAGTTGGGCGTACTTCTCCCAAATCGCTTTTTCTGGCTTGAGGTTCTCGAAATTCTGCGCCAGCCAAGCCCCGTCGAAGCAGCCATTGCCCAGGTCGGCCGTCAGATGCGCCAACCAGCTGCCGCCAAGGAGTCCCCCGGAAAGACGCATCGGATTGACGCCGGACTCGCCAGCCCAATACGACAAAGGCGAGCCATTGAGTACCACCGGTCCGACCAGACCAGCGCAGTCGGCGGACAGCAGCGTCACTGCCCACCCGGCCTGACAGTTCCCATAAAGCACAGGAGGCTTGCCAAACTTCTTCGGCGAAACGCCGCAGCACATGCAACACGTCTGCCAGGGTCTGCCCCAGAGTCGGCTCGGGAAAGAAGATCACGAAATAAACCGGATGGCCCTCACGCATGGCCATTCCGACTTCAGAGTCGCGCTTGAAGCCGCCAATGCCGGGGCCATGGCCGGCGCGTGGATCGACAATAATGACCGGAGGTTTTTCAGGATCGACGCAGTCATCCCAGCAATGCTCGTCGATTTCGGTGATGCGGAGCAGTGCATAGTTGACCGGCCGCTCGAAGCTGCGCGCGTCCAGCACCGTCTCGTACTTGAAGTCCAAAAGCGGCGGCAACCCGACTCGCTCGTGCTCCAGCATGTTGTTCGCGCGTTGGCGAAGCGTGTCCCAGAACAGAATGGAGCGTTCGAAGAAGTCACGCTGGTAATCAAACACGTCCTGCGCCGAAAGTGTTTCGGTTGCTTTTTGCATGCCAATGGACGCATCCTGTGTCGCAGGCTTCATCAACTCCTCGGAAGGGTCCAGGACGGTCGGTTGTAGATCAGTTGCGGGCTGTTGCGTACTTTGTGTCGCTGTATTCTTCCGCCGCGCCGAGGTGCCTTGTGAGGACAGCTTTTTTTGAGGTGACGTGGGGGTTTTCATGATTCCTCCGTACTACGGTGTCATTTCTTGCCGCGCCGCAAACGCAGCGCATTGCCAATCACCGACACCGAGCTCAAGCTCATGGCGAGGGCCGCGATCAGTGGGGACAACAACCACCCGGTGAACGGGTACAGCACGCCGGCCGCAATCGGCACCCCAATACCGTTGTAAACGAAGGCGAACAGCAGGTTCTGGCGCATGTTGCGCACCGTGTCAGTGGAGATGTCACGCGCCGCAGCGATGCCTCGCAAATCGCCCTTGACCAGCGTGACTTGGCCGCTGTTCATGGCCACGTCTGTCCCAGTGCCCATGGCCACGCCGACATCGGCCTTGGCCAACGCAGGCGCGTCGTTGATGCCATCGCCGGCCATGGCAACAATGTGGCCCTCTTTTTGGAGCCGCTCCACCAGCGCAAGCTTGTCGGCGGGCTTGACTTCGCCATACACCTCGTCGATGCCAAGTTTGGCACCCACGGCCTTGGCCGTGGTCAGGCCGTCTCCAGTCGCCATGACGATGCGCAAGCCACTGGCGTGCAAAGTTTTGATCGCTTCCAGCGTGGTGGCCTTGATGGGATCAGTCACGGCCAAGATGCCCGCCAGCTGTTTGTCCACGGCCAGGTGCATCACGCTGGCACCTTCGCTGCGCAGGCGCTCGCCGTCCATTTTTAGCGCATCCGTCGCTACGCCCTCCTGCGCCATCAATGCTGTGTTTCCAAGCACCAGGTGCTTGCCATCGACGATGCCTCGCACGCCGATCCCGCTGCCTGACTCGAAATCAACCGGCTTGACCAACTCCAGGCCTTTGGCGCGTGCAGCGCTGACGATGGCCTCTGCCAAAGGATGTTCGCTGCCTTGGTCCAGACTGGCGGCCAGGCGCAGCACTTCGTCCGCTGTATAGCCAGGTGCGGCGACTGCGGTGTCGAAAGCGGGTTTACCTTCGGTCAAAGTTCCTGTCTTGTCCACAATCAGCGTGTCCACCTCGCGCATTTTTTCGATGGCACCCGCATCCCGGAACAGCACACCTTGAGTCGCTGCCCTACCAGTGGCAACCATCACCGACATTGGCGTAGCCAGCCCCAGTGCACACGGGCAAGCAATGATCAGCACGGCTACTGCGTTGATCAAGCCAAACACCCAACTAGGTTCCGGACCGAAAAAGCCCCAGACAAAGAAGGTAGCAATGGCGATGAGCACCACCACGAGAACAAATTTCCCGGCCACCACATCTGCCATGCGCTGCATGGGCGCCTTCGAGCGCTGGGCATTAGCCACCATCTGAACAATCTGCGACAGCATGGTGGCCGCACCGACTTTCTCGGAGCGCATCACCAAGGCACCACTGGTGTTCATCGTGGCACCAATGACATTGTCACCAACGCGTTTGGTCACCGGCACAGGTTCACCGGTCAGCATGGATTCGTCGACGGCGCTGCTGCCCTCGGTCACAACACCATCGACCGGCACTTTCTCGCCGGGGCGAATGCGCAGCACGTCGCCGACGTGAACATGGTTCAGCGGTACGTCTTCTTCGCTGCCGTCCGCATTGATGCGGCGTGCCGTCTTGGGCGCCAAACCGAGCAGCGCCTTGATCGCAGCAGAGGTTTGCGAACGGGCCTTCAACTCGATGATCTGGCCCAACATGGTCAGCGAGATGATGACCACTGCCGCCTCGTAGTACACAGCCACACGCCCCATGGAGATGAACGAATCCGGGAACACGCCGGGCGCCACGGTGGCCACCAGGCTGTAGAGAAAGGCCGCGCCCGTACCCAGGCCAATCAAGGTCCACATGTTGGGGCTGCGAAGGACGAGGGATTGCCAGCCGCGTACAAAGAATGGCCAGCCAGTCCAGAAAACGACAGGCAAGGACAGCGCCAGTTCAAGCCAGGTTTGCACTTTCATGTCAAACCATCCCAGGCGATGGCCGAACATGGCCAAAACGGTGACGATGACCGTGAATGGCAGTGTCCACCAGAAGCGATGCTGAAAATCCTTCAACTCATGGTTGTCTTCCTCGTCTAGAGGAATGATGGGCTCCAATGTCATGCCGCACTTGGGACAGCTGCCGGGACGGTCTTGGCGCACCTCAGGGTGCATGGGGCAGGTGTAGATGGTGCCGGCCGGCTCTGGCGCGGTGTCCGCGGGCGCTACAGGTGCAAGGTACTGCAGTGGGTTCGCCGCGAACTTGCCTTGGCACTTGGCACTACAGAAATAGTAGGGCCGACCTTCGTGCGTCAATTGGTGTTCAGACTGCTCCGTAACGGTCATGCCGCACACCGGATCCTTTAGATCCTTTGGCGAGGCTGGCTCGGCAGGGGGGTGGCTGCCGTGATGGTGGTGTGCATGCATGTCCATTGCTTATTCCTTGTCGTTGTTGGTGCGCCGGGGCGTCTGCGCATGGTTGCCGTGCCCACCATGGCCGCCGTGGCCGTGCATCAGGTGCATTAGCGGGCAGGCGAGCAGCAGCAGGTAGGGCCAATAACCCAGAACATGGCCCCAGTGCTCTCGCAGCAGGTAAAAACCGCCGATCAAGGCAGCCGTTGCCAGCGCCATACCGGCTGGGCGGCGCCAAAACGAGAGTGAATGGGAGTCGTTGTCAGGCTGATCCATGGCGTTGCTCCTTTAGAGTTGCCTGCAAAAGGTACGGGCTCGGACGCACCCGGCCGGTCGATCGGGAATCAAATGCAGGGGGCCGTTATCGGCAACCACAGCCCCCCGCACCGCCGCCGTGGCAGCCCGAGGCTTTGGGCTGCGAGGTTGCAGCGGGAATGGACGCATCTGTGGCCAGCTTCGCGGGGTAGCCCGCATCCCTCAAGGCCATCACCAAAGGAGCGCTGCCCTGCGCCAGTTCCCCGCTCACCCGCACTAGGCCAGACGAGAGATCGACCTCCACCTCGCGGACCCCCGTCAGCGGCTGCAACGCCTGCGTAACGTGCTTGACGCATGAGCCGCAGCTCATGCCCTCGACTTGCAGATTAATCGTGCTCATATTTCAAACTCCTAAAAATGAAACGCGTACCGCCGGGAAAAATTTCAGATCATCTTTTCGACATGGAATCAGTCGTCGACGGGGCCCTGCCCATGCGGGGGATAAACCGGGGTGTGCGCTGGGCGTAGGTGTCGTACTCAGCACCAAACTGTTTGCGCATTTCGTGCTCTTCGGTGATTGCCAGACGTCCGTACATCAGGAGCAAGACGGGAAACATGGCCAAGGTCAGCAAGGTGGGCCACTGCAGCAGGAAGCCCAGCAGAATCATTACAAAAGCCACGTACTGCGGATGGCGGATGCGCGCGTAGGGGCCTGCTGTAGCGAGCGACTGGCGACGCTGAGCGTGGTAGAGCACATTCCACGCGGTGGACAACAGGTAGAAACCAAAGCCCAGAAAAACGTAGCTGGCGATGTGCAACGGTCCGAAATGGGGGTCGCCTTTTTCGCCCAACAGGGTAGACCACAAGTGACCCGAGGTGTGGGAGAGAAGATCCAGATTAGGAAACTTGGTTTGCAGCCACCCCGACATCAGATAAATCGTCAGCGGAAAGCCATACATCTCTACGAACAAGGCAACGATAAAGGCTGCGAATGCGCCAAACGTCCTCCAGTCACGGGCCGTTGCAGGCTTGAAAAAGCTGAACGCAAACATGATGAAGATCGCTGAATTGATGATAACCAGCGACCACAGGCCGTACGCAGAATCCGTGTGGTTCATAGTGAATCCCCTTCCTTGCGTGATTCCGCAGTTTTCGACGCATCGGGTTTACTCGGACCATGGTGACCATGACCGCCGTGCATGAAAACATGCATTAGCGGGCAGGTCAGCAGCAGGGCATAGGGCCACCATTGCGCCAGGTGGGCACGGTGCTCAGTCCATAGGAAGTACCCGGCGACGGCACCAAACAAGAACAAGCCTATGGCATAGCGCGAGCGCCAGAATCCACCGCTCTGCTCGCTCTGCGCGTGGGATGCATGGTCGTGGTTCATGGCGCGCTCCTCACTTGGTACCAGGAGTCGAGGGCTGCGGCATAGACATTCGATCCATCATCATCTGCATCATCGACTCCATCATGGACATGCGCTTGTCCATCATCTGCGGGTCGTGTTGCATACCTGTCATACTGGCAGATGGCGCGCCCGATGCCATCTGACCGTGCATCGACTCCATCATGCGCATGCCGTTCTGCATGATCTTCATGTGTTCGGCCATCAATGCCTGTCGCTCCTGGGGGGTCTTGGCGGCGGCCATCTTCTCGTGCATGGCCTGCATGGCCTTCATTTGCTGGTCCATGGCAGCCATGCCGCCCGAGCCCATGGCCCGGCCTGGCGATGTCAATGCCGCCGCGGAAGCTGGCGCCGCGGTTGCCGCAGCTTCCGCCGGGTGATGGTCCTTATGCTCGTCCGTGCCTTGCGCCAAAACGCCTACCGAGGCGGCGGCGATGCTGAGACCGATCAGAGAGTGGCGAATGTGAATCATGATGTTTCCTTCCTGCTGTGAAAATTGACTCAGGCTGCCGCGTCCGGCGGCGCGGGGCGTTTGCGCCTTTTCGCTTTTGCTCAGTGCACGGGCTGGATGTCGGTGACGACCATCTTCCCGCCCTCCTGGACGACCACGAACTGCACTTTGTCCCCGGGCTTGAGCTTGGCGAGCTGGCCCTTGTCGCGGACCGTAAAGACCATGGTCATGCCGGGCATGTCCAGGTTCTTGATGTCCCCATGCTTAAGTGTGACCTTGCCGGTATCCGGATCGACCTTCTTGACCTCGCCGTCGGTCATGGCGTCTGATGCCTGGGACATATCCATCTTGCCGTGATCCATCGTCGCTTGAGCAAAGCTGCTGACGGGCATGGCTATGCCCATGGCAAGAGCGGAGATGGCAAGAATATTTTTGATGGTGTTCATGGTTTCCTCTGTATGAATGGATCTACGGGCTGGCGCGCTGGTTTCAGGCCATCACTTGCGGCCCACCTTAATGGCGCCCTTCATGCCCGCTTCGTAGTGACCCGGTATCAGGCAGCCCAGGTTCACGACACCCGCCTTGGTGAACTGCCAGACAATTTCGCCTTGCTTGCCTGGATCCAAGGTGATCTTGTTGGGTTCGTCATGCTCCATGCCTGGGTGCTTCTTCATCTGCTCAAGGTGTTCCAGCAGTTCCTCTTGCGTGCCAAGATTGAATTCATGCTGGACCTGGCCGACGTTCTTGATGATGAAGCGCACGGTTTCACCCCGTTTGACCTCCATTTTTGAAGGTGTGAAACGCATGTTGTCGCTCATCTCGATAGTGATCGTGCGGCTGGCCTTGGCGGCCACGCCGGGCTTGCCGATGGCCGTTTCTTCCCCATCATGGCCATGGCCTCCCGTATGGCTGCCGCTGGCGAACGCGGCCCCCGATGCGGCCAACGCCACCATGGCGATGAGTTGAGAAACGGTGGATCGGGTGAATTTCATGGATGAACTCCGGTTGAAAATTGAAAGCAAAACTCAATGCTCGCCGTGCGATGTCGGCTTGCGCACGTTGACTTCGGTCGGCGCAGCGGGCTTGCGAACACGCGGCATGGACTGCCCGCCTTCTGCACTGAAGCGCGCTGGCTCAGCGATGGGGCCGGTGTACTTTCGCGCCACAGTGCCTTCGGGGTGTTTGAACCATCCAGGGTCTTTGTAGTCGCCGGGCTTTTGCTCACGGCGCACTTTGAGCACGCTGAACATTCCGCCCATTTCCACCGGGCCGAAAGGCCCCTGGCCGGTCATCATGGGAATGGTGTTGTCCGGGATGGGCATTTCCATCTCGGCCATGTCCGCCATGCCACGCTCGCCCATGGCCATGTAGTCAGGGATGAGGTTGTTGATCTTCTTGGCCAGGCCGCTGTGGTCCACGCCGATGAGCGTGGGAATGTCGTGCCCCATGGCGTTCATGGTGTGGTGGCTCTTGTGGCAATGAAACGCCCAATCGCCTTCCTCGTCGGCCAGGAACTCGATCTGGCGCATCTGGCCCACGGCCACGTCGGTGGTCACCTCGGGCCAGCGTGTGCTCTTGGGCGTGGGGCCGCCATCGGTGCCCGTGACAACAAACTCATGGCCATGCACATGCATTGGATGATTGGTCATGGTGAGGTTGCCGATGCGGATACGCACCTTGTCGTTGAGGCGGACATTCAAGGAATCGATGCCAGGGAAGATGCGGCTGTTCCATGTCCACATATTGAAGTTCGTCATTTCCGCGACCTTGGGCGTTGCGGCCCCGGGCTCGATGTCGTAGGCGCTGAGCAGGAAGCAGAAGTCCCGTTGCACCTCGTCGATCAGGGGATGCCTGGCCTTCGGGTGCGTGACCCAGAAACCCATCATGCCCATGGCCATCTGCACCATCTCGTCCGCATGCGGGTGGTACATGAAGGTACCGGGCCGACGCGCCACAAACTCATAGACAAAGGTTTCACCAGGCTGGATGGCGGGTTGATTCAAACCGGCAACACCATCCATACCATTGGGCAGGCGCTGGCCGTGCCAGTGGATGCTGGTGTGCTCTGGAAGCTTGTTGGTGACGAAGATGCGCACCCGATCACCCTCCACCACCTCGATCGTGGGGCCCGGGCTCTGGCCGTTGTAGCCCCACAGGTGTGCCTTCATGCCCGGCGCCATCTCACGTACCACGGGCTCGGCCACCAAGTGAAATTCCTTGACGCCCTGGTTCATGCGCCACGGCAGGGTCCAGCCGTTGAGTGTCACCACGGGGTTGTATGGCCGACCGGAATTGGGCACGAGCGGCGCCATGGTGTCCGGGCTGGACTGAATCACCGGTTCAGGCAAGGCCGCCATGGCGACGCGGCTGACCGAACTGGCAGCCACGGCCCCGCCGGCAATACCGGCGAACTTGAAAAAATCTCTTCTGGATGTCATTGCAATCGTCTCTGTATCAATGACCGGCATCGCCGCCGGCGGGCGCGCTGGATGCGGCGGATATACGGGTGCTGGTGGGGCGTCCGATCACGGATGCCTGCAAGGCCGCATCGGCCAGCCAGAACTGCTGCTGCGCATCCATGGCGGCGGCGACGGCGCCGACCTGATCGCGCGCATCGGCCAGCAGCTCGAACGTACTGATCAACATGCCGTTGTAGAGCAGCTGGTTTTCTTCCGAGATCACCTTGCGCAGCGGCACGACTTCATCGCGATAGTGGCGCGCCACGTCGTAGGCGGTGCGGTAGGCGGAGTAGCTTTCACGCAGGCTGGAACCCGCGGAGCGCACCGTGGCTTCGAGCTGGTTCGCCGCCGCCAGGGTACGTGCGTTCATCGTCGAGCGCTGCATTCCCCCCCAATCAAAGATGGGCAGGCGTACCGCGATCTCCCAGCCGCGCGCGTTGGAGCGGGTGCCCTCAGCATTGTCGAAAGTGGTGTTCCGCCGCCCGGTGAGCTCGATATCCGTGAAGCTGGTCACCATGTTCAAGCCCTGTGCCTTGGCGGCCGCATCCATTGCAGACTGCGCCAGGCGTATATCCAAACGCGCCCGGGTGGCCTGTGAGCCAACTTGCTGCGGATCCAGTGGCTGCTTGGGCAGATCAGGCAAGCGATCGGGCAACTTGAGCGCCTGCGCCTGTCCTTCATCCAGCCCGAGCAAACGCACCAGCTCCTCTCGGCTGGCAGTTACTTGGTGCTGGGCCGTGCTCAGCCGGGTGGCCGCGTCGGCGTAGAAGGCTTGCTCGCGTGCACGGGTGATACGGTTGAAGTTCCCCACGGCTTGCATGCGTTTGGCCAGCTCCGCTCCAGCCTCCGCACTGGCATAGACCTGCTTGGAATACTGGAGCGATTGCTGTGCAACGACCGCACGTACCCACGCCTGGCGCACCAAGGTGACCTGATCCACGACATCACTGCTCAAACGCAGTTGGGACTGTTCAATCAACCGGTTGGCGCTACCGTACCGCGACGGCAGCGTCAGCAAGTCCATGAGGCCAAAGGAAAGCGCCCGAGCCAGCTCCAGTTCTGGGCCTGCCGTCATGCGCTCAAAACTGAAGATGGGGTTGGCAATCCGGCCCACTTGCGCGGCGCCGGCGGAGTCCGCCCAGCCTTGTGCCAGCAGCGCCTGCAAAGACGGGCTGTTCACCAGCGCCAATTGAACGGACTCCTTCTGCCCCAGAGGCTGGGCCAGCAGATTTTGAGCTGCCTGGGCACGCTGGTCGCGCTCATCCTGGGTCCGAGCCAAGGTGAGCTGGCCCCCAGTGAAGCTGCCCGCCTCGTCATTCACACGCGTGATGCTCTGATCCAGGCTGACGCTGGCGCAGCCCGTCAGCACCGCGAGGCCGAGCGCGGACAGCGCCAGCTTGGCATGTGTGGCACGCAAACGCATCATGGTTTGCCTCCGCTGTGATGACCTGAGTGCGGGTCGTTCGCAGGCGCCGCATCCTGTGCGGATGCGGACACACCCGTCTTGATCTCTTTGGCATAGGCGCGCCAGCCGCCAATCCTGCCCACCCTGTCATTGGCCTGTTGCCAGGACTGGGTCGGCTGATCCATATAGGCCTGGTAGTCGCCGATGGCAGACGAGTATTGCAACTGCGTTGGCAGTGGCGTCTTGGAGGCCTCGGCATCCGCCGGCGGTTGCGCGAAGGCGGCCGTGGCAAGCAACGCCAATACCCACGGCATGAGCGCCCTGGACGATGGCAGTGGGTGGGAAATGGCCATGGTCTCCTCTTGATAAATATCAAATTTCACGATAGGGAGATTCTGGAAGACCCATGCTTTCATCCAGGTGTGCTGAAAATTACATTTCTGTTATCTCCATGCCAGGGAGCCTGCAGATCGGCACACTCTCGCTCCAGCAGAACCAAGGAGCGTGCGTATGAAGATATTGATCGTTGAAGACGAGCCCAAGACCGGGGCCTACCTGCGCCAGGGGTTGAGCGAGGCGGGCTACAGCTGCGACTTGGTGGTCAATGGTGCGGATGGACTGCACATGGCCATCCATGGGCAGTACGACTTGGTGATCCTGGATGTCATGCTGCCGGGCCTGAACGGCTGGCAGGTGCTGCAGTCCCTGCGTGACCGGGGCCTGGCGATACCCGTGCTTTTCCTGACCGCCCGGGATCAAGTGGAGGATCGGGTCAAGGGCCTGGAGCTGGGGGCCGACGACTATCTCGTCAAGCCGTTTTCGTTTGCTGAGCTGCTGGCCAGGGTGCGGATCATCTTGCGCCGCGGCCATGCCGGCAACGAAGGCGCCACACTGCGCGTGGCCGATCTGGAGCTCGATCTGCTGCGCCGCCGGGTCTCCCGCAACGGCCGGCGCGTGGACCTGACGGCCAAGGAGTTCGGTTTGCTGGAACTGCTGATGCGCCGCCATGGCGAGGTGCTGCCGCGCTCGCTCATCGCATCGCAGGTATGGGACATGAACTTTGACAGCGACACCAATGTCATCGAGGTGGCTATGCGCCGCCTGCGCGTGAAGATTGATGAAGGCCATCCGGTCAAGCTCATCCAGACCGTGCGCGGCATGGGCTATGTGCTGGATCTGCCAGAGGAGGCCTGAGTGCTGTCGCACGCCCGTTGGGGCAGACTCCCGCTGACCCAGCGCCTGACCCTTTTCTTCACCGTGGTGGCCGCTGCGGTCGTGCTCGGCCTGGGCATCTTGTTCCTGGTCGCGACCGGGCGGCATTTTGTGGCGCTCGATCGCGCCACGCTGGAGGAAAAGCAGCACTTGATCGAGGAGATCCTGCGCAATGCCCCTTCGGCGCAGGATACGCGCTGGCGCCTGGGCGAAGCCTTGGGCTACCACCATGGGCTTTACGTCATGGTTGAGGGCCCGCAGGGAGAGCTTGTCTTCCAATCAGAAGGATTCCCTCTGGATGCGCAAAGCGCGCCGGCAGGGCCTGCGATGGGAATCGAGTCGTTCGGCACCTGGAAGCGCGGCGGTAGCATTTATCACACCTTGCGTTTCGAGGCCACGCCTGCCTATGCACCTGCCAATGTGCCGGCGACACTGCGCGTTCTGATTGCGGCCGATACGGATCACCACGCACAGTTTCTGCAGGACCTGCGGCGCGATCTGGCCCTCTATGTGGCCGCTGCCATCGTCGTGTGCGCCTTCCTGTCCTGGCTCGCTGCGCGCCAGGGACTGGCTCCGCTGCGCGAGATGCGATCCCGCGCGGCCGCGGTCACCAGCCAGCAACTGAGCGAGCGCATGCCCGTGCAGGCCGTGCCGGTGGAGATGGCCGATTTGGCGCAAGAGCTCAACCGCATGCTGGACCGGTTGCAAGAGGATTTCCAGCGCCTGACCGATTTCTCATCGGACCTGGCGCACGAGCTGCGCACCCCCATCAGCAATTTGCTGACGCAAACCCAGGTCGCCCTGACCACCAAGCGCGACGCGGCCACCTACCGGGACATCCTGGCCTCCAATGCTGAGGAATTCCAGCGCCTGGCACGCATGGTGGCTGACATGCTCTTCCTGGCGAAGACCGAACGCGGTGTGGATCTGCCGCACAAGGAACGGTTTTCGGCCCGTCAGGATGCCCTGGCCTTGTTGGAGTTCTATGAAGCCGTCGCGGAGGAAAAGCGCATCCGGTTGCGGCTGGAGGGCAATGGCGATGTGGAGGGAGATCGCCTGATGTTTCGCCGCGCCCTCAGCAATCTGCTGTCCAACGCGCTGCGCCACACGCCTGAAGCCGGCAGCATCACGGTCAGCATTACGGAAGCCGCGGATTCTACGGTGGTGTCCGTGGAAAACACTGGTTCCGACATCGATCCCAAGATGCTGCCGCGGCTGTTCGACCGCTTCTACCGGGCCGATCCCGCCAGGGCACATCCAGATGCCGAGGGCGCCGGGCTGGGCCTGGCCATCACCCGTGCCATCGCCGAAGCCCACGGCGGCCGTGTCACGGTCACCTCATCCCATGGGCGCACATGCTTTGCCCTGGTGTTTCCGCATTGCGCGGCCCACGCATGACATTTGCCGCACCGAAAGCTGTCAAAGATGTCATCCGGCTGTTTCGGTTTTGTTGGCTAGGGGTTTCTACCATGAGCTCATCTCCTCATCACTGCATCACAGCGTTGGAGATGTAAACCTCAGAGAC
>LNAP01005990.1_pt1 | contig 17016 bp, 16 predicted proteins | sample 602601 | NCBI WGS metagenome assembly LNAP01 (sample SAMN02440304, study PRJNA202911) | soil metagenome | biome: Subtropical and temperate rainforests or woodlands; isolation source: soil samples (1 kg each in a 20% v/v slurry with milli Q water) were... ... | reverse complement strand
GACCGACGTGGTGATTACCCACATGCACATGGACCATATTGGCGGGCTGCTCGCCGACGAGATGAAAAGCCGGCTGCGCCCAGACCTTCGTATCCACGTTTCGGCCACCGAGGTCGCGTTCTGGGAGTCACCCGATTTCTCCCTCACCTCCATGCCCTCGCCGGTGCCGGACGTCCTACGGGCAACCGCCGATCAGTTCATGAGCGAATACCGCAGCAGGGTTCGGACATTCGACGATGAGCATGAGGTGGCACCGGGCGTGGTCGTCAAGCGCACCGGGGGCCACACCCCAGGGCACAGCGTGGTTTATGTGACGTCCGGCGGCGAGCGGTTGACATTCGCAGGCGACGCCCTGTTCCCGGTCGCTTTCGAGCACCCCGACTGGCAAAACGGCTTTGAACATGACCCTGAGGAGTCGTTTCGCGTTCGTGTACGCCTGTTACAAGAGGCGGCTGCCAGCGGAGAGCTGTTCGTAGCTACTCACCTGCCGTTCCCCTCCATTGGCCGGGTGGCACTCGACGGTGATGCCTTTCGCTGGGTAGCGGGCTTCTGGGACTACTGATCGCTTGTTGGGTTTGAGCCTGCGTCCATGCAGCGCGAAACCGCCTTGGGAGCAGCATCGCCAGGCCCCGAACACTTTCAGGCCTGTGGGGGACTGTGTGCAACCCCGATCCATTTGTTGACGGTCGGGGCTTGCCACTGTTCCAGCGCATCGATCAGCGCAGACGGATCAATTTGAAAATTCAGCATCTCGCTGTGGTCGGTTTTCATGAACCCCAGTCACAGCATGTTTGAGCAGGCCGTGAACCGGCTCGAAAAAGCCGTCGGTGTTCAGGCAGGCTACACCTTTATGGTGTTCAACCAATTGGGTCAACGTCGCCACTTCAAACCTGATCCACAGGTGCTTTTGGTCGCAGAGGTGTAAAATAGAATTATCGTTTACTGCTGCAGCCTCGATGTTGCGCAAACGTCGGGTTGAATGGTTGAGAGCATTCTGTCGGGTTTTGGCGGACGAATGAGCCATCCTCTTGGCGCTGCGCCGGGCAGCAGACTACAGCAGTGTGTACACGATTGACCCTTCACCAGGTTTCGGCACCAATGGTTAACAACCTAAGCCTTCAAATCTTGTGGGAAGATGGCGAGCGTGCCTTCTGTCGAGGCCGGCACCCGGGCAACGGCGGCGCCGACAGTATTCTAATTGTGCGACCCGCCACAGACTTCCCAACGTCCGCCAGTCTCGATCGCCTCGATCACGAATACAGACTGAAGGATGAACTCGATAGCGCGTGGGCGGTGCGGCCGCTAGAACTTCTGCACGAAGGCGGCCAGACGCTATTAATGCTTGAGGATCCGGGCGGTGAGCCGCTCGAACTGATGCTCTCCGCGCCAATGGAAGTGGACAGGGTCTTGAGTTTCGCAGTTGGCATCGCGGCGGCGCTGGGCCAACTCCATCAGCGCGGCCTCGTCCATAAGGACCTCAAGCCCGCACATATCCTCGTCAACTGCAAGGATGGGCGGCCGCGGATCACCGGCTTTGGCATTGCCTCGCAGCTGCCACGCGAGCACCAAGCACCCGAATCACCCGAAACCATTGCCGGCACGTTCGCCTACATGGCGCCGGAACAAACCGGTCGGATGAATCGCTCCATCGATTCGCGCAGCGACCTCTATTCGCTTGGCGTCGTACTCTACCAAATGCTCACCAGCGCGCTGCCGTTTTCGGCGGTCGACCCGATGGAGTGGGTGCATTGCCACATCGCCCGTAAACCGGTGCCACCCTGCGAGCGGTTGGCGCAAATACCCGCGCCGCTCTCTCATATAGTCATGAAGCTGCTCGCCAAGACGGCCGAGGAGCGCTACCAGACTGCAGGCGGTGTCGAGCAGGATCTGCAACGCTGCCTCACCAGTTGGCAGTGTGATCGCAGGATCGACGAGTTCGCGCTAGGTGAGCACGATATCCCCGATCGCCTGGTGATCCCCGAGAGGCTTTACGGCAGGGAACGTGAGGTCGATACATTGCTCGCGACCTTTGATCGTGTGGTGACCAACGGTTCACCGGAACTGGTGCTTGTGTCAGGCTATTCTGGGATCGGAAAAACTTCCGTCGTCAATGAGTTGCACAAGGTGCTTGTGCCACCGCGGGGGCTTTTTGCATCCGGCAAGTTCGACCAGTACAAGCGAGACATTCCCTATTCAACCCTGGTGCAGGCTTTCCAAAGCCTGGTGCGGCCGCTGCTTGGCAAGCGCGATACCGAACTTGCGAGCTGGCGCGTTGCGTTACAAAAGGCCTTGGAGCCCAATGCCCGGCTCATGACTGATCTCATCCCTGAACTGAAACTCATCATGGGTGACCAGTCTGCGGTGCCAGAGCTTGAGCCACAACAGGCACAAAGTCGCTTTCAGCTCGTGCTTCGCCGATTCATCGGTGTTTTCGCCAGGCGTGAACATCCGCTGGCTCTGTTCCTCGATGATCTTCAGTGGCTCGACACGGCGACGCTCGACTTGCTGGAGGATTTGTTGACACGCTCGGACTTGAAGCACCTGATGGTGATCGGTGCTTATCGAGACAATGAGGTTAATCGCGCTCATCCATTGATGCGCAAGCTGCAAGCCATCAAGGATGCTGGCGGCAAGGTAGAGGAAATCGCGCTGGCACGGCTTGCCCGTGACCACCTTGGGCAGCTGATTGCCGATGCGGTTTGCTGCGAAACGGCGCGGATCCAGCCGCTCGCAGAGTTGGTGCATGAGAAGACCGCCGGCAATCCGTTCTTCGTGATTCAGTTTCTCTATTCGCTTGCCGAAGAGGGCATGTTCCACTTCGATCATGACAATATGGGCTGGTCCTGGGATCTGGATCGCATTCGCGCCAAGGGCTACACCGACAATGTCGTGGATCTGATGGTGAGCAAGCTGAGCCGCCTGCGAGTCGAAACACAGCTCGCATTGCAGCAATTCGCCTGCCTCGGCAACATCGCCGAGACCACGATATTGTCAACCGTTCTCGCGACCTCGCAGCAGCAGGTTCATAAGGTTCTTTGGGAGGCTGTCCGTCAGGAACTGGTCGAGCGTCAGGAGGGCGCCTACAAGTTTGTTCATGACCGTATCCAGGAAGCCGCTTATTCGTTGATCCCGCACGCAATGCGGGCTGAGGTCCACCTGCGGATCGGACGCCTGCTCGTTGCGCAAACTCCCATCGAGAAACGGGAGGAGGCGATCTTCGAGATCGTCAACCAACTCAACCGCGGGGCTGCGCTGATCACGCAGCAAGAGGAGCGCAACCAACTCGCCGAGCTCAACCTGATTGCAGGAAAGCGTGCCAAGGGGTCCACCGCCTATGCCTCGGCGCTCACCTATCTTAATTTTGGCATGGCACTATTGGAGCCGGATAGCTGGGACCTCCAGCACGAAATAATCTTTGCACTGGAGCTGAACCGAGCCGAATGCGAATTTCTGACCGGCGAGTTGTCGGTCGCAGACGAGCGCTTGGCGGCACTGTCAAATCACGCCACCACATCGGTTGAACAAGCCGTTATCGCGTGCTTGCACATGGATGTCTGCCTGGTCCTCGATCAGAGCAGCCGTGCCATCAGCGTCGGCCTCGATTGCCTGCGGCATTTCGGTATCCACTGGACACCCCATCCAGAAGATACAGAGGTGCGAGGCGAATACGAGCGTATCTGGTCGGCACTCGGGAACCGGACGATCGAAGCGCTCATCGATTTGCCGCTGATGGAGGATCCGGCGTCTCTGGCAACCGTCGATGTCCTGATGAAGCTCTGGACGCCAGCCTTGTATACCGACGAGAACCTGGCTTCCTTGACGATCTGCAAAGCGGTGAGTCTGAGCCTTGAGCGCGGTAACTGCGATGCATCGTGTTTCGCCTATGCCATCCTGATCAGAATTGCAGGACCGCATTTTGGCGACTACAAGGCTGGATTCCGGTTCGGTCAGCTGGGCTACGATCTCGTCGAACAGCGCGGGCTAAAACGTCTTGAGGCGAGAACCTTTGTTTGTTTCGCGCTTTTTGTCGTGCCCTGGATGACACATGTGAAGGCTTGCCGAGATCTGCAGCGCCGCGCCTTCGAAGCTGCGAACCGCGTCGGTGATCTCCAATATGCAACCTACACGCGCAACGACCTGAACTCGAACCTTATTTTCTCCGGAGAGTCGCTCTGCGAGGCACTGAGCGAAGCTGAAGAGGGCCTCGCGTTCGCAGAGAAATCGCGGTTCGGTCTTGCCGTTGACATCATCTCAACGCAAGTTGCGCTGATGCGGACGCTTCGAGGGTTCACCCCCCTATTCGGTTGCCTTGATGACAGCCAGTTTGATGAATGTCGGATCGAGCGTCGCTTTTCGGAAAATCCGGACCTTGCGATTGCCGCGTGCTGGTACTGGATCCGGAAATTGCAGGCGCGCTGCATCGCCGGCGACCATTCGACCGCTTTAGCCGCCGCAGCCAGAGCGCAAGGGCTGCTCTGGACCACGGCCTCGTTTTTCGAGGAAGCCGAATATCACTTCTACAGCGCGCTGTCCCACGCCGCCAGTTGCGATGGTGTGTCAGCCCACGAACGGCAACAGCACCTGGCAGCCCTGGCGACGCATCACGGCCAACAGAAGGTCTGGGCGCAGCATTGCCCCGAGAATTTCGAGCACCGCGCTGCGCTGGTGGGCGCGGAAATTGCCCGAATCGAAGGTCGCGACCTTGATGCAATGCACCTTTACCAACTGGCCATCCGCTCGGCGCGCACCAACGGCTTTGTGCACATCGAGGCGCTTGCTTATGAGCGCGCTGCACAATTTTATGCGGTGCGAGAATTTGAGGTCATCGCCGAGACATATTTGCAAAACGCCAGGCATTGCTACCTGCGTTGGCGAGCCGACGGAAAGGTTCGGCAACTTGAGCAGATGTATCCGCACCTTAGAACGGAAGAGCTCGCGTCTGGCCCGACGAGTACAATTGCGACGCAGGTCGAACACCTAGATCTCGCAACTGTGATCAAGGTGTCGCAGGCGGTCTCGGGTGACATCGTTCTCGAAAAGCTGATCGAGATGGTGATGCGTACGGCGCTTGAACAGGCAGGCGCCGAACGAGGCGTGTTGATACTCCCAAGCGGTGGCGAACAACGGATATTCGCCGAGGCGACAACCAGCGGTGAAACGGTCGTCGTGCATCTACACGACGATCCCGTGACTGCTGCGGTGCTGCCGGAGTCTGTCCTCTATTACGTCCTGCATACCCGGGAGAGCGTCATCCTCGACGATGCCGCGGCTGATTCTTTGTATGCTGCAGATCCTTACGTTGCGCAGCATCGTGCTCGTTCCATTCTCTGCTTGCCATTGATGAATCAGGCAAAGCTCACCGGCGCGCTTTACCTCGAAAACAACCTCACCACCCACGCGTTCACTCCCGCACGCATCGCTGTACTACGGCTGGTGGCCTCGCAGGCCTCGATTGCACTGGAGAATGCCCATCTGTACCGCGACCTTGTGGAACGCGAGGCGAATATCCGGCGCCTCGTCGACGCCAACATCATTGGGATCTTTATCTGGAATATCGAGGGTGACATTCTCGAGACCAATGACTCCTTTCTTCGAATGGTGGGATACACGCGTGAAGATTTCGATGTAGGTTGCATACGCTGGAGGGACCTAACTCCAGCGGAATGGCGCGAGGGCGACGAGCGAGCGCTACAAGAGATCGGGGAGACCGGACGCGCGCAGCCCTTCGAGAAAGAGTTTGTCAAAAAAGATGGCAGCCACGTGCCAGTCTTGGTCGGTGCGGCGACGTTCGAAGCACGTCGGAAAGAAGGTGTTGCTTTCGTGCTCGATCTAACCGAGCGCAAGCAAGCGGAGAAAAATGTCCGGGAAAGCGAGCAACGCTATCGCGAGGTACAGACAGAGTTAGCCCATGCGAACCGTATTGCCACGATGGGGCAGCTCGGGGCCTCGATTGCTCACGAAGTCAAGCAACCTATTGCCGCGACGGTAACCAACGCCCAGGCAGCGCTGCGGTGGCTGAACGCCGAGCCGCCAGACCTGGAAGAGGTTCGGCAGTCGCTCAGCCGCATCGTCAACGATGGCAATCGAGCGGCCGAGGTGCTCGGCCGCATTCGTGAACTGGTCAAGAAATCGCCGCCAGTGAAAGAGCCGTTGGATATCAACAAGGCCATCCGCGAGGTGATAGAGCTTACCCGTGGCGAAACAGGGAAGCAGGGTGTCTCGGTACAGGTCCATTTTGCGGATCGTTTACCGCTTGTTGAAGGAGATCGTGTCCAGCTGCAACAAGTCCTCCTGAACTTGCTCATCAACGCGACGGAGGCTATGGACGGTGTCATCGACGGTGTGCGGAAGTTGCAAATCAGTACGGAGAATGCTGACTCCGGCTTCGTGCTGGTGGCGGTGAGTGATTCGGGGCCAGGTTTTGCTCCACATAGTGCCGATAACATTTTCGGCCCCTTTTACACGACCAAGTCCACCGGCCTAGGGATGGGACTGTCCATCTGCCGTTCGATTATCGAAGCACACGGCGGTCGATTGTGGGCGAACGAGAACGTGCCACGTGGCGCGATATTTCAATTCACGGTACCCGCCCATCTAGCCGTTTAATTGTGATACGCAGCGCGAGGACCTTGCGATACAGTTCGCTGTCCCGAAACGGTCGTGTCCATTCTTGGTAAACGTCGCGTGATTGGGGACTTCACCTTCAAGGCTCCGCCTGCATTGCTCAAGTCGTGAAGCTAGGCATGCCTACATGCACTTCCAGGCTGTGCCAATCGGGAGTTTAAAAGATCTACACGCTTTCCATTGTGCTACTGAGCATCGCCAAAGAATTCCAATCTAAGTGAAAAGTCATGCCCGAGTGAGAGAGGTGTTGAGTGTATGTCCACGCTTGCCAAGGGATGTTGTGCATTCTGATCAATAATTTATCGGTTCCGATCGTGAGCGCGAGCAACGCGCATCTTAGCTATCTGGGATGACTGAGTGGAAGAAGTACTCTTGGGTTTTTCTGTGATCGCTTGTTATAGATCTACCTATGGTCGCGGATCATTACTGGGTGAGGTCGTAGGCGCAGAGCTACGCAGTCCTCATTGCCTTAATCCATTTAATTCGACCAGCTTGGCCTGACCTCAGTTCTGTCAGCAAACCACATCCTAAGTAGTCAGTGCCAAGTTAATAAATAGTTCCGAAATAGTGGGGCGGCATTTCCCGATGTGAGAGCTAAATGCGTAATAGCTACCAGTCTGTGGGGCTCTTCATTTTAATATCTAATGACTTCATTTTATTTTCTAATGACCACTGAAGGGTAGGTAGGCAGTAATTTCAATAGCCTGTGTAAACCAAAAGTTTCTAGTGACTACTATGGAAACCTTTAGGTGTATCGAATGCTTTGTGCGCAGTGCCCGGACCGGCATCTGCCAAGGTCGCTCAGATCGCTCAGATCGCTCGGGTCACTAGGTGCATGAGCGGTAGCAGTTGCGTGGCCAAGAGTGTCGCCAAGCTGGGGGGTACGTTTTGGAGGGGGCTGTTCAGCACCGCACCGCGGATACTGCTCTAGAAAAGGTCCGACATCACGACATGAAACATTCCACACACGGCGCCTTGCTGGCTTTTAACGTTGCCGCGAGACAGCTGGTTACAGCTAGCTGATTCCATTCTTAATGAAAAGAATTCCAATCGAAGTGAAAACTCATGTCATGGCGTGTCCCCCGCAGGGTGTATGCCGACGTTTGCCAAGGGCGCTGCACATTTTTATCAAATATTTGTCAGATTAGATCATTGAATGCCAGCTGCGGGCCATTAAGCCATTTAGCAAGGCTAAGTGGAATTCATAGGGCGAAACTTTTTAAGTTTCTTGGCGGAGCGCGACCTGCATCCAAGCGGGAATATCACAGTCCGCGAGCTGCTTGAATTCAGATGGGGCCATTTTGGTTTTGATACTAGCTATTACCATGTCACTCACGCCTTTTTTGCCTAAGTAGAAGAGGGCACAAAGCGCCAATCCGACAATCGTGCCAGCCTGCTGCAGTTTTTCAGGGCCCGCGTGGAGCAAGCGTACATTTCTCGCCCCTATTTTCACCTCGCGGCTGGTACCGCTCGTGTAATAGACAGGTTTGATCTGCATCTGAGTGCTCAACCCGAAAGACCTGACAGCTTCTGCACCATGCACTTGAATAATCTCGTGATTATGTCTAGCAATTATTCGAAGGACTGACTCGGTGCTCGGTTGCACATGCCCAGCAAAACGACTGAACTTTGGCCGCATGTAAATTCCGCGACTCAATCGCGCCAACTCACCCGATGCAGCAAGACGAGATAAGGCTTTGGCCACGGCCGCTCGCGATCCTTCATTAGCAAATCGATTAATGCTGAAGGGTTGCCCTTTGGGAGTGCACTTGATGCGGTTGGCGATTTTGGCGGTAACAGACATACCACACACCAGTTTTGAGAATTGGGAGAGATCTTGCATGTATATCAAACGTGTAGAACTAGCGGCGGAGCTATAGGGTTTTAGACATCACTGCTTTGTCGATCGTGGGGCTCAAGAAGGGTGGAGTAAGCCGATTATTCATTAGTTCTTCTACCTTTCCGGCCAACAGAATCTCATTTGAAGTGGGGTAGTGTCGCAAGAGCCGCCGAGCATTGTTGCGTATAGATTCAGGCAACGCTTGATCTTTGGATAGATCAACCAAAAAGTCTCGGGTCTGAATCATTGATCGCGTACGCTCATGGGGCATCGTCATCATTGACTCCTTAAAATAGGGGAACGAACAACGCCTCCGCCAGCGCATCGCGGAGAAATGTTCGATGTCACTCGCGCTGTCTTTTGACGGCTGGGAATAGAATGCTAACCCTCTTCAGGTTCACGTCGGTGTTCACACCCAAGTGCGAGTAGGTTCGATCAGGAACCTTAAAAAGTGGAACCCGCTCACCCTGTTGATTAATTGCCTCACTTGCCTCAAGGAGTGGCTCCATTTTCCATTGACCGGTTTCATTTACAAAACCTGGTGTTACGTACTGAATGGAGCGCACCCGAAATGACTCGTGCTGGATCTTGAGAATGTCTTTCAACGCATCAAATGAAGACACCATGAACATTTCACCTACGAATTCCTTCCCGTAGCGTACACGTGCTTCGAGGTAAAACCACGGGATCATGACCGTTTGCCGCATGAACGGACGCCCCAGAAAATCGGCACCGAAAAGGCTGGAAATAATTGTCGGCCCTTCATGATCCTTGCTCATCGCTGGTACCTCAGCATCTTGAATGCACAATATATGTTGTAGTCATATATTGCGCAATGTCGCTTTATCGTTCCTTTTGTGAGAAAGCAAAATGGAACTGAAAGAAGCATTTGGGGCGACGCTCCGACAGGCTCGCGTTCGGAAAGGCCTGACGCAGGAGCATTTTTCATTAGTAAGCAGCCGCACCAATGTCAGCTTGCTTGAGCGAGGGGGTACCAGCCCGACACTTGTGAAGCTCGAGGAGTTGTGTAGCGTTTTGGGGGTTCATCCCGTCAGCCTAATTACGGCGTGTTACATGCGAAAGGAAAACATCACGGATCTCAAAGGTTTTCTAGCTCAGGTACGAAAGGACCTGAAAGCCATTGATGCGTGAAATACCGTGAAGGCAGGCCGGATTGCATCGCCAGATTATCGGCGGAATTCGTACTGATAGGGGCGGAGCTCTGTGTAAGCGCTCAATCATCCAACAGACCCGCACCCAATCGAAGGGTTCGTGCAAAGCGCTTATGAAAAAAGAACCACCTTGGCTCATCGGCTTAGGTGGTTTTGCACATTTTTTGTCCTGATTGATATGTTGAGGCCTTCTCATGTCAGGTCATCGTGACATCATGTCAATGCATCGTGACAAATGGGGCAGGCATCAAGCTGCGATCCGGGCCGGCCAATGCCTCCAGATAATCGATGATCAGCGTCGAATCCATCAACACTTCACCGTCATCCAGTATCAGGGTCGGCGCCTTGACCACCGGGTTGATTTGCCGAAATTGCTCGAAGGTCCTGAACACCGACACCGATTCGTGCTCCAGGGCGATGCCCAGGCGCTTGGCAGAAATGGCGACGCGTCGCACGTAAGGTGAATCCAGCATGCCGATCAGCTTCATTTAACCGCTCCTTGAGATAGCCATTACGCGAGCGACAACCTTAGCTGAGCCCGGTCGACCTGCAAACCGGGGCATGCAGCTCAGCGGTTTGTCTTTTATATAAGCTTCGCAGGATTGAATTTCTTGCTATAAACGCACTCCGATATCCGCCTGGATGCCTGTCTTAGAGCATTTTCGAGGCTTTGTCGGACAAATTCGCTGTCTTTTCAGTTGCTGAGGCCTCAAGTCGGCCTTAGACTGCCGCCCCTCGTAAATTGAGTGCCGGGTGGCGCTTGGTATAAACGGCGCCTTTGCGATGACCTTCGATGGTCCGCCGCAACGCTCCCTAATTTTTTATAGAGATATCAATGACAAAGGACAAGTTGCTGGCCATGCCGGCGGATGACTACATGAATGCCGAGCAACATGCTTTTTTCTCTGAGCTGTTGCAAAACATGAAAGTCGAAACCCATGAGCGCATCGAACAGAACCGCATCGCCATCGAAAGCCTGGACACCCCAGCCGACCCGGCGGACGCCGCTTCCGTTGAAGAAGAGCGCACTTGGCTGGTGAACGCGATCGATCGTGATCAGCGCATGCTGCCTCAGTTGGAACAAGCCCTGGAACGCATCAAGGAAGACAGCTTCGGCTGGTGCGATGACAGCGGCGAGCCAATTGGCCTCAAGCGCCTGCTGATCAGCCCGACCACCAAGTACTGCATCGAAGCTCAAGAACGTCACGAGCAGATCGACAAGCACCAGCGTCAGGCCTGATTCTGTCGGGTAGCCCATTTAACCTGGGCTGCCTGGAAAAGATCGCAGCCGTCGGCAGCCCCCTGTAGGCGCTGTCGCAGGCTGCGATCTTTGCTTTTCGACGCCTGCAAAATTCCCCCCGAACTTCTATTGATCTGCTGCAACGTCCCCGACTAAAGGCTCATGGATAATGGCCTTGTGCTGGCGTTTAATGCGAAGACAACAACTAGAAATTGGCGGGGTGAAAAAGATGACGAGAGACGGATCTCGGGTGGCGGCCGTGCCTGCACCCACGCTTTTGCCGAACAACCGCTGGTTGACGCCGACACTGCAAAGCATCGCCCTGATGCTGCTGTTGTGTGGCATGACCCTTGGCGGCTGGCCGCTCTACCTTGGCCTGCCTCTGGCCGTGTTGATCATCTGGCTGCCGCGCCTGCGCTCACGCGCAATGCCTGAAGCCGCGCCTGTCGATACGTCCGGCACACTCTCGGCGTTAACCCGCGAACTGTCCTACACCACCAGTCATAACGCTTTGTCAGCCGCCGGCGTGGCCTTCTCGGTCAAGCAACTGGCCGACAAGTTGCAGTCGCAACTGGGGGCGGCAGCACAAATCGTTGGCAATGCCGAAGTCATGATCGCTACCGAGCAGGCCACCTCGGCCCTCAGTCACCAGGCCCTCAGTGCCGCGAGTGAAGCGCATCAAAGCGGCGTGGCAGGGCGTACCGAATTGATCGAGTCCATTGCCCGCATGCACCAACTCAGCCAGCGGGCCAATAACAGCCGCGAGCTGATCGAAGCCCTGAGCCTGCGCAGCGATGACATTCAGCGGGTCACATTGGTGATCCAGTCCATTGCCAGCCAGACAAACTTGCTGGCCCTGAACGCGGCCATCGAAGCGGCGCGGGCCGGAGAGCACGGTCGTGGCTTTGCGGTGGTGGCCGATGAGGTGCGAGGGCTTGCCGCGCGCACGGCCACGGCCACCGGAGAGGTCGGCGACATGGTGGCCGATATCCAGCAGCGCACTGCACAAGTGGTCGAGCAGATCCGCCAATTGTCCAGCGACCTCGACACCGGCGTAGGCCAGGTCGAACAGACGGGACAGCACCTGGACAACATTGCTCGCCTGGCTGCCGGTGTCGAAAGCCAGGTCGGGGCAATCGCTCGCGGTGCCGAAACCAACCGCGAACAACTCGATAGCCTGTTTCACGCCATCGAGCAGATGCGCAGCGACCTTGCGATCAGTGACCAGCAGACCCAGCGCCTGGCCTTGGCAGCGGTGCAGATGGAAGGCCAGGCCGAGACCATCAGCGAGCGCCTCGCCGAAGTCGGCCTGGATGACTATCACCAGCGTATCTATGACCTCGCCCGGGAAGGCGCGAGCCAGATTGCCGCGCGCTTCGAGGCAGATATCGATGCGGGGCACATCAGCCTCGAAGACCTGTTCGACCGCCATTACCAGGCGATTCCCGATACCCACCCGGCCAAATACCGAACGCGCTTTGATCGTTACACCGATCAGGTCCTGCCGGCTATCCAGGAGCCACTGCTGCCACGCCACGAAGGCCTGGTATTCGCCATTGCCTGCACCCAGCAGGGCTACGTGCCGACGCATAACCAGGCGTTCAGCCAGCCACTGACCGGCGATATACAGCACGATACCCTGCATAACCGCAGCAAACGCAAGTTCGCCGACCGGACGGGGATCCGCTGTGGCAGTCATCAGCAGGCCGTGCTGTTGCAAACCTACACCCGCGATACCGGAGAGCTCATGCACGACCTGTCAGTGCCGATCATGCTCAAGGGCCGTCATTGGGGTGGTTTGCGCTTGGGCTACAAGCCGGAAAACCCTCGATAATGTTCAAGCAATCTTCAGGCAAGAAACAAACCTGTGGAGAGGGGGCCCGATGATGGCGGGCGATTGTTACAATTTTGGTAACTAAGCTGTACAAAGTCGATATTGTTTTCGCGCCTGCGCTGTCGTTACCATAACTGTATTAGTTAGGTTGCTAACGGAATTGGAGGCGCAGCATGCACGGTAAAGTTGATGTCGCGGTCATGATCGGTAGCGGAGTACCCGCCAGTTTGCGGGCGATGGGGCAAAGCATCTGCTGGGTGGTGCTGCTCAATGGCGAACGCCGTGGCACAGCCTATTCCAGTCGCAATGAGGCTGAAGAGTGCAAGGCTGCCTGGTTGGCGCAATTGCGCGCCGAAGCGCCAGGCAACCTGCACTGTGCCTGATCTTAGTGAACCTGATGCATGCGCAGGTTCAGGTCGTCGACCACTCGCGCCCAGTCGGCGTCTTCACGCAGTTGTTCTTTGAGGAAGCCTGCCTGTTGGGAGGTCCAGAACTCGGCATCAATGAGTTTTTTGTCTTGGGGCAGGGGGGAGTGGCTGGCAATGAAATCGTCAATGGCTTTTGGGCTGGAATCCAGCCCGAGCTGGTCGAACAAGCCTTTCAGGTCGTGGGTCGGTGATTCCATCTTGATCTCCTTGCAGGTCATCGGTCGTGTCGAGTGATAGAGATGAAGAACGTCTCTGCTGCATCTGAGGGAGCCGTGCTTCATTAAGTTCGCAAACGATGTTCCAACGCAGCAGTGAGCATAGACCGCAATGGCGCGTGTCAGGTTTTCAAGGCGCCTGCATCGACGGCCGCCTTCAGTTCCTTGGCCGACTCCTGCGCGGCGAGGGCGGCGATGTCGGAGGACTTGAACCAGCGATCTTTCTCAACTTGATGATAGGTCACGGTTTTCAGCGGTGGCTTGGCGCGCATCACGATCACGGCCTGGAACTCGCCGTCGATCTCTCTGGCTTCGCCCCTGATGAAAAACTCGCCGATATCAAATTCCGTCACGTTACAGCCTTCCCATGAAATTGTTGTTTAACGCGCCCGCCACGGGAAGGCGCGTTTGATTGGTCGGGGAGTATGGCAGTAGTTGGAGGCCGGCGGCTGAGTAAAGTCGCCGGCTTGACAAAACCTTCCGGGAAAACGGGATGAAAGTGTCACCTATGTGACTCGAGCGCGCGCGCGAGGGCGCAGGCCTGGTTATGATCGCCGCGGAAACCTCTTACGTGCCCCGTGGAAGTTTCTTTGATATGAAAGAAGGCGATACCCGCCAGAACCACGTGAAATCGTGGTGGCGAGGGGCAGTGAGGAGCGGCTTCGGTCGCAAGGAACAAGGCGGGGTGCAGGGAAGGTGGGGTGTTGGAGTAAGATGCCTGGGGATGGGCAAAGTGTGTCAGTGTGCACATGTGAAGTCCTTTTCTTGGGTTTGCCGACGTAATGTACGTCGTTATGGGTAGTCTCGGTGAGCATCGCTGCTCTAGAATCAGCGTCACTGGTGGGTGGACAAGGCTTATCTAAAGCAATTTCTGGCTGGCGATATGTAAGAAAAGTGCTTTTTTATAAGAGTTTTTTCCCTAAAGTTGATAGTCCGTATTTCTCTGGCGGTTCCAAGGGCGTTTTCCTTCAGCCTTTGTCGAACGCCGGGCGAGACGACGTGAGCAGCATCCAGTAATCTGCTCAAGCTTCGAGAGGGATGAGCGCTCTGCGCATCCAGGATCTCAACCCGGGTTATCTGGCTTCACCTCGGCATTGCCGCTTTTTTGGCCGTGCGCTTTTTTCGCGTGCGGCGTCATTTTCAGATGTGGGGATGTTTCCTTGGCAGTAAGTAATCTCGATATGCATGCTTTGTTCGTGCTGGGCGATTTGCGCGCAAAGCTGGTTAAACAGTTTCAGTCACGTTTTGTTTACATTACCGAACAGAGCGCCGAAGGCATTTACATTGCCGAGATCGACACCGAGACAGCGCTCGTGGTGGACGATAAACCGGGGCTCAAACTTAAGGTCGGCGATCATTTCAGCGCGTCGGTGTTGCCCAGCCGCGAAGGCGGCAAACTGGAAATCAAGTTCCGCGACATCAAACTGACAGTCTATGGCCTGGGCGATTACGCCTTCGTGACCACGGCCGACGGCCAAGCCATCCTGTTCAAGGAAGGGCACAACGTGGTGACGGTATTCGCCGCCCACCAGCAGCTGCAGGAAGGCCTGACCAAGACCCTCAAGGCCGTGACCGGCAAGGCCGCCAAGTGGCGCAAGGGCGAACTGGTGACGTTCAAGGCCAGTGAATAGTGGTCCTGCCCCGTGCCGATTTCCACCAACAGCACCAGGCCCGTGCGCAAGCCGAGGCCCAGCGTCTGTTTGAGCAAAAGGCGGTCCTGCAGGGTGCCTGGCTGAACTGGGTGGCCTCGCAAATCTACGCGTTGCAACCTGCGGCGTACGCCAGCATGGTCAGGAGAGAGCTGGCCTGTCTGCAGCAATCCTGTGAAAAGTGATCCTCGTCCCTCGAAAGCAGGAACCTCTACTACAGTCAGTTGACTGAGTATTCAGAGGCTTTGCGGTCTTCTGCCAGGCCATCCTGCTATTGCTGTGAACAGCACGAGGTGCACAAGCATGAAAGGCATTCGCCGGTTGCTGGCCGCTGTCGTGGCCACGTTCGGATTGTTGGCGTCACCCGCTGCGGTGCTGGCTGCCAGCGCGCCGATCCACTTCGCCGACCTCAATTGGGAAAGCGGCAGCCTGATCACCGATGTCCTGCGGATCATCGTCGAAAAAGGGTATGGGCTGCCGACCGACACCTTGCCAGGCACTACCATCACCCTGGAAACCGCACTGGCCAACAATGACATCCAGGTCATTGGCGAGGAGTGGGCGGGGCGCAGCCCGGTCTGGGTCAAGGCAGAGGCGGAAGGCAAGGTCGTGAGCCTGGGCGATACGGTCAAGGGCGCCACGGAAGGCTGGTGGGTGCCTGAGTACGTGGTCAAGGGCGACCCGGCCAAGGGCATCAAGGCGCTGGCGCCGGACTTGCGCAGTGTCACCGACCTTCCCAGGTACAAAGACGTGTTCAAGGACCCTGAAGCGCCGAACAAGGGGCGCTTCCTCAACAGCCCTATCGGTTGGACCTCGGAAGTGGTCAACAAGCAGAAGCTCAAGGCCTATGGGCTCGATGACAGCTATGTGAATTTTCGCAGCGGTTCGGGAGCGGCGCTGGATGCGGAGATCAGCTCGTCGATTCGCCGGGGTAAACCGGTGTTGTTCTATTACTGGTCGCCCACGCCGCTACTCGGTCGCTTCAAGCTGATCCAGCTGGAAGAGCCGCCCTTCGATGCGCAGGCCTGGAAAACCCTGACCGACGCCGACAACCCCAACCCGCAACCGACCCGATCGCTGCCCTCGAAGCTGTCTATCGGCGTGTCCACGCCGTTCCAGAAGCAGTACCCGCAGATTGCCGCGTTCTTTGCCAAGGTCGATTTTCCCATCGACCCGTTGAACAGGGCGCTGGCCGAGATGAGTGAAAAGCACACGCCACCGCGTCAGGCCGCCGAAGCGTTCATGAAGGCGCATCCGCAGGTCTGGAAGGCCTGGTTGCCCAAGGATATCGCGGACAAGGTGTCAGCCGCCTTGTAGGAGGCGGCCGCAAACGCGTTGGTCGGGTCGTTGGCATGAGCGCGTGCACGGCGAAAAAAGCCGACTAGGATGAGTCTGTTCAAATCCCTTTCAAGGATTTCAGACCATGACCTTCGTGTTGGCTCAATGGCTGGCGACGGTAATTGCGGCAATCGCCCTGGCACACGTGTATTGGGCGTTGGGTGGTAAATGGGCCGTCGTGGCGGTGGTGCCGCAGGTGCCGGTGGAGGGCGGAGCGCGATTGCAGCCGGCCTTCAAGCCCCGTGGCTGGATGACGATGCTGGTGGCGGCGGCGTTGCTGACCATTGCCCTGTTGGTGTGCTTGCGAGTTGGCTGGTGGCTGCCGCAGGTGGATCATCGAGGGTTGCAATGGGTGATCAGCGCCATTGCGTTATTGCTGTTCGCCCGGGCGATTGGTGATTCGGAACTGGTGGGGTTTTTCAAGGAGGTCAAGGGGTCGCGGTTTGCCCGCTGGGACACTTGGGTTTATTCGCCGTTGTGTGTGGTGCTGGGGGCTGGGTTGTTGGCGGTGGCCTGGGTCTAAGATGAAAAATCGCAGCCGACGGAGTACATATCCATTCCTGCGGTAACGGCCACCTATGGTTTCGCCCTTACGGCGAGTCCCTTTTTCAAACGCCAAAAAGGAACCAAAAGGCTTTGCCCCACCACTCGGTGCCTCGCTAGGGCTCGGCATGCC
>LNAP01017855.1_pt2 | contig 17024 bp, 10 predicted proteins | sample 602601 | NCBI WGS metagenome assembly LNAP01 (sample SAMN02440304, study PRJNA202911) | soil metagenome | biome: Subtropical and temperate rainforests or woodlands; isolation source: soil samples (1 kg each in a 20% v/v slurry with milli Q water) were... ... | reverse complement strand
GGTCGTCAACGATGACGAGGGCTATCTGAATGCCCGTGTTGTTCTGGCGTTTTTCGCGAGCATGCTCGCTCCTACAGGGCCCGCCGCGATGGGCCATCCTTGGCCCAGCGCGGCTAAACCGGCATCCATGCCGATTTAGCCACTGCGCAGAACCGGAAAAAGGGGACAACCGGAAAAAGAGCGGAAAAAGAGGGAAAAAGGGGACCGGGAAAAAGGGGACAGATTTATATTCGGGAAAAGGAAAAAGGGAAAAAGGGGACAGATTTATATTCGAGCAATGTAAACAAATCATGAAAATAAATCTGTCCCCTTTTTTCTTCTTTTTCAAACGCCGGAGTGCCGGCCCAGCAAAAAGTAAGCAAAAGGCTTGGCCCCACCACTCGGTGCCTCGCTAGGGCTCGGCATGCCGTAACGAAGGCAATGCGCCGTGGGTCGCCGCGATGGGCCATCCCTGGCCCAGTGCGGCTAAACCGGCGTCCTACCGGTTTCCCCACTGCGCAATACCTGCGTTCGGCCATCGTGGTTAACGGGGCACCCAAATCCAAAGCAAAAGCGAGGCGGCCTGACAGCCGACCTGACTTTTGCAGATACCCCTCAATTCCTTGTGGGAGCCAGCCTGCTGGCGATGGACGTCAACGATGACGCGCCCTGTCTGGATGATCGCGTTGTCAGGTCGTTTTTCGCGAGCAGGCTCGCTCCTACAGTGGGATCGCGGACACACCTGTAATCAGGTCGGCTGTCAGGCCGCCTCGCTTCGGCTTTTGCTCTGCTTTGGCTTTTGATTTTCTTGCCACATCGAGAGGAGGTTCTGCGCAGTGGGTAAACCGGCATGGATGCCGGTTTAGCCGCGCTGGGCCAAGGATGGCCCATCGCGGCGACCCACGGAGCAGGACCGGAGCGAGGGCATGCCGAGCCTTAGCGAGGCACCGAACGTCAGGGGCAAGAGCCCTTGGTTACTTGGGGCTTTTCCAAGTGACTCGCCGTAAGGGCGAAACCCTAAGTGGCCGTTACCGCGGGAATGGATATGTACTCAGTCAATAGATAATAGGTCGGCTGTCAGGCCGCCATCGCCGGCAAGCCAGCTCCTACAGTAGATCGGGTACAGTTGCGAGAGAATGCTCGGCTGTAAGGCCGCCATCGCCGGCAGGCCAGCTCCCACAGTAGATCGGGTATAGCCGCGAGCGATTGGTCGGCTTGAGGCCGCCATCGTCGGCAAGCCTGGCTCCTACAAGATTGTGACGTCCAAAAAAAGAAGGTGTGAACGCCTGTCTGTAGCCACAAAAAAACCGCGACCCTCCCTCAAGAGCCGCGGTTTTTCACCCCATGCAGTTACTTCTGCAACACAGTCGCACTGTTAGCCGAACCAAACTGCTGCACGTTCGCCATCTGGGTCATGCCACTCTGGTCGACATTGGCAATGTTGCCAGTCCCGCCCTGGGTCACATAGGCGACGTCTGCTTGATGGTGATCATGTTGTCTTCGCCATACAGCTGCGTGGTGAACGCCTGGTTGCCGCTGCCTTCCTGGTTGACGTCGGTGGTGTTGTGGGTGCCGGTGCTGCTGCCCTGGGCCAGGTTGTTGGTGCCGCGCTGGTCGGCGATGAGGATGTTGTCGGTGCCGTTCTGGTCGAAGTACAGCTCGTTGTAGGAATCGGCTTGGGTGACCGTGGTTTTGTTGCCGTAGCCGGTCTGGTTGGTGGTCATGATGTGGCCGGTGTTTTTCTGGGTGAAGTTGGCGACGTTGCCGTTGCCGTTCTGGTTGACGGTGGCGCGTTGGTTGTTGCCGAACTGGCCGCCCATTTGCGTGGCCGGGCCTTTCCAGTTGCTGGCGTAGACCTTGTTGTCGTTACCCGTGGATGTGGCGTTGAGCACATGGTCGGTGCCGGTCTGGTAGGTGAAGTGGATGTTGCCGATGCCCTGTTGATTGAGGGTCACGGTCGAGCCCATGGACTCGAACTGGTCGGCATAGATTGCGTTGAGATCACCGACCTGAATCACCTGGGCAACGTTGTGGTCGCCGAAGCTCTGGTCGACGATGGCTTCGTTGGTCTGGCCGTTCTGGTCGATGGTGGTTTTGCTGGCGACCTGGGTGTCCTGCCAGACTTCGCTGCCGTTGCCGTCGCCATACTGGTTGATGGTCAGGTTACCGCCTTCGCCATTGCGCTGATCACCATAGGCATAGTTGGTGCCACCGGACTGGTTGATATCGATCTGGCCGTTCATGTGGTTGATCTGTTCGGCGGTGGCGTAGTTGGCGGTGCCGTACTGGATGATCACCGCGTTGTTGGCCGTGCCCACCTGGATCTGTTCGATGTTGGCTTCGTTGCTGTCGCCGTACTGGTAGGTTTTGCCGGTGGTGTTTTCCTGGCTGTCCTGGTAGATGAACGAGAAGTTACCGGTGCCTTCCTGTTGTTGCAGGACCTGGCCACCGCCGACCCCGATCGACTGGCTGGCGTGGCTGATGTTGGTGTCACCGCTCTGGTTCTGGATGATGCTGCTGTTGTTTTCGAACAGTTGCTCGGCGTAGCCGGCGTTGTAGTTGCCGCTCTGGTTCTGCTCGATGGTGCTGGTGGCGTTGTCCTGTACGGAAGCCGCGTCGTTGCCGGTGCCGGACTGGTTCTGGGTGGCGGTGCTTAGCGGTGCCGCCGTCTGCGTTACATTGGCGATGTTGGTGTCACCGAACTGGTTCTGGGTCGACACGCTGTCATTGGCCAATGCTTGAGCACTGACTATGACCAGGATGGCGGCGGTGAGGGGCGTCAATTTGAACATGATGAAACCTCCAAAAGGTGCAGTGCTTTAGCGATATTGAGTGACCGATACGCTCATTCCATTTCCTGCTTGGGTCACAGCGCTTTGCTGCCCCGTGCCGGCCTGGACAATGCTGGCGTCGTTGTTATTGCCGTTCTGGGATATCTGCGCGCGGTTGTGGCTGCCGGTTTGGGTGATGGACGCGGCGTTGCCGGAACCTTGCTGGTTGATCAAGGCCATCAGGTCGCTGCCTTGTTGCAGGATGTAGGCTTCCTGATTGCTGCCCGACTGCACGATCTGGCCGAGCAGCGACTGGCCGTTCTGTTGCAACAGCGCGACGTTGGCCTGGCCGTTCTGGTCGATCAGGGCTTGCTGGCCCACCGGTGGTGGCAGCTCGCCGAGGTCGACGCCGGGTGCAATGTCGTCGTTTTCCATCAAGTCGTCGGCGCGCACGCCCGCGCTGCTGCAGAGCAGAAGCAGGCAGAGCAGGGCGGCGGTCGACGTTTTCATTGCATGCTCCTTTTGCTGGAGGCCTGCCCCATCAACTCAGCGAGTCGATGGGGCACGGACTCAGTTCGAGATCACCTGCACCGTGCGCACGGTGCCTTGGGACGAGGTGATGGTGGCGGTCGGGTTGGCCGACGGAATCACCGTGGTGCTGTTGCTCACTGTCAGCCTCCAGCGTCCGGTCAGCGGCACCGTGGTGCTACCGAGCGTCACCAGCCCGGTTGGCGTGGTCACCTGGACGGTGATGGTATTGCCGGTGGTCACCGATGACGTCCCTGTGAAGTCCCAGTTGAAGCGGTTGTTGGAACGGGCTGTCACCGTGGCCGCTGTCACCGCGAAGGTTTCCGCAGCAGGCCGTGGCGAGACTTGCACCGTGACCGTGGCCGGCGCCGTCGACACAGCACCGAAGCTGTCCCGGGCGAAGTAGTTGAAGGTCGTGGTGAAGGCCGTGGTGACGGTGGCCGGTGGGTTGTAGGTCAGGACCGTACCGTTACTGGTGACGCTGCCGCGACCGGTCGGAGGTTGAGTGAAGCTGGCGACTGCAAGCGGAACGTTGCCTTCTGGATCGGTGTCGTTGGCCAGCACGTTGATCGGTATCGACACACCCAGGGTCGCGGTAGCGTCAGCGACGGCCGTTGGCGGCTGGTTAGGCGCAACGGTAATGGTCACGGTCGCCGCAGCGGTCGAGGCCAGGCCTTTGATGTCTTGCGCCTTGTAGGTGAAGGTTGTGGTCAGCGGCACGGTCACCACGGCTGGCGGCGTATAGACGACGGCCGTGGTTCCACTCATCGTCACGGTGCCCTGGCCGGTGGCCGGTTGGGTCAGCTCGGTGATGCTCAGCGGTGTGTTGCCGTCCGGGTCGCTGTCGTTAGTCAGCAGGCTGAGGGTGATCGGGATCCCGAAGCTGGTGCTGCCGCTGTCAGCGACAGCAATCGGCGCCTTGTTCTCGCCGGTGTCTGGTGCAGTGCCAACGACGACCACTGGCTCGGTGTCACTGCCGCCGGAGGCGGATTTGATTGTGACGGTGGCCGGTGGCTGCGGCAGGTCGGCAACCGTCAAGGTTTGCAGGGTGCCGGACTTGGTCAACCGTCCGTAGCCTTGGGCGACCATGTCCGGTACCACCACTTCGTCAGACGAAGTGGCCGCGATCAGCAGGCTGTGATTGTCCCAGCTGTAGCGCGCGGTCTGGACTTTCACCACGTCGCTGACTTTGCTCGATACTGCCGTAGGCCGGGTGGCACCAGTCGGGTCGGTAGCGGTGAGCACTACGACGGGAGGCACGGCGGTACCCGTCAGGCGGTGACCGAAGAACAGACCGGTGTTGTCGCCGAGCATGCTGGTTAGGCACGGTGTCTGCGGTGGTCCCGGAACCAGGGCCACGGTTTCGCGGAAGCACAGGCTCGAGCCGTTGACCGACTTGCCGAAGACTTCTACCCGGGTACTGCTAGTGCCTGGACCCGATGAGGTGCGGCGATACGTGGCGCGGCTGACCTCCACAGGGGTTTGCGCCCGGTTGTCGAGGACTTTGCCGGACAGGTTGAACAGGCTGGTCTCAATGGTCCCGGCCGGGCCCTGGATACGCAGGAAGTTGGTGTTGTTGGGGCTGCCGGTGACTGCTTCGGTGAGATTCGGGTCGCCGACGTAGGTCTCGATGGCGCCGGTGTCCGGATTCACTTCGGTGTAGGGACCGTTGACGCTGCGCAGGAACGGCCCGATGTCACCATTGACTGCGCCAGAGAAATTACCGGGTGCGCCGATGCCGATATCTCTGGTGATGTTGATCGCACGACGGCCCGGAGCGGTCACGTTGACGACTTCCACGCCGTACGGGTGGGTGATGGTGTAGGTCCCGGCGATGGGGATGTTCACTCGGATACGAATCCGCGCGAAGCTTGCCTGGTCGCCGTCTACAGGGTTTTCCGAAGCGAATGCCGCTTCGATCCCGGCCACGTAGGCATCCACGCCGTAGCCTGCGGCGTTGTCGGGGATGGCCGTCTCGGCGAGGAACCAGAACGCTTCCGGTGGCCAGTTATCCGGAAATACCATCGGCAGGGTGTCGTCAAAGATTCCCGGTTCGGGCAGCAGGATGCACATGTAGGAGGGTGCGCCAGGCGTGCTCGGTACCCGCGAACTCACGGCGCGGGACTGGCACAGTTCCATCGACAGCAGATTGTTGTCCTGATACCACAAGGGGAATTTCCCCGTGGCAAAGGTGTAGGGGCCGGGGTCGACGGCAGCGAGTTGCGCGAACGCACTGCCGGACAGCGACGAGCGCGTTGAGCGCGAAGCGTGGCCACTTGTTCATGATGCCTCCTGATGCGGATCTGGGCATGAGAGCGTTCATTGCACGATGACCACTTCTTCGGTGTCAGTGCCGCCATTGGATGACGTCACCGTAACCTTGGCCGGTGGAATCGGCGTGATGCCGGTCGACAGGATTTTCTCGGCGCCATCGCCGCTCAGGGCGCCGATGGCGGCACCGGTTCCGGAAGTGGCGGTGAGTACGGGGGGCGAGGTTTCATCGCTGGTCGAGGCCACGATGGTGAGTTGCCCGCTGTTGAGGCTGTACTGGGCCTGCGAAATCACCACCAGGTCGGTTAACGGCATGGACAGGGTGGTCGGCGTGCTGCTGGGGATGGCCAGGTGGTTGTCGGCGGTCACCTGCAAGCTGCTCGGCAAGGTCGGGTTTGTGGAGGATTGCGCGTACCAGTGGCCGGTGGTGTCGGCCTCGGTCAGGTTCAACACCGGGCTATTGCTGTCCAGGGTCACGGTGGCCGGTGGCGGCGGGGCCATCACGAATACATCCTGCTGTGCAACCGGTGCGCTTTCCCCGGCTTTGCGCGAATAAGTGCTGCGCTCGGAGATCATCGGAGTGGGCCGGACCACCGTCGACAACTTGCCGGAAATGGCCATCACCGTCGTGCGCAAGTCCAGTCCGTTAGGCCCTTCGATGCGGATGTAGTTGGTGTTGAACGGGCTGCCGGTGAAGGCTTCCGACAGGTTCGGATCACCCACGAACTGCTCGGCTTGACCGGTGACCGGGTTGGTTTCGGTGTAGGGACCGTTGACGCTGCGCAGGAACGGTCCGATGTCGCCCTTGAGTGCGCCGTCGTAGGTTTTCGGCGAGCCGATGCCGATGTCGCGGGTCATGTTGATTGCGCGACGCCCGGGGGTGTCGACGTTGAACACATCAACCCCGTAGGGGTGGGTGATAACATAGGTGCCGGCTGTGGGCACGTCGACCCGGATACGAATACGGGCGAAACTGACCTGGTCACCCTCTTTGGGTTCTTCGGCGGCGAAGGCTGCTTCGACGGCGCTGACATACCCCAGGTCGATGCCCCGGGCCGCGTCGACGATGGCGCCGTCGCCGGTGAACCAGAACGCTTCATCGGGAAAGTTGGTCGGGAAAACCACCGGCTGCGTGTCGTCGAAAACGCCGGGAGCCGGCAGCAGGTTGCACATGTAGGTCGGTGCGCCGGGAGCGCTTGGAACCCTGGAACTGACAGCTTTTGATAGACACAAATCGAGTGTCCGGCCATGGCTGTCCTGATACCAGGAGGCGAAGCCACCATTGTCTGGCAGGTAGGGGCCAGGATCTACAGCAAACAGCGCGGCCTGGGCAGCGCCTTGGGCCAGAGCACTCACGATCAGGGCGATCGCGGTTTTGGACAGTAAAGGGTGCATGAGTATTCCCTCTATCAGAGTACCTGCCCCTTGGGATATGGGTCAGTTGTGAGCTCTTCGGCAACTCCCATGCCAACCCCCGAAAATGTCGGCCAGGGCCCCGGTACACAGGCGTTTGCGCTGCGCTCGTCGATCGAGCGGTGAATGATCGGGCGGGCCTCTTTCCCCAGTATTGGGGGTAGATCGGGGCAGAGGGGGAGTGGGGGGATGGGGAAGGAATGGCCCCGATGACGGGCAAACGGCTAGCGGTGCGCTATAAACCTATAGGGGGTTCGCGGGAACACTATCCATGACCACGCTTGCAAAGACACTGGCGTCCGACCAGGGCGAAATTCGCTTGAACTCGCGCAAACAGCCGTTCAATCTGCTGCGCTGGTTTTCGCTCATCAGCATGGCGGTGATCGGCACGGTGGCGGTGGCGTTGGGTTCGGTGTCGACCAAGTTCGTGATTACCGAAAGCGTGCAGCGCGATGCCCTGTTGACGTCGCAATTCATCCAGGCGATTGCCTCGGCCGAGGTGCGCCATGTGTCGATCCCCAATGTGCGGACCATGGGCGAGCTGCTCGACCCGCGCAAGGACCGCGACTTTCCCGACGTCGACCCGATGGCCCGCGCCAACGCCCGGGGCGAATTCCTCGACCACATCGAACATTTGCCGGATGTGATCCTGGCCAACATCTATGCCCCCGACCGCATGATCATCTGGTCGACCAACCCGGCCCTGATGGGCACTACGATTCACGCCGACGAAGACCTCGACCAGGCCTTTGCATTGAAGACGCCCGTGTCGGCCAGCTATCACGATGTCGACCAGGCTCGCATGGAACAAAAGTTCGTCACGCCGCCGGAATACATCTTCATTGAAAACTACATTCCGCTGTTCGATGCCGATGGCAAGAACGTCACGGCGATGGTCGAGATCTACAAGGAACCCAAGGACCTGATTAGCCGGATGGAACGTGGCCTCGTGCTGATATGGATGGCCACGGCCCTGGGCGGCGGCTTGATTTACCTGGGGTTGTACTGGATCGTGCGGCGGGCGGCGATCCTGCTGGCCACGCAACAGAAGCAACTGATCGTCAACGAAACCTTCGTCGCCCTGGGCGAGATGTCGTCGGCCGTTGCCCACAGCTTGCGTAACCCCCTGGCAACCATTCGCTCAAGCGCCGAACTGGCACTGGAGTTCGACAGTGGCCCGGCGCACAAGAACATCAACGACATCATCGGCCAAGTCGATCGCATGTCGAAGTGGGTACGGGAGTTGCTGCAATCGCTACGTCCGCTCAATGACGACGTCGAGCCGGTCAACCTGGTGGCGGCGCTCCACGACAGCCTGATGGCTTTCGAGCAGCAGATCATCAAGGGGCGGGTCAATGTGCTGTTCGAACCCATAGGCACGCCCATGGTGCTGAGCCAGCAGGTGCAGCTGACGCAAATCCTCAACAGTTTGTTGGCCAATGCGCTGGAGGCCATGGACGAAGGCGGTACCTTGGCCATCACCCTGGCGCCCCTCGATGCCCAGCGTGTTCGCGTGGTGGTCAGCGATACGGGCAAAGGCATGACCGAGGAGCAACGCCTCATGGCGTTCCGGCCGTTTTTCACAACCAAGCGCGGCGGGCTCGGTGTCGGGCTGGTGTTGGTCAAGCGCATCATGGAGCGCTTTGGCGGGGCGGTGGCCCTTGAAAGTCGTGAGGGCGAGGGCACCCACGTCAGCCTGACTTTCAAACGGGTTCCCTGAAATTGGGTGGGAACTTTCCCCGGTAGCGGGTGCCATTCCCCAGTCGTTTATTTCGGTCATGGCACATTGATGTTGATAAGCCATTGTTTTGCTGAGTGTTAATACCTTTGTATAAAGCAGTTACAAATTTGGCCGACTCCTTGCAAAACCCCCATCACCCCCTTCATATATACGAGGCGGCTGGTGATGGACACAAAAGCGCGGCACCCCTTGAAATGGTTTGGTCTGTTGACGCCATTGAGCGTCGCCTTGGCGATGACACTCAGCACAGGGACCTTGCGTGCCAGCCCCATAGACGATGAGCGACAGCCGGAGCCGACTGATCCCTCTGCCTATTACGATGAACCGGAAGACCGGGCAGGGGCGTTGAACGCCATCCTGACCATGCCCGATGCCAACGAGGATGCCTTCGATCTGCCCGACGGGGTCAAGGGCTCACGCGATACCGAACGGGTGGAAAACGTCCTGCCGCCTGCCATGCAGACCAGTTTCAACTACCCCACCAACGGTAAGCCGAGCCCGCTGTTCAACGCCCAGCCGTTCACCCAGCAACTGTTGTTGTTCGAAGAATTCGGCCCGGAAAAACTCGACCCCACCACACCGGCGGCACCCTTGCCGTTTCCAGCGGCGGCCATCGGCCCGTTACCGGCGCAAGACCCCAGCAGCGCGGCCCGCAGCGCACCACCGGGACCTGCGCTTGATGCCTTCCTGCGGCAACCAGGATTGACCCCGTTCCCCAGCCAGTACGCCAACGTGGTGGATCGCAACCCGTGGCAGGCGCAGATCGAATACTTCCTCAATCGCCGTATTGGCTCATCCGCTGAAGGTCGTCCGCCAGGAAAGGGCTGGTCACATCAGCGCTGGAATGAGTTCTATCCGCAAAACGCCTACAAGACCGTGCAGACCGGCGCGCGGATCAACGGTGGCTTGCGTGACGCCCGGCAGATGCACGGCTACGCCGTGGGCGAGTTCGGCCCCGGTGGCCTGTACCACAACGTCGCCGGCGTACCGGCCACGGACGGTACGGCCAAGGGTGTCGATACACGCTTTCACCCCAACATGCCGGTGCAGAACCACAACTCGGTCTGGACCTTCGACGGCACGCTGCCGCCCAAACTGCTGATGGTGCGCTATGGCCAACCGTTGCTGATGCGCCACTACAACGGCTTGCCGATCGATCCGTCGGCCAACATGGGCTTTGGCTTGCACACCATCAGCACCCACGAACACAACGGCCACGCGCCAGCGGAAAGCGACGGTTATGCCAACGCGTTTTTCTTCCCCGGGCAGTACTACGACTATCGCTGGCCGATCCAGTTGGCCGGTTACGACAGCATCAACACCGACGCCCATGACCCGCGCGCGGCGTTCCCTTGCTCGCCGGGCGAAACCCTGTGGACCAATGACATGAGCCCGGGCCGCAAGACCTGCGAGAACGGCACGATCAAGATCCGTGGCGACTGGAGCACCCACTGGTTCCACGACCACATGCTCGATTTCACCGCGCAGAACGTCTACAAGGGCAACGCGGCGATGATGAACTACTACAGCGCCCTGGACCGTGGCAACGAGTCGGTGAACGACGGCGTCAACCTGCGTTTCCCCAGCGGCAGCGCCTTGCCTTGGGGCAACCGTGACTATGACGTGAACCTGGTGTTCGCCGACAAGGCCTGGGACGCCAATGGCCAGCTGTGGTTCAACCCCTTCAACACCGATGGCTTCCTCGGTGACCAGGTGCTGGTCAACTGGCAGTGGAAACCGACCCTGGATGTACGCGCCCGCAGCTATCGCTTCCGTATGCTCAACGGCTCGGTGTCGCGCTACTTCAAACTGGCGCTGGTGCGTGAAATCAAAGGCACCAGCGGCGAGTTCCAGGGGCCCAAGGGTTCGGGTGTGTCCTATGCCCGCGTGCCGTTCCACATGATTGCCAACGACGGCAACATCATGGAGCACAGCGTGCCATTCGACGGCAGCATGGACCTCGACGCCGACGGCGACAAACAGAACCACAACGCCATCCTGCCAACCCAGGGCATTGCCGAGCGCTTCGACATCATCGTCAACTTCGCGAAGAACGGCATCAAGCCCGGGGACAAGCTGTTCTTCGTCAACTTGCTGGTGCATGACGATGGCAAGGGTCCGAAAGAACCGGTGTCGCTGGCGGACGCGCTCTCCGAAAACTACAAGGCGGTGATCAAGCAAACCAGCAAAGGGCCGATGTGGGACAAGGGTGACCCGGCGGTGGGCAAGGTGTTGCAACTCAACGTCAAGCCGTACACCGGCCAGGACCTGGCCATGGACCCGGCCGCCTACGAACCGGCCAAACCGGGCAAGGCTGAAGGCCTGGTGATGATCCCGCTGAAGATTCATCGCGACAACGCCACCGACAAGGCGTTGCTGGCCAAGGCCCGCCATCGCACCTTCACCTTCGGCCGCTCCGACGGCACCGATGAAGCGCCCTGGACGGTCAAGACCGATGGCGGCTTCGGTTTCCACATGGACCCTCGGCGCCTGAACGCCTCGGCGCAGTTGGCCAGCGGTCCGACCGATGCCGGGGTCGCGGGCTATGGCACCCTGGAAGTGTGGAACATCAAGGCCGGCGGCACGGGCTGGAGCCACCCGGTGCATGTGCACTTCGAGGAGGGGATCATCCTCAGCCGCGGCGGCAAGGCGCCACCGGAATGGGAAAAATGGGCACGCAAGGACGTGTATCGCATCGGCTCGGAAAAGGATGGGCTGGACAGCGTCGAGATGGCGATCAACTTCCGTGAATTCGCCGGGACCTACATGGAGCACTGTCACAACACCCAGCACGAGGACAACTCCATGCTGCTGCGTTGGGACCTTGAGAAGCCGGGGCAATTGCAGCTGATGCCGACGCCGCTGCCAAGCTGGGACGGTGTGCGCTACGTGAACTCCGCCGCGCTGCCAACCTTCCGCACTGGCGACGGCCTGGGGCCGAAAGTGACGGTCAAACCATGAACCGCGAGGGTGTCGACATGAAATTGCCTACCGCACGTGCGCAAGCACTGGGCATGCACCTGGTGCTGATTCTGGTCACCGGGTTGCTGGCCAGCCAACTGGTGGTCTCCAACCAGGCAGCGTCGACACCCGCAGCGGTTTCCCCCGCTTCTGTTTCCGAATCCGCCACCCCATGGGGTGGCGACTATTTCCCCAATACCCTGCTGACCGACCAGGACGGTCGGCAGGTGCATTTTTTCGATGACCTGATCAAGGGCAAGGTGGTGGTGATCAATTTCATCTTCACCTCGTGCAGCGACTCTTGCCCGCTGGAAACCGCGCGCCTGCGCCAGGTGCAGAAGCTGCTCGGCGACCGGGTCGGCAAGGACATCTTCTTCTACTCCATCAGCATCGACCCCTTGAGCGATACACCCGCCGTGCTCAAGGCCTACGCGCAACGTTTTCAGGTGGGGCCAGGCTGGCAGTTTCTTACCGGGGAGTTCTCCGACGTCACCGAGTTGCGGCAAAAGCTCGGGTTGTTCATCGAAGGCGTCGACAACGGCCGCACCAAGGACCACAACCTGAGCCTGATTGTCGGCAACCAGCAAACCGGTCGCTGGATGAAAGCCTCACCCTTCGAGAACCCCTGGATCCTGGCCGACCAATTGGCCAACACCTTGCATAACTGGAAACAGCCGAGCGTTGGCGAAAGCTACGCCAATGCCCCCGAAATCCGCCCGCCGAGTAACGGCGAAGAATTGTTCCGCACCCGTTGCGCCTCGTGCCACAGCCTCGGTCCGATGGACGGGCAGGGCATCGGCATGCGCAGCATCGGTCCGGATCTGGTTGGCGTGACGCGCCAGCGCGATCCCGCCTGGCTGAACCGCTGGATTCGCGAGCCCGACCGCATGCTGGCCGAGAAAGACCCGATTGCCACGGCGTTGTTCGAGCGCTTCGACAAGATCCCGATGCCCAACCTGCGCCTGGATGAGCGCTCGGTACAGTCGATCATCGAGTTCCTGCAGGCAGAAACCGACCGCCAGCAGCCGTTGCTCACACCGCTGACTGTCGGCGCCGAGGAACCGCAACATCAACAAGCAATCGCGGCACCCGACAAGGCGCGGGTGCAGTAGTGGCGAAATAGTTTTATTGGGCAGCCAGTGACGGTCAATGCCACCTACACTGATCGGGAATGCGGCTGGAAAACGCTTGATTCAAGCAACCGGGACCTCCCATGCAGATACTGGAATCACCACAAGTACCTGCGCCGGTTACGTCGGCGACAGAGGGCAAGGATTGGCGATCGCCATTCAACCTGGTGCGCTGGTTTTCCCTGGCGAGTTTTTTCATCATTGCCGGCGTGGCCTTGGGGCTGGGCTACATTTCCACGCGCTTTGTGGTCGAGGAGAGCATCGAGCGTGACTCCATGCTGACCGCACAATTCGTGCAAGCCATTGGCGCGGCCGAAATTCGCCACGCCTCGATTTCGCCGAACCGAACCATGGGCGAAATGCTTGACCCACGCGCTGACGCGGCCTATCCCGACGTCGATCCGGGCGCTCGCGCGGCTGCCCGTATCGAGTTCCTCGATCATGTCGAACACCTGCCAGACATCCTCCTGGCCACGGTTTACGCCCTGGACCGCACCGTGGTCTGGTCGACCAACCCCGAGCTGATCGGGGTGCGCATCGACAACGACGAGGAACTCGACGAGTCCTTTGAAATGAAGGCAGCGGTGTCCACCAGCTACCATGAGATCGACGAGGAGCGCCCCGAGCAACGGCTGCTGCATGAACCGCAATACCTGTTCGTCGAGAACTACATTCCGATGTTCAACGCCGATAAAAGCAAAGTGGTCGCCATGGTCGAGGTCTACAAGGAGCCGGTGGACCTGGTGGAGCGTATCCAGCGCGGGTTCAGGGCGATCTGGCTGACCACCCTGCTCGGCGGAGCGGTCATCTACCTGGGATTGTTCTGGATCGTGCGGCGTGCGGCCCTGCTGTTGCACAGCCAGCAGAAACAACTGGTGGCCAACGAAACCTTCGTCGCCCTGGGGGAAATGTCCTCGGCGGTCGCCCATAGCCTGCGCAATCCGCTGGCGAACATTCGTTCCAGCGCCGAGCTGGCCCAGGAAATCGCCAGCCAGACCGCGCAGAAGAACATCGGCGACATCATCAGCCAGGTCGATCGCATGTCGCGCTGGGTCCGTGAGTTACTGGTGTCCTTGCGCCCGGTTAACGACGACCATGAAACCGTCGACCTGGTGCTCGCCATTGACGACACCTTGAGCGCCTACGCCCCGCAGATCCAGCGTTCGAACGTCGAGGTGCGCTTCACGCCCATGACGGTTCCACCGGTCGTCAGCCAGCAGGTGTTGCTCACGCAGATTCTCAATAGTCTGTTCGCCAACGCCCTGGAAGCCATGCCCAAGGGCGGCGTATTGAGTATCGACGTTGAAACACCGGCACCCGGTGAGGTGCGCATGATGCTCAACGACACTGGCAAGGGCATGACCAAACAGCAACAGCAAATGGTCTTCAAACCGTTCTTCACCACCAAACAGGGGGGGTTGGGCGTGGGCCTTGCGCTGGTCAAAAGAATAATGGAGCGATTCGAAGGCTCGGTCGAGTTGACCAGCCAAGAGCAGGAAGGAACCCGCGTGTGTCTCAATTTCAAAGTGGCAACGGGAGGGGAATATGGAGCACAGCATACTGCTGGTCGAGGATGATGAGCTGCTCGCCGAGAATATCCAGACCTACCTGGAGCGTAAGAACTTCGAAGTGACCGTCTGCCACTCGGCCGAAGACGCACTGTCGCAGTTGGGTACCTTCGTTCCGACCGACAACTCGTTGCCGGGCATGAGTGGTCACGACCTGATCCAGAAGCTGCGCATCAGCGCGCCGGATCTGAAAGTGATCATGATGACCGGCTACGGTAACGTCGAAGACGCCGTGGTGGCGATGAAAGAGGGCGCGTTCCACTACGTCACCAAACCGGTGGCCTTGCCGGAGCTCAAGCTGCTGCTGGACAAGGCCCTGGCCACCGACCGGATGGAGCGCACCCTGTCGTTCTATCAGGAGCGTGAAGCACAGAAATCCGGGGTGCAGGCATTGATCGGCGAATCGGCACCGATGGTCTACCTCAAGGGTACCATCGCGCAGCTGCTCGACGCTGAGCGACGCATGGCCAACACCGACTTGCCGCCGGTGCTGGTGGAAGGCGAGACCGGCACCGGCAAGGAACTGGTCGCGCGGGCGCTGCATTTCGACGGGCCGCGCAGCAAAGGGCCGTTCATCGAATTCAACTGCGCCTCGATTCCTTCCAACCTGGTGGAGTCGGAGCTATTCGGGCACGAGAAGGGCGCCTTCACCGATGCCAAGGACCGTCGCCTGGGGCTGGTGGAAGCGGCCGATGGCGGCACACTGTTTCTCGATGAAATTGGCGAAATGGACCTGATACTGCAGGCCAAATTGCTGAAACTGCTGGAGGACCGGACCATCCGCCGGGTGGGTTCGGTGAAGGAGCGCAAGGTCGACCTGCGGGTGATCAGCGCGACCAATTGCAACCTTGAGCAAATGGTCCAGCAGGGCAAGTTCCGCCGCGACCTGTTCTTCCGCCTGCGCATCATTTCGATCAAGGTGCCGCGCCTGTATGCCCGTGGCGAGGACATCCTGCTGCTGGCCCGGCACTTCCTGGCAACCCATGGCAAACGCTACGGCAAGCCGCACCTGCGTTTCAGCGACCAGGCCGAAGAGTTGCTGCTCAACTACACCTGGCCGGGTAATGTGCGTGAACTGCGCAACATGCTTGAACAGACGGTACTGCTGGCGCAACACGACACCATTGCTGCGCACCAGTTGAACGTGTGCCTGAGCCTGGTGGATGAGCCGGCGATGTTCACCCACGAGTTGCCGCCGATCGAACCGCGCGCGTCCCATAATGGCACTGAGTCGATGAACCTGCCGGAAGTAGAGCGCGACATGGTGCGCAAGATGCTCGACAAGACCGACTGGAACGTCACCAAGTCCGCACGACTTTTAGGCCTGAGCCGAGACATGCTGCGTTACCGGATCGAGAAACTCGGCCTGGCGCGCCCGGACAAACGGTCGTGGTAGAGGAGCAGTCTCAGGGCAGGCACGGCCTTGCTACAAGGCTGGGTTCTGACCGCTGCGGCAAGCCAGCATGCACGTCGGATCGAGGACCTCCTGGTTCACATAGACGCCGTGCTCGGCGTCATAGGTGCGAATGAACACGCGAACGGTGGTATCGGCCACCGTTGGCAATCGGGAATCGGAAAACACGTGCTGGCTGGAAACCGGGGTGAATGTCTGGGGCGAAGTCGGGGCGGTACCGTGCTCAGGGTCGGAGGCACCGGATGGGCAAAGGGCTGGTCCGCTCCGTAGTAATTGAATTCACTGCTGGATTCTTCGGTTTGCATCGCAATGTCGTCCGCCTGTGCATAGCTGGCAGCCAGGCACAGGGTAAGCAATAGCGTGGGTACGGTTGTGTTCATGGCAGCACCTGCGGTGTCGGTTTTCGCGCATTTCCCCAAGGGTATTAACTATAGCGTTCCGGTGGGAGAGCGTTGGTGGTGCGCGGATTACACAATCGCAACACACCCGTGATGGGGACGTTTGCAGGCATGATCTAGACTCGGCTACTCGATAAAACAGCGAATGCCGGAGCGTGCAATGGAAATGCCGACAACAGAACAGGTCATCATCAGCAACCGCGATGCCTGGAATGACTCTGCCCGTCACCACAAGGAAAATCCGCAGTGGCAGGCGCACTTGAGTGCGGTGGCCCAGGCCGACTTTTCGTGCCTGGATGAAACCCTGATCGGGGTGCTGAACCAGGTCGGCATCGACGGCAAGGACGTGGTGCAATTGGGCTGTAACAATGGCCGCGAAAGCCTGTCGCTGTTCGCCTTGGGGGCTCGACATGTGGTGGGGGTCGACCAGTCCGCGGCGTTTCTCGAACAGGCGCGGGAACTGGGTTCTCGCTCGCCCCATTTGCCTGAATTCATCGAGGCCGACATTCATCGCCTGCCACCACCGTTGCACGGGCGCTTCGACGTCGCCCTGGTCACCATCGGCGTGTTGAACTGGATGCCGGACATCGGCGAGTTCTTTCGCCATGCGTCACAAACACTCAAGCCGGGTGGCGCGCTGGTGATCTACGAAACCCACCCGTTCCTGGAAATGTTCGACCCCGAGGCAGCCGATCCCTACGCCCTGGCCAGCTCGTACTTTCGCAGCGAGCCTTTTGTCCAGAACCAACCGATCGTCTACGAAGGCAAGGTCGAGCAGCAGGCCGCCCCGTCCTACTGGTTCGTCCACACCTTGGGCGCGATCTTCAGCGGCGCCATCGAAGCGGGGCTG
>LNAP01002810.1_pt1 | contig 17029 bp, 16 predicted proteins | sample 602601 | NCBI WGS metagenome assembly LNAP01 (sample SAMN02440304, study PRJNA202911) | soil metagenome | biome: Subtropical and temperate rainforests or woodlands; isolation source: soil samples (1 kg each in a 20% v/v slurry with milli Q water) were... ... | reverse complement strand
GGCTGGCTCAGCGGGGCGTACAGACTCTTGTGGTGGCTGGCGCCGTAACAAGCGGATGCGTCCGGGCCAGTGTGGTTGACGCCATGCAATTTGGCTTTCGCCCTCTTGTTATTTCGGACTGCGTCGGCGACCGTGCACTTGCTCCCCACCACGCCAATCTGTTCGACATGGAACAGAAATACGCCACTGTGATGACTCGCGACGAAGCCCTGGCGGCGCTGGAAACCGCCTGAGGCACAAAGAACAAAACGGCGTGCCAAGCACTTGGCCGGACGCCGTTCTAATGTAATTAAGGGCTTATATCGCTTCCAAGACAAAAGCGATATAAGCCCTTTTTTTATAAGCAGTGTTGCAGAAGACCGCTTAAACCGGGAAGATCAAGTCGTTGGCAAGAATGGATGTGTCGTAGATGACCTGGCGCTCTTTAAGCAATAAACGCTGCTCCGACCTTACAAAACGGTCGTAATAGCGCCCTGCCAAATGAAGCGTGGTTGGTCCTTCAACCAGTGTCTGCAGCAACAGGTAGTTGGCTTCCGCTTCGATTTCGCCATCGGGCGTTTGATCAATAACACGCGTATTGGTGACAAGATGAAGCATATACCGCGGGGCATACATTTGCGTACGGGCTATGGCTACAGCCCTGTCGTGCATCATGTCGCGTCCTTCGGCATACACAAGGCCGACCGGCAGGTTCAAATCGACATTTTCACGTGACGTGACGCGATACAACCCATCTTCACAGAAAAAATCAGGCCATTGCTCGACCTGCCCATTATCAAGCACAGCACAATACTCGGCATTGAATGCCTCGATTTCCACCAATAGCTTTTGCGCAATAGCCGCGTCAAGCCGCGAAGGAGTGTAGGAATAGTTGCTTTTCATTGTCATTAGCATGTTTTTAAAACCCCATTACGCCGCGATAGTACTGATACATCGAACGAATTGCCGCCTCGGAAATAAGTGTGTTGGATTCACCCACTTTGCCTGCATCCAGCTTAATGACATTCATATCGGAGCTTGAGCGCCGGATACCCTCTTGAACGAACTTCATCGCCTCGTTGTCTTCCAGGCCCAGGAATCCGGCCGGTCCCATTAAATTGCCCTGGCGCAAACGGTGCCTGATGGTTTCCTCGGAATCGTCCTCATACCCGAACATGGTCCACTGCATAATCATGCTATTGGGGCCATTGGGAACAATTTGACGAACCCCCAGGGTGTTCATCTCCCGCTGAACAATAAGATTGGGCCAAATGGTTTGCATGGTGACCGACCACGGCGAGTCGAATTCTTTGACAAAGTCCAGAAAACGCTCGTCGCGCAAGCGCAGGCCATCGTGAAATGAGCGCATTTCTTTCTTGGTTTCGGCACTGACGGCTGCGTACTTGTCTTCAGTTTTCGCCGACCCCATGTAGCCATGGCGTCCGTGCACCCGGTCGACCATCATTGTCGATTTATTCCCGGCCACCAATAGGCCAAATACAACCAGGAAGGAATGCAACAACGTCGCATGGTAAGGATCTTTTAAGTTTTCGTGGTACATCTTCCAGTTACATGGAAGCTCGTTGCGATAATATCCCAGAATCTTCAAGGGTTTTCCGGGAAATATGACGTTGAAATCCTCAAGGATTTCAGGCGTCAGATATTCTTCGATGGGCTCCACATCGGTCGAGTACGACGCAAAAACCACGCCGTGGTACGACGTAACGTTTAGCTTAAGCAAACCGTGGTCTTCATTACGAAAGTCGCGCGGCATTCCGCCTTCTTTATTAACACCCCGTTTAAACGGAACGCCTTGAAGATCGCCTTTTAAACTGTAAGACCATTGGTGATAAGGGCATACAAACTCTTTGGCATTGCCCTGGTTGTTGCGGCAAAATTCGGCGCCACGATGAGCGCAGCGGTTTTCGAACACATGGATCGAGCCGTCTTCGGCGCGCGACACCACCACGGGAGTCGCTCCGACAAATGAGCGCTTGTAATCGCCCGTGTTGGGGATTTCGGCCTCGAGCGCCACGAAATTCCAGGTATTGCCCCGGAAAATTCGATCCATCTCGCGATCATAGACATCCTGACTCGTGTAAACCCAGTCGGGAATGTAATGTAAAGCATCTTCAGGCCAGACGCAGTCGGCGGCCAAGCGATCCTTGAACCCGATTGTTTGTCCGATAACGGATTGTGATTGATACATGGAGAACTCCTGTGAAATCAGCGTCGTCAGTTTGAAACTGGCGAGTTCGCGCTAGCCAAAGTTGTTTTGGCGAATTCGCGCAAAGTAATAGACTTATCAATAAAGCGAGCCACATCGATGGATGACATGCGTTCAAGCAACGGCCGTACGCAACGCAAGTCGGCGGCTCCATTAACGGCCAATGCGTGGTAAGGCTTGCCGTCGCGCAACCCCAGCATCAAGAACCGCGGCGCCGCGTTTTCTGCGTCGGTATCGCCACGGGTTATATACTCAAGACCGGCTTGCGGCAGACCCAGCATCTGTACATTGCAACCGAACTGGTCCGTCCAGAACCAGGGGTAAGCCGCCGGCGAGGCATCTTGATTCAGCATGGAAGTGGCTGCAATACGAGCTTGTTCATTAGCGTTCTGCCATGACTCAAGCCGAACCGCACCCGATACGCCGGAGCGGGTCTGGCTGGCACAGTCGCCAGCCGCGTAGATAAAGGCGTCGCTAGTGCGGCACTGACTGTCAACGGCAATACCGCCGTTGCCGGAATCAATGCTTAACCCGGCCTGGCAAGCCAGCTGGACGTCGGGCATAAGGCCAACCGCCACAACAACCACCTTGGCCGTCAGTTCAGTGCCGTCCGCCAGCGTAATGACAACGGGCGCATCAAGCGCGTCCGGACGCAACACCTGCGTTATGGCCTGCCCCATATACAGCGTTACGCCCGACAAGGCCGCGCGCCCTTGCAGCCAGCTTGAGAACGTTTCAGGCACGGCGCGCGCCAAGACGCGAGGGGCTGTCTCAATTACTGAAACTGCCACACCCAGGGCACGAGCCGTCGAGGCGATTTCCAGCCCGAGAAAACCGCCGCCGATTACAACAACACGTTCACAGCCCGGCAACTTGGCGCGCAGCGCACGCGCATCGTCCAAGGTTCGCAGGTAGTGCACCTGCGGCAAATCAGGAGGGAAGCTTGGAAGAACCCGCGCACTGCCTCCTGTAGCCAGCAGGCATCGGTCGTACTCCACGACAGACCCGTCCGAAAGCACAGCCCGGCGGCTACCCGGCTCCAGGGAAAGCACTTCGACTCCCAGTCTTAAATCAACATTTCGGGTTGCAAAAAAATCGGGCGCCTGAACGGCGATAACGGGTTCGTCGGTGTCGATTGCCGCCAGGACCGCTTTGGATAAAGGCGGTCTTTCGTAGGGAGGATGCACTTCCCTGCCTACGACGGTAATGCGGCCCTCGTAACCCTGATCACGCAAAGCCGCCACGGCAACCGCCGCTGCCTGACCAGCGCCCACAACGAGAATAGACAAAACGTGCGTCATTGCTGGTTCCTATAGCTTAAAAAATAATGTGGCTTGCGTGGCGTTACAACGAAACCAGGATGTCCTGGCCCTCGGTCTTGACCGGATAAACTTGAATATCAACGCTGGCTGGCGCGCACTGGGCCTTGCCGGTGCGCAGGTCGAACTTGGCCTGGTGCAGCGGACACTCTATACATCCGTCTTCCAGAAAGCCGTCAGACAACAAGGCATATTGATGCGTGCAAACGTTGTCCGATACGAAAAAATCCCCGTCTGTGCGGTGAAGCGCCAGTTGCTTACCTTGGATCTCAAGAGCCAAAGACTCGTCTTCGTCCAGTTGATCTATTGTTGCGATTTTTATCCAATTCATAATGCTGCCCCTACTGTAAGTACACTGATCAATATAGTCAGTATACTGTATATTAAATTGCTTCATATCGGGGTTTTTACCAAGGTGCGCCCTTGCCGCTAAACGCATTTTTGCCATATTATTGCGGCCCTTTCGATCGCAATAAATAAAAAACACTTCCTTAGTATTTACCCTGTTGAAACTGAATAATTTAATCAGTACACTTACAAACACTTCAGCATACTGACTATATTTTATATTCTTTACGCCGACCTGCAATGCTATGCGGCACGGTAGGAAGGAAATACCTTCAGCACCTAAGGAGCTGTGCATGCAACGACGTTATTTTGTCTGTAAAACCGCAATGTGTTTGACGCTGGCGGGACTATGCACGATAGGTTCCGGAGCAGCGCATGCTCAGGACACCAACTTCCCAACCAAACCTATTAACATTACCGTAACCTTCCCGCCTGGCGGAGGTACCGACATGCTGGCCCGCTTGATCGGCAATCATTTTACCGAGGTCCTGGGCCAACCGGCAGTCATAGAAAACCGCCCTGGCGCAAGCGGCAACATAGGCGCGCGTGCAGTCGCGCAACGTCCGGCCGATGGTTATTCTTTATTGATGGTCAACAGTTCTTTTGCCGTCAACCCGGCCGTTTTCAGCAAGTTGCCATTCGACCCAAAAAAAGACTTCGACGCAGTCATCAATTTTGCCTATGTCCCCCTTGTCCTGGTTACGCCGCCCGACTCTCCGTATAAGACTCTGGCCGACGTAGTCAAGGCAGCCAAGCCGAAAGACAACCCAGTCGCGTACGGCTCATGCGGAAACGGTACGCCGCCCCATCTGGCAGGCGAAATGTTCAACATCAGCGCCAAAACACATATGCAACATGTCCCGTTTAAAGGTTGCGGTCCATTATTGAACGACCTTATGGGCGGGCAAGTTGGCCTGGGCATTTCTGCCGCCTCGGCCGCCATACCGCTTATCAAGGACGGACGCTTGCGGGCTTTAGCCGTCACATCGGCGCAGCGCTCTGCTTTACTGCCCAATGTGCCAACCATCGCCGAACAAGGCTATCCGGGCTATGAACTAAACCAGTGGCATGGCCTGCTGGCCCCCAGCGGCACACCCGACGCAATCAAGAACAAACTTTATGAAGCTGCCGCCAAAATTGTCGCGCGCGACGACATCAAGGAAAGATTAGCCAGTTTAGGCTACAGCGCGGCCAATGAAGGACCCGGCGTGTTTCAAAAAATCATTCACAACGATATCGACCGTTTTGCCGCAGCAGGCAAGCAAGTCGGTTTGAAAATAGATTAATTATAAGTTTCGCAGTTAGGGCGAAAAACCGTTCATTACCAAAGGAGCTGTGCATGCAATCTCGTTATTTTTTCAGCAAAGCCGCCGTCACGCTAGCACTGGTGGGCCTAGGCGCCACCGGTGCGGCGTACGCACAGAACACCGACTTTCCAACTAAAGCAATTAACATTACCGTAACCTTCCCGCCCGGCGGAGGCACCGATATGCTGGCCCGGCTGATCGGCAATTACTTTACCGAAGAGCTGAACCAATCCGCCATTGTGGAAAACCGGCCCGGTGCAAGTGGTAACGTGGGCGCCCGCATGGTCGCTGAACGTCCGGCCGACGGCTACTCGCTGCTAATGGTCAATAGCTCATACGCGGTCAACCCCGGCGTATTCAGCAAAATGCCGTTTGATCCGAAAAAGGATTTCGATGCCATCATTAATTTTGCATACGTACCGTCTATCCTGGTAACTCACCCCGACTCACCGTACAAAACGCTAGGCGATGTAACTAAAGCAGGCGCCCCGACAGACAACCAGGTGTCCTACGGCTCCTGCGGCAACGGCACGCCGCAGCACCTGGCTGGCGAAATGCTTAACATCAGCGCCAAAACGCATATTCAGCATGTTCCCTACAAAGGCTGCGGCCCGCTGCTAACCGACGTTTTAGGCCAGCAAATCGCCATGGGCTATGTCACCGCATCGTCGGCCATGCCGCACATCAAGGCCGGCAAGCTGCGCGCCCTGGGCACAACAGCCAAAGAACGCTCCACGTTATTGCCCGACGTTGCCACCATTGCCGAACAAGGCTATCCGGGCTATGAACTAAACCAATGGCATGGCTTGCTGACTCCTAGCGGTACGCCCGACGCCATAAAAACCAAATTGTATGAGTCAGTCACCAAGATTGTCGCTCGTCCGGACATTCAGAAGCGACTGGCCGACCTCGGTTACAGTGCCGCAAACGATGGCCCCGCCGCCTTCCAGAAAATTGTTCATGATGATATTGACCGTTTTGCCGCCATTAGCAAGCAAATCGGTTTGAAAGTAGATTAATCAAGGAGTTTTGCATGAGTAAGTTGAAAATCAGTTTGTCCTGCGGCGATTACGACCGTACGCGCGCCTTGTTCGACGGCAGAGCGCCGATCGAAGGCTGCGATGTCACTGCCGTTCCTCTGGAACCGGAAGAAGCCTTTCACCGGGCCTTTCGCTACCAGGAATATGATGTAACGGAAATTTCCATGAGTAGTCATATGATGACGACCGCTCGCGGCGACAACGAATACATTGGTATTCCCGCATTCATTTCACGCGTGTTTCGCCAGTCGGGTATTTACATCCGCACTGACCGCGGCATTAACAAGCCCGAAGACCTGCGCGGCAAAACCATTGGCGTCCCCGAATACCAGATTACCGCCAACGTCTGGATCCGCGGTATTCTTGAAGACGAATACGGCATCAAGCCCAGCGATATTAAATGGGTACGCGGCGGGGTGGAAGAGCCCGGCCGCGGCGAACGCTCGCCTATCGACCTTGACCCGTCAATCAGCCTGACGCAAATTCCCGACGACAAAAGCCTGTCGGGCATGCTGGAGAGCGGAGAGATCGATGGCTATATTGGCGCCCGGGCTCCATCCTGCTTTTTACGCGGCGCCCCTAATGTCGGCCGTCTGTTCGGCAATTACATCGAAGCAGAACAGGATTACTTCCGCCGCACGAAAATTTTCCCGATCATGCACATGGTGGGCATCCGCAAATCGCTGGTCGAAGAAAACCCATGGCTGCCCGTAAGCGTTTACAAAGCGTTCATCAAAGCCAAAGCCCTTGCGGTTAAAGAGCTCGACGAGATTTGCCACCTGGCCGTAACGTTGCCCTGGATGGTGCATCATCACAACGCCGCGCGTGAGCTCATGGGGGATGACTACTGGCCATTCGGCCTTGATGCCAACCGCCACGTGGTCGAGACGTTCTCCCGTTATCATTTCGAGCAGGGTCTATCCAAACGCAAGGTTGCGCCTGAAGAGCTTTTTGCTGAGTCAGCCCTGGATTTATCCAAAATATAAAGGGAAAAGTTTCATGAAAGCCCCAGTCTTGCAATATCAGGCGCCAACTAATGTCGCGGACGCATTGCGGTTATTAAGCGAGGTTGATAACGCCCGCGTTCTCGCGGGCGGACAATCGCTGATGGCCATGCTGAATATGCGGTTTGCATTTCCGGACTGCCTGATCGACATCAATCGAATCACAGACCTGGCATACGTTCGCGAAGGAACGGCGGGTATTGAGATCGGGGCCATGACGCGCCAGCGCGAAGTCGAGTTTTCGCCGTTGATCCGCGAAAAGCTGCCTTTATGGCATGAAGCCATTCTGAACGTCGGCCACCGCCAGACCCGCAATCGCGGAACTGTCGGTGGCAGTCTGTGCCAATTGGACCCCTCGGCGGAAATCCCGACCGTAGCACTGGCGATGGATGCGACGCTTACGGTTGCAAGTGTGCGCGGTACACGCCAGATCGCTATGGCAGACTTCCCCGCTGCCTACATGACGCCGTCCATGGAAGCCGACGAGCTTCTTACGGGATTGACGGTACAGCCCTGGCCCGAAGGCCACGGCCATGCATTTATTGAGTTTTCACGCCGCCACGGCGACTTTGCCATTGTTTCGGCAGCGGTTCTGTTGCTGCTGGACGATAACGGCATTGTGACACGGGCTTCCATTACATTAGGCGGCGTATCCGCCGCCCCGGTACGCATGCCCGAAGCAGAAAAAATATTAGTCGGCGCGTCGCCGGAATCGGAAGTTCTGATGGCTGCCGCACGCATCTGCGCCAAGATCGACGCATCCGGCGATAGCTATGTTCCGGCCTGGTATCGTCAGCGCCTGGCCAATGTTTTAGTCGAACGGGCGCTGAACAAGGCGTTGGAACGAGCAAAGGAAAAAAATGAGCGAGCATAACAGCGCCCCCAGGCAAACCATTACCTTGCGCGTCAACGGTAAAACCTGCACAGGTCAAGCCGAGCCGCGCATGCACCTGGCCGATTTTCTTCGCGGCGAACTGGGCCTTACCGGCACGCACGTAGGCTGTGAACACGGCGTGTGCGGCGCCTGCACCGTTCTGGTTGACGGCCATACGGCCCGCAGCTGCCTGATGCTTGCCGTCCAGGCCGACGGCGCCCAGATCGAAACAGTCGAAGGCCTGGCTGATCCCGATGGATCTTTCCATCCCATACAGCAGGCTTTCCACGAACTTCACGGCTTGCAATGCGGTTTCTGCACGCCCGGCATACTCATGACCGTCGCCGAACTGCTGGCTGCCAACCAGGCGCCCGATGAAGCCACTGTGCGGGATGTGCTGTCCGGCCATTTGTGCCGATGCACCGGCTACCAGAATATTGTTGCGGCGACCCTGCGCGCCGCTGAGCTAATACGCGAGAGGCATGATAATGAAAATGCGCGTTAGTCCTGGACTGGGACAATCGGCAAGCCGTATTGAAGATGCCGCACTGCTGACCGGAACAGCACAGTTTCTGGACGACGTCCCTATCGAGTCGCCGCTACATGCCTGTTTCGTACGCAGTCCACATGCACACGCCCGTATTGTTTCCATAGACCTGAGCGCCGCGCGCGCATTACCCGGCGTCGAAGCCGTGTACGCGGCCAGCGACTTGTTCGGAGAACTGACCGGTTGGCGCATGCCATTGGGATTTCCGCTGGCAGCCTTGCCAGAAAATACGGTGCCTTTTGTACTGGCCGCCGACGAAGTCGCTTTTGTCGGTGAAGCAATCGTCGTCGTAATAGCCCAGTCGCGCCACCTGGCCGAAGATGCGGCGGCCCTCGTCGCCATCGAATACGAATCGCTGGGTGTAATTGCCGACTGCCGGGACGCGCTGCGCGAAGACGCCCCGCTTGTGCGTACCGAACTCGAATCTAATATATTGCAAGACTACACCCTGGCCTACGGGGACTGCGACGCCGCGTTCCAGAACGCAGACCTGGTTTTCGAGGAAAGCTTCTGGGCTCACCGGGGCTGCGCTCATCCCATGGAAGGCCGAGGCGTGCTGGCGCGCATGGATAAGGCATCTCGCACACTAACCGTCTGGTCCTCCACGCAAATGGCCCACGAGGTGCACTACACCATTGCACTCATGCTGGGGCAACCCGAAGATCTGCTGCGCGTCATCACGCCTGATGTGGGCGGCGGCTTCGGCGCCAAATTCATGATCTACCCCGAAGAGGCCGTCATACCGGCTGCCGCCCGCAAACTGGGACGCCCGGTAAAATGGGTGGAAGATCGCCGCGAAAACTTTGTCTCGGCCATACAGGAACGCGATCAGTACTGGACCGTCAACGTTGCCGCCGACAAAGAGGGCCGCGTACTGGGCATACGCGGCAACTTTGTGCATGACCACGGCGCCTATACGCCACAAGGAACCAACGTTCCTTACAACGCCGCATCGTCGATGACCGGCCCGTATTCAGTGCCCGCATTCCAGATGGATGTCAAAGTCGCCTATACCAACAAGGTTCCCGTTGCGACCATTCGCGGCGCGGGCTATCCGCAAGCGGCTTTCGTCATGGAGCGCCTGCTTGACCGCATCAGTACTGAACTGAATATCGATCGCGCCGAGTGCCGCCGGCGCAATCTTATTCCCGCCGAAAAAATCCCGTACACCAAGCCGCTCAAGTCCCGTGCCGGCATGCCGCTAATCATAGACAGCGGCAACTTTCCGGCCCTTCAGGCCCGGGCCCTGGACGCGATTGATTACGACAACTTCCCGGCCCGCCAGAAAGCGGCCCGCGAGCGCGGTTCGTATATCGGAGTCGCCGTTGCCAACAGCGTCAAGCCGACGGGACGCGGCCCATTCGAAACAGCCCGCGTCCGTATACAGCCTTCGGGACAGATCTCGATTTACACCGGCGCTCTGGCCATGGGCCAGGGGCTTAAAACAACGCTGGCCCAGATCTGTGCGCCCTATTTCGGTTTACCCCCCAATGCCATTGAAGTTATTGCGGGCGATAGCGCCCATATTGGCTACGGAATGGGCGGATTTGCCAGCCGGCAATCCATTATGGCGGGTTCTGCTGTGGACCAGGCTTCGCGTACTCTGCGCGAACGCGTGATCCAGACCGCCGCCGCTGTGCTCGAGGTAGAACCCGGCACGCTGGAGCTGAGCATGGGCGAAGTGCATTCCCATGCGACAGGAAAATCCGTTTCACTCGCGCGCCTGGCCATGCTATGCAAGGGCGTTCCGGGTTATGTTTTGCCTATACCCGGGAATCCCGGACTGGACGAAACCGTCGATTTCCATTGCGATGCGCAAACCTACTCAGGCGCCTCGCACGCTTGCGAAGTCGAGGTCGACCCGCTAACCGGCGCCGTCTCGATTATGCGCTATGTGGCCGTACAGGACAGCGGCGTGATCATCAATCCGCAAACAGCCGAAGGCCAGGTGCATGGTGGCGTTGTGCACGGCATGGGCAATACGCTCTTTGAATTCATGGCCTATGACGAAGCGGCGCAACCCGTCAGCACCACCTTTGCCGAATACCTGCTGCCGACCGCACCGGAAGTGCCGCATATCGAGGTTATTTTCCAGCCATCTCCCAGTCCTTTGAACCCCTTGGGCGTCAAAGGGATCGGGGAATGCGCCACGCTGGCCGTTGCCCCTGTGCTGATCAGCGCCATCGAACATGCGCTGGCCGAGTACAAAGTGCGAATCACCGAATTTCCATTGACACCGGTACGCCTGCTCGAACTCATCGACTCGGCGGCCGAAGCAAGCAATCACCCACAAGTTACCAAGGAATAAACTCATGGAGTTCACCAACAAGTTTCACGTGCCATTACCGTTGGATGAGGCCTGGACACTGATGCTGGATGTTCCCCGCATCCTGCCCTGCCTACCCGGCGCCAAGCTGACCGAAGTCCTTGGTAACGATAAATACAAAGGCTCTGTGTCAGTACGGCTTGGACCGATCAAACTTGCCTTCGACGGCCAGGCTGAAATGGTACGTAAAGATGAAGCCACCCATACAGCGTGGCTGGAAGGTTCAGGGTTGGATCCGAAAGGACGCGGCTCGGCCAAATCTGAATTCAGCTTTGCACTGACGCCGGCAGCAGATGGCGGCACCGACGTTACCGTAACCACGGATTTAGTCTTATCGGGATCTGTCGCCCAATACGGCCGTGGAAGTGGAATGATTGCAGAAGTCGCATCACAAATCCTTGGGCAGTTCGAGCGCAACCTGGCCCATTCCCTGCAGGGCGGCCCATCGACAGCGGAGCTTCCGGAAATGCCAGCAGGTGCAATGTCCTCAGCTGGGTCCATAGCGCCTAATAGATCAACCCAGGCGATGCAAGGGATGGGTAGCCAGCAAATTGGAGTCACATCCCCCGAGGCGCTGGCTGTCATGCATCAGGCGCAGGCAGTTTTGGCACAGGCTCAATCAGTCCTGACAATGGCCCAGACAGCATTGCTGCAGTCCAGGCAACGCTCGTCAGGTTCAGCCAGCGCGCCAGGCGGCGAACTGAACATGCTTAGCATCGGGTTGAAAGCGGTGTGGGCAAGCCTTAAGGGCAGCATTGCAGGTCTGTTCGGACGCCGCTCGTGATCATGATCCGGAAGACTCTGCTTGCAACCGCACAGCTACTGCGCTGAACAAGCAAACTGCACATCAAAAAGCCAGGTGCCGTCCTGGCTTTTTGACTTTATAGACTGTTCTGCGGCAGAGCATTATAAAAAATACAACGATTACGAAACAGGTATCAAATCCTCTGGATAATCGATATCTTGCAGGCATCCCGGATCGACAGTGCCAATACGTTTGACTTGATCTGCATGCGCCAGAAATACCGCTGCTCCGCCCTGGCTATCCTTTAATTCCAGAACCGCGTTTTCAAATTTTCCGGATATTCCTGCAGGATGCCCGCCCTTGCCGTCAAAGTAAGGCCTGGCCAACGCAGCCCCTTCCAATATTTGCTGATACACAGCCATAGCGGTCGAGTGCAGGATATAAGGCATATCACCCAGCATCACCAGCCACCCCGCCCGCGGCCTGGCAGCCTGTACTCCACATTTAAGACTGGCGCCCATCCCGGCCGCAGCGTTCGAGCAAGATACGATTCGTATATTCAGCCCGGCTAAAGCCGCAGCTATCTCGTGTTCACGTTCACCGCAAACCACCCATACGTCATCCGTAATGCGCAGGGCAGACTCGGCGACGGCTCTGATCACCGTGCGCCCGTCTGCAAGATTTTGCAGCAGCTTGAACCGTCTGCCTGTCGGGTCGAAGCGGCTACCGGTACCCGCGGCAAGGATAAGCACCGCTACAGCGGATGAACAAGAAGCCGTATTTTCCGATGACATCAAACAAGGTACTCCTTATTCCATTTCCATTTCAGGCTACCCAGCTTCCATCGCGGCAATATTTCCCGCTATAGTTCTAAGATCGAAAAAGTCGAACCAAAAGCAGTCCAAATTTACATCATGACGCTGATGGCCCGCTGCATAAACTCTACCATCGACATGGCTTTTCCATTGACCACCACGCTATTGCTTTCATACTTGATTGCCGTGCTTGCCTTGTCGTCTTCCATGTTGACCAGGCCTGCTCTGCCCAACCGGCCTGCATACTGATCAAAGACAAATGCTGCAACCGTCGCGGTTTGCGGATCGACTGCGCCACCGCCCTGTAGTTGACTGAAGGCTTTGACGAACATGGGCTTGGATATGGAAACATCGAGTGTTAACAGCTTGATGATTTGCGGCAAGAGCAAGTCAAACTGGGTGCCGCTGCCTGCTGCCTTGGCGGCTTCGCCGCTTAAATTGACGGTCAGTGCCAAAGAACTTTCGCCCTGGTCGTTTTTCCAAATGAAGGGGTCAATGGAAAAAATAGGATCAGTAGCCAGTACCGCGAGCAGTTTCTCGCGCAATAAAGCGGCTTCCTCGTCGGTAAGCTCTATGTTTTCGTCGGATTGAGGACGAGCCGCATTGATTCGGTCGTACTCCTGCGCCAGCGCAGTCAGCGCGTTCACATCAAAATCGGCCCCTTTTGCACCTACCGACAAACTGCCCAATTCAGATTGGCCCACTTTAAGCCGGCCAAAATCGTAGCGCAAACTGCCTTCAAGCAAATTCCCTTTTTGAAGGCTGTTTAAATTGGCCGCGATTTGCTCGGCCTGCAACGGATCGGCATCCGCCGACATAACAACCATGCTGTCGGCGCTGGCCGAGCTTTGCAATTGAACATTGGCATCGGCGGATGTGGTGGTTTTACTGTTGAGCTTGATTCCCTTGATTTGCATGTCTTCGCCGTTGCGCGCCGACACATAAGCTATAGACTCGAACTGCCCGGCTACGGTGCTGTCCTTGAAATCCTTTGAAAACGTTACGTCGACGACACCGCCGCTAAAGGTAACGCTGTCGCCATCCTCGGCAATAGCCAGCGGCTTAAATTCCCATTCCGAACGTCCCGATCCCGAAAAGCCTACATGCGTAGTGGCGACAATAGGCGTTTCGCCATTCAAGCTATCAAACCACTTTTGCGTGACTGCCGATGGGATCAGCTGTGCCCGGCTAAAAGCAAGTTGCGGAGAAAAATCGCCATTTTTCAAAGCGGCTGCCGGAAACGGGCCGTGCTGAAGGTGATCGCTAAAAATATACTCGCCAGGCTGCCCGCTTGAGTCTGTCAGCTGCAGCGTGTAAATAACATCGGACGAAAAAACATGGCGCTTGTAGTCGCTGATGGCAAGCTTCAGGCCGCTGCCCGCCAGGTTGGGGCCCAGCACGCTGACAAAACGCTGATTGGCTTGCGCCACCACACGCTCTAAGGTCGTTTGCGCTTGTTTGCCCACGTACCAGGAAGCGCCGGCATAGGCCACTCCGATAACGACGACGGCACCCAGAATACCTATACTTTTTTTCATCCAAAGCCCCTAAACTCATCGGCATTTCAGCCGCAAAATTACTGCTGTTTTATTTACGTCGGCCATGGAAACAACCAATGACGCCCATCCGCAATGCGGGCCTGACGTCCCGACAGCTAATGCTATAGCTTGCGCGACAGCTCTTTTGGCAATGGAAACGCAACATTCTCTTCAGCGCCCGGCAGGGTGCGTACGGACACCGCGCCCAGCTCTTTAAGCCGGTCAATGACCTGACTGACAAGCACCTCGGGGGCTGATGCACCGGCAGTCAAGCCCACCCGGACAACCCCGGCCAGCCACGCCGGATCGATCATATCGGGATCGTCAATAAGGTAAGCAGCAGCGCCTTTACGTTCGGCCACCTCTCTTAACCTGTTGGAGTTGGAACTATTAGGACTTCCCACCACAAGAACCAGATCGCAATCGGGCGCCATGACTTTGACCGCATCCTGACGGTTTTGCGTGGCGTAGCAAATATCGCTTTTCTTGGGCTCGATAATGGACGGAAACCGGGTACGCAAGGCCTGGGCAACCGCCGCCGCGTCATCAACCGACAAGGTAGTCTGCGTGACAAAGGCCAGGTTGTCCGGGTTAAGCACTTGCAGTACATCCACGTCTTGCGGCGTTTCCACTAGATACATGCCTTCAGAGGCTTGTCCCAAAGTGCCTTCGACTTCCGGATGCCCCTTATGGCCGATCATAATAATTTCACGCCCTGCAGCGCGCATTTTAGCGACTTCAATATGGACTTTAGTCACCAGCGGACAAGTGGCATCGAATACCTTCAACCCCATCTGTTCTGCTTCCGCACGCACGCCCTTGGAAACCCCATGGGCTGAAAACACCACAATCGCCCCTGAAGGGGCCTCGTCGAGCTCGTCGATGAAAATGGCGCCCTTGGCTTTAAGATCCTGCACCACATAACGATTATGGACAATTTCATGGCGTACATAAATAGGCGCGCCATGAAGCTCGAGGGCTCGTTCGACGATATCGATAGCACGGTCAACCCCGGCACAAAACCCGCGCGGCTGCGCCAGAACCACTTCGACCTTGGTTTGCACTGGACTCTGCGTGTCAGACATTACAACACCCCCAATAAAGACACCGCTATACGTACATCGGTTCCGGCCAGCGGATGATTGAAATCGAATAGGGCCCAGGTATCGCCAAGTTCTTTGAACACCCCTGAATAGCGTCCTCCGTTAGGAGCGGAAAACTCAACAATATCACCGGGCTGGTACATAGTGCCAGGTTCGGAGTTCGCTTCAAGCATGGCCAGCGTGACGCGTTGCAGCAGGTCTGGATTGCGATCGCCATACGCCTGCGCGGCGGGAAGCTCAAAACTGAACTGCGCCCCTTCTTCGCGTCCGACCAGCGCCTCTTCCATGCCGGGAGCCCACTGGCCGCTGCCCATTTGCAAAGTAGCCGGACGGCCATCAAAAGTGTTGGCAAATACCGAACCGGCGGCTGGCCCCGAGACCAGTTCTATGCGGTAATGCAGGGTTAAATAAGAGTCGGGGCGGACAAAAGCTTTCACTGAGTCGGAAGTAGAGGTCAAAATCTGTCACCGTAGAGGATCGTTACTGTTCCCCTATTTTAGAGCCTCTTATGACACTTCACACGCCATGCCCAAAAGCCGAGCGCCCCAGAGAGCGATTACTGGCCCACGGAGCCCATGTTTTAACGTCGCCCGAGCTGCTGGCCATCATTTTGCGTACCGGTATCAGGGGCTGCGATGCGGTCAGTCTGGGACACAAGCTGATTGAACAATTCAGTGGATTGCGAAGCCTGCTGTCGGCTGATCCGCAAACCCTGATGGGCGTCAGCGGCCTGGGCGTCGCCAAAACCTGCGAACTGCTGGCGATCAACGAACTGAACCGACGCGCCCTGGAAGAAGATCTGAAAGCCGGCCAGGCACTAAATCAGCCGCAACACGTCAAACACTACTGCACAGCAAAGCTGGGCCATCTGGCAGTCGAACATTGCATGGCGCTATACCTTGACAGTCAGTTTCGCCTGATAGCCAGCGAAGAAGTTTCCCGCGGCACGTTGACGCAGGCATCGATATACCCGCGCGAAGTCATTAAAGCGGGTCTTAAACATCATGCCGCCGCACTGATTCTGGCTCACAATCACCCATCGGGCGTCTCCGAGCCCAGCGAGGCCGACCTGGCGCTGACCCGTCACTTGAAACATGCATTGGCCCTGGTGGACATCCGTCTGCTGGACCATCTTATTGTTACTGCTACGGGCGCGATTTCCCTGGCGGAACGCGGCCAAGTGTAGGCCCGTCTACGCAGTAATACCATATAGGTCGCCGGGCAGAACACGGCTTACACTGGCGCAAAGCAAGAAATACAGGACAACACAGCCATGCAAGAACTTTGGGATATCTCCCCGCCCGTCTCGGCACGATCACCGGTATTCCCCGGCGATACCCCCTATCGCCAACGCTGGAACGCAACCATCGGCCCAGGCTGCCCGGTCAATGTCAGCGAAATCACCATGTCGCCCCACATCGGGGCGCATGCTGATGCTCCCCTGCACTATCACCCACAAGGACTGCCTGTCGGCAAACTCGACTTAAGCCCGTTCCTTGGGCCCTGTCGCGTCGTGCATGCGCCGCTTGGACGGACCTTGATCTCCATCGACGACATCGCGCCATTCCTGGACACGGCACCACCGCGGCTACTGGTGCGCACCCGCGAAAAATCGAACACCACAAGCTGGAGCAATGACTTCGCGGCATTCGCGCCCGAAACCATAAATTTTCTTGGCGCCCGTAGTACGGTCCTCATAGGTATCGACACGCCCAGCATCGATCCGGCCACCAGCAAGACGCTGGACAGCCACCAGGCTATCTGGCGCCACGATATGCGGGTGTTGGAAAACCTGGTTCTCGACCACGTTCCTCCCGGCGACTATGAGCTGATCGCGTTGCCGCTGGCGCTGATCGA
>LNAP01002809.1_pt1 | contig 17030 bp, 13 predicted proteins | sample 602601 | NCBI WGS metagenome assembly LNAP01 (sample SAMN02440304, study PRJNA202911) | soil metagenome | biome: Subtropical and temperate rainforests or woodlands; isolation source: soil samples (1 kg each in a 20% v/v slurry with milli Q water) were... ... | reverse complement strand
GGCCTGCCGGTCGCCATCATGCCCGGCTCCCATGGCGCGCCGCGCGCCGTGGCCAGTTCCTCCATCGCCGGCGAGATCCTGATCACCCCCAAGGGCACGCTCGGCCTGCGCGGCCCGATGGTTCCGGTACTGGCCTACGCCACCTCCGCCGAACCCAGCCAGTCGCTGATGTCGGCCGGGCCATCCGCCGACCATGTCGATACCGGCTTTGCCGCACGGCTCGACCGCTCCACCGGCGCGATCTGCATCACCGCGCCGCCATCGGGCATCATGGCCGTCGGCGGTTACCGTTTCCTGGCGCAGGATCTCAGCGAATGGGCCCGGCGGCTCGGCCAGAACACCATGCTGACCGCCCTGCCTGATCGCCTCAGCGGCTACCGGCTGGCCGGCCGTGCCGCCAACAATGCCCGCGCTCGCGACGCGCTGACCGAACTGGGCCTCAATCCGCTGATGGTCGAAGCGTTTCGCGACCGCGCCGGCGCCGACTGACGGTTCGAGCGACATCATTGACGTCGCATTAACAACGCCCGGACTAGTTTAGCGCGATCAAGTCATCGCTCAGTCCGGGTTCTCGACAATGTCCGACCAGGCTCCCATCGTCGCCATCTCCGCGACCCAGCCGCCGACCTTTTCCGCCGCCCTTGCCGAGACCAGGATGTTTCCGGTCATCGATGCGACCTGGCCGGAAGCGCTGGACGCGGTCGCGCGCGTGCAACCTGCGGCAGTGCTGGTAACGGCGGCCGCGGCCGATGAGCCGACGTTCCACGCACTGGCGAAGCGACTGGCAGCCAAGCAACCTTACGTGCCGCTGATTGCGATCGATCCGGTGGCGCCGCTTCCGGCGCACGCGATTCCATTTGTGCAGACTGCCGGCAGCTTCGATCGCCTCAACGCGCGCCTGCGCGCAGCGCTGCGGGTCCGGGCGCTGCACGCCACTGTGGTCCGCAGGCTCACCGCCGACGCTGTCAAGCGCACCGCGCTGCAGACTCCCGATCCGCTCGACGACGCCAATGTGCTGTTGATCGGCCGCGGCGCAGCCTACCCTGCCCTGTCAGTGGCGCTGGGCGAACGCGTTGGCGTGATCGGCGCACTCAGCATCGAGGCCGCTGCCAAGCACCTCAACGCCCGCGACCTCGACGGTATCGTTCTCGGCGAGGGTTTCAGCCTGCGTGTGGTCGACGCCTTCCTCACCGTGCTGACCGAGGATACCCGGTTTCGCAACCTGCCGGTGACCGTCACCGCCCCCGGCCTCGCGCCGGCCTATGACCTGCCCAATCTCGAAATGATTTCCGGCGAACCCGCCGCCGTTGCAGCCCATGCATTGCCGCTGATCCGCCAGCATGCCTTCGAAGCACGCCTGAGCCGCACCCTGAAGGCGCTGGACTCCGACGGACTGCTGGACGCGCGCACCGGTCTGCTCACCTGCGCCGCCTTCGAGCGCGACTTCGCCACCGCGGTCTACCAGACCCAGTCGCGCGGCGGCGGCCTCTCCGTGGTGCGCTTCTCGTTCGACGACATCCCCGACCGCGCGCGCTTTGACGCGGCGCGCATCCTCAGCCGCCTGATGCGCCAGATGGATTTCGGTGCCCTGCAGAACGATGGCTCGATGATCGTGGCGTTTGCCGAAACCGACCTGCGCAACGCCCACATGATCGCCAAGCGTCTTTCCAGCGTGATGAAGCACACCATGCACAGCGCCAAACGCGACCAGCGAATCGAAGCGAATGTCGTGATCGCGACCCTGCTGCCCGGCGATTCCGCGAAGTCGCTGCTGTCGCGCCTGTACGACAAGAACGCCCGCCGCGTCGCTTCATAAGGTTCCAAAATTTCATACGGAACGATTGCTACCTCCTCGCATTGATGAGCACGCATTTTGCGATGGAGGACACCATGAAGAAACTTGCACTGATCACCGCTTCGCTCGCTTTGCTTGCCACCCCGGTTCTGGCGCAGAGCAGCACCACCACAACCGGCACGGCGCCGGCCGATGCAAAGTTCTCGACGGTGTCGAAGGACGAGATGTTCAGCTCCAAGCTCAAGGGCCTGAATATCACCAATCAGAAGGACGAGACCGTCGGCGAGATCACCGATCTCGCGTTCAAGAACGACAAGATCGAAGCCATGATCCTCTCGGTCGGCGGCTTCCTCGGCATGGGCGAGCACTACGTCGCCGTGTCGCCGTCGTCGGTCAACGTCAAATACGATACCAAGAACAACAAGTGGCTGGCCACGATGAACACCACCAAGGACGCACTGAAGGCGGCTCCGGAATTCAAGTATCCGAAGTAAGCTTAGCTTCGAGAAAGACGGCCGCCGGCAACAATGCCGGCGGCCGTTTTTCATTTTTTGCAACATACATCGCCGTCATCCTGAGGCGCTCGCCCACTTGGGCGAGCCTCGAAGGATGTATGTTCAGCGCCTGCGACCATCCTTCGAGGCGCGCAAGTGCGCGCTCCTCAGGATGACGGTGGTGTGTGTCGCCGCAATTGCTACGCCGCCTTCTTCTTCTCCGCGAGATTGGCCAGCGCGCGCAGAATCTCGGTGGCACCTTCGAGGCGTTCCTCCGGCGTCTCCCAATCCTGCAGGAACACCACCTTCATGTCCGGCCGCACCTTCGCGGCCTGGCCGTAGGAGCGGATGAAGAACACCAGCCGGTCGGGCTGCGCGAACTTGTTGTCGCGGAAGGTGATGACCGCGCCCTTCGGGCCGGCATCCACCTTCTCCACATTGGCACGACGGCAATAGGCCTTGATCGCCGCGATCTTGAACAGATAGCGCACCTCGTCGGGCAGCACGCCGAAGCGATCGCGCAGCTCGGCGGCGAAGCTCTCGATCTCCGCGTCGGTCTCGAGATCGGCGAGCCTTCGGTACAGCGACAGCCGCACCGCGAGATCGGCGACGAAATCGTCGGGGATCAACACCGGCATGCCCACGGTGATGGTCGGCGACCACCGGTCGGCGACCGGCTCGGACAGGCCGGCCTTGAGGTTGAGGATCGCCTCCTCCAGCATCGACTGGTACAGCTCGAAGCCGACTTCCTTGATGTGGCCGGACTGCTCCTGGCCGAGCAGGTTGCCGGCGCCGCGGATATCGAGGTCGTGCGAGGCGAGCTGGAAGCCGGCACCCAGCGTCTCCAGCGACTGCAGCACCTTCAGGCGCCGCTCGGCATGGGCGGTGATCTTGGCCTGCGCCGGCAGCGTGAACAAAGCATAGGCGCGCAGCTTGGAGCGGCCGACACGGCCGCGCAGCTGGTACAACTGTGCCAGACCGAACATGTCGGCGCGGTGGATGATCAGCGTGTTGGCGGTCGGGATGTCCAGCCCGGACTCGACGATCGTCGTCGACAGCAGGATATCGTACTTGCCGTCGTAGAACGCCGACATGATGTCTTCGATGACGGTCGGCGCCATCTGGCCATGGGCCACCGCGACCTTCATCTCCGGCACGTGCTTGTCGAGGAAATCCTTGACCTCGGCGAGGTCGTCGATGCGCGGCACCACGTAGAAGGCCTGGCCGCCGCGGTAGCGCTCGCGCAGCAGGGCCTCGCGGATCATCAGGGGGTCGTGCGGGGCCACGAAGGTGCGCACGGCGAGGCGGTCGACCGGCGGCGACGCGATGATCGACAGATCGCGGACGCCTGACAATGCCAGCTGCAGGGTGCGCGGGATCGGCGTCGCCGACAGCGTCAGCACATGGACGTCGGCGCGCATTTGCTTCAGGCGCTCCTTGTGGGTGACGCCGAAGTGCTGTTCTTCGTCCACGACGACGAGCCCGAGATCCTTGAACTTGATCGATTTTCCCAACAGCGCGTGGGTGCCGACCACGATGTCGATGGTGCCCTCGGCGAGGCCCTTCTTGACCTGGGTCATGTCCTTCGGCGTTACCAGCCGCGAGGCCTGCGCCACGTTCACCGGAAAGCCCTTGAAGCGCTCGGTGAAGTTCTTGGCGTGCTGGCGCGCCAGCAGCGTGGTGGGAACGACGACGGCAACCTGCTTGCCCTCGAGCGCCACGGCGAAGGTCGCCCGCAGCGCCACCTCGGTCTTGCCGAAGCCGACGTCGCCGCAGATCAGGCGGTCCATCGGCCGGCCGCTTTCGAGATCGCCGAGCGTGGCATTGATGGCATTCTGCTGGTCTTCGGTCTCCTCATAGGGGAAGCGCGCGCAGAACTCGTCATAGAGGTGCGGCTGCACGTGGGTCTTCGGCGCCTCCCGGAGATGCCGCTCGGCGGCGATCTTGATCAGCTCGCCGGCGATTTCCTGAATACGGTTCTTCAGCTTGGCCTTGCGCGCCTGCCAGCCCGAACCGCCCAATTTGTCGAGTTCAACATTGGCGGTGTCGGAGCCGTAGCGCGACAGCAGCTCGATGTTCTCCACCGGCAGGAACAGCTTGGTCTCGCTGGCGTAGCGCAATTCCAGGCAGTCATGCGGCGCACCGCCGACCTGCAGGGTTTGCAGCCCGACGAAGCGGCCGATGCCGTGCTCGACATGGACCACGATGTCGCCGGCGGCGAGGCTGGTGACTTCGGAAATGAAGTTGTCGAGCTTGCGCGACGCTTTTCGCGGCCGAACGAGACGGTCGCCAAGGATGTCCTGCTCGCTGATGATGGCGACCTGGTCGGTCTCGAAGCCGGACTCCATGCCGACCACCGCCAGCATCGTTTCGTTGCGCGGCGTCGCCTGGACCGTGCGCCAGGAATTGACCGACGTGACATTGAGCAGCTTGTGGTCCTTCAGCATGCTCGCCATGCGGTCGCGCGAGCCTTCGCTCCACAACGCCACGATCACCTTCTTGCGCTGCGCCTGCAGCGCCTGGACGTGGGCGACTACGACCTCGAACACATTGATCTTGCCGTCGGTGCGCTCGGGCGCGAAGTTGCGACCCTGGCGGGCGCCGGCATCCACCATGTCCTTGCCGTCGGGCAGCGCGAACGGGGTCAGCCGCACGAACGATGCGGTATCGAGCCGCTTGGTCCACTCGGCGTCGGCGAGATACAGCCAGTCAGGCGGCAGCGGCTTGTACAGCGCGCCACCACCGCGATGCTCCAGCGCCTCGCGCCGCGCCTCGTAGTAATCATTGATCTGCTTGAAGCGCTCGGAGGCGGCGTCCTCGCCTTGCGGCTCGACCACGATCGGCGCGCCGTCGAGATAGTCGAACAGCGTGTCCATGCGCTCCTGGAACAGCGGCAACCAGTGCTCCATGCCGGGATAACGGCGGCCTTCGCTGACGGTCTCGTAGAGCTGGTCGTCGCGCTCCGGTGCACCGAACTGCGCGACGTAGCCCATGCGAAAACGCTTGATGGTTTCGGTGACCAGCTGGAATTCGGAGATCGGCACAAGATCGAGAGCGCGCATGTCGAGATGGGTGCGCTGGGTCTCGGAATCGAAGGTGCGGATCGATTCCAGCGTGTCGCCGAAGAAGTCGAAGCGCACGGGCTGCTCGAGCCCGGCCGGAAACAGATCGAGGATGCCGCCGCGGACGGCGTATTCGCCGGGCTCGCGCACGGTGCCGGAGCGATTATAGCCGTTGTGCTCCAGCCACGCGACGATGGAGTCCATCGGCACGATATGGCCGGGCGCCACCGACAGCGCCTGCGCTGCGATGACCTCGCGCGCCGGCACGCGCTGCACCGCTGCGTTGACCGTGGTGAGCACGATCAGCGGCTTTTCGCTGCCCTTGAGGCGCGAGAGACGCGCCAGTGTTGTGAGGCGTTGCGCCAAAACGCCGCCATGGGGCGAGACGCGGTCATAGGGCTGGCAGTCCCAGGCCGGAAACTGCATGACCGAAAGGTCCGGCGCGAAGAATTCCAGCGCCCGCGCCAGATTCTGCATGCGCGGCCCGTCGCGGCAGATCACCGCCAGACTGACCGCCGGCGGTTTCGGCCGCGCCGCCACCGCGCGGGCGAGATCGCTGACGATCAGCCCTTCGGCACCTTCGGCGACATTGGCAAAGGTCAGCGCACGCCCGGGCGCAAGCTGCGCCGCAGGCGAGATGGTCGGCGCTTTCATAGGGTGTGGTCCAGATTGCGGAAGGTCTTGATGCGTTCGAACAGCGGCGTGCGAAATTCCGGCGGCAGATCGATCTCGCCGACAAAAGCCGGATACAGATCCGGGTCCTCCAGACCGACGAGAGCCTCGAGCTGGGTGACTTCAAGGTCGGCCAGGCCTGCAATCTCCGCATCGGCAAAACGGCCGAGAATCAGGTCCATCTCGCGGGTACCGCGGTGCCAGCAGCGAAACAGCAGCCGCTTGCGGCGTTCGTCCAGGCCATTGCTCGATCGTGTCGTTCCCGTCATCTTCCCATCCCGTCCGAACGCCAAAAGCCCGGACGTGCCGGGCTCGGTTGATATAGCGGTCGCGGGGCCCGCTGTCAGCATCTGTTGGCGCATTGCATTCGCCCCAAAATGCATTCAAGCCTTGGGGAAATTGGCCAGAAATCGAGTTTCCGAGTCGCTTGATGCGCCCTGCACTGCTCAATCCGCTGTTTGCGCCGGTCACCACAATGCCCGGCATCGGACCGAAGCTGGACAAGCTGCTGCGGTTCCTGCTCGACCGCGACGAGACCCCGCGGATCGTCGACCTGCTGCTGCACCTGCCGGTCAGCGTCATTGACCGCCGCCAGCGGCCGAAGATCCGCGATGCCGTTCCCGGCACCATGGTGACCCTGGAGGTGACCGTCGACCGGCATCGCCCCGCCCCGGCCGGCCGCTCCCGCGCGCCGCATCTGGTCTATGTCAGCGACGACACCGGCACGGCGATCCTGGCCTATTTCAAGGCCTATCCCGGCCAGGTCGAGAAACTGCTGCCGGTCGGCGAGAAGCGCTACGTCTCCGGCACCGGGCAGCTGTTCGACGGCATGCTGCAGATCGTGCATCCCGACCGTGTCATCGACGAGGAGGGCTTTGCCAAGCTCAGCGGCATCGACCCGGTCTATCCGCTGACCCAGGGCCTCGCCATCGGCGCACTGCGCCGCGCGGTCGGCCTGGCTCTGCAACGGTTGCCCGCACTGCCGGAATGGATCAGCCCGGAGGTGATGCGCCGCTGCAGCTTCCCGCCGATCGCCGAAGCACTGCAGCGCGTCCACGTGCCGGTCGAGCTCACCGACATCCTGCCCGAGGGACCGTTCTGGTCGCGCCTCGCCTTCGACGAATTGCTGGCCGGGCAACTGGCGCTGGCGCTGGTGCGCGCGCAACTGCGCCGCCCGGCCGGCGACCGCAATGCCGGCGACGGGCATCTGCGCCACAGGATCATCGACGCGCTGCCCTACTCGCTGACCAATTCACAGCAGCAAGCCACCGCCGCCATCGCTGACGATCTCAACCAGCCGGTGCGGATGCTGCGGCTGCTGCAGGGCGATGTCGGCTCCGGCAAGACCGTGGTGGCACTGCTGGCCGCCGCCGCCGTCGCCGAGGTCGGCAAGCAGACCGCGCTGATGGCCCCGACCGAAATCCTGGCGCGCCAGCACATCAAGACCATCGCGCCGCTGGCCGAACGTGCCGGCCTGCGTGTCGCGATCCTGACCGGCCGCGAAAAGGGCCGCGAGCGCAAGGACATCCTGGCACGGCTCGCCGCCGGCGAAATCGACATGCTGGTCGGCACCCACGCCCTGATCCAGGACGACGTGATCTACAAGGCGCTGGCGCTGGCCGTGGTGGACGAGCAGCATCGCTTCGGCGTGCGCGAGCGATTGACCCTGACCAACAAGGGCGACGCCGTCGACGTGCTGGTGCTGTCCGCGACGCCGATTCCGCGGACCCTGGTGCTGACCTATTTCGGCGACATGGACATCTCGGAACTGCGCGAGAAACCGGCCGGACGCCAGCCGATCGAGACGCGGACCATGTCGAGCCTTCGTTTGCAGGAGGTCATCGACGGGGTCGGCCGCCAGGTCGCCGCCGGCAAGCTCGTGTACTGGATCGTGCCGCTGGTCGAAGAATCCGAAATGGACGGCCCGAAGCTGACCAATGCCGAGGAGCGTTTCGAAAGCCTGCAGCAACGCTTCGGCGACAAGGTCGGGCTGGTGCACGGAAGGATGCGCGGCACCGAGAAGGATGCAGCTATGGCGCGCTTTGCCGCCGGCGAAACGCAGATCCTGGTGGCGACCACCGTGGTCGAGGTCGGCGTCGACGTGCCCGCCGCCACCATCATGGTGATCGAGAACGCCGAGCGCTTCGGCCTCGCCCAGTTGCACCAGCTGCGTGGCCGGATCGGACGGGGCTCGGAGGCCTCCACCTGTTTGCTGCTCTACCGGGAGCCGCTCGGCGAGATCGCCGCGAAACGGCTGAAGGTGATCAAGGAAACCACCGACGGCTTTCGCATCGCCGAGGAAGACCTGAAACTGCGCGGCGAAGGCGACGTGCTCGGCACCAGGCAGAGCGGCCTACCGGGGTTCCGGATTGCGCGATCCGACGTCCACGCCCAGTTGGTGACGCAGGCCCGCGATGAGGCAATGCGGATCCTGCAGGACAATCCGAAGCTGACCGGCGAACGCGGCAAGGCGCTGCGCTGCCTGCTCTACCTCTATGAACGCGACGAAGCATTGCCGCTGATCGGGGCCGGATAGGAATCCGCCAATTCCGCAACGTTGGCGCAATGTTGGTAGGATAGGTTCGGACTTTGATGCATTGGGAAGGTCTCCGCTGTGCGCGTGCTCCTGGTCGAGGATGAACCCGAAATGGCGTCGGCGCTGGCCGCCGCTTTGAAGGGCCACGACATGGTGGTCGACCGCGTCGCCACGCTCGACCTTGCCGAGGAGGCGCTGACCGACAACCCCTACAATGCGATCCTGCTCGACCGCCAACTGCCGGACGGCGACGGGCTCACGCTCATTCCGAAACTTCGGGCAAAGGGCTTGCAGACGCCGATCATCGTGCTGACGGCGCGCGGCGACCTTGCCGAGCGCGTCACGGGACTTGACTGCGGCGCCGATGACTACCTGGGCAAGCCGTTTGCGATCGCCGAACTGCTGGCGCGTCTGCGCGCCGTGCTGCGCCGGCCAAGCGATCTGCCCATCGAGGTCCTCAAGCTGGGCCGCCTCACCTATGACGCCGCCCATCGCCAGGCCAGCGTCGCCGGCGTCAGCCTCAACCTCCCGCGCCGCGAGTTGCTGGTGCTCGAAACGCTGCTGCGGCGGGCCGGCCGCACCGTCGCGCGCGCCGCGCTCGACGAGGCCGTCTACGGCTTCGATGACGAAATCCAGTCGAACGCGCTGGACACCCATATCTCGCGGCTGCGCCGCAAACTGTCCGATGCCGACGCGCGTGTCGAAATTCACACCATTCGCGGCATCGGCTATCTGATCAACCGCCTGCCATGAGCGCCGCTCCGGGCCGCTCGCTGCGATGGCTTCTGGTGCGCCGGCTCGTGGTGCTGCAGGCGCTCATGCTGACCACGCTGGTGTTGACGGTGATCGCTGCGCTGTGGGCCGGCGGCTACCTGGTCTCGCTGGAGTCCGAAGACGACACCATCGATGCCATCCGGGATGCCATCGCGCGCGATGCGTCGGGCGAACTTACGATCCGCCAGACACCGGCACTGGCCAGACGGCACGCCGACATGCCCGATCTCTGGTTCATTGTCAGGGACAAAGCCGGGCATCGGGTGGCGCAAGGCGACGTGCCGCATGAATTCGCGCGTATCGGCGATGCGCTTGATGAAATCGGACAGGCCCGCCTCGGCTGGAACCTCGGCGATGCGCAGCGTGCCACGGCGCGCATGCGCTGGACCGATACGGCCGGCGGTTCCGTGCAGATTCTGGCGGGAGGCGGTGGCACGGTGCCCTGGCAGCGCCTTGCCCTTGCCATCGCCACCCTGCTGCTCGCGGTGGTCCTGCCCATTGTCATCGTGATGGCCCTGACCACCCTGGTGGCAACCCCGATGGTGGTTCGACGTTCGCTCATCGGGCTGGGTCGAACCGCGGCCCAGGCGAAACGCATCGACATCGACCGGCGCGGCACCCGGCTTCCGCTCGATCAGGTGCCGAAAGAAATCGTTCCGCTGGTGCAAGCCGTCAACGACGCGCTGGTGCGTCTCGACGAAGGCTATGAGCGTCGCCAGCGTTTCCTCGCCAATGCCGCTCATGAAGTGCGGACGCCCATCGCGATTCTTCAGACCCGCATCGAGTCGCTCGAACCCGGGCCCCAGACCGCGCGGCTGCTGGAGGACGTCAAACGCCTGTCGACTTTGGCGGATCAACTGCTGGACGTCGAACGCCTCGAGCAGACGGCGACGCCACGCGCATCGGTCGATCTGGTCGAAATTGCACGGCAGGTCACCGCCGACCTCGCACCGCTGGCCATCTCGGCGGGTTACGAGATCGCATTCGAGAGCACCGTCAGCGAGGCCCTGATGTCCGGTGACGAAGGCGCGCTGGAGCGGGCGATTGCCAACCTGATTCAAAACGCCATTCAACACGGTGGCCGCAACGGCAAAATCGTCGTGCGGGTTTCGCCGTCCACGATTTCCGTAACCGACGACGGCCGCGGCGTGCCGCCGGACGATCGCGACCGCGTGTTCGAGCCCTTCTATCGCTCCAGCGCCGGCACGCGCGGCGCCGGGCTGGGTCTCAATCTGGTGCGCGAGATTGCGCGGTTGCACGAGGGCCGCGTCGAGATCTCGGACAGCCCGAGCGGTGGCGCCTGCATAACTATCACGTTCGGTGCGCGCCGAGGCCTTCGCTAGGATTCGGCTGTATCGGGAATTGTCCGACGTCGTTGCTCGCGCTGCTTGAGGGGCGAGTGTCTCCCCGCAATGTTCCCACAACCTCCATCCTGCATAGCGTGACGACGCCGACGACCGTCGGCGACCACGCATTTGCAATGGATGGCATTCATGACTGCGCGCAGCCTCTTACTGTTCTTTCGGGCCTTGGCGTCGGCGCCTCGTACGGTGGGCGCGATCGCGCCCTCGGGGGCAGGCCTGGCGAACATGATCACACGGGACATCAATGGCACCACCGGCCCCGTCCTCGAACTTGGCCCCGGAACGGGCGTCTTCACGAAAGCCCTGCTCGCACGCGGCGTCAAGGAGCGCGATCTCACTTTGATCGAATACGGCTCCGACTTCATGCGGGCGCTGCAATTCCAGTTTCCGAACGCCCGCGTTCTCTGGATGGATGCCGCATGGATCGAATCCCGCAAGGTCTTCGAGAAAGCCAGCTTCGGCGCGGTGGTCAGCGGACTGCCGCTTCTCAACATGGCGCCGGCCAAGGTCGAGGCGATCCTGGCAGGTGTTTTCAACAGCATGAGACAGGACGGCGCCATGTACCAGTTCACCTACGGCGTCCGCTGTCCGATCGATCACCAGCGGCTCGAACGGCTCGGCCTGCACGCCTCCTGCGTCGGACGCGTCCTGCTCAACGTCCCGCCCGCCTCGGTCTATCGCATCACGCGCCGCCAGCGCGCGTCACAGGTGAGCACATGATCTGGACGGCGGCCGAGATCTCCGATGCGCTGGTCAGTTGCGTCGACGCCGGCCCGATCGGGATCGCCGTTCTGGGCATTGCGGAAAAGCTCTGCCCGGTGATGCCCTCCTACGTTGTCTTTGTCGTCATCGGCATGATCGTGGCGGCCGGTCAAAGCGACCTGACTTTCGCTATGCTGGCGATTGCGGCGGGATCGACGGTCGGCTCGCTGTGCTGGTACGGCGCTGGCCTGACCCTCGGCGAACAGCGAAGCCACGCGTTCGTCGTGCGCTTCGGCTTGTATATGCGATTGACGCCCACGCGCTATCAGCACGTGGTCGATTCCTTTCATCGCAACCTGCTGCTGATCGCGACGGTCGGCCAGACCATTCCCGCGGTCCGCGTCTACATGGCGATACCCGCGGGCGCGCTCGGCGTGTCCCTCAGGCGGTTTCTGCTCGGGACGTTCGTCGGCAGCCTGGCGTGGAGCGCACCGCTTGTTGGCCTCGGCTACTTTGTCGGCGACAGCAGTTCGGACCCCGCCTCAGCGGGGCTCATTCTGGTCGCGGCACTGATCGGACTGGAAATCCTCGCCTTCCTCATCTGGCGACGGGTTCGACCGCAGCCGCAACACTGAGCCCGTCCCGGCAGGGATCAATCCACCTTCGCCGGCTCAGGCTTGATCGCCGCTTCATTGGCGACGCGGGCGGCGTTGGCGGTCTCGGCCAGGGCCGCGATCTTCTTCTGCGGATCGGAGCCGGGCTGCACCACGCCGGCGGACATGATCAGGGTCGCGGCATCTTCCGCAGACATGTCGATCTCGATCACCTTGCTCTTCGGCACGTAGAAGAAGAAGCCGGTGGTCGGATTGGGCGCGCACGGCAGGAACACCGAGATATGCTCCTCCCGGCCCGGCAGGTTGGCTGCGATCTCAACACTCGGCGGCTGCGAGATCAGCACGATCGACCACATGCCGGGCGATGGAAATTCGACCAGCCCGACCTTGCGGAAGCTGGAGCCCGAGCCCGAGAACAGCGTCTCGAACACCTGTTTCAGCCCGCGATAGATCGCGCGGACCACCGGCATCCGGCCGAGCAGCCGCTCGCCGAGATCGACCAGCGTGCGTCCGATCAGGTTGGCGGTAAGGAAACCGAGCAGCGTCAGCGCCACGAACGCGACGATCAGGCCGGAGCCCGGAATGCCGTAGGGCAGATACTGCTCGGGCCGGTAGGCTTCCGGCACCAGCGGCCGCACCAGCGCGTCAACCCAGGTGACGAACCACCAGGTCAGATAGAAGGTGATGGCGATGGGGCCGGCGACGATCAGGCCGGTGAGGAAGTAGTTGCGGATCCGGGCCATGAAGCCGCGCGGCGACTCCGGCAAGGGATCACTATCAGGGAGAGTGGGTGACAGATCGTTGCGGTCCATGAACGTCCCTGCTAATCGGCGCGGCCTTTGCCGGCGCCGTGACTATTGAACGGGGCAGTCTAGCAGAATTTGGCAGTGCGGTAGAGGCAATATGAAGGGCAGACTGCGGCCAGAAGTCCGATCGGCCCGCGTTAGCACCGCTGCCGTGGGAGGCGGCAGCCCACCTGCCGGGTCGAGCCGGCCTGGCACCGTAGCGCGATCCCCGGATGGCGGAACCGTGGGGAAGACCAGATCTTCAGCCTGCCTCGTCCTCCCTCAAGACTTCTGTCAGCAGGTTGCCACGACAAGACTGATCTCGACGGGGGCATTCTTGGGAAGTTGAAATACGCCGACAGAGGTTCGCGCGTGAACGCCGTCTTCCCCGAAGATCGCGTAGAGAACTTCCGATGCTGCATCGGAAACCTCACTCTGCTGGGTGAAGCCATCCGCCGATTGAACATACACGTCGATGGAAAGGATTCTTTTGATCTTATCCAGTGAAGCAAATTTCCTGAGCAGAAGCGCGACGGCTCTCATGATGCAAATTTTTGCTGCCAACTGACCTTGAGCCAGAGCCACATCCCTGCCGACGGCACCTTGGACAACGACGGTATCGCCGACGCGCGGGATCTGTCCGCTGATGTAAGCGATGTTGTCGTGCACAACCAACGGCGAGTAGTTTCCACCCACCTTGATCTCGCCGTCAAAATCGTAGCCGAGTTCAACGGCGATTTGCCGGAAACGCGCTTCTCTGCTCATTTTCTTTGTAGTCCATCGTCAGCGTACGGTTGGCAGCTACATTAATCCATTCTGACGACGATCACCATCCATGACTTCCTGGCAGCCTATTCCACCGTGACTGACTTCGCCAGGTTGCGCGGCTGGTCAACGTCGGTGCCCATGATAACGGCGGTGTGATAGGCCAGCAGCTGCACCGGAATGGCGTAGACCAGCGGCGTGAAGGTCGCGGCCATGTCGGGCATCACGATGGTCACCAGCGAATCGACGGTGGCCTCCTCCGCGCCCTTGGCGTCGGTCATCAGGATGATCTTGCCGCCGCGCGCGGCGACCTCCTGCATGTTGGATACGGTCTTCTCGAACACCCGGTCGAACGGCGCGATCACCACCACCGGCATGTTCTCGTCGATCAGCGCGATCGGCCCGTGCTTGAGCTCGCCGGCGGCATAGCCCTCGGCATGAATGTAGGAGATTTCCTTCAGCTTCAGCGCGCCCTCCAGTGCCAGCGGATAGCTGGTGCCGCGGCCGAGATAGAGCACGTCCTGGCACTTGGCGATGTCGCGCGCGAGCTTTTCGATCTGCGGCTCGGTGGCCAGTGCCGCGGCCATCAGCCGCGGAATTTCCACCAGGCCATGCACCAGCCTCGCCTCATCGGTGTCGGACAATTCGCCGCGCGCCTTGCCCGCGGCGACAGCCAATGCAGCCAGCACCATCAGCTGGCAGGTGAACGCCTTGGTGGAGGCGACGCCGATCTCCGGGCCGGCCAGCGTCGGCATGACGGTCTCGCTCTCGCGGGCGATGGTCGAGGTCGCCACATTGACCACCGACAGGGTATGCATGCCCTGCTCCTTGGCGTAGCGCAGCGCCGCCAGCGTGTCGGCGGTCTCGCCGGACTGCGAGATGAAGATCGCCAGGTCGCCCTTGCGCACCGGCGCTTCGCGGTACCGGAATTCCGAGGCGACATCGAGTTCGACCGGCACCCGGCCGAGCCGCTCGAACCAGTATTTGGCGATATAACCGGCGTAGCTGGCGGTTCCGCAGGCGGTGATCGAGATGCGCTGGATGTCGCGGAAATCGAACGGCAGGCTGACCGGCAGCGACACGCGCTCGCTGGCCATGTCGACATAGCGCGCGAGGGTATGGCCGACCACTTCCGGCTGCTCGTGGATTTCCTTGGCCATGAAATGGCGATAGTTGGCCTTGTCGACCATGAAGGACGAGGCGCCGGACTTCATGATATCGCGGTGCACGACGTCGCCGTGCTCGTTGTGAACCACTGCGCCCTTGCGGTTAAGCACCACCCAGTCGCCGTCCTCGAGATAGCTGATGTCATCGGTGAATGGCGCCAGCGCGATGGCGTCGGAGCCGAGATACATCTCGCCGACGCCATAGCCCACGGCGAGCGGCGAACCTTTTCGCGCGCCAATCATCAGGTTGGGATGGCTCTCGAACAGGAACGCCAGCGCGAACGCGCCCCGCAGCTGCGGCAGCGAGGCCTTGACGGCATCGGGCGGCGACATCCCCTTGAGGATGTACGAGTTCACCAGATGGGCGACGACCTCGGTATCGGTCTCGCTGGCGAAGCTGGCGCCCTGTGCCTCGAGCTGGATGCGCAACTCGCGAAAGTTTTCGATGATGCCGTTGTGAACCACCGCGACGCCGTCGGCGGCATGCGGATGCGCATTGGCCTCGGTCGGCTTGCCGTGGGTGGCCCAGCGGGTGTGACCGATGCCGATATGGCCTGTGAGCGGCGACTTCCCGAGCAATGCCTCAAGGTTCTTGAGCTTTCCCTCGGCGCGGCGGCGCTGCAGGTGCTCGCCTTCCAGCGTGGCGACGCCGGCGGAATCATAGCCGCGATATTCGAGTCGCTTCAGTGAATCGACGATCTGGTCCGCGACGGGACCGTGCCCCAGGATTCCAACAATGCCGCACATGCGGATCAATATCTCCAGCGTAGGAAAAACAGTCGACGACGACGATGGCCTCTCTTAGCCACAATCGCGAATATCCTGTTACTCAATAATTATTGCCGATTGAGACAGCTTTAGCCGTAACCTCCGGCTTTTTCCGCGACGGGTTTAACAAACCATCAACGGTTTTCCGGAAGCATCGCGGGAAAGGGAGCCCGTCACCGACATGCGCCCCACCAGAAACCGTAGCTGGAGCTGTCTGACCCGCGCCAAGACGCGGCCGGGAGAACCATCGCGGCTGGCGCACTGGCCGCCGCCGTTTCGGCTGGGCGCGGAAAAACCGACCATCGCCCGCTATGTCGCGGATCTGGAGAAGGACGAGGACTACAAAAGGCCCGCCGGTTTCCGGATCACCCGTGGCATTCTCACTCGCAACGACGACTGAGCCGGATCCCGCTCGATCCGCTTGCCCTGTTACTTCTTCCTGTCGCGCATCTTGATGTCACGGAAACGGCTCGCCCAGCCCTCCTTCGTGGTCAGCGGGCTGCGCTCCACCGCCAGCGCATCGTCGGGCACATCGCGGGTGATCACCGATCCCGAACCGATGTAGGCGCCCGCCCCGATCTTCACCGGCGCCACCAGCGATGAATTAGAACCGACGAAGGCCCCGGCGCCGATCGTGGTCTTGTGCTTGTTGAAGCCATCATAGTTGCAGGTGATGGTGCCGGCCCCGATATTGGCGCCGGCGCCGATATGGGTGTCGCCGATATAGGTGAGGTGGTTGACCTTGACGCCGGCTTCGAGAATCGCCGCCTTGGTCTCCACAAAGTTTCCGATCCGCGCACCCTCTCCCACCGAGGTTCCCGGGCGCAGCCGCGCATAGGGGCCGATCGAGGCGTTCCTGCCGATCGCCGCCTGCACCACGTGGGAAAATGCATGGATCACCGCGCCGTCACCGATGCTGACGCCCGGGCCGATCACCACGAAATGCTCAAGGGTGACGTCGTTGCCGAAGCTGGTGTCGGCCGAAAGATAGACGGTTTCCGGTGCGACGATGGTCACGCCGGCGTCCAGCGCCGCCTCGCGCAGCCTCGTCTGCATGATCGCTTCGGCCTGCGCGAGCTGGGCCTTGGTGTTGATGCCGCGCACTTCATCCTCGCCGGTCTCGATCACGGCGGCCTTGAGCCCGAGCGACCGCACGACCTCGACGGCGTCGGTCAGATAGTATTCGCCCTTGCTGTTGGCCTTGCCGATGGCCTCGATGATCTTCAGCGCAGTCTTGCCGTCGAACGCCATCACGCCGGCATTGCAGAGGTCGATGGCGCGTTCCGCTGAAGTGGCATCGGCGTGCTCGCGGATCGCCAGCAGTTGGTCGTCTTCGACCAGAAGCCGGCCATAGCCGGTCGGATCGGCAGCACGGAAGCCGAGCACCGCCAGCGCAGCGCCGGCCTGCAGCGGCGCGCGCAACCGTGCGAAGGTTTCCGCCGAGATCAAGGGCGTGTCGCCGAACGCCACCAGCAGGTCGTCGGCGCCGGCCGCAATGGCGTCGCGCGCCGCCAGCACGGCATGCGCCGTACC
>LNAP01002808.1_pt1 | contig 17034 bp, 16 predicted proteins | sample 602601 | NCBI WGS metagenome assembly LNAP01 (sample SAMN02440304, study PRJNA202911) | soil metagenome | biome: Subtropical and temperate rainforests or woodlands; isolation source: soil samples (1 kg each in a 20% v/v slurry with milli Q water) were... ... | reverse complement strand
ATGCGAGGCGACCGAACGAACTTTGACACATACAACATGTATTGCAAAACAAACAAACACAAACGATAATGATAATACAGTTGATAGGACTCTGCATCATACCTGCTACTAGTGGCCATGGCAATTCTCCGATCAATGCAATTATTCAGCAAATCCTCCTCCACCACCTTGCTTCTATGTTTGTCAATGCTGCCCCCGCCTTCGACCAAGACACTACTATGCTTGGACTCGCGCAGGGCTAGGCGGGCCGTGCAGGAGGAACAATGCCACTCACTTGTGGGCACAGCGGTTAGGTGCAGACAGCGTAAGTGGACCTCAGCGTTACAGCCGTCACACAGGATCACCTCGTCGCTAGGTGCCTCGGTCTCTTCTTCTGTAAGAGTATAAGGGGAAAAAGAATGGTGGATGGATGGAGTGTCAGTGATAAAAGCAACAGAATGAGTTCCTATGATTGTGAAGTGATGAATAAACACAACCCCATTCCGCAACAATAATAAATGCACAAGGACAAAATCAAATAAACACAACCACTCACCTCCGTTGCCACTACTGGCACTGCCTCCTAGACTGAGTCTAGATTTTTCATTCTTTTCCTGGATGTCCTCCTCAAAAGTGGAATGGTTGCAGATCACACAGCGGCCCTCGCATACCACCTGATAATTATATGGTGAGAAATAGATAAGAAAGACATTTGCATGCTAAACACAGGAAAGATTGGGAGCAGTTCGAGCGACTTACATACCCAAAGCATTCAATAAAAAAAGCAAACAAAAAAGAAAATATATATGCGTAAATATAATTACCTGCTGCAGGTACTCGGAGGAATTGTTATTATTGCCGTGCGGCCCGTCAAGCAGGGAGCGGCACTGCATCACACCCTCTTCACCCATTAGGTCCTACAATATAAGATTGGAATCAATGCATAGGATTATAAACAGTGGCAAGTAGTGGATGGATTCAAAGTCACCATTAAAATCTCTCACTGAATTAAAAGTAGACATAAAATAGTTGAATAAGAAAAATAGTACGTACCTTGACCACGCTCATGAAATCAGCTTCTCTAAAGTTTGGCTTGGCACTGAGCTTCACCAACTTATCACAATCGGAGTGAATGGACTGCATAAAGTCCATACTCTTCTCGGTACTACGAAATACTGCACACAGCGCAAGTAACACAGTGACTCTGTCCTGAAACGACCAAGTCGCATTGTTCACAGCACTGTTGCTGGTGGTGATAGAGGTAGTGCTAGCGTGCTTATGAGCGTTGCGCACAGTGGGCAAGAGAGAGCTACCAGGAGCGACAGGCAGTACACTACTCGTGTTGGTGCTGCTAAGTACCTTCAGTGCGTTCACAAAAGGAAGCAAATAAGGACTATCGTTGTGTAATACATTGGTCATGGTGCTATAGTCGGTGTTGAACATCCAGGGCATACGTGTACTGTAACCGTACTCATCAATCGTATACGGGTTTGAATAAAGGGTCTGCAGGGTAGATGTAGGCAATGTATGCAACACTGTCGAGTCTTCGTGTAGACACAACGGACACACCCATTCTTCATTCTGCTGGTCAATGATCTCCTGGGTAGGGGCGATGTAGTACGCATTAAAAGCGTTGTAGATCGCACTGCCCTTTGTCGAGGCGCTGTTCTTCACGGTACAAGCATCCTCCGTAGCACTGTAGCAGTAGAATCCTGCACATTTACCACACTTGAGACTGTCCGTAGGTGAAATGTACTCATTGGTCAGTAGGCAAAAGTTCTCTGTACACATCGCGATATCCGCAGTAGAAGCATGCAGCCAGCAGTAGAGCAAGCGGTGCGTGGCCAGAAGCATTTTCTGCGCCTGGGCGACCACGCTCATCGCTTCGCTGTTGTAGACTATGCAGTTGGTAGGGATTTGCAGGGTATCGGCGCTAAACAGCGCAGCCACAATAGCGTCCGCGCTAGATTCACTGGTACTATCCACCGAGTAGCTCTTGTTGATCAGCGCAGCGGCGATGTTGGTGTACATGACCGGGCGCTTGATAATCTGATAGTAGTCAGGATACATGCTCGCATCCACCTCCCACAGTAAATTCCTCGACTGTGCCATCGTCACCAAGCGGGCAAAAATACGCGCACAGCGTTTGTAGGTATCGGAATAATCAGTACTAGCACAGATAGTCTCCATGGCCTGGATCATTTCACGTTCGTTGTTAAACAGCATGGTCTTTGGGTACACAATGCGGGACTGAAAGTCCAACAGCGTAGCTGCGTCGATCGCCGAGGTGGTAACATTGTTAGTACTGGATGCGTTCAGACTCGCCATAGCAGCAAGGTGGTTTTCGGCAGACACGGCCGCGCCAGAAAAACTAAGACTCTGTCCTTTGTTATCAACCACACCAGTACCAGTAGTACCACTACTCACACTAGTTGCAACAGTGGTTCCGACACTTACGGGTAGCTTGGTGCGCACGGCGATACGGTAGCGAATGTTCCGGATTACATTCTTCGCTAGCTTGTAATGTGGCGCCTTCGCGCCTCTCAGTACGTGCTGGATAGTCTCCTTGTCATGCCCCTGCTCGGTGTACAGATGGTTCAGGATACACATGCGTGCGAGCTCGGCAAAGGTCAGTTGGTTCAGAGGTAACTTCAACGGGGTGCCCTTCGACGGGTTATTGTTTCTCGGCCTGGCGCTGCTGTTAGGGTCAATCACTTCCTCTATGTCAAGCACATCACGTAAGGTAGGGATGAGGTGGTGCAGCAGTTTGAGCTGGATTTTGTCTAGGTCGGCCTCTGCAGCAGCGAGCAGAGTAGCAGGAGTGACTGCGACAGGGGTGGAAGCAAGTTCAGTAGTGGTGGTATCCACGTCCATAGAGGTGTTATTGTTGTGTACTTCGTCGAATTCAGCCTCGTCCTCCTCCTCTTCCTTCTTGACAGTAGTGGTAACGTCGGTAGATGCGTTGTCAATATCCATAGAAGTATCGTTATTGGTAGCAGTAGCAATAGCAGTAGTGGCAGCGGTAGCAGTAGTAGTGGTAGCTCTATTGCGTACGCCAGCTGACTTGCTAACCAGGTTGATACTGTTCACTATCGAGTCAATCTTGATCGAGGACTCAATGTTCAGACGGCGCTTGAACAAGTGCAACGTGTTGGTCAGCGCTATCACATCATCCAAACCAGTAGTAGCAGTCGTTGTAACAGCAGTACTAGAAGTAGACTCGTCAGCCACCGTCGCCGCCGGCAGACTAGCAATAAACTCACTTATCCCACTGCTCTGATCCTTCACCACTACTGTGTTCACACCTACACTACCTAGTTCTCTCTGCTCCACAATCTCTTCCTCCGCATCAAAAAAGCTCAACAAGGCACTGTTGGCCTCGGCCCGGTTTTTACGCAATTCATTGTTGATTTCTCTTTTGAACTGTGCGCGGTACTTTTCGTTTTTCTTGCTGAGTTCACGCTGCGCCTTGTCCATGCTTTTGTGGGCCTCTTTGCGCATGTTTTCCTCCTGGCGCTTCTCCTCCCGGCGTTGGGCTTCCAGTTGCTTTTGCTCGTTCTTAGCACGTTTCACGTGGTCGCGCTCAGCGTCCTTGCGTTCCTTCTCGACCTGCGACAGACGCTTTGAAAGCTCCTTCTCGTCCGCCTAGAAGTGAGAACAAAGAATTTAAACCCATGATAAAGATATATAAAATAAATGTATTGAGATTGCGTGTCGTCCACATCAATAACGACAAAGTATCAGAAAATACAAAACAAAAATAAATTCGCACCAGTCGCTTGTTCTCGAGCTCCTGCAGTCTATCCTGCTCTTCTTTGGTCAGGAGACGGGCCTTCTGTCTCTCCAAATTGCGCTTCTCGCGGCCACTCTTCGCAATAAACGCCAATTTAGACGACACAGCATCCTCCTGTAGGCAATAAAAGAATATGTTAGGTCAAAAAAGGTTCATGATAATAAGGAGATTGTCTTTATACATTTCTTGCCAAACATACATTGGAGCAAAGAAATTTTAGTTGAACAAATATATACAAATAAATACCTGAGTGAAATACTGGGTGCCGTAGCCGCGCTCCACGTGAAAGCGATAGGTGTCACACATCTCTGCTCCTTGCAGACCCTCCAGCAGCAATTCAACCTTGACAGGAAGGGTAAAAAATATATACAGTAAGAATAATGTTTGGCACAAATACGTTTTAATCCTATTCTTGAGTGCAGAGCGGGTCAAAAGTTTGCCGACGCACTGAAACAAAAAAAATATAACAATCTTAATATTTTCCGAAAACAAAATTTACGTACCTCAAGGTTGAAGAAGCTGGGCTGCCAGTCAGACTCCACGTTGGCCGTGTTAAACTGTATAAACGTTTTAAATATGCATAATATTATTGTGTTGCAGTAATGAAAGGAAAGTAATTGTAGTGTACTTCATACAAGTTTTGAGTCAAAAAACGCACTAGTTGTATAAATGGCAGAAAAAAAACAGAAAAAAACGTACCTTTCGCCACACCGCTGCCTCCGTCGAAGCCAGAAAGGTATCTCCCGAACTCTTCACGGTCACACGAAATTCAGGAAATCCGTCCAGTTCACCCACCTCGCACACTACGTAGGTGGAGCTGGGGCCTTTGAAAAAGTTCGTCATACTCACCGTTTGCTCACATTTGTAGCCGATTGGGTACAGTTGCGTGAGGGTCTCAAAGCCACTGCGCGTGTCGAGGGTGCCAAAGTTAAGCACTTTGATGCCGTCAAAAGTGGTGGGCAGTTCGGCAGCGGCTTCGAGCAGGTTGGCTTTCGCTTGCTGGTGGGCCTCGGAGCGCTTCCGCGCGTACTGAGTGTCGTTCGAAGCCCCTGCACGGGACTGCGACAGCTGCGTGCGCTTGCGTGATTCCATGATCGAGTTCAGCACGTCGGTCTTGGAAGTGAGGATGCTGCCATCGGCGCCGGAGTAAGTCACGGAGTAACCGGCTGTTCCATTGCGGTCACTGCCACCACTGCTCTTGCGCTTCTTCTGCAGACTGATGTGGATCTGGTACATCTCCGCGTACTTGGGGTCGATTTGTTTGTTCTCTAGAAAATGGATCAGTTCTCTCTTGGCTTTGCTTTCCATCTCTCTCGTGCTAGGAGGGGAGAAGGGAGCACCACCATTACCTTCATCGGGAGACTCTTCGCTGATATCGTCTTCAACCGAGAATATCGGGGCTTTCTTCTTGATAGGTTTATTTGCAACCGCTGCGGCGGTCTCAGCGGCCAAATCAGGTCCCTGACCATGAGTTGGGCTCTGAGGATCTTCCATGGTAACTTTTTGCTTTTAAACTGTTTCTCACTCCTTGTAAAGCTTGCAACTATCACAACAGATCCAAGAGACCAAAAGACTCAAGTTTCCGCGAAAGGTAGAGGCACAACTGCGGTACAATCGTGACAACAATTATTGCTATTCCAAAACAGTCCAAGGTGCGGCTCGAGAATTGTGCACCAGTCTGTTCAGATTTTAAAGATTTTATTTTGCAGATTGTTCGTCTTACACGCATAATAATCAGATACAGGTCCGCCCGGTGGCCCGGCTTGGATTGTACGTACAAACTGAGAATGCATTCGAATTTGAATTTTAGCGTGCAATTACACACACATAGAACACGAGAAACCAGTATTTTGATAAGTATGCACACTAGCCTTATGAAATTACTCCAGTTAATACATGCATCCCAACAAAAGCGAAAGAAAAGTTAAAATCAATGAAAAAGAAAATACGCAAGAGAACTGGAAACGACATAACCGTAAAACATTATCATATATATTAACACGCCCTTTACACCGTGCCCATTTCTTGTTGAGATTCTATTGGCATGGAAGGGTGCTCGCGGCATATGGGACAGGTGACTAACGTGCGCACATCGCTGTTACCTACTGGCCCGATCACGCGACGGGGTTGCACAGCCCTACGCACAGCATCTGCCTGCAACCATTGATGCAAACAATGTGCGTGAAAGTAGTGGTTTCCGGCACAAGGATAGCGCACAACAATGTGTTCTTTTTCTCTCTGACTAATCTCCACAATAGGTTTGTCTTCCGAAGATAGCGCATCAAAACTAAGCAGACATATGGCACATATTTCTGCATTGTCCACGGTGTTAATATTCATTATAGTGTGTTGTTCCATATCGACCTTCTCTTCAGCCTTTATGTCGCCAACATCAGCTGCATGTGCTTCTCGTGGCGTTTGCTGCGTGTGCATGGGAGTGTAGCTAACAGAGTCGAAAATTGTATCCGCATCCTGCACCGTACGAGTATCGCTAGAGATTCTACCCAGTTCAACATCTCCGGCACTGCCATAACTACCTCCACTGTGGTCTCGCTCGGTCACGCCAGTGCTCGCACGAGAACGCTGCGCCACAGAATGTAGCTCGGATTTCTCATAGGGCACGGCGAAACTGCCATAGGATTCTAACCAGGCTCCCCAGGCATTCGGATCGATCTGGGTAGCTCCCGGAGAAGTTGTGGTATTCTGTGGAGGAGTGTTGGAAAGCTGGTTGCGCAGATCGATTGCCGCTTGGCGGAGATTCGCGAGATAGCGTACATCGTCGATGGTGGTGGGTGGACGCAGTGTGAGGGAGCGGACGACTAGGAGGTAGGTGCTGACATAGAGGTACACTCCGAAGAGGTAAATCATGCAACTTATAAACATCAATGGTGATTCATGCGCACACTTTCCATTGTTAAACACCACAATGCTCATGAGAATTTGCCACATGACTCCAAATACGTCCAAACATTCTTGCCACATATAGGCACATCTCACAGAAGTGCTGGTGACGGGTTGTCCAGTGAGGCTTGCCAACCAAAGCGAATCGTACATTCGCAACCAAACACGCACAAACGCTCCAATTAGCCAAAGTCTAACTATTTGAACACATCCGTTGTGCTGTTCCATCAGAAATGCTGGTACAGAAATCCCGGTCATTACCGTGGATTGAACCATGGAGATCAGAACAGGTCGCTGTTCCATGAACTTTAAAAGCCTAACGCGCCAATCTGACATATCGCTAAATAATCCCGGTGAAGTACAAAACAAATCTGTCCTTATAGAATGGGAACTGAGCGCTGATTGCTTCCTGAATTCAACTGACGCACAAAGTGATCGCTTCGTCGCCAACTTGAACTGTATTCTTATAATCGGTATAATCGTTTTTGTTTATTCGGTTAAATCGTTTTCCAAACGAAATGAAGAGGAGTAGAAACAAATCTTGCGCACTCGTTGGCAATACTATCAGTACGTTGCTTATGTATGAAAGTGCAGAGGCTGTAAATAAACTACGGAACGAATGGTATCGTAAAATTGTAAGTTGGTACGGTCTTAGAACAATTTTGACGCTGATCCTTTTCTTTAGAGCAAAGCCGCTAAGAAGTTGTATGCGGCAGCCTCGGTTGGGGACGTCAACACGATAAATATTGTTTTAAAACGAGTTACTGGTGATGATATCAACTATCAGAATGATTGGAATGTAAGTCAAGGCACAAATATGGAACCACTTGCATCTTTACTAATAATTATTTATTTACTGACAGCATTGGACAGCCCTGATGGCAGCCGCCGACAAAGGCCACATAGACGCAGTAAACATACTTCTTTCATTAGATGGCATAGACATAAATGCCCAAGACAAGGTAAGTATCTGCTCTCGAGGCTATAAAATATTCTCTTATTTCAAATTCATGAAATCTTTGGTAGACGGGAACGACAGCGCTCATGCTAGCTTCGCAGTCAAAGTGTGCTGACGTAGTCAAAGCCTTGCTTTCTCAACCAAACATTGACATTGATCTTGCTGATAAAGTAATCCTATATTGTTTAGTTTTTGCCTTTTACTGGCAACACTAGAGTTTACTATTAGTTATGTCCTCTTTCTGTTCTCCTGTTGTAGAACAAACGAACAGCGCTGAATTACGCAGCCGGCGATGAAGTAAAAGACATTCTGCGCGGAGCAGGTATACAATGTGTTCTTTTTATAACTGATTTTCGACAATCATGGTGACTGGAAGTGTACTTTTTCTATATCGTAGGTGCAACCGCGTTTGCTTCCTCTCCTTCCAGCAAGGTATGAACCAGGAATGCATTTCTTTTCCAATTGTACGAACGATTTAGAAAGCATTTACTTTTTCTACTGTTCTAACAGAATTTATCACGCGTTCGGTCGGGCAAGTTTGGCAGTTCCAACGGTTCTAGTAAATCGTTAAGCTCCGCTAGCTCAGGTGCTACCATGCATACATATTGCCGATTAGTTTAACTTTTCACCTTTAATATGTTTCTTTGTTTCGGTATTTGTTAGAAGCGGACCTAAATGCACTGTTGCCCATGCCACCTTCACCACCAGGTGCGGAGCAACAACCAACATTTGTGCAAATGTCTTCTAGTTCACCAACACCCTCTGTTCCTGGAAATCTGGCTGCAAGCCACACTGGTACTGATACGCCTGTGAAAAAAACTTCGAAGAAAAGTGAAACACAAGTTGCACCAACACTACACAATCCAACCCCAACATGCACAAAAGTATCCTGTATTGTATCATAGCTAAGTGTCTATAATATACTGCCCGCATTAGTATTGTATTTTTACTTAGGAACATTTATGGTGTAATATTTATGTGAGTTTAGTATGATTGTTTGTTGGCATAAATAAGATGTGAATGGCTAAATATAGCAATTACGTTACAATTGGTAATAAATGGAAAAAGAATTTACGGTTGGTGCGTACTTTGGTGGATTCGGGCCAGTCAGCAGAGTTTAGCTTGTTGAACTGGTGAACTGGTTCAAAAAAATAGCTTCAGAAACCCTTTTCATCAAACTATTGATCCGCACGAACGCATAAATTTCTCAATGAGGAGCAGCAATTCGATTCGGAAGCCTTGGAGCCTGTCGGAGGACAACAATTTGATGGAGCTCGTAAAAACACACGGCACTTTTGGCTGGTGAGTATTGATTTTCAGGATGAACAAAAGGTTATTTTATCACTATTTCGCGATATAACGTATTTATTATAGGCCCACAGTCGCTTCGTCAATGGACAATCGCACTGGAAAACAGTGCAGAGAAAGATACATGAACCATCTTGATCCAGAGATGAAAAAGTCCGCATGGACCGCAGAAGAGAACAACTTGATTCGAGATATGTTTTCTGAATTTGGCACGAAATGGTCTTTGTACATGCCATTTTTACCTGGTCGTTCGGACAACAACATCAAGAATCGCTATCACACTATTAGTCGGAACAATTTTTCAGCGTGTTCTGATGTCCCCATCCGACATCTGATCATCTCCAACAAACGCGCGAAACCTTCAAATGGTTTCAGCATTGAAGACACAGATGCTGACAGCAACATTTCGGGGGATACTTCCGGAGACACCAAGTATGGTCGTTTGGAAAAACTTCTTGCCGCGCGCTTGGTGATGGACTTGGAAATTGTCCTCCTAGAAAAGCAGCTCTCTTTGCATGAAGATTCTTCACTCGCGAGTAGTCCCTCAGTCGCGTTCCAATCCCAAAGAGTTCAAGGCCAGCCCGAAGTGCCCGTTGGTGAATGTTTTGAAAACGATTTTGATTTCGTTTCTGATTGGTCACACGACGCGGATGACGCGCAAGGTGAGCAACAGACTCACAATGTGCCTGCTGACGCCGAGATGGAAGCGGAAATGAACATATAAAAAAGACTAGACACAGAAATGTGGCGATTGTTTGTTTTGATTTCTTTTTATTCGGTTGTGCCTAGAGGGAGACATTGTTGTGTCGACCCCAAAATATATTATGTTCCTTAAACAAGCTGGTAAAATAAGCCGTTGCGTCGTTTATAAAAACAAGAACGATAATAAACACAATGGCCGCAGAAAGCACATGAAAGGATGGAAATTGTATGAACTATATAAGGTGGAATTGTACAAATATGAAGCTAATCAGAAAATATGTTCATTTTCAAGCATAAACAGAACCGTTACTGCCAATCGCATACTTGTGTGTTGATAAGTGATCTGAGTTATGTGAGCAACCACTTGCAGCCAAAACCAGGATGTGCCAGAGACCTACAGTAGAGAATATCCAAGGAAAAGGAAATTCATGAATAAAAACCACGTTGTCTACTCATTCATAATCCTCCGCCGCAAAACATGTACATACAATTCATCATATTAATTTTCATTGCAAACGGAGTTACTGCCTATAAACCCATTAATCAAAAACATTTACACGCATGTGGTTAGCTTGAGATATGAAAAAACGCACCGAATTTCGTGTTCCAGTTGGTAGACTACTTCGCCCGTGTGCAGGTCCACAATGTCTCGCAACCGAAACTCTTTGTGATGCAGCACCTACCAAAAGAGGAGTAAACGGTTTCGGAACAGAACAGTTACAGAATGCAGAACATTATCCCAGGTATTAGAGTAAAACATCTGGCTTGAAGGAACACAAAACACAATCTGTACAGCCAATGCAACAAAACTAGTTGACAACAATTTACCTCTTCCAAAGACCGGTATGTGAACTGCGGAAAGCGGGGGTTTTCATACACCAAGTGAAGAGACTGGAGGCGCTCAAAAATCTCCACAAAGTCGTTCACATACACAGCTATGTGGTATCCATCGTAGGTGGGGAAGGAATTGGAGGAGGGGTTCTTAGTTTGGTCGGTGCTCGACAGGACTTCTATGTAGCGCAGACTCTGGCGGCAGCCTACATTCACCACGCACATAGGCGAGCTGGTTTCTTCACTCACCACCACAGATGCGTTGCAGCCGAATATGTGGTTGTAGAAAGCGCAGATCTGTGCTGCGGTACCCTCGCGGACAGACAGCTCGACGTACGACATGCCCAGTCCAGCTGACAACCCTCCCGGCAATGCGTGCTCAGCTGTGGATGCTATGAATCGTACAGGTCCAAGATAGGAGCCCATAATACGTTTTGAGGTTGACCCTTGTGCACGGTCATCGCTCATGGGCTGTTGGCGAAGTCTGAATACATTTCCAACCGGACATTCGGTTTCTATATACATACATCGTCCCAGGGGATCATCAACTGTCTTGTAAGGTACACCGACCAATTGCAGTCTCTCCACCACTTCAGATAGATTGCCATACTCCAAGCCGATGTGTCCGCTTACGTGCTGTGGCTCATCTGAGGGAAGGTGCAGCTGCTGAAGTCCCAAGTTCGCCCAGATCAGGCCTTCGGTTGTTCCACCAGCAGCGCGTGTATTAGCCAAAGCAAACTCGGCGCGTGGATCAGATGCAAACCCCAAGGCAGTAAAGTAAAATTCGTCGAATTCCTTACTCCATGGTCCAGAGTTGATGTTCACATGTTCGAAAATCACAAAGGGGTTGCTCGTACCAACATAAATGAAATCGGCATTGGATACCGACATAACTCGTGAATAGCCGGTGCGTTTTTGGTATACAGGACGAAAGCGGTAGGAACCTTCTCAACTGAGTCTCAGAAGCTGAAGTTTGCGGCAAGAGCACATGAATGGGGTCAAAAATGCTGCGGATTAGGCGCGATGAAAGTGTGCCAAAAAGAGTCGTTTTCGTCATTGTCGCTACCCACAAGTTCAACGTAGATTCAGCGGGTTGTCTTCAAAATAATTTACGACATCAATCCATCTAATTCATAATGATTTTGGAGAATTACTGTTTGGATGCTTACTCATACTTTTGAAACTATCAAGTTTAAACCATAAAAGATGCAAGAGTATGTCGCGACAATGCGTGCCCATAAAGCAACAAACCATACGTGATTTTAGAATATAATATTTACTCGTTTGTATCGCGGACATTATAAGCCCACCAATCTTGGAAAGTTTATTAATATTTTGAATATGGAATTCATTGGTTGTCTAAATTTTTTACTGTTTAATTCTGTTTGATGTATCAGATTAGTGTACAGCTTACATATAATAGAAATGGAAATAAAACGCTGATTCTGTGGATACAGTACGTACTTTTACGTGCGTACTTGAAGTGCCTGTGACGCACTCATTTTGTACCGTCACGCGATTTTTGCGACAAAACGACTGCTCTGACAAGGGTCGCAAACATAAATCGAATCTACATATAACGTGACCACGAAAACAAAAATGCGCGCACAGGTTAATTCGGTACGAAAGCCTTGGACTCAGGAAGAAGATATGGCGCTAAGTCAACTCGTCGGCGAGCATGGAGCTAATGGGAGCTGGTGAGTAAAATTGTCCCAACCGTTTACGCTGCAACCGCATTTTTAAACATTCCCCTTCTATTTTCTATCCCTAATTAGGCCTACTATTACATTGTCGATGGAAAATCGAACTGGAAAACAGTGCCGAGAGAGATACGTTAATCATCTTGACCCAGAGATGAAGAAAACTGCTTGGACCGCGGATGAAGACAATGTAATTCGAGATATGTTTCCTGAGTTTGAAACCAAGTGGTCCAAGTACATGGTCCTTCTACCTGGACGCTCGGACAACGCCATCAAGAACCGTTATCACATGATCAGTCGAAATAATTTCGAGTGTGTGAAAAACAAAATGCCCGTTCTTACATCGAACAAGCGCTCCAAACCCTCCAGCGACAACTCCTTCGAAGAGACTGACACGGATTCCAATAATTCCACCACGGATATGTCATCTGCGGATGTCAATCGGGCACGTCTGCTAAAGCTTCTCGCTGCCCGGGTGGTGCTGGACAGAGAAATTCTCGATCTGGAGAACGATCTCTCACCAGACGATGCCAACCCTTCGCTGACAAGTAGTCCGGAAAGTGAAGCTGTCACCCCGCCGTCACCTTCGAACCGAGACCTCTACACTGGGTTTAATGACGAACCCGCTGGGGAGCTGGACGGTGGATTCGATTTTGATTCTGCCTGGATGGATGAAGTCATGTCGGCAAACGCCATGTCGCACCAGCACTCGTCAAGCGCCTGGTAAAGAACAGATTTTCGACAGTGTGCGTCGATTGAGGGTCGGGGTCATTAATTTTTGCGTTTCTTTGTATATAGATGTACTGTATGGATTGTTTGTGTGGAAATCACACAGCAATATACATATATAATTTGTTTGTGCTTATTGGTGGATATATAGAGTGGAACAAACGGTAGCGCTCAACTTATCTGCTTCGGTTGTGTGTGTAATAAATTTTTAAAGCGCTATACTGCAAGTCGAACCTTTTACCGGTAGCATGAATTGAAATTGAGCAGTTTGGATACACATGTGGGTCGAAACCTGATCTTTTTCCATCCGAATTTGAAATATCTGACCGTTGCTTGCAAGATTCATTTGGTTTCGATTATTCATCGTTTTTACTGATTATTTGTGAAGCATGCAGAAGTGTAGACCCGTAACTGACTCCGCTGGATATGCTGTTCAGTTTGGTGGTGTCTGGTTGGAGTACCATAAGCGCATTGAATCGGCAGAGCGTGAGCTATCGACCGCAAAATTTATTTGCGACGAAGTGACAGCGGAGAGAGATGCACTGCTTGCTGAGAAGTTTGTTCTGGAGAAAAAGTTTAAGGATAGTATTGCTTCCTTGACTCAAACGGAGACTGATCATTTGGAGGCGAAGCAAATCGTGGACAAGGTGAGAGAGGAACAGAAGGCCTTAGCTCGAAGATGTTTGGCTTCGGAAGCCCATACTGAGTGGCTCGAAGACCAGGTCAAGCAACTAAAGGCACATCGATCCATAAAAGAAGATGAAATCGCATCTCTTCTGTTTCGCATTGAGAACTTGAAGTCAACCCTCGCGGACGGAGTGTCCACTCAAGATTCGTTAAAAGAAGCGCTGTCGCAGCGAGACAACGAGATAGCGACGCTGAAGAACTTACTCAAGTCGCGCGACGAAGAGATCGTGGTGCAAAGTCGCTCATTGCACTCAAAGGATCGGCAGTTGGCGCAGCTGGTGAAGGAGCGCAATGCATTCAAAGACGATCTTACTGATACACAACGATCTCTTGCCTTGGCCAGGCGCACCAGTGCGGTTAACCGAAAGACAGAAAGTGTTAAGATCAGCACCGTTGCTTCGTCTGGCACGAAGCTTGTGGTTCATAGGATGTGTGAGATTGATAGCGCAGTGAAAGAAGTAAACAGAATGAATGTGTCGACAGATAGCACTAATAGTGAGGATAGCCCTGATGCTGCTGCGCCTTCTCAGCCCAACACTGCCCACAACTCTGGTAGTATTAATACAGTCCTGCGCCGCTATAAATCCAGCCTACATAGTCGCACCAAGAGTTTAAGTAATACTATGACTGATAGTGTTGCGAACAGCTCTGTGCTCTTGGAAGACATTCTGATGAGTGTACTTTCCCCAGATCCCGATCGTACTACCGGTAGTTCATTTGTTGCAAACCATGCAGGTGTCAATGGCAGTGAATGTATGAATACTTCCATGGAGATTGCTACGGAGTGTGCTGTAGAGTGTGTAGGAAGTTGCAATAATAACATTGCTTCTGTCGGTGATAACACTCGTGTTCACAATGTTAACGCGACTAGCTCAGCTGAACACATCATGACCACGCCTGTTGTCACTCGCAAGAGTCCATTAACCCTTTCCGATGCCGCTACCGACCTAGTGGCTGTAGACAACCTACACCTCGACGATCTTGATTTGGATTATATCGATGCGATTCTGGACACTCCTGGTACGGTTGAAACGGTCGTAAAGGGTAGAGCGAGTCGTGCATTGGCGCCTGTTGACGTAGAGAATATAAATGCTGTGAATACTGCTGTAGATAGATGCATCGATGGTCGCGCTGTTCAGAAGACCTTGTTTGCAGCGTCGCCGGCGCCTAAGCGTTGCAGTAGAACCCATATTCCAACTATCCCTATACACAGCACTAGTAGGAGAAGTAGCATGAATGTTAGTGGTTTTAGCAGTAGTGGTGTTAGTAGTAATGGTTTAGTTGGTAGCAGTGGTAGTGGTATTAGTGCGACAGCAAACCCTTGGGCGGTGCCTAAGCCTAAAGTTAGAACAATTGGTAGCACTAGCACAACCCCTCTGTGTACAGGTACTACTACTTCTACTACCGCTGCACCGAGCACCGAAGCGATGGATGTGTCTACTTTCCTACAGCGCGAACGCGATTACAAATCGGCGTTGTACTTGTTGCAAGAAGAAGTACGTTTGTTGCGCTCTCAAGTGGCAGGCTTTGAGGCTGCCAAACGCTCCATTCGAGGTACGCCGAAGAAAAAGACTGTGAACACTTCCTTCGCCCAAGTGGTTGCATAATATAGTGTTTTCATGTCATAATTTTGTTTGCGTAATAAATTGAATGTTGTGTTCTTTAACGATTCTTTGATTTCTGGAAGTAGAAAAGACGTTTTTACTACGGGCCTGAACCGACGTTTCAAGTTCAAGCGTTGCTCAGAGGAGCAATCTATTTTATTCATGCAATCGTACGTTTCAACCAAACCTTTTGCTTGCCCCATAGTGTTTTAGAATGGTATGTTTAAATATAACAAAGAAACTCATCTGTCGCATATTAATTAAGCGTAAAAGTTGTCCGATATGTTTCATAATACGAAAGATTGGGTCTGCTCTAGTCTCTTCTGTTTCGCATGTTACCCAAAAAAAGGCAAGAAACTAACAACGTAACTGAACAGGTGATGTAAAAACTACTCGTATGGGTATCATCCAAACTACTCTCCCCTGTATGGAAACTAACAGCTTATTTACAGAACACAAAACAGCCCCCGACAGCCGGATATTAGACCCGGTGGATCTGTGCACTAGCCCCGCGCTTGCCATCGAGTCCACGCTTCAAAGCACAGTGTTCACAGTGACCACCGCCGCAGTTCTCGGCCCCACAGCGCAGGCACAGCCAGGTATCTTCTTCGTCATCATCGGGCTCAGAAAGGGATTCGTCCACGCTGTAGGCATACTCTGCAGGCGCAACGGCACGCTGGTCCCTGTGGTTAAGTTAAGAATGGAATAAAAAGAGTATTAAAAGAGTATTTGAATAAAAAGACGACATGGATGTGGGTGTTTAATAATAGTGTTCGATTCTCAAAGCCACATTCATTCTGTGCAGATGGATAGTAAAGAAAGGAATTAAGTTCATACCTGCCGTGTGTGTCACGGCCAGTCACAATGCTAAGCTTGTTGCCATTGCCCCGATCGCTCCCGGCCGATGAGTTGCGAGACGCACCTCCTACACCCCCTGCTGCACTACTGTGAACACTACCTCCAGCCCCACCACTGCCACTACTCAGCGCTGCCTTGCTCGTGTTGGGTCGGTGGGCTGCCTCGGCTTGGGTCATCGGTGCCGCGCGCCGCACGCTGGCACTGCTGCTCTTCTTCTCAATGGGATACGGCTTGGGGCGGTGCTCCACCTGGACCACTTGGAACTGTCCGGGGGACTGTCCCTGGGCCGCATTCACCTCGCGGCGGTACCGGTTGACACTCCCCGAGGCACTACTTGCACCTCCTTGTGCATTACCTTGAACACTACCTTGTATGCTACGTAGAGCACCATTGTTTGACGCATACGCGCTGTTGGGGACATCGCTTCGACCAAAGTCGGAACTTGACTTTTTCATCTCTTTCGACACCGGCGCGCGGGTGTTGTTTGCCTGGGTTTTGGGTCTGGTGTACATACTGTTCGGCGGATCTTGGGCGTGGACGTTTCGATTCGCCGAATACATCAATTCGTGTGAGTCGTCGCTCCGGTAGAGTTCATTGGCTATGGAAGCTTCCTCTTCGATGGATGCGAGGGAATCTTGATGCTGGATCGGGTACGGCCGTACCAATGCGTCCTCCTGCGTACGGTGCGTACCAAGCTGTGGACCTAGTTTGTTATCATACCGGTAGTCCTCATTGTCGGAGAGATCGTCAATATAAGGTGTCAAGTCTTCACTATCTCGGTTGGAACTAATGTTGTTGTTGCTGGTGTTGTTCGCAGAATAAGCAGGCTGACGGACCCCGCTGTTAGCCGTGTTCATCCGTCTACTCGCTCCGGCACTGGGGTTACGCTTTTTCAGGGACTGCAGACTCTCCCGTACCACTTCCGCGGATGGGTCGTGCGGCTTGTTACTAAACAATGACTCCCCCGTAGTCAGCGGAGACACT
>LNAP01002807.1_pt1 | contig 17038 bp, 30 predicted proteins | sample 602601 | NCBI WGS metagenome assembly LNAP01 (sample SAMN02440304, study PRJNA202911) | soil metagenome | biome: Subtropical and temperate rainforests or woodlands; isolation source: soil samples (1 kg each in a 20% v/v slurry with milli Q water) were... ... | reverse complement strand
GCCTTCGATCATGCCCGGGCCTTCGGTGCCGGCGTTGAAGTTGACGAAACCTTCGTGCATCACGGTGGTGCCTTCGCCGACGTAGGCGCCCAGACGAATACGTGCCGCGTCAGCGATACGCACGCCGGCCGGAACCACGTAGTCGGTCATTTTCGGGAACTTGTCCACCGAGAACACTTCCAGCAGCTCGCCACGCAGACGGGCTTCCAGTTGATGCTCGGCCAGTTCGGCCAGGTCGATTGCGCCCTGGCTGGTCCATGCCACGTTCGGCAGCAACGGGAACACACCCGCCAGGTTCAGGCCGTGCGGCTTGACCAGGCGATGGGACAGCAGGTGCAGCTTGAGGTAAGCCTCAGGGGTGGAGGTCAACTGAGCGTCTTCGGCCAGAATGGTCGCGACCAGCGGCTTGTGGCTCTCGGCCAGACGGGTCAGCAAGGCAGCCTGGGCAGCGTCGACGCTTTTCAGGGCCTCAGCCAGTTGCGAGGCCTGGGCGGTGCTGAAAGCGATGGCCTGATTGCCGTCGGTGTAGCCCAGGATTGGCGCAATGGCAGCGACCAAATCGGCCGACGGGTTGAGCAGTGGCTGCGCGTAAAACACTTCCAGCCATGCGCCTTGACGGTTTTGAGTGCCGACACCAAAGGCCAGGCTGAACAGGGTAGTGGACATGTTGATACCTCTAACAAAATGGAACGGGCTGCCTTACTTGAGTGCTGCCGCGTAGATATCTGGCTTGAAGCCAATCAGGGTTCGGTCACCGAGATCAAGCACCGGGCGCTTGATCATCGAGGGTTGTGCGAGCATCAGTTCGATGGCCTTCGTCTGGTCGAGATCGGCTTTGCGTTCGTCGTCGAGCTTGCGAAAGGTCGTGCCTGCACGGTTCAACACCACTTCCCAGCCGTGCTCGTTGCACCATTGGGTCAGGTGTTCACGGTCGATACCGACCGCCTTGTAATCATGAAAGTCATAGCTGACAGCGTGTTCATCGAGCCAGGTGCGCGCCTTTTTCATGGTGTCGCAGGCTTTGATGCCGTAAAGCTCTAAGTGCTTGATTTTATTGGGCATAAATTCTTCCCCAAAACTTCCCCAATATCGCCCTAAAATTCAGCCGTCGATTATGCCACGTCGATCCACTCAGCGCCTCGACTGTCGCGGTACAGGTCGGTCATGGTGGCCGAACGGTGACCGAGCAGTTTCTGTGCATCCCGGCCTTCGGCCTCATGGAGGCGTGCTGCCAACGATCGCTGCTCGTGAAAGGACGGTGGCTGGCGGCCGAAAGTTATCCCCAGTTTCGCGCCGGCCTTGTCCCTAGCCTCAGCAAAAGCCGAGCTCAGGGTGTCCAGCACCACCGGCTGGCCAGCTTTGGCCCGGCCCGGTGCCTGGGCATGATGCACCAGGTGTTGTGACAGAACGCGATCACGGCATTGTTTGATCACTTGGTTCAGGTCCAGGCCGACAGCCTCGAGGCGAATCTCGGTGCTGATCCGGAGCCTGGCGCCGGTCTTGGACTGCACGACGTGCAGGAAACCGTCATGCACATCCTTGAACAACATCGAGGCGATGTCATCCCGGCGCTGACCGGTAAGCACCGCCAGTTCCATGGCCCTGCGAAGCCACGGCTTCTCGGCTTCCTCGTAGATTGCCTTCCACAGTTCCAGCGTCAGCCGTTCGCGCTTGATGTTCACCCGTGCCGCCTTGGTCACTTCGACCGGGTTGGCGCCGACCCATCCCCTAGCCATGGCCTCGACGAACACGTCTCGCAACAGTGAGCGCATTGCCCGGGCCATTTGCGCCTTTCCTTCTTTGGCCATACCTGTCAGGTAGTCGGCCACATCCATCGTTGTGATGTCCTTGATCCCCTTCGAACCGAATATCGCGTCAAGGCGGTTGATCCGCATGCCCACGTTCTTGTTGCTGCTGGCAGACAGCTTGCGCTCGGTGAACAACTCGCGGTACTCGACCAGCCATTCTGAGAACAGCTTGCCCGGCACTGACGCTGGAGTGCTGATGCGTTCCGTCAGGGTGGGCTTGATTGCGTCGGCGTGGTTGGCGGCGACGGCCTCGCGAATGGCCGCCTCCTTATCCTTACCCAAACCAAACACGCGACCACTGATCGGATCGCGGTAGGTGTAATAGGTGACGCCGTTACGGGCGTCGGTCTTGCGGTAGAGATTGGGCGGAAGATCCTTTGACCCGGTGTTACGCGGCCTGGGCGCCATTGCGTGCTCTCTCTATTCTGCTGATCAGACTGCCTCCGACAATCCGGGCGGGCTGCTGGTCAGGTTCCTGATAGTGGGCGTCGGATTCTACATAGTAGTTGCGCCCGTGCTTGATCGGTACCGGTGCGATCCGGCCTTCTCGCGCCCATTTGCGCAAGGTGTTGGGACTGGGGGGCGTCTTGAACTCGGCCGCCGCCCATTCGTCCAGGGTAACTTTGCTCATGAATGCTCCATGCCGCGCGTGGTGGTAGGCTCTTGTGTGGGATAGGGGTTAGGGGTACTGGCGCTTGATGCGTTCGGCGATGCCTTCGAGCTTTTCAGCCATGGCTCCCATGTCGTTGTTATCGCGCCGCGAGACGACGCCGGATCGCTGTACGTTGCGCCCGTCGATGATCCGGGCGGCAAGGAGGATGAGGGCGGCTTCAAGTCGACGCCGAAGCAAGCCAGTGTGCGGAACAACCTTCATCACCGAGGCCCCTTGTAGCAGTACACGTAGGCGAACCAGACGACGGCGATCATGGGGTCACCGCCTGGCTCAGCGCCAATTCCAGCGCATCAGATACCTGCTCGCTCAAGCGCCCTTGTCCGTCGAACTCGACCTCATTACCGTCGTCGTCGAATACCGAAACGACACCGCAACCGCGCTCTACCATGATTTCAATACTCCATGCTCCAGGTAGCTCGCCGGCGGCTCGCTGGAGTTGGTTGTGAAGTTCGGCGTCTTCTCGCAGCTGATCCCGCTCCCTGATCAAGGCCTTGATGGCAGTTGAGATGTTCATGTGCCCGAGTTCGAGCGTGATGACCTGGGCCTCATCGAAGAGCTTGACCTTCTGATCTCGATCATCGGCTGCCCGTGTGGACAGTTCTTTCTCGCGGATCTTGAGGCAGCGCTTGCACGTCACGTACCGCCAGTCGTTGGTGAGCTGCTCGTCTTCCATGACGCCATCGGTGCCGCAGTACACATGCTCAGGAGGATCTTGATCGGCCTCTGTGCCGCCGTCCCATGGGTATAGGTGAACCGCGCGCGTGGTCATGGCGTCACCTCGCGGCGTGCCCACCAGCACACTGGGCCGTCGTCGGTGTCATGGATCGACAGGCAGAACCAGCCTTCGCCATCTGGGCGATCCGGCTCCCAGTAGCTGCAGTCAGGGTCATGGGATTCGAAGTAGCGGTTGGCAATCGCTTCGTCTGCATATTCAAGGCTAACCATTGCCACGGCCAGGCCCTGTTCAGCGATCCAGGCCTTGCACTTGTCGCCGTCACCCTCTTCGAAATCCGGCATGTCAGGGTGTTGGAACATTCCGTTTTCGTCCCGCCTGACCGGCCAGGAACTTATCAGTCCGACACGATCCAGCCGCTCTATCTCTGCCAGCAGCAGCGCGGCTGCCTTGACCATGTCACGACGTCGATCGGCGCTTGGCTTGAACGTACCAGCGCCCCAAGGCCATGCCGTGCTCAGGCTCCGCGGCCTCCCGGCAAGGCTTGCGTAAGTCGCGCCAGCCTCGGCGAGCTCGCCCTTCACATAGAGATCATCACGATGCAGCGAATAACCTTCGGCTGATACTTGGCGCTGGCGCTCAGCGATGACATCCCGCGCCGCGCTGTTGAGGCTGATTGCATTTTCTTCAGGCATGACTTCGTCCTTGCCGCTATAGCGGATGACTTTGAATGGGAGGGGAGTTACTGCGGGGTGGAGTACAGATGTACTCCTAGCGGGATTCGGCTGGCTGTACGACGGCTGGATGAGTTGCGTTCCAGAGTTCAAACGCTTCTTGAGTGGTGGCCGCAGTGATCTTCTAGTCGCAGGTGTAGCAGTGCGCTACGCCGCCATCGGCACCGACATCCCGGTGACCTTGCTTGCATGGGTTCATGTGCCAGTCGGCAGTTTCTGCCGGGTCTGCGTTAGCGGCTTTAACAATCAGCGCCTTTCCGCAGGAGTGGCAGAAGTTCATGCCATTCTCTTCCGGACCGTCATCATGGAATGACCAGGTCACGCCGCAGCCGCTATTCCAGATTCCGCTGTCATCTTCCCGACTCCACTCGCAGGTGCCGGCGTGGTCATCAATCTGCTGATCCGCTGCGTTCAGGCGCTGCTGCAGGACGTCAACCTTGTTTACTGCCCGATCATACTCACCCTTTGCTGCACCCAGTTCGTCACGCAACTCGCTGATTCGCTCCTGCGCCTGGTCCACGATCTGCTGCGCCTCGTGCACATCAATCCAGTTGCCCATGGCTTTGTCCTCGAACCTCTGAACCGAGGTGCCTGACGGGGAAAGCAAAAATGCATAGCGCGGCAGGGCATTCAGCTTGTCCCAGAACTCAAATCCTTCACGCGTTTTGATGTCACGCATCATGCAGTCTCCATCGATACCAGATCATGGGCATTCACAACCGTCATGCCGAGGCGCTCAGCGATCAGAACTTCGAGGCGGGCACCCTTTGAATGCTCCCAGCCCGGGAGCGTGGCCACCGTGTCGCAGTAAACCAAGGCGGCGATGTCGCGCCGCATGCAGTCGTTCCAGGAGCCTCCGTCAGGGTTGAGCTCGGCGGGGTTGGTAACGGTGTGGCCGGCGCCACGTAAGTGAGTGGTCATTGCGTGGAACGCCGGGAAGTTGAGTCTTGGTAGGCCAGTCATTGGCCCGCTGAGGTAGATGCGCTTCATGCGGCCTCCGCGACTGGCTGACGGAATACGGGAAGGGCGCCGGCTTGCTCTCGCACAGCCTTCATGCCGGCCTCGTCGTAACCCCAGATGTTGCTGTCGTTGAACCGTTCAGGGCCGAGATAGCCAGGGTGCAGCGGTTCGCCAGTGCAGATGTAGTCACGGAACGCCTTGACCACATCCTTCAGCGTGCCGCCGTGAGTGAACCCGCGCCACCGGCCGCCCCACACCGTTTCATGGGTGAAGACCCGCTTGCCGCTGTAGTCGTCGATGAACCAGACCTTGCCCCGGTTATCGACTTCCATGCTGGCGTAGCGATTCACGGTTTGGCTGTAGAAGAACCGGCGGCCGTGATCGGCGATGATCTGGATCACCTGGTTGACCTGCTCGGCGCGCTGGCGCTTCAGGGCAAGTTTGTTTTCTTTGGGCATGGGGTGTCCTATGCCGGGTCATGCCCGGGCGGTGGAGTTGAAAGGGTAGGGGCTATCTCAGGTGTGGATCGCTGACCATGGGTCAGGTGCTATGCGTCCCGATGATTCCGGTATCAATCGAACCGGAGCGAGACTGCATGAAACGAATTTTTGAAGACCTAATGTTCCAGATGCTGATCGATCAGGCGTTGAAGCAGATCTATCATCTGATCGAATGGCTCAACACGATGCCTTGGCAGGTTTGGTTTGCGTGAGTCAGGCCGCGAGGCGCTGGTAGAGCTCAATGATATCGGCGGCGTTTGCGCTGACCAATGCCTCGGCCTCATCCGGGCAAACGCTATTGCCGATCAGCCGCACCTGGTCAGTTTTGTTGATGTCGCGCCACTCCTCGGCACCGGTTACCGGATCGACAAACAGGCCACGATCGATGATGTAGTCCCTGTCGAAGCCTTGCGCGGCCTTCAACTCTGGCGGCTGCAGCATGCGCAGGGTGATATCCACCAGCACATACCCACCGACCATTACCATTTCGGCTGGGTCCTTGAAGTGCTCCGGCATATGTTCGTGCATGAAAGCGGCACAGCGGCGGGCGCCTTCCAACTGCTCAGGCGTCAGTGTGTCCGGCACCTGCACAACCTCGACGAGCGCGACCCGATCCTTCGTCGGCAGGGTGTGCATCGGCTCGGTGAGCGATATGCCGTCCTTCTCGTTACCGTAGTACTTCACCAGGTAGGCGTTGACCAGGCGCTGATTGGCGCCGGATTGGCAGATGGTGGAGAGCGGTGAATCTGCGGCGCGTCCGTCACCGTCGTAGAACCCACCGTTTGCCTGCTCGAAGAACGCGGCGACGACACCGTGTCGCGTGGCCCCGGCCAGCACAGTTTGCGTGGGTTCATCGGGGGAGCTGCCGACGGCGTTCTGGCCGAAGGCCGTCATATGTGCGGCGACCATGGCGAAGTGTCCACCCTTTACCTGTGCGACCTGAGTGCGAAGCGGCTCCTGAACATCGAAGTTGCGCTGTGAGGATCCGTTGGCGCATTCGGTGAGGAACGGCGTCGCTACGGGCTGCACCAACGCATGATGTGTGCCGCCGGCGCTGATGGTCGATAGTGCTTCGTCGACGCCATGGGTACTAGTGTGCGCTTCAGATGTTCCGCGCATAGGGACAATGAAAGGCTTCGCGCTGGTCAGCACATGCCGCCAGCAACCCTTGGCCACGCGGCGCATGGTGTTCACCGCCATTGGCTTTTCACGAAAGATCGTGCGGCCGAGATTGCTCCAGTCGATACACTCGGAGGCGGTGCGCCATGGCTGCTGTTTCGCCGTCGGGGTTTTGTGGCGCTTCGGAGCTGGCCAAACGATCGGCTTCCCGTCGCTGCGGGCCACCAGGTACAGGCGCTTGCGGATGGTCGGGGTGCCGGCGTTGGCCGCAATGCGTTCCCGCCATTCGACGTTGTATCCGAGCCCGCGCACCAGCGCTTCAACCGAAACGAACTCGCCGATTGATTCGAGGATCTCCGGCATGTCGGGGTGGTCGGCTGCCAGGCCGGTGCTGAGTGCGGCAATGAATGATTTGAAGGTGCGCCCGCGCTCTGCCTTGATTGGCTGGCCGTCCTCATCGATCGGTCCCCAGTCGCAGAACTCTTCGACGTTCTCCAAGAACATCAGCCGGGGCCGGGTCGCATGAGCCCAGCGAACAACCACCCACGCCAGCCCACGAACCCCACGATCGCGTGGCGCACCGCCCTTGGCCTTGCTGTGGTGGCGGCAGTCGGGCGACGCCCAGAGGATGCCAACCGGCTGGCCGCCGGTGGCGTGGACCGGATCAACCTCAAACACATCAGCGACATAGTGCGCTGTTTGTGGGTGGTTGGCGCGGTGCACAGCCAGGGCGATAGGGTTGTGGTTTACCGCGACATCCGGCTCCCGATATGCCCGAGCAATCCCGGTACTTGCACCGCCGCCGCCGGCGAACAGGTCCACAACCAGCTCTTTCTGGAAGGGCAGGCCCATGCTTGGCTGGCCGTGGATGAACTGTGGTTTCTTCTGGTGTGCGGACATAGAGGATCCTCGCCGGCTGGCGTGATTCGGTGGGGTTGTGGGTGATTCGATGTTGACTACAGAGAAACTTCGCCGATATCGATCTTGCGAAGCTCGGTCACCTCGATCTTCTGGATGCCGTCTGTGATCACCCAGCAAGGCAGGTCAAGGTTGCGAAAGGTGCCGTGGTAGTTGCGGTACGCGCCGAGGGCTGCCTTGCGGAAGCAGCCCGCTGCGACCTTTCCGATCGACATTGGCTGCCCCCCCCTAGCAGACTCAAGTCAAACACAACAGCGTTTTCAATTCGCTTTGCGGCTGCTCGGACGGTGTTCGGCGAGAGTTTGAATTCCTCCGCTACTTCAGCAACGTGCTTGTAAATGAGTGCATCGTGGATCTGCTGATCACGGGCGCCGTTACGCAGGCCCGCATAGATGACTGCTTGCATGTGTTGTCTCCAGTCAGGCGCCGCCCTCCGTGACCGGCGGTGGCAATTTGGTTTGGGTTGGGGTATTACGGGTGACCGGCAATAGGGCCGGATCAACGGAGCGATGTATGAGTCAGCAACAAGCACAAATCGACGCCCTGGAGCACCTGCTGATCGGCTTATTGAAAACCAGCGCGATCAGCGTTCCGCATTCTGTAGTCTTCGAAAAAGCGGAAGCCTCTCTCATGAGCGAAGATGGACCGCCCGGCACCACCGAAAAAACGGCTGCTCGTCAGTACCTTGAGCACCTGAAGCAACAGTTCTAAGCGCTGTCGCAAGAAATTCGCAGCGCCTCGCGATCGTAGGCGAGCTTCAATTTCCGCGACACGTTTTCGGGTATCACGTATTCGTGTCGCGGTGGTTCGAGCAAGGGAAGGGCACCGCCCGGGCCAAGTCCGTGCAGGTGGTGAATCATCAGCGTGATCGCCTCGCCCTGTTCCTCGATGCCGCTCCAGGCCATCAGCTCAGCAAGGGCTTGTCGCGTGCCGGGCAGGCAGTGCAGCCGAATCTCTTCTTCGCCGCGACTCTTCCTCTTCGCCGCGGCTTTCTCTGACCGCTCCCTTCCAGTCTTGGCCATGGCTTGCCTCTTCAATTCCGTGGGCCGGTAGATCCAGCCATGTCTGTCGTCGGCGCTGGCGCACCTGGTTGCTGATGCGCCTCATTTTTCGGCGTACGTGAAGTTGTTCTCGCGGGCAATGAGCTTGGCGCGTTTATGGTCGATACCGATTTCGGTCGCGGCCTGGTACAGGGTGGCGCCGCCTTCGGCCAACTTCTTCAGCGCCGGGGCCAGCTTGTCGCGGTCGGCGCGCAGCTTGTTGCCGCGTGCGGTGCCAAAGGTCAGCTCACGTTCACCGCTGACGCCCGGGGCGATCTCCTGCACCGACTTGCCTGCGCCGAAGAACTGATCCAGTTGCTGGTTCAGGTTCGCGAGGATCGAGTCTCGCGGGTTGGGCATTGGTACGCCGATCATTTTTCCCACCCATCGATGTTCACTTTCTTGCCGTCAGCGCGTGCTTCCAGTACTTGGGCCAGATTGATCGCTGCCTTCCAGGTGAAGCGGAAACCCTTCACTTTGCCGGTGGCACGTTCAATGACGTGGTAGGCGTTGTCGCCCTTGGTAACGACCTGGAAGCGAACCGCACTTACCGGTGCTTCCTTGCCGATCATTGCGTAGAACTCGGCGGTGGCCGCCGTGGCGCGTATGTGCAGGGCAATGTTGCCGTCGACGCGCGCTTGCATCAGTGGGTGCATTTGCATGGCTGATCCCTCGGTGTGGGTTGCGTGTATTCGTCAGCACTCGGGCTGCCTGCTGGTTGCCGTTGGGCGCAGGGGAGAGTGCTGACGGATAAAGGCAGGCGAAAAAAAGCCCGATCGGAACCGGGCTTTTGTTTGCGTCACGAAGACCTCCCTACGTGACGAACCGGCGGAGCCATGAGGGCGGCGCAGGTAGCTGAAGTTCACATGGCTGCAAATCCTCCGTCTGTTCGCTCACTGGGTTGGCAGTGGCCACCGGGCTTTAGGTTTGATGCAGGTGGGCGGTTATAGGCCGCGGTTTCGTCCGCATCCCGCTGCCCACTCAGTGAATGGGCAGAAGTGATGCCTACGGTTTGTCCTTCGCTTTGCCGACCATCAGCACCATCAACAGCAGTGCGACCAATACCAGGTCACCAACCATTGAAAGGATGCGGCTTGCCGAGTCCACGAAGACAATCCCGCCGGCGAGCCCGTAGGCGGCCAGCGAGCGAACTTTGTTGCTGAGCCTGCCGAACATGACTACAGGTAGTCTTTGAGGTTGAGGTTCATGATCTTGGCGGCCTTCTCCAGCACCGCCATCTCGGCGTCTTCGATCTCGCCGTCAGCCTCGGCCACGGTGAGCATGAAGTTCAGGACGGTCGCCGCATCGTCGACACTGTGAGCCAGGTCCTTCAGTTCTTTCTCGGCGTTCTGGCGGATGATGCGCGGGCCGCCGTCGTTGAAGTCGGCCTTGGCGCGGTCGATGGTGTTGCTCAGTTCGGCGCCGAAGCCTTTCAGGGCGGGGGAGTTGTTGATCAGCTTTTCGATTTTCTCCAGTTCTTCCTTTTCGATGTCGCCATCAGCGGAAGCGACGTAGAACACGCCATAGACCGAAGCCTGCATCAGATCGCGGTTGGTCATCACGGCTAAGGCCTGACGGGCTTCGCCGGATTTCTTGCCAAACAGTTTGCCGAACATGGTGATTCCTCTGGGTTGGGTTACATCCCGATGCACCCTGTCGCCAAGGTGCAGCAGTGATGCTATTCAGCCTGGAGCGCTTCGATTGCCTGCCGGTAGTCCGAGGCGATCGTCCGGCTGTTGGCCGCGTCGTCGTACCGTCCTTCCTTTTCCTGAATGACCGCGTTGCGTTCGTAGTTGGTGGCGCACTGGTCGAGAAGGGAAACAGCTGCTGAGTGCTTCATAGAGTTCTCCAGGGTTATGCATGGTGGTCGTAAGCTTCGGCGCGCTTTGTCATCCGGACCTGGGCGATACGGCGCTCCGGTACGCGACGGTCGCGGCGCATTGAGTCGCCATCGAGCATTGCGTGCATGGCGATGAGAGCAGCCAGCACGAAGCACATCGGCGAAATTATTTGGCGGCGCATTGCTTCGGCCACCAGGGCGGCGCGGCGGGTGACGCCGAGCTTGAACATTGCGTTGGTGAGGCGTTTCGCTACGGCAGCCGGCGATATGCCGACTTCCCGTGCGATTTCCTTCGCGGTCAGCCCAATGGCAACCCATAGAAGGAACTGAAGTTCTCGTGGCGCTAGGCCACGTCCGAGGTGACCCTTCCATGTGCCATTTACGATCTCTGTATCCATCGCCTTGACTCCCTGTTGTTTTCTCAATCAGCCAACCGCCAAGTTTCATGGGCTGAGGTGTTGAATGCGTCGGTCGGCCACTCTTCGATCTGGGCGAAGCGACTGATCGTCGATCATTGCGTGAATGGCTATCACGGCAGCGAGCACGACACAGACCGGGCAAATGATCTGGCGCTTCATGGCCTCTGCAACCATTGCGGACTGCCTGTGCACGCCGAGCTTAAACATCACGCTCGAAAGTCTTTTGGCCACGCTGCTCGGGGCAAGCCCGAAGTCCTTTGCAATTTCTTTTGCCGTAAGTCCTTGGGCAACCAAAAGAAGAAATTGGATCTCTCGGGGCGCTAAGCCGCGCCCGAGATACCCTTGCCAATCGCCGATGATGATTGTTTCTTCCATCGTCGTGACTCCCGGTTGTTTTCCCGATACACCCGGCGAACCAGGTGCATCAGTGAAAATCTCCGTACTAAAGAGCGATCTCATTTCTGAGCCAGTCGGTCCCCTTGTCGGGGGCTGGGATCAGGATTCCCCCTGATCTTGGTAGCCAGCGAATCCCTGGCTTGTCCTAGCCGGTAGTAACCCGGCGATGGACAAACAATACGTTTCCGAATTAGGTCGGTCAACAATTTTTAATGCGAAAGCGAATAATTTTTTGAGGGGACGAAAAAAATCCCCGCTTGCGGGCGAGGATTTCGAATAGGAGGAGGGTAGCGCGCGGTGATTCGTGCCCGCTACAAAAAGGAGTTTGGGTACTTCACGTCGACCACGCGGCCGATGATTTCTACCGATTCATCCATCACAAGCATTTGATAATCCGGATTCAGCGGTTTCAGATACTCGACTCCAGCATCCCTTACGTACTGCTTCAAGGTCTTCTCGCCATCGGTCCGAAGCCTTGCAATATAGAACTTCCCACTGATCAGATCGAACCCTTCGGGCTTGATCAATACTCGCATACCTGGCGTAAAACCATTTCCTTGTACAGGCGTCATTGAATCACCCTGGACCTCAAGCCAATAACCGTTTGGCCCAGCATTTACGTCAGATGTAATCCTTTCATACGGCTGTCCGTTATCGCAAGACTCCGTCCACACTCCAGCAGCGACCCAGCTTATCAAAGGATACTCCTTGGCTTCCTTGTAGGGTTGCGCAACAGATAGCACATTCCCGTGGCCGGGACCAAACAGCAACCATTCGGGTGTGACGCTAAGCGCGCGTGCGAGCTTTTCGAGTGTGCCCTTTCTTGGCGTACTGCTATCACCGTTCAAAATCCTATGAATCGTCGGCTGAGGCACACCCGAGCGGCGACCCAGCTCATTTTCCGATAAATCCTTTTCCAGCATTTTTGTGCGCAGCCGCACTGCGATCGTCATTTGTTCGACCCGGCGTATTAAAGGAGGTCGAAGTGTATTGCCTGTTGTAATTCGGTTGCGTATTATCGCGGATATTACAAATCGCATTGGTAGGCCCTTATGACCATTACAGAAATGCTGGCCGAGTTGGCACAGCACGGCTGGAGCCAGGCTCGAATCGCCGAACAGTGCGAGACGACTCAGCCGACCATTTTCAGAATCACGAAAGGCGGGAGTGCCCGTTACGAGGTCGGTAAGGCAATCGTGGCCCTTCATAAACGGGTTTTGAAAGCCAAGCGTACTGCCGCGTAATTCGTTTCCCAGCCGTTCATCCGCTTGATGATGGGCCAATTATCAACGCTGATCGAGTAAACCGAAAGTGAATTGCTTTAGCTGGTGATTCATCCAGTGAAAAAAATGAAGACGAAAAAAAGCCGGTGGCTAGACCGGCTTCTTAAACAGCAACAACTTGAGGGGCCATTATGAACACGATCGTCGCTCCAAGCAATACGGTCACCATGTCGAGCCGGGAGATCGCCGAGCTCACTGGGAAGCAGCATAAGGACGTCATTCGCGACATCCGTGTGATGCGAAAAGCCTTGGCTGATGATGGCGCAGATTTGCGCCATCTCCATGAGATCAAAGATGGGCGGGGCTACACCGCCGAATTCCACCTTGACCGGGTCCTGACCGAAACCCTTTTGACCGGGTACAGCATTCCTCTTCGACATCGTGTCGTGACACGTTTGAGCGAACTGGAAAACGTGTCGCGACAGGTCGTCACCATCCCGCAATCCCTTCCTGAAGCCCTGCGTCTTGCCGCCGACCTGGCAGACAAGAATGGTGAGCTTCAGCGTCTTATCTCAGACCAAGCCCCGAAAGTCGCCGCCATCAAACGGCTGGCTGCTGCCGGTGGCGCGATCTGCATCACCGATGCCGCCAAGCAGCTGGGCATGCAACCGACACGGCTGTTCGCCTGGCTGGAGCAGCACCGGTGGATCTTCCGTCGCCATGGCTGCAAGCGCTGGGTTGCCTATCAGCCGCGCATCACCTCCGGCCATATGACTCACAAGGTCACAGCACTCAAACCTGATCCTGAAACCGGCATCGAGCGCGCTGCCTTCGACCCTATGGTCACACCCAAAGGCCTTACCCGCCTTGCTGAACTTCTGCAGGAGGCCGCGTAATGGCCGGCGATTGGATCAAATTCGAACTCACCACCCTGGACAAGCCCGAGGTCTGCCAGATCGCCGATCTGGCCGATATCGATCCCGACGCAGTTGTTGGAAAGTTGATGCGCGTGTGGGGATGGTTCGATCAGCAAACCGAAAATGGTAACGCTCCTAGCGTTAGCAAAAAGTTACTTGATCGTCTCGTCGGCGTTATCGGTTTCTGCGAGCACATGAAATCGGTCGCCTGGATGATCGAGGCCGAGGGTGTGATCAGCCTTCCGCATTTTGAGCGGCACAACGGAAAGACCGCCAAAAACAGGCTTCTCACAGCAAAGCGCGTGGCGAACCACAAGGCGAGTAACGGTAAAAGTAACGCTGCGAACGTTAGCGCTGCGTTACCTAAAGAAGATGTAGAGGATATTAAAGAACCTCTCTCTGCGCAGGAGGCCGTCGATCCTCGTATGCCCAGCGAAATGACTCTCGACTGGGTACCGGATGAAACACTGCTAAAAACCTACGCCTTGCACCGCGGGTTGTCGCTTGACCTGTTCACTGAGCAAGTGCGCGTCGCATTCACTGGTCACTACGAACCCCAGCACCAGGTCAACACCCAGGCCGAATGGGTGAGCATGCTGGTCAAGTGGGTGAACAACGACAAGGCGCGGACAGCGGCTTCGAATGTGAAGCAGTTCCCTCAGCGTTCGGCGGCATCTCCTGACTTTGACAACCGTGACTGGGCGGACAACCTGGACGGTGTCCTGTGAGCAAGCCACAGTCGCTGAGGAGCGCGGCCCAACTCATGAAAGCAGCAGGTGCAACCACAGACATGCGCGCCGCTGTTGGCAGTTATCAGCCACCAGCCATGCCCGTCATCCCGAAGACGTTGCCGCCTGGAACGATCGATGTCGTTAACGCCCTTTTCAAGGAGCTGCAGGCGATCTTCCCAGCATGGAAGCAGGCCTGGCCTACGGATTCCGCATTGAATACCGCCAAGCGCAGTTGGACCAAAGCCTTCATCGTCGAGGGAATCAGCCAACTTGAGCAGATCCGGTTCGGCATTGAGCGTTGTAGATCGCTAGGTACGGACTTCATGCCGAGCGTCGGCAAGTTCATCAAGCTGTGTCAGCCGACGCCCGAGATGCTTGGCATTCCGTCGCATGACCGGGCCTTTCGGGAGGCGCTGGAGAATGCCCACCCGAGCAGGTTTGGCGACCGCATTTGGTCCCATCCAGCCATCCGGCACGCCGCGATTCAATGCGAGATCCACAACCTGTGCGACCAGATCCCCGAAAAGGCAAGCAAGGTATTTGATCGGGCTTACGACATCACGATTCGCAGACTTGTGCAGGGGCTTCCCTTGGAAGACGTCGCAGTTGGCATTGGTCATGACAGCCAGAAATCTGCTGTCGAGTGGGCTTCCGAGCTGACCGAGCGGGTTGCGCAAGCCCAGGTGTCGAGGATGGGTATCCCTGCCGACGGCCAGTCGGCGCGTGAGCAGCTTTTGCGTCGCCTCGGTTTGAAGCCGTCGGCGCGGGTTGTCGGAGGTGCTCAACATGCCTAACCCGTATCTCGCTCCTACAGACCCTGCCGAGTACCGATTCGCTGTGCACTGCTGCGGCTACAAGTGGGATCTCACCTATGAACAAGACCGCGCTGTCGCAGTTTTCAGATGCGCAGAGATGGCCAAAACCTACGGTGCACGGATGTGGCCTACGACCTTTGAAGTGATTGACCGATTTACCGGAGAGAAAGTATGACGCCAGCCAAACTCAGGGCATTCAAACAGAAGCCAGTGCGTGCCAAGTCGGTCGACCGTGAGGGAGCGGAGCAAGCCGCGCTGATGACCGAGTTGCGCATCCGCATGCCGGAAGTCGCGGACCTGATCTATCACGTCCCGAACGGCGGCCATCGCGTCAAGGCCGTAGCTGCGAAGTTGAAGGCTCAGGGCGTAAAGGCCGGCATCCCCGACTTGGTCCTGCCGATGGCTCGCGGCGGGTTCTTCGGCCTGTACATCGAATTCAAGGCGACCCCGCCTAACGACGCCGCAATCTCGGACAGCCAGCACGAGCGGATTCGCAAGCTCAATGCCCAGGGCTATCTGGCGGTGGTGTGCCGAGGCCACTTCGACACGATGGAGCAGATCCGCGCCTACCTGCGACTCGCTCCTACAGCGGTGGCCGCATGAGCCATCAATTCAAGCCGGGCGATTTGGCTCTGATCGTTGGATACAAAAAATCGCCCGTGAATCTTGGTAAGGCCTGCGAACTTATCGCGTTCTTGAATCCTGGCGAGCGAATTGATTATCCCCATTCGGTATTCGATGGCGTTCGCCACATCGGCCAGTGTCCGGCGTGGCTTGTTTCTGGAAATGGCCTGATTAACAGCACCACCGGGCACTCCGGTCATGCGCTGGTGCAGGCAAAGAATCTAATGCCCCTGCGCGGTAATTTCGCTCCAGAGCAGCGGAAGGCGCGGGAGGTAACCGTATGACCAGCGCCGCCGTGAAAATGTCCGATGCGGAGATCAAGCGCCAGGCCGTCGGCACCGTGCGAGATCTGCGAGACATTGAGAATCGCGGCCTGTACCTGCGCTTCACCCGCGCTCGCGAACGTGCGTCCTGGTACCTGGTGGTGAAGGGCGAGTGGAAGCGAATCGGCGCCTTCCCGGATCTCAACACCAAGCAGGTGGTAGCGGCGCTGCCAGCTATCCGTCTGCGCCTGGAGGCCGGATCCGGCGCGAACCTGTCGAAGTGGGTCACAGTCGGTGAGCTGCTGACCTGGTACGCCGAGCGCATGTCCCGCGACCGCAACCTCTCCAGCAAGCGCAAGAAGACCGGCGCCTCTGCAATCAAATGTCACCTGATGCCGCGCCTGGGGGACCTGCCACTGACCGGCATCGACAAGGCGACCCTCGACAGCCAGCTCATGTGGCCGCTGCAGGAAAGCATTTCCATCGACTACGTGCGCTCGGTGTTCCAGCTGCTGGCCCTGGCCTTCCGGCAGGCGTTCAAGCTGGGGCTGATCTCGGCCAACCCAATGGCGACCATCAAATTCAACGATTTCTCGAAAGCCAAGGTCGGGATCAAACCGTCTCGCCTGCGTGGGGTGCAACTGTCGGGCCTGCTGGAGCAATTGGCCGCCGTCATGGTGCCCGCGCCGCTGGATGCCATGCTCGCCCTGATGATGCTCTGCCACGGCACGCGCATCGGCGAAACCCGGCAGGCGCGTTGGTCGCACATCAGCCTGGCTGAGCGTGAGTGGTTCATTCCAGCCGAGCACACCAAGACCGGCGTGGAGCATCACCTGCCATTGACCGAGCAAGTTTGCGCGCTGCTCGTCAGTTACCGCGACGGTCAATACGCCCGAGGCTATGACGGCCAGTTCCTGTTCCCGGCGCGCAATAGCAAGGCCCTCAGCGAAGGCCAGGCCAGCGCCGTGTTCGCCCGGTTGGGGCAGGGTGAGTGGACCAGTCATGACCTGCGCAAGGTGGCCCGTACCGGTTGGGCAGACCTCGGCATCGACCACCTGATCGGTGAGCTGCTGATCAACCACGCGATGGGTCACAACGTGAAGGTGTACATCCAGTCGGACGTGATGGGGCGCAAGCGTGATGCCTTGCAACAGTGGCACGCCCATCTAGACCAGAAGGGTTTTGCCCTGATTCACGGATTGACCGGCTTTAGATTCGGAGATTCCGGTAATGCGCCGGAAGCCGCGCAGGATAAGGGCTGCAAGGCCATTCAAGAATCAACCATAGGCGAGGTTTAAAAATGGGAATTCAAGCTGATTTTTCCGAGTTGAAGTGTCTCGCCCTCGCTGCGTCCGTCACCCATCCGACGTTCGAAGAGAACGCCA
>LNAP01002806.1_pt1 | contig 17039 bp, 17 predicted proteins | sample 602601 | NCBI WGS metagenome assembly LNAP01 (sample SAMN02440304, study PRJNA202911) | soil metagenome | biome: Subtropical and temperate rainforests or woodlands; isolation source: soil samples (1 kg each in a 20% v/v slurry with milli Q water) were... ... | reverse complement strand
ATGGGCCATCCCTATGCTGTCTTGGTTTTATCTCAGATGCACAATAATGCATCTTCCTAGACGCGTCTAGTCCATTTCTGTCGATACATGCACTTTGCTTCATGCTCAGGACCGCACAATGGCGCTGATCGCGATCCAGTCGGCCTTGGAGAGCTGGGGACGGCCGAGCTTGGCTTGAAGCAGGGCCGTCAATGCTGGAATCGGAAAGCTCTCGACGAAGCCATCGCCGGCCGGCGCCGCCTTGCGCGAGGTGAGCGCCCGCAGCTCTGCCAGAGCATCGCCAAACAGGCGTGCGGCCGAGTGCGCCTTCTGCATCCGCAGCCGCAAATTCGCGTTGGCGATCTGGATGCAGGCGCGCAGCAGGATGCGCTCGCGGCCGCCCTGCGGGGCCGCGGCCCACACCGCCTCCAGCACCTCCTGCGATTCCCAGAAATAGCCGCGGTCGTTGAGCGCGAGCCCGTAGCGCAGCGCCGGATGGCGCGCCGGCACGTAGCCGCGAAACGCCGGCGGCACCAGCGCCTTGGCGAGGTCGAGCGTGACGTAATCGGCGTCCAGCCCGGCGGCATCGCCCGGCACATAGGCCCATTGCGGCCACGGCAAATGGCCGCCCGCCTGGGGCGGCACATTCATGGATGTGCCCCCGCAAGATCATGCGGCGCGTCCCTGAAGTCCCTGATCGTCGCGCAGGGCCGCTTTTGCAAATTGCTCAATAGCGTCAAGCGTCGCCCCCGGCGCTTCACGATGCGGGGAATGGCCCGCGTCTGAAATAATTTTCAAATCTACCGGACAGTAACACTCTTCCTGCGCAATTTCGACCTGCCGCAGTGTCCCATATTGGTCATCTACACCTTGCAGGATCAAAATGGGAACGCGGATGTAAGCCAGATATTCCGAGATGTCCCAGCCACGGAAATTCGGATCGAGCCAGGCGCCGTTCCAGCCGTAGAAGGCGTTGTCGACGTCCTTGTGCCAGCGCCCGAGCCTGGCCTTGAGATCCGTTGTCTCGAAGCTGGTCTTGATCGCAGCGATGGACTGCACCGAAATGTCCTCGACGATGAAATGCGGCGCCATCAGCACGAGGCCCTGCAGCCGGTGATCCTGATGGGCTCCGGCATAGATCGTCGCGATCGAAGCGCCGTCGGAATGACCGAGCAGCAGGCCGCGCTTGAAGCCAATCACGTCGAGGATCTCAGGCAGCACGCCCAGCGCCTCGCGCTGCATGTAGTCGAGCGGCCGCGGCAGGGTGACCGGGCTCGACTGGCCGTAGCCCGCGCGCGCGTAGACGAAGATGCCGGCACCGGTGGCCTGTTGAAGCTTTTCGGGAAAGTCGCCCCATAGCCCGACGGAGCCGAGGCCTTCGTGCAGCATGACGATGGTCGGCGCATCGGCTGATTGCGGCGCGAGCCATTTGTATTCGAGGCTGGCGTTGCCGATGCCGAGGAAACCGGTGGGGGTGAGGTTGGTCATGCTGTTACTCTTCTCTCGGTCGTCATGCCCGGGCTTGACCCAGGCATCCACGTCTTTGCCGCGCGAAAGATCGTAGATGGCCGGGACAAGCCCGGCCATGACGGCTGTGGCTAATTCGCGCCCTCGCGCAGCTTGAAGCGCTGGATCTTTCCCGTCGCCGTCTTCGGCAAGGACTCCACCACGTCGATCCAGCGCGGATATTTCCACGGGCCGATCTTCTGCTTGACGTGCTCCTTCAGCATCTCCTGCAGGCCCGCCGTCGTCGCGCCCGGGCGCAGGACGACGAAGGCCTTCGGTTTCAGCAATCCTTCCGGATCGGCTTCGGGCACGACGGCGGCTTCCAGCACGGCGGGATGCGTGATCAGCGCGCTCTCGACCTCGAACGGCGAGACCCAGATGCCGGAGACCTTGAACATGTCGTCGGCGCGGCCGCAGAAGGTGTAGCGGCCATCAGTGTCGCGGACATATTTGTCGCCGGTGCGGGTCCACGGGCCTTCAAACGTGCGGCGGCTCTTGTGGCGCTGGTTCCAGTAGCCCTCGCCGGCGGAGGGCGCATCGACCAGGAGCTCGCCGACCTCGCCATCGGCGACGTCCTGGCCGGCCTCGTTGACGAGCCGCACCGCATAGCCCGGCACCGGCTTGCCTGACGACCCGTACCTGATGTCGCCGGGCGCGTTCGACAGGAAGATGTGCAGGAGCTCGGTCGAGCCGACGCCGTCGAGGATGTCGACGCCGAAGCGCGCCTTCCAGCTGTTGCCGACCGATTCCGGCAGCGCCTCGCCGGCCGAGGTGCAGATGCGCAAGCTCTTGCCGCCCCGCTCGGCCTTCATCGTCTCGTCGTTGAGCATCGCCGCGAACAACGTCGGCACGCCGTAGAAGATCGACGGGTTGTATCGGTTCATCAGGTCGAACATGCGCGCCGGCGTCGGACGCTCGCTGTTGAGAATCACGGTGGCGCCGACCGACATCGGAAAGGTCAGCGCATTGCCGAGGCCGTAGGCGAAGAACAGTTTTGCCGCGGAGAGACAGACGTCGGTCTCGCGGATGCCGAGCACCTGCCTGGCGTAGGTGTCAGCGGTCGCCTGCAGGTTCGAATGGATGTGGCGCACGCCCTTGGGCATGCCGGTCGAGCCCGACGAATACAGCCAGAACGCCGGCTCGTCCGGATGCGTCGCCGCGGTGGTGAACTGGTCACTCTCGCCAGCGAGCTCTTCGGCCAGCTGCTTGTGTCCGTTCTGCTTGACGCCGGAGACCACGACATGCTCGAGATCGGGCATGCGGCCGACGACATCCTTGATGACGGGGTAGAGTGCTTCGGAGACGAACAGCACGCGGGCGCGGCAGTCGGCGAGGATGTAGGCATATTGGTCCGCGGTCAGGAGCGTGTTGAGCGGCACCGGCACGATGCCGGCGCGGATCGCGCCGAGGAACAGCAGCGGGAAATCGACCGTATCCAGCATGATCATCGCCACGCGCTCTTCACGGCGGACGCCGAGACGGCGCAGCATGTTGGCGACGCGCCGCGTCTGTTGCTGGAGCTCGCCATAGGTGAGCCGGGTGACGGTGTCGTCGAAGACGAGCTTGCCTCCCCTGCCCTCCTCGACGTTGCGGTCGAGCAGCCAGGTCACCGCGTTATAGGATCCCTCGCTCACGGACTTCTCCCCCGATTTTTAGAATTATAATTCATAGAAAGACACTGCAGCGGCTTGCTGTCAATGTTAGCAGGCATTATGTTTCATTAAAATGCGCCGCAGGAGCTTTTTCAAGGACGGCATCCGTTAAAGAAGGCTCATGACCGACAGTCCCGACGCCGAATTCCGATTTCTCGAACAGCTCGGCCAGCGCGTGCGCACCATGCGCGCGCTGCGTGGCATGTCGCGAAAAGTGCTCGCCAAGGTCTCCGGAATTTCGGAGCGCTACATCGCGCAGCTCGAGAGCGGCAAGGGCAACGTCTCCATCGTGCTCTTGCGCCGCGTCTCCGACGCGATGGGCGCGCATCTGGAAGACCTGCTTCTCTCGGCCGATCCGACGCCGGACTGGCAGATGTTTCGTGACCTCTTGCGCAAGGCGACGCCGGCGCAGATCGCACAGGCAAAAGACCTGCTCGCCGGCGGCAGCGCGTCCGCGCCGCGGCGCGCGCCGTTCTGCGGCATCGCGCTGATCGGCCTGCGCGGCGCCGGAAAATCCACGCTCGGCCGGATGCTGGCCAAGAAGATCGGCTGGAGCTTTGTCGAGCTCAACAAGGAGATCGAGCAGCAGAACGGGCTTTCGGTCGCCGAGATCATCGCGCTCTACGGCCAGGAAGGCTTTCGCCGCATGGAGCAGGCGGCGTTGCAGCAGTTGCTCGCGCGCAACGAGCTGTTGGTGCTGGCGACCGGCGGCGGTATCGTCTCGGAGCCTCTGACCTTCGACCAGATCCTGTCGTCGTTCTACACGATCTGGCTGAAGGCCGAGCCCGAGGAGCATATGGCGCGCGTGCGGCGCCAGGGCGACCTCCGCCCGATGGCGGACGACCGCTCGGCCATGGCGGAGTTGCGCAACATTTTGCTGAGCCGCGAGCCGCTGTACGCGCGCGCGACAGCGGTGGTGGACACGGCAGGGCTGTCGGTCGACGCGGCGGCGGCACGGCTGATCGATGCGGTCCGCCCGGTGCTGCAGAACGAAGCCCGCAGCTTCGGGCTGCGAAGCGTAGCGCTGTAGAGTGCCCCGCTGTCGTCTCTGCGAACGCAGGGACCCATACAGCGTGATCCATCGATTGCGCGCGCGGCTAATCCCGAACTACCAATCTTCGCCAAACTACGCCCTGTGGTTATGGACGACAGCGGAGGTTTGCGCACAACCTTCGCTGACCATATATCCGATCGCAGCCGTAAACATCAGGACCCACGATGACCGATAGCGACGCCGCAATCTCCATGTTCGAGCGGATTGGCGGCAGCGCCACGATCGACCGGATGGTCGATCGCTTCTACGACCGGATGGATACGCTGCCGGAGGCGAAGGTGATCCGCGCCATGCATGCGGACGACCTCGGCCTGATCAGGGACGTGCTGAAGCGCTATCTCACCGAATGGACCGGCGGCCCAAAGCTCTATTCCGTCGAGAAGGGCCATCCGCGACTGCGGCAGCGGCACCTCGGCTTTGCGATCGGCGATTCCGAGCGCGACGCCTGGCTGCTCTGCATGCGCGGCGCGCTGGAGGAGACGGTCACGGACGCCGCCGCACAGCAGGACCTCGATCGCGCGATATCGGGCCTTGCCGACTGGATGCGCAACCGGCAGTGAGCGGCGCGAGATGCGTCTTACGACACGCTGACGGCGCGCATGCGGGGATCATCGGCAACATGCGGATTGCTCCGCTCCAGCTCCTCGATCATGCCGCGCGCGATTTCCCGCTCGCCCATGATGACGACATCGGCCCCCAGTCCCCTCAAATGATCGACCTCGGCATCCGCATGCGCCCGCGCGATGATGCGGATATCCGGATTGGCCGCGCGCGCCTGCTGCACGATCTGTCCCGCCTCGAACGCTTCGGGGATCGCGATCACCAGATGCCGCGCCCGTGAGGGATTTGTGGCCTCGAGAATTTCCGGCTGCGCGGCATTGCCCATGATGGTCTCGATGCCGTCCTGCTTCAGCTTCGCCAATATGCTCTCTCCGACCTCAGCAACGAGGAACGGCAGCTGCCGCTGCTTCAGCGCATCACCGACGAGCGCACCGACGCGGCCATAGCCGATCACGATCGTATGATCGGTCAATTCCGTGGTTCGAATCGCCTCGGTGACCGCGTCTGGGACCTCAGGTTCTTCGCGCCGCGGGTCGAGACGCGGCGCAAGCCAGGTGGCGGCGGCGAACATCAACGGGTTGAGCATGATGGAGAGGATCGCGCCCGCCATGATCAGGTCGCGGCCCTCCTTGGGCAAGATCTGCGAGGCGACGCCGAGCTCCGCCAGGATGAAGGAGAACTCGCCTATCTGCGACAGGCTGGCCGAGATCGTCAGCGCCGTGGCGACAGGGTGGCGGAATATGACCACGATCAAATAGGCCGCGAGCGATTTGCCCAGCATGATGATCGCGATCGTCGCGAGCAGCGGCCAGGGCTCGCGGACCACGCTCATCGGATCGAACATCATGCCGACCGAGACGAAGAACAGCACGGCGAAGGCGTCGCGCAGCGGCAGTGATTCCTGCGCGGCACGCGCGCTGAGCGGCGATTCCCGCAGCATCATGCCGGCGAAGAATGCGCCGAGCGCCAGCGAGACGTCGAACAGCTTGGTCGCGCCGAACGCGACGCACAGCGCAATCGCGAGCACGGCGAGGCGGAACAATTCGCGCGAGCCGGTATGGGCGATATAGTGCAGGATCCACGGGATCACCCGGCGCCCCACGACAAGCATCAAGCCGATGAACACGACGATCTTGACGAGGGTCAGCATCACGATTCCGGCAAGCCCGAAGCCGGCCTGCGCGGCGAGCGGCTCGAACGCGGGTTTGCCCCCGGCGCCGCCCTGAAGGCTCGCGATCGCGGGAAACAGCACCAGCACGAGCACCATCGCGAGATCCTCGACGATCAGCCAGCCGACGGCGATGCGGCCGCGATCGGTCTCCATCAGGCGCCGCTCCTGCAACGCGCGAAGCAGCACGACGGTGCTCGCGACCGACAGCGCCAGTCCGAACACCAGCCCCGCTGCGATGCCCCAGCCCATCAGCCTTGCAAGGCCGAGCCCCATCAATGTCGCAGCCGCGATCTGCACGACGGCGCCGGGCACCGCGATCTTTCGCACCGAAAGCAGGTCCTGCAGCGAGAAATGCAGGCCGACGCCGAACATCAGCAGGATGATACCGAGCTCGGCGAGCTCGGTGGCAAGCGCCTGATCGGCGACGAAGCCCGGCGTGAACGGACCGACCGCGATGCCAGCCAAGAGGTAGCCGACGAGCGGCGGTATGCGGAACCGCTGTGCGATCGTTCCTAATACGAAGGCTAGTCCAAGTCCGACGACGATGGTGGCGATGAGAGGTGTTTCATGCGGCATTTTTGCCTTGTGACACAGCGAGCACGCTGGCGCACCGCGACCTGTGCGCGCGGGCGCAGGCTCACAGCAATTGCGAGCGCACGGATTCCGCGCCATCGCGCAGCAGCGGCAGAAAACGCTCGATCAATTCCTGCGTCGGGACGCGATCGACATGGGCGCCCATGTTGATGGCGGCGACGATCACATTGTCGTAACGACGCACCGGAACCGAGATCGAGCGGAAATGCGGCTCGGCCTCGCGATCGACCAGCGAATAGTCCTGCGCGCGATCGGCGAGGATGCGCGCGAGCAACGCCTCGGGTTCGGTCACCGTTTGCGGCGTCAACGCTTCGCGCCTCATCGCTTTCAGGCGCACGGCGAGATCGGCATCGTCGAGCTGGCCGAGCATGGCGCGGCCGACCGAGGTGCAGAAGGCGGGCAGCCGGTAACCGATTTCGAGACCGCCGGAAAACATCCGCGCCGGACTGCTGCGCGCGACGAACACGACATCGTCACCGTCCAGCACCGCGAGCGAGGAGATTTCATTCGCCGCGATCGCGACACGATCGAGCAGTGGTTGCAGGACCGTGACGAGCTGGTTGGAGCGCAGATAGGACGCCGCGAGCGTCAGCACATGCGGCGTCAGCGAGAACAGCTTTCCGTCACCGGAGACGAAGCCGCCGCGCTGGAGCGTGAACAGCATGCGCCGCGTGGTGGCGCGCGGCAGATCGGCGGCGCGGGCGAGATCGCTCAGCGTCATCGGACCCGTCGTCGCTCCGAAGCATCGAAGCAGACGCAGGCCACGATCGAGGCTCTCGACGAAATCCGTCGCGCGCTCGTCGGTCTCGCTTCGTTTCAGCTTGGGCATGGTCCTCCGGACAGTCCTGCAAAATAATGCTTGCCGCCAATCCAAGGCATGTCATAATTCGCCCATTCGTTCAATAGGCGAACACATTTCGTCTAGCAGGCACGCTTGCGGGGAGAGGGTGGGGTGAGGGGGAGTCTCCACGGGGACGGTGACAGTCAGACTCACGGAGAGCCCCCCTCACCCGGATTGCATCTTCGATGCAATCCGGCCTCTCCCCGCACGCGGGGGAGAGGCGAAGACCCCGCCGGCTCTCGACTTGCATGTTCGAACAAAAGAGGACGCGACTGCCATGATGAGCCAGGAGCAGAACGACCTGATCACCCGCACCGGGCCGAAGGATCCCTGCGGCAAGCTGATGCGCAGCTACTGGCAGCCGGCGGCGCTGGTTGACGAGCTGGAGGGCGACCGTCCGATCCGTCCCGTCAAATTGCTCGGCGAGAACCTGGTGCTGTTCCGCGACGAGCTAGGGCGCTACGGCCTGATCGACCGCCTGTGCGCCCATCGCGGCGCCGACCTCGCCTTCGGACGGCTCGAGCATGGCGGATTGCGCTGCGCCTTCCACGGATGGCTGTTCGACGCGACCGGCCAGTGCATCGAGACCCCGGCCGAGCCGAAAGATTCGAAGCTCTGCCAGAACATCCGCCAGCGCTCATACCCGGTGGTGGAAAAGAGCGGCATCCTCTGGGCTTATCTTGGCGAGGGCGAACCGCCGGCATTCCCGGAGATCGACTGCTTCGTCGCGCCCGGCACACACACCTTTGCGTTCAAGGGCCACATGGCCTGCAACTGGTTGCAGGCGCTGGAAGTCGGCATCGACCCCGCGCACGCGTCCTATCTGCATCGCTTCTTCGAGGATGAGGACACGTCCACGGCCTATGGCAAGCAGTTCCGCGGCGCCTCCGCCGGCAGCGACCTGCCGATGACCAAGATCCTGCGCGAATACGATCGCCCGATCATCAATGTCGAGCACACCGAGTATGGCCTCAGGCTGATCGCGCTTCGCGAGATCGACGAAGAACGCACCCATGTGCGCGTCACCAACCAGCTGTTTCCGCACGCTTTCGTCATCCCCATGAGCACGGAGATGACGATCACGCAGTGGCACGTGCCGGTCGACGACGAGAACTGCTACTGGTACGCGATCTTCACCAGCTATGCCGCGCCGGTCGATAAAAAGAAGATGCGTGACCAGCGGCTCGAGCTCTACGAGCTGCCCGATTACAAATCGCGCAAGAACAGCGGCAACGATTACGGCTTCGATCCGCACGAGCAGCAGACCGCGACCTATACCGGCATGGGCAACGACATCAACGTCCACGACCAGTGGGCGGTGGAATCGATGGGCGCGATCCAGGATCGCACCAAGGAGCATCTTGGCTCGAGCGACAAGGCGATCGTGCAATATCGCCGCCTGCTGCGGCAGGAGATCGAGAAGGTCGGCGGCGGCGAGAGGCCGATACTGTTTCTCGACGAGGCCAATGCACGTTCGATCCAGGGGCCGGCAACGATGGACGGTATCGGGCCGACCCGGGGCTGGGAGACCTACTGGATGGAAGTCGACGTCAAGCGCCGCCGCGGCGCGCCTTGGACGGCACCCGTGCCGAAGGAGATCGCGGACAATATACATCGGTTGACGGCGGCGGAGTGACGTTCTTGCACGGACCCCGTAGGGTGGGCAAAGGCGCAATGCGCCGTCCCCACCATGCTTCCGCAAGTACGACAGACGTGGTGGGCACGCTTCGCTTTGCCCACCCTACGGCAGTTGAAGGAGTGGTGAAGTGACTTTCGTTGCGCGTCATGCGCTGTGGTCGGACGAGCAGAAGGACGCCGTAGCGCGCATGCGCCGTCTCGTCGAGGACAAGAACCTCGAAGTAATCCGCCTCGCCTTCCCCGACCAGCACGGCATTCTGCGCGGCAAGACCATCATCGCCGCCGAAGCCATTGCCTCGCTGGAGAGTGGCTGCTCCATCACCACCACCATGCTCGCCAAGGACACCTCGCACCGCACGGTGTTCCCGGTGTTCACCGCTGGCGGCGGTTTCGGCATGAAGGAGATGGAGGGCGCCGCCGACGTGCTGATGGTCGCCGACCCCACCACCTTTCGCGTGCTGCCGTGGGCACCGACGACCGGCTGGGTGTTGTGCGACCTGCATTTCCAGGACGGCCGTCCCGTGCCGTTCGCGACGCGCGGACTCTATCGCAAGGTACTCGACGAGCTCGGCAGTCGCGGCCACGACTTCGTCGCGGGGCTCGAGGTCGAATTCCACATCTTCAAGCTCGACGATCCGCATATGCGGCCCGAGGACGCCGGTCAGCCCGGCACGCCGCCCTCGGTGAGCCTGCTCAGCCACGGCTACCAATATCTCACCGAGCAGCGCTTCGATCAGATGGAGCCGGTGCTGGAGATCCTGCGTCGCGACATCGTCGCGCTCGGGCTGCCATTGCGCTCGGTCGAGGTCGAGTTCGGGCCAAGCCAGTGCGAGTTCACCTTCGCGCCGAAGAACGGCCTGGAGCCCGCCGACAACATGGTGCTGTTCCGTTCTGCCGTGAAGCAGATCGCGCGCCGCCACGGCTATCACGCCACCTTCATGTGCCGGCCGAAACTGCCGAATTTGTTCGCGAGCGGCTGGCACCTGCATCAGTCGATCGTCTCGCGCGCGACTGGCGAAAACCAGTTTATGACCAAGGACGGCGACGAGCCGCTCAGCGCGTTCGGCCGCGGCTACCTGGCCGGCCTGCTCGACCACGCCCGCGCATCCACATTGTTCACCACGCCGACCATCAACGGCTACAAGCGCTACCGCTCCTATTCGCTGGCGCCGGATCGCGCGATCTGGGGACGCGACAATCGCGGCGTGATGATCCGCGTGCTCGGCGGCGCCAATGACGCCGCCACGCGCCTCGAGAACCGCATCGGCGAGCCCGCCGCCAATCCCTACCTCTACATGGCCTCGCAGATTCTCTCAGGCCTCGACGGCGTCGACCGCAAGCTCGATCCGGGCCCGTCGGCCGACACGCCCTACGAGACCAAGGCACCGCTGCTGCCGAAGTCGCTGCGCGATGCGGTCTCTGCGCTGAAGGACGACCCGTTCTTCCGCGAAAAACTGGGGGCGGAGTTCGTCGACTACTACACCCACATCAAGAACGCCGAGATCGACCGGTTCCTGGCCGAGGTGACCGACTGGGAGCATCGCGAGTATTTCGAGGTGTTTTGATTGCAGCTCTCTCCCAATGTCGTCCCGGCGTTCGCCGGGACGATACCGTCTCCGAGGCATGAGCCTCCCGTCTCTCTAAATCCCCAGATATTTGTGCTGCAGATCCGGCTCGGCCATCAGCTGGTCGGACGTGCCGCTCCACACCGTCTTGCCGCGCTCGATGATGTAGTGGCGGTCGCAGATGCGGGCGAGGTGGTCGACGTTCTTGTCGACGACCAGGATCGACTGTCCGCGGCTCTTGAGCAGCGACAGGCAGCTCCAGATTTCTTCGCGGATCAGCGGGGCGAGGCCTTCGGTCGCTTCGTCCAGGATCAGCAGCTTCGGATTGGTCATCAGCGCGCGGCCGATCGCGAGCATCTGCTGCTCGCCGCCGGAGAGCTGGTTGCCCATGTTGGAGGCGCGCTCGGCGAGCCGCGGGAACATCACGTAGATGGCGGCGAGCGTCCAGGGATTGGCGCGGCCGAAGCGATCGGCGGCGGCCGCAACCAGGTTTTCGCGCACGGTGAGATTCGGGAAGATCTGGCGTCCCTCGGGGACGAGGCCGACGCCGAGCTTGGCGATTCGGTAGGACGGCTGCGTCCGCACCTCCGTGCCGGCAAAACGGATGCTGCCCGCGCGCGCCGGCGTCAGGCCCATGACGGAGCGGATGGTGGTGGTCTTGCCCATGCCGTTGCGGCCCATCAGTGAGACCATCTCGCCCGATTTGATCGACAGCGACAGGCCGAACAGGACCTGGCTGAGGCCGTAGCAGGTCTCGATGCCGTCGACGTCGAGCAGCGCGTCAGCCATCATGTTTTCAGCCATGGTGCGTCACCACGTGCTGGTCGCCGAGATAGGCGCGCTTGACCTCGTCGTTGGCACGGATCGCGGCCGGATCGCCCGAGGCGATGACGCGGCCATAGACCAGCACCGTGATGCAGTCGGCCAGCGCGAACACCGCGGGCATGTCGTGCTCGACGAGGACGATCGAGACCTCCTTGCGCAGCTCCTGCAGCAGCTTGACCATGCTCTGGGATTCGGTGACGCCGAGGCCCGCCATCGGCTCGTCGAGCAGCAGCAATTTCGGCTTGCTCGCGAGCGCGACCGCAAGCTCGATCTGGCGGCGCTCGCCATGGCTGAGCCTGGACACCAGGATATCGGCACGATGTAGCAGCCCGACGCGGTCGAGCGCGGCATGGGCGGCATCGCGCAGGCCCTTTTCCTTGCGGGCATTGGCGAAGAAACGGAACGAGTGGCCTGCATGCGCCTGGGCCGCCAGCGCGACATTGTCGGCGGCAGTGAAGTCCAGCAGCAGCGAGGTGATCTGGAACGAGCGGGCAAGGCCCAGCGCGCAGCGGCGATAGGCCGGCAGATAGGTGATGTCGCGGCCGCCGAGCGAGACGCTGCCGGAATGCGGTTCGAGATGTCCGGTGAGCTGGCTGATCAGCGTGGTCTTTCCGGCGCCGTTCGGGCCGATGATGGCATGCAGCTCGCCGGCCGCGACGTCGAGCGAGACGTGATCTGTGGCGATGATGCCGCCGAAGCGGCGCACCAGCTTGTCGACGCGGAGCAGAGGTTCAGCCACGATTGAGCCTCCCGAGCAGGCCCATGATGCCGCCGCGGCCGAACAGCACGATCAGCAGCAGCATCGGCCCCATGATCAGCGCCCAATATTCGGTGAGCTGCGACAGGAATTCCTCCAGCAGCAGATACACCACGGCGCCCATGACGGGGCCGAACAGCGTGCCCATGCCGCCGAGGATCACCATCACCATGAGATCGCCGGACCGGGTCCAGTACATCACGGCGGGGCTGATGAAATCGGTGTTGTTGGCGAGCAGCGCGCCGGCGAGGCCGCACATCATGCCGGAGATGACGAAGCAGACGAGCTGGTAGCGTTTGGCCGGGAAGCCGATCGCCTGCATGCGCTGCTCATTGGAGCGCAGTCCCTGCACGACCAGGCCGAAGCGCGAATTGGCGATGCGCCAGATCAGGAAGATGACACTGAGGAGGCAGGCGAGGCAGAGATAGTAGAACTGCGTGCGATCGCCGAGATTGATCAGCCCGGAGAAGTCGCTGCGCTTGTAGACGGTGAGGCCGTCGTCGCCGCCGTAGCGCGCCAGGCCCGAGGCGACGTAATAGGCCATCTGCGCGAAGGCGAGCGTGATCATGATGAAATAGACGCCGCGGGTGCGCAAGCTCAGCGCGCCGATCACCAGCGCATAGAGCGCGGAGGCCGCAAGCGCGACCGGAAACTGGATGAAGCCGGAGCCGACGCCTTCCTGCGCGAGCATGCCGACGGCATAGCCGCCGATGCCGAGATAGGCGGCGTGGCCGAAGCTCATCATGCCGCCATAGCCCATGATGAGGTTGAGGCTCGCGGCCGCCAGCGCCAGGATGACGATGCGGGTGAACAGCGTCAGGATGAAGACGTTGCCGGATGCTTGCGAATACAGCGGCAGCAGCACGAGGCCGGCCAGCATCAGGGCCGTGACGGCCTTGCTCACCGTGAAGGCCTTCATCGACGGTTGGCCGGAAACAGCCCCTCCGGCCGCACCACCAGCACGATCGCCATCACCAGGTAGATCAACATGGAGGACAGCGCGGGCGCGGCGGTGGAAGCCGCGGCGCCGCTCAGCACCTGCCGCAACAAATTGGGCAGGAAGGCGCGGCCGAGCGTGTCGATCATGCCGACGAAGATCGCGGCGAGGAACGCGCCGCGGATCGAGCCGATGCCGCCGATCACGATGATGACGAAGGCGAGGATCAGGATGTTCTCGCCCATCCCGATCTGCACGGTGAGGATCGGCGCCTGCATCAGGCCGGCGAGGCCGGCGAGCGCGGCTCCAAGGCCGAACACCAGCGTGTAGAGCAGCTTGATGTTGATGCCGAGCGCGCCGATCATCTCGCGGTTGGAGGCGCCGGCGCGGATCAGCATGCCGATGCGGGTGCGCATCACGCCGAGATAGAGCAGCAGCGCGACCAGCAGCGCCACCACGATGATGGCGAGGCGATAGGCCGGATAGTGAATGCCGGGCAGGATCGGCACCGGCACGGTGAGCCAGGCGGGCAGCGGCAGCGCGAGGCCGGCCGGGCCCCAGATCAGGCGCACCGCTTCATTAAAGAACAGGATCAGGCCGAACGTGGCGAGCACGTGGTCGAGATGGTCGCGGCCATAGAGATGCCGCAGCGCACTCATCTCCAGCACGATGCCCAGCAGAAGCGTGGCGCCGAGCGCCAGCAGTGCACCGAGCAGGAAGCTTCCGGTCCAGGCCGCGAAGGTCGCCGCGAAATAGGCGCCCATCATGTAGAGCGAGCCGTGCGCGAGGTTGACGAGATCCATGATCCCGAACACCAGCGTCAGGCCCGCGGCGAGCAGGAACAGCAGCAGGCCAAACTGCAATCCGTTCAGGAACTGTTCGACGACAAGCAGCATCAGAACTCTTTCAGGCGCACGCGGTGTCGCGCCGACGTTCGAACACGGTCGCCATCAGTGAAAGAGCTCCCCCTGCCGCTACAAGGCGGAAAAATGGGTAATGGCAGTATCGTTCCGAGGCAAGAGCGATTCCGCGCCAGACATGCACTTTGTTGCATCCGGGCGCGCGTGGTCGAACACGCCTTGCCCAAGTCCTCAACCAAGTCCTTGCAACCAAGTCCCTGCAAGAAAGCTGCCGAGCGGCGTGGGGCAACCTGCCGCACCCAAACGATCACCCTCCCCGCGGCAGTCCGCGGGGAGGGTGTGAATTCGCCGGAGTGACGAAGAGGACGTCTAATGCGACGTGATCTCCCGGGAATGGTCGTCCCGTTCGGGATGCATGCTGTCTGCCGTCGAGGCCTCCAGGGCCGCCATCCGGAACAGATAGGCGAGCGTCGCCAATCCGGAGTCTTCCGCCATTTGCGCGAGCTCGAGCGCCATGTCGGACATGTAGCCGAGATTCTCGTCCCTGGTCTGCGCCATCGTCTGGGTGTCCCGCATCATGTTCGTCATCTCAGGCGCTCTTTCGTTGCGCGGCAGCGAGGCCGCAGAGGTTGGCACGGGCAACGGCGTCCAGACGCGGGCCGTCCTGTCGCACGATCGACGCGACGCCGATGCGATCATGCAGGGCGTCTGCCGTCTCGCGGCGAATGTCGATGGTTGCCGCCATGGTCCAGGCGTTCTCCACCAGAGCCGGCAGTCCAAGCGGGGTCACGACGAAGCCAGCCTCGTGGAAGCGCGGCAACCACCAGGTCTCCATGATCGCGCTGACCTGCGCGATGCCCTGATTGAGGCAGAACTCCTGCACCGCCGCCATCAGGTGCAGGTTGAGTGGGCCGTCGCGGCGGTCACGGACGACGAAGTAGCGCGACCACTCCCAGACCAGCGGGTCAGCCGGGCAGCCGCGCACCGCGGCCAGATGCGGAAAGACGTCGCTCATCATCGAGGGCTTGGTCGTCGGGTAGAGCCGGTGACCGCCAATGACGCGGCGCCCCTCCAGCGCGAGCAGATAAACCGTATCCTCGTTGTCGTAGGAATCGATCTCGCGGCCATCCGGCTTGCGCAGCGTGTCCCAGTGCCGCTCCTCGACGAAGATGTCGTGGCGCAGCCGGAAAAGCTGCTCGATAACGTCTTCGTAAAGGTGGCGATTGACCGCAGAAATTGCATGAATCATGACCCCCCCCATTCAGCCTCAATGGGAGCCAGCCTCTGTGAAAAGAGGCAGGCTCGATACTGGGAAATTTCCCAGTGTGTCGCTCAGGGATTGATGATCTTGTTGCGAATCGCCAGCGCGACCGCATGCGTGCGGTTGACGGCGCCCAACTTGCGCGCAGCGGTTGCGAGATGTTCTTCGGCGGTGCGCTGCGTGATGTGCAGGATCTCGCCAATTTCCCAGGCCGACTTGCCCTGCGAGGCCCACGCGATCACCTCGCGCTCGCGCGGGGTGAGACGCGCCGGGGGATACGGCACCGGCTGGAGCAGGCGGCGGATGTGGTCGAAGCCATACATCGCCATCAGGTGCAGCGCCGGCTTGCTGCGGGGATTGAGATCGAGGTGGACGCCGCCGAGCGACACCGCGGCCTCGTGGCCGGTCAGCCCGTGGATCGGCACGATGAAACCGCGCGACATGCGAAAATCGCCGGCGCGGTTCATCACCTCGGCCGCATCCGGTTCCAGGTCGGCGTCATACGGCGCTTCCGCCCATTCGAACGGGTTCACCGATTGCCGGCACAACCGCACCACCGGATCGACACGGTCGTAGTTGTTCTGGGTGTAGAGACTGAACCATTCCGCCGGCCAGCGCTTGGCCAGCACCATCTGCGCAAACCGTTGATCGGGATTCGGCAATCCCGTCACGATGATGGTTTCGAAGCCGAAGCGGCCGAACGCCGTTTCGAGCGCATTCATGGCGTCCGGGACCTTGCGATAGGTCCCGAGGCCCTCGATGAAGTCGAGCGCCTCCCGGCCATAGTCTACGGCGGACATCGGTGCGTTTCCTGACCCACGCCTTCCCGTATAGCACGTATTCGCGGGCTGCCTCAATTCGCTGCCGTAGTTTTGCGGCCCCCGCTCGATCCGAGAATTTAATCTACTTGTGGAAGAAGTAATGCCAAGTTACACCTATGGCGTCTAAAGCGGGAAAACCACGATGGAAGACGAGGACATCGCCCTCAACAGCGTGCTCGGCCTTGAACTGAACCGCGTGTTTTTCGCCGTCCACGAAACGGCAAACAAGCAGAAGATCATCGAGTTCGCGCGCGAGGTGCTGCAAAGCGAGCACACGGAGCGGCCCGGCAGCGTGTCGCCGGAAGGACCGGCGAGCTAGAGCGCAGTCGCAGCAAATGCGACGCCGATGAAACAGATCGCGCGCCGATGCTCCGTCATTCAAACGGGCTGATTAAGTCGAAACAATCCGATCTCGAAGCTGGCTCTTCCTTCTCCGTTCGTGGAAGAAGGCTGATGAGCTTGGCCGCGCTCCCCGTGCCTCGTCATTGTGTAAGGCAAGGGAAAGACTATCGTCGCACGAAAGCGCCTTGAAAGCCCTCTTGAAAGTCCCCTTGGAATTGCGCGGATCCAGCGAGACGATAGAAAGCCATGTCCAAGCGCGGATACGCCGCCAGCAAGAAGCTCCTCACCGGCCTGATCGGCGCGCCGATCGCGCATTCCGCATCACCCGCCATGCACGAGCGCGCCGCCGAGGCGCTCGGCCTGCGCTGTCACTACCAGCTCATCGAAGTCGCCCGCGCCGACGCGGCCGGGTTCGCCATGATGCTCGAAGGCGTGCGGCGCCTTGGCTTCGCCGGCGTCAATGTCACGTTCCCTTATAAGGAGGCGGTGGTGCCGCTGCTCGACGCGCTGGCGTCGGGCGCCGCCGCCATGCGCGCCGTCAACACCGTCGTCGTCAAGGACGGACGGTTGACCGGCCACAACACCGATACCACCGGCTTTGCGCGCGCGGTGGCGCCGCTGCTGGCGCCGTCCGGCAACGCGGTCGCCGTGATCGGCGCGGGCGGCGTCGGCAAG
>LNAP01012229.1_pt1 | contig 17052 bp, 16 predicted proteins | sample 602601 | NCBI WGS metagenome assembly LNAP01 (sample SAMN02440304, study PRJNA202911) | soil metagenome | biome: Subtropical and temperate rainforests or woodlands; isolation source: soil samples (1 kg each in a 20% v/v slurry with milli Q water) were... ... | reverse complement strand
TGACTTCGCCTGGGCGCATTTCCGTGCGCTGCAAGGATTCTTCAAAAAGGGCGGCAAAAGATTCGGACATGTGTTTCCTTGCCACAAACAGGATTCCGGCAGCACCGTTGCTGTCGTTTTTATAGCTGCTTGCGGTGGTTTTTTGCGGTAGAACCGCGGGTTAAGTTATCGATCCAGGCAACCTGTGCGCTGGCGCGCGAGAAGGGTTGCATGGGCCTGTGGCAGCGCCTTTCGGCTTTGCCCGGGGGCCAAAATTTTAATAAGGGCCCCCGCACGTTTCAGCCTTGCGCAGAGGCTGCGAAAGGCTGGCGCTCTTGCCACCAAGACAACACCTGATTGACGGCTTCATCAATCGTCAAGGTGGAGTTGTCCAGGACCAGAGCGTCTTGCGCGGGCTTGAGGGGTGCGACGCTGCGGGAAGTATCCTTTGCGTCGCGCGCTTCAAGATCTGCGCGAAGGTCTTCGATATTAGCCGAAAAACCCTTTGAAATCAATTGTTTGTAACGGCGCTCGGCGCGGCAGGCGGCGATGGCCGTCAGATACACCTTCAAAGGGGCGTCCGGGAAGATCACGGTGCCCATGTCGCGGCCATCGGCTACCAGCCCTGGCAGGCGCCGAAAGCTGTGTTGCAGATCCACCAGAGCGGCGCGCACGGCCGGCAAGGCGGACACGCGGGACGCGTTCATGCCGGCTTCTTCGGTGCGGATGGCATCGGTCACGTCGTCGCTGCCGAGCCACACGCGGTCACTTTCAAAGCGCACGGGCAGGGTCTGGGCCATGGCGGCAATGCGCGCTTCGTGGTCCGCATCGATGGCCAGGCCAGCCCGCAATGCGGCCAGCGCGGTGATGCGGTACATGGCGCCAGAGTCCAGGAATCGGTAACCCAGCCGCTGCGCCACGGCCGCCGCCACCGTGCCCTTGCCCGAGGCGGTGGGGCCGTCGATGCAGATCACCGGAATGCGTGTGCTGGCAACCTGGGCCACCGAGAACAGGGCCTCGAAATAGTCCGGAAAGGTCTTGGCGACGCACTTCGGGTCCTCGATGCGCACGGGCAGGCCTGCCGGATTGAATGCCGCCAGCGAGACGCGGTGGTCGTCATAGGTGTGGATGCTGGCGGCTTTCCAATCTTCTCCGCGTGCCGGCGGGGTGATGCGGATGAAGTCCGCACCGTCCTCCACGGTGGCGCCCAGTTTGCGCAGCTCGGTCGCCATGGCGGCGATGCGGTCGGTTTCTTTCACGCGCCAGCTGGCAATGTTGCGCAGCGTGGTGGTGCCTTCGGCGTACAGCGCCATCACGGCCAATGTCATGGCGGCATCTGGAATGTGGTTGCAGTCCAGGTCGATGGCCTGGAGGGGCCATGCACTGCGTTCGATCTGCAGCCAGTTGGGGCCGCCCGTGACCACGGCGCCCATGGCGCGGGCTGCTTCGACAAAGCGGATGTCGCCCTGGATCGAATCCAGGCCGACGCCCTGAATTTTGATGCCTTTTTGGCCACTAGCGCTTGATGTTATTGCGCCAAGCGCTATGAAATAGCTAGCTGATGAGGCATCGGCCTCCACATGAATGCTGCCAGGCGACTGGTATTTGCTGCCGGCCGGGATGGTGAAACGTTGCCAGTTCTGGTGCGCGACCACGATGCCAAAGCGCGCCAGCAGCTGGAGGGTGATGGCGATGTAGGGTTGGGAGATCAGCTCGCCCACGACCTCGATCACGATGTCCTGCGTGGCCGCCAGCGGCAGTGCCATGAGCAGGGCGGTGAGGAACTGGCTGGACACATCGCCGCGCACCCGGATCGGTGCGGCCAGCGCCAATGCCGGAACGCCTTGGGCGTGCGCGATGCGCAGCGGCGGGTAGCCGTCGTTGCCCAGGTAGTCGATCTGGCAACCGAGCTGGCGCAGCGCATCGACCAGGTCGCCAATCGGGCGCTCGTGCATGCGCGGCACGCCGGACAGCTCGAATTCGCCGCCCAGCAGCGCCAGCGCCGCCGTCAGCGGGCGCATGGCGGTGCCGGCGTTGCCCATGAACAATTGAGTGGGCGATTGGGGGGCGCGTCCACCCAGGCCGGTGATGCGCACGGTGTTGCCACCCGTTTCATCCACCGTGCAGCCGATCTGGCGCAGGGCGTCCAGCATGACCCGGGTGTCGTCGGAGGCCAGCAGGTCGTGCACGGTGGTGGTGCCGGCGCTCAGGGCTGCCAGCAGCAGCACGCGGTTGGAAATGCTCTTGGAGCCGGGCAGGTGGACTTCGCCGGACGCGGCTTGCAGGGGCGGCAGATCCAAGAATGCGGTGCTGTACATCGGTGTGGTTTTTCGGTTGGGCCCATGGCGTGTGCGCCGGCGTGTTCTAGGCCAGTGCCACCGTGGAGCTGGCTTTGCCAGGCCACGGGTGGCGTCTCTCTGGGGGAAGGCGCCGCAGGCGACTCAGGGGGTTATTTTCTCTTGGCGCCCATGCGCCAGTGGGCACGGGTTTCGCTGGCCAGGGTGAGCATGTCTTCAAGGCGCTGTGCATCGCCGTTTTCCATGGCCTGCTCAAAGCTGTGCAGGGCCTGCTGGAAGAGGCGCGACTGGGCAAGCAATTCTTCGCGGTTGGACAGCAGGATGTCGCGCCACATCTTGGGGTCGCTGGCAGCGATGCGGGTGAAGTCGCGAAAGCCCGGGCCCGCCAGCGACAGGAAATCGTCCGGTGATGCTGTTCATCATGGCAAACGCCAGCAGGTGCGGCAGGTGGCTGACTGCGGCAAAGGCCGCATCGTGCGATTCAGGCGACATGCTGCTCACCCGGCAACCCAGCGCCGTCCACACCGCCTCGGCTTTTTGCAGCTGCGCTGTGAGCGTTCGCTCGATGGGGGTGAGGATGACCTGGCGGCCGCTGTACAGCTCGGCATCGGCGTGTTCCACGCCCGATACTTCGCGCCCGGTGATCGGGTGCGCGGGCACGAACGAACCCAGCTGGTCGCGCAGTGAGCGCCGGGCCGCCTGCACCACGTCGGCCTTGGTGGAGCCCACGTCCATCACCAGCATCTGCGGCGTGACGAGGTGCTTGATGGCCTTGAGCGTGGCTTCCGTGGCCGCAACCGGCACGGCCAGCAGCACAATGTCGGCCCCCGCCACGGCCAGCAGGGCCGAAGGGGCCTCGACATCGATCACGCCCAACTGGCGGGCACGGTCGGTGGTGGAGGGGGATTTGCTGTAGCCGACCACGCGTTTGACGAGGCCGGCTTTTTTCATCGCCAGCGCAAAAGAGCCTCCCATGAGGCCGCAACCGATCAGGCCGAGTTGTTCAAACATGCCGGCTCCTCAGGCTGAGACCGGGTAGGTTCCCAGCACCTTGTAGAACGCACACAGGCTGCGCAATTCTTCCAGTGCCCGTGCGACATGGGGCTGGGCGGGATGGCCGTCGAGGTCGATGTAGAAGTAATACTCCCACTGGCCGGTGCGGGCAGGGCGCGATTCAAAGCGTGTCATCGAGACACCATGGGTCTTGAGCGGCATCAGCAGGTCGTGCACGGCGCCGGGCCGGTTGGGGACGGACACGATGAGGCTGGTGCAGTCCTTGCCCGAGGGCGGCGGTGTCTGCAGCGTGTGGGGCAGGCAGATGATGGCGAACCGCGTGCGGTTGTAGGCATCGTCCTGGATGGCATGGGCCACGATGTGCAGGCCGAACTGCTGGGCTGCGCGCTCGCTGGAAAGGGCTGCCCAGGCCGGGTTGGTGGCGGCCAGCCGCGCGCCTTCGGCATTGCTGGAGACGGGGCGGCGCTCGGCGTGGGGCAAGTGCTTGGTCAGCCAGGCCTGGCACTGCGCAAGGGCTTGGGGGTGGGCCAACACGGCTTCGATGCCATCCAGCGAGTTGCTCTGGCGCAGCAGGTTGTGCCGGATCAGCAAGCTGACTTCGCCCACCACATGGGTGGGCGTGTGCAGGAACATATCGAGCGAGCGGGTGACCACGCCTTCTGTGGAGTTTTCTACGCCCACCACGCCATACTGCGCGCTGCCCGCCGCCGTGGCGTGAAACACCTCGTCGAAATTGGCGCAGTACATCAGGTCGGCGGCGCCGCCGAAAAATTCAATCGCTGCCTGCTCGCAGAACGTGCCTTCCGGGCCCAGCACGGCCACGCGCTGGGGCGATTCGAGCGCCAGGCAGGCCGACATGATTTCGCGCCAGATGGCCGCCACATGGGCGCCCTTGAGCGGTCCGGGGTTGGCGGTCTGGATCTTTTCGATCACCTGCGCCACGCGATCGGGGCGGAAGAACGGTGTGCCTTCGCGCTTTTTGACTTCGCCCACCCGCTCGGCCACCAGCGCGCGCTGGTTCAGCAGTGTCAGCAGTTGCTGGTCGATGTTGTCGATCTGCACGCGCAGGCTGGCGAGGTTGGGGGAGGCTTGCGGATGGTTCATGAATGGCTGTGGCGTTCGCGGAGCGTGCGGCTGAACGGGCGTTCAGGCGTTTTTTTGTTCAAATTCTCGCAGGTAGTCCACCAGCGCCTGCACACCTGCCAGGGGCATGGCGTTGTAGATGCTGGCGCGCATGCCGCCGACCGACTTGTGGCCCTTGAGTTGCAGCAGTCCACGCTCTTTGGCGCCCGCCAGGAAGGCCTCGTTGCGGCTTTCGTCGCGCAGGAAAAACGGCACGTTCATGCGCGAGCGGCAGTTGGCCGCCACCTTGTTCACATAGAACTGCGACTGGTCAATGGCGTCGTACAACAAGCGGGCCTTGGCGATGTTGCGCTGCTCCATCGCCGCCACGCCGCTGTGGCTGCCCTCGCGCTGGCGCTTGAGCCACTGGAAGGTCAGACCCGCCACGTAGATGCCCCAGGTGGGCGGCGTGTTGTACATGGAATGGTTGTCGGCCACGGTTTTGTAGTCGAACGCGCTGGGGCAGGCCGGCAGGGCGTGGCCCAGCAGGTCTTCGCGCACCACCACCAGCGTCAGGCCTGCGGGCCCCAGGTTTTTCTGGGCACCGCCAAAGGCCAGGCCGACGCGCGACCAGTCCACGGGGCGCGAAGCCACATGGGACGAAAAATCGATCACCAGCGGGGCGTCGCTGCCCAGCGCCTTCAGGTCGGGCAACTGGTGGAACTCGATGCCGTTGATGGTTTCGTTGCTGCAGATATGCAGATAGCTTGCCCCCCGGCTGACCGTCCAGCCCGCAGGATCGGGCAGGGTGGTGAAGCCGCTGTCTTCACCGGACGCGATCACGTTGACTTCGGATGCATATTTGCGCGCTTCTTTTTGCGACTTCTGGCTCCAACTGCCGGTCACCACGAAATCGACGGCCCCGGCGCGCGACAGGTTCAGCGGCACGATGGCGTTTTCTGCCAGGCCGCCACCCTGCATGAACAGGATCTTGAAGTTGGCGGGCACCGCCAGCAACTCGCGCAGGTCGGACTCCGCTTGTTCGTAAATGGATACGAACTCCTTGCCCCGGTGGCTCATTTCGCTGCCCTGCCAGTCCAGCATTTCGGCCGCAGCCTGTTCCAGGACTTCGGTGGGAATGGCGGCCGGGCCGGCCGAGAAGTTGTACGGGCGTGTCATCGAGTTTTGATAAAAAAGGCCGCTAGCGCTTACTGGATAAGCGCGAGCAGCTTCGTTTTTAATAGCGCTGGTGGCGTGCGAATCGTGCGAATTGTGCGATACGGGGGGGATCAAGCGTCTGGCGTATCCGGGGTTTCGGGCGCAGCGGTTGCGCCACTGTCCGTGCCCGATTCACCATTGGCTTGCTCGTCGGCCATGTTCGCATCGTTTTCGACAATGCGCTGCAGGCCGCTGAGCTTGGAGCCTTCGTCCAGGGCAATCAGTGTGACGCCCTGTGTGGCACGGCCCAGTTCGCGGATCTCCGAGACGCGGGTGCGCACCAGCACGCCCTTGTCGGTAATCAGCATGATCTCGTCGTCGGCATGCACCAGCGTGGCGGCCACAACCTTGCCATTGCGCTCGCTTTGCTGGATGGCGATCATGCCCTTCGTGCCGCGGCCGTGGCGGGTGTATTCGACGATGCTGGTGCGTTTGCCGTAGCCGTTTTCTGTAGCGGTCAACACGCTTTGGGTTTCGTCTTCAGCCACCAGCATGGCGATCACGCTCTGGCCTTCCTCCAGCATCATGCCGCGCACACCACGCGCAGCGCGCCCCAGTGGCCGCACGTCGTTTTCATCAAAGCGCACGGCCTTGCCGCCGTCGCTGAACAGCATCACGTCATGCTTGCCGTCGGTGAGGGCTGCGCCAATCAGGTAGTCGCCGTCGTCCAGGTTCACGGCAATGATGCCGCCCTTGCGCGGGTGGCTGAACTCGTCGAGCGCCGTCTTTTTCACGGTGCCCATGCTGGTGGCCATGAACACGTAGCGGTCGGCCGGGAAGGTGCGCATGTCGCCGGTGAGGGCCAGCACCACGTTGATCTTCTCGCCCTCTTGCAGCGGGAACATATTGACGATGGGGCGGCCGCGCGAGCCGCGCGAACCCGCAGGCACTTCCCACACCTTGAGCCAATACAGGCGGCCGCGGTTGGAGAAGCACAGGATGTAGTCGTGCGTGTTGGCGATGAAGAGCTGGTCGATCCAGTCGTCTTCCTTGGTGGCCGTGGCCTGCTTGCCGCGCCCGCCACGCTTTTGCGCGCGGTATTCGGAGAGCGGCTGGCTCTTGATGTAGCCGGTGTGAGACAGCGTCACCACCATGTCGGTGGGCGTGATCAGGTCTTCGGTGGAGAGGTCCTGGGCGCTGTACTCCACCACGCTGCGGCGTGCGCCCAGCTTGTGCTGGCCGAATTCCTGCTTGATGGCGGTAAGTTCGTCGCCAATGATGACCGATACGCGTTCGGGCTTGGCCAGGATGTCCAGCAGGTCTTCGATGACCGCCATGACTTCCTTGTACTCGGCCACGATCTTGGGTCAGGCGCTGCAGGCGCATCTGCAGGATTTCCTGGGCCTGCGTGTCCGACAGGCGGTACAGGCCGTCCTGGCCCATGCCGAATTCCTTTTCCAGGCCCTCGGGGCGGTAGTCGTCGGCGTTGATCACGCCGCCGTCGGCGCGCGTGCGCGTGAGCATCTCGCGCACCAGTTTGCTGTCCCACGAGCGGGTCATCAGTTCGGCCTTGGCCACGGGTGGCGTGGGTGACTCGCGGATGATGCGGATGAAATCGTCAATATTCCCCAAGGCGATGGCCAGGCCTTCGAGTACATGGCCGCGGTCGCGCGCCTTGCGCAGCTCGAACACGGTGCGGCGGGTCACCACTTCGCGGCGGTGCTGCAGGAAAACGCTGATCAGGTCCTTGAGATTGCACAGGCGCGGCTGACCGTCGATCAGCGCCACCATGTTCATGCCAAAGGTGTCCTGCAACTGCGTTTGCTTGTACAGGTTGTTCAGCACCACTTCAGGCACTTCACCGCGCTTGAGTTCGATCACCAGGCGCATGCCCGACTTGTCGGATTCGTCCTGAATGTGGCTGATGCCTTCAATCTTCTTCTCATGCACCAGTTCGGCCATGCGCTCCTGCAGCGTCTTCTTATTGACCTGGTAGGGCAGCTCGTCCACGATGATGGACTGGCGCTGGCCACGGTCAATGTCCTCGAAGTGGCAGCGCGCACGCATCACCACCTTGCCGCGGCCGGTGCGGTAGCCGTCTTTCACGCCATTGATGCCGTAGATGATGCCGGCCGTTGGGAAATCGGGCGCCGGAATGATCTCCATCAACTCGTCGATGGTGGTTTCCGGGTTGCGCAGCATGTGCAGGCAGGCATCCACCACTTCATTGAGGTTGTGGGGCGGGATGTTGGTGGCCATGCCCACCGCAATACCGGCCGAGCCATTGACCAGCAAATTGGGCAACTTGCTGGGCAATACCAATGGTTCTTTTTCGCTGCCGTCGTAATTGGGGCCGAAATCAACCGTTTCCTTGTCAATATCGCCGAGCATCTCGTGCGCGATTTTCGCCAGGCGGATTTCGGTGTACCGCATGGCGGCGGCACTGTCGCCATCCACCGAACCGAAGTTGCCCTGGCCGTCCACCAACATATGGCGCAGTGAGAAATCCTGGGCCATGCGCACGATGGTGTCGTACACCGCCGAGTCGCCGTGCGGGTGGTATTTACCAATCACGTCGCCCACAATGCGGGCCGACTTCTTGTAAGGACGGTTCCAGTCGTTGTTGAGCTCGTGCATGGCAAAGAGCACGCGTCGGTGGACTGGCTTGAGGCCATCCCGCGCATCGGGCAAGGCCCGCCCCACGATCACGCTCATGGCGTAGTCGAGATAGCTGCGCCGCATCTCCTCTTCAAGGCTGATGGGCAGGGTTTCTTTGGCAAACTGGGTCATTGGGGGCGGCGGTGACAGCAAAGGAGAGCCATTTTAGGGGTAAGTGCATGTAGCGGCTTAGCAACACATCGTGGCAATTGCGCTTTTGTCCTACGGAACCTTAACTGCCGCACCCTCACTTGCCCTGTTACGTATGGCACAATCGATTGAACGTTTTTGGTGATGGTCACCGATGGCGCGGCTGCGGCTTTTTCCCCAAGAGGAGAACCATGAAGAAACTGAACAAAGTGGCGATGTTGTTTGCCTCCGCAGCGCTCGCAACCGCCGCTGGCGCCCAAACCGTTGACAACTGGAAGAATGGCTCCAACGAGCTGGTCTGGAAAAACGGCACCAATGAATACTGCTGGCGCGATGCCAACTGGACGCCCGCAACGGCCGCTCCAGGATGCGACGGTGCTCTGGCTGCTGCTCCGGCTGCTGCCGCACCTGCTGCTGCTCCCGCTGCTGCTGCACCTGCTCCCGCTCCCGCTCCAGCACCCGCTGTGGCCACCAAGGTGACGTACGCTGCCGACGCCTTCTTTGACTTCGATAAGTCTGTTCTGAAGCCCGAAGGCAAGGCCAAGCTGGATGATCTGGTCTCCAAGGTCAAGGACATCAACCTGGAAGTCATCATTGCCGTGGGTCACACCGACTCCGTTGGTTCCGATGCCTACAACCAGAAGCTGTCCGTACGTCGTTCCGAAGCCGTGAAGGCCTATCTGGTCTCCAAGGGCATCGAAAAGAACCGTGTGTATACCGAAGGCAAAGGCGAAAAGCAGCCTGTCGCTGACAACAAGACCAAAGAAGGTCGCGCAAAGAACCGTCGCGTCGAAATCGAAGTGGTCGGCACCCGCGCTTCCAAGTAATCTTCAGATTGCTCAAAAAAGGGCCCCGATTTCGGGGCCTTTTTTACGTCTGTGCTTTTCTCGCCTGAAGCTTGATGGACAATGAATGCCATGAGTGAATCTGTGAATGCCGATCCTGCCGAGTTGGCCAAATTTTCTGAATTAGCCCACCGATGGTGGGATCCTGAGAGTGAGTTCCGGCCCCTGCACCAAATCAACCCACTTCGTCTGGAGTGGATTGACGGCTTGGCAGACCTGTCGTCAAAGCGGGTGCTGGATGTGGGTTGTGGCGGCGGCATTCTGTCGGACTCCATGGCGCGCAAAGGGGCGACTGTCACCGGCATTGATCTGTCCACCAAGGCATTGCGTGTGGCCAGACTACATGCGTTGGAGGCGCAAACTACCCACCTGAATTTCAGGGAAGTGAGCGTCGAAGCGTTGGCGGCAGAGCAGCCTGAGAGCTTCGATGTGGTGACTTGCATGGAAATGCTTGAACATGTACCAGACCCTGCATCTGTTGTTCAGTCCTGCTCGCGGCTCGTGAAGCCTGGTGGATGGGTCTTTTTTTCCACTATCAACCGCAGCGCTAAGGCTTTCATGCTGGCTATCGTGGGGGCAGAATACATTCTGAACATGCTGCCACGCGGCACGCATGAATACGCAAAGCTGCTTCGTCCGAGCGAACTCGCAGGTAGCTGCCGCGCCGCTGGACTGGACGTCACGCACACCTGTGGTCTTGAACACAATCCGCTCACCGGCCGCTACTGGCTTGGTAACGACACCAGTGTCAACTACATGTTTGCCACTCGTCGTGCTGCGTGAGGCGCAGTATGTTTCACAACATTCGCGCTGTATTGTCTTGATTGATAGCGCTCCCGATCTCGGTGCAGCTGCTGACAAGATGCGCACAGACCGCGGTATGCCGTCCTTGCCTGCGGACCGTTACCGTCCCATGGCTGGTGCTGGAGCTCGGGGCATGCTGGGTGAGGCGTTTGGCATGACGTCAGAACACCCCGACTATGAAGCGTTGCGTGAAGAGTTTTTCGTGAATTACGAAAGACGCATGACCCATCTGACCACTGTGTTTGATGGAGTGGGTCAACTCATTGAGCAACTGCTGCAAAAACAAATGCAATGGGGCGTGGTTACCAATAAATCGGCCCGTTTTACTGAACCACTCATTCTTGCCATGCCGCTGTTCACTACAGCCGGTGCTGTTGTGAGCGGGGACACAACACCCCACGCCAAGCCGCACCCAGCGCCCCTTCTGGAAGCCGCAGCGCGTCTGGAATTGGCTCCGGAGTTCTGTATTTACGTCGGTGACGATGAGCGGGATATCATCGCCGGTCTTGCCGCTGGGATGGGCACTGTGGCTGCGACGTATGGATATCTGGGGGCGAAGGCAGATCCGCTGCAATGGGGGGCCCATGCAGTAATAAATTCACCGACCGAGCTCTTGCAATTGCTCGGGAAGGCCTAAAATAGATCTTCTAGGGGCTGTCCTGGTTTCGACGTGGGTTCGGAATCGGTGTGGTGCATGTCGAGCTTGAGTCCGATTTAAAAAACTAACTGCAAACGACGAACGTTTCGCACTCGCTGCTTAATTGCCAGTGAGCCTTGCAACAGTTGGCCGATGGGCTGGGCAAGGGGGTCTGAGCAATCAGTGCCTCCCGGCTGCAAGGATAATTACATGGGCTGGCCTTGATCCGGGTACCTTGGACTGGGGTAAGAAAATAGGGTGCTGGCGGCCGGTGTAGCGTGCGACTGCGCGACACCGGCGGCGAGACTTAAATCAGACCGCTAAACATGTAGATCTGCTCGATGAAGGCTTGCGGACGCGGGTTCAATTCCCGCCAGCTCCACCATCCACCTGTGCAAAGGCCGTCAATTAGAGATAGTTGACGGCCTTTTCTCTTTTTGGATCAATGACTTGCGTTACAACGACGTACAAAGTCATACAGCCACTGCCATCCAATCCGTGGGGAACGATGTGGGGAACAATCGAGGGCCTCGATAGAATGTGGGGAACAGGACCTGTAGTGTGCAGGAACTGGCGACGACGGAGACCCCCACATGCTGACTGACGCGCAATGCAGAAATGCCGTATGCCAACCAGATAAAAAACGCGAGCGAATGACCGACTCGGGGGGGCTTTACCTAGAAGTTGCCCCAAATGGTTCGAAGAGATGGTTTTGGAAGTTTCGCAAGGGGAAAAGTGACTCCCGGCTTGCACTAGGCAGCTATCCCGCAGTGAGTCTGACTGCCGCTCGAAAAGCGCGTGATGTAGCCAGACTCCAAAAGTCTGACGGCAAGGATCCGGTGCAGGCACGCAAAGTGCAGAAGTTGATCGGCGTAAATTCTGCAGACAGCACCTTCCAAGCCGTCGCATTGGAGTGGTACGAAAAGCAAGTTGCCCGCTGGAGTGAAGTTCATGCCGAGCGTCTACTGCGGCAGTTGGAGCGAGACCTTTTCCCCTGGATCGGTGCCCGGCCCATGGCTGAGATTCATGCTTTGGAGCTACTTGCGGTGCTTCAAAAAGTTGAGGATCGGGGGGCACTTGAAACGGCAGACCGGGCGCTGATGCTCGCGCGACAGGTCTGGGATTATTGGCTGCCCACGGCGAGCGTTCAGCAACGTAACATCACAGAGGGTCTGAAGAAAAGATTGACACCCTATCGGGGGAAAAACTTCGCTGCCATCCTGGACCCGGTACGCATGGGGGGCCTGATGCGGGCAATCAAGAGCTACAAGGGAGGGCCGATTGTGCGCACTGCGTTGCAGTTAACCCCATTGCTGTACCAACGGCCAGGCAATTTGCGCATGATGGAGTGGGTGGAGCTAGACCTCGACCAAGCGCTATGGACGATTCCCAGCATGAAAATGAAGCGCACTAAGGCGGAAAAGGAGAATGGAGAAGACCATATCGTCCCCTTGCCGACACAGGCTGTGGCACTTCTTCGAGGTATACATCCGTTGACAGGCCACGGGCGCTATGTTTTCCCTGGTGAACGTAGTCACGATAGACCGCTATCTGATAATTCAGTTCGAAGCGCGTTGTATTCGTTGGGCTTTGGAAAAGAACAGTCTTGGCACGGGTTCAGAGCCAGTGCTCGGACGATGCTGGTGGACGAGCTGAATCTTGATTACAACGTCATTGAAGCAAATTTGGCTCACGCCGTGAAGGATGCGAACGGAACTAGTTACAACCGCACCAAATACATTTCGCAGCGTTTAGATATGATTCAAAAATGGGCTGACTATTTGGATAAACTTGCTGCAGGTGCGGATGTGATTCATTTAAAAACGGCATAAACAATTTTTAGTAGTCCGGTTCCGGTTTCTGATCAGATTTTGCGTTAGGCATTGAAGGTGTGTTTTCGCCAGCCTGGGCAACCGGTTCAGGAAGCTTTTTCTGCAATTGTTTGGCAGCGAAAAGGATGGCGATTTCCTTTTTTAGCAGGCCGTTTCGCCTCTCAAGTTCGTTGGTCCGAAGATTTATCATGCGGGCTCGTTCTTCTGCGGTATCAATCAGAGCCTGGGCCCAATCCACTGCGTCTCTCTTCGGCGTAATAGCCATCAGATATAGAAACCTGAGCGTCAAGAAAAATACCGCAGCAGCAATAGCTAGGCACGTGAGCTGACCGAGTAGGCCAGCCCAATACCAGATAGACGTTGTACCCGTAAATCCGTTCTCAAGCAGATACTGTCCACGCTCGATGGTTTCCTTGCTGCAGCGATTGAAAAATTCCTTGCAGCCAAGGTAAAAAGACACCTGCCGTTCCCCATATTCAAGCTCAGCGGCACGTGTGCCATGCTGGCCAGCCAATTCCGTCTGTAGGCGGATGATTTCCAAATCTTTTTCCCTCTCTTCAAAGCGGCTGCAACCTGAGAACAGCAGGGCGGCCAGCATCGTGACCAGGATAAAAATTGTTTTCATACGAGCGCCCAGGTGATGCGTTCGATCGTCCAATCCGGCACGGTCTTCTGTTCAACTTTCACCCAACGCCCAGATTCGTTCTTTTGCCATGTCCAAAACTTGGCCCCTGGCCTGAAGGCCTCCTGATAGCGCTTAAAAATGGCCGGAGCATCCGTGATGAAGACCAGTTCATCGAACCGGGCAGGGCCATTTTTAGTACTGAGCGACAGCAAAGACGAATGCACAAAGACATCGAGGTCCCGTTCCCATTTCGGCGATAGCTCGATTTCGACGGACACCTTCTTGCCACAGGGATAGAGCCAGGCCGTATCCGGATGCTTGACGCCGTTCTGGCTCTTGGCTTTCATCTCTTTTTCTGACCGGTAATCCACGATGACACCGGACGCCAAGCGCTCAGCCGTAGCCCGCTGAGCCATCTCGTCGTGCAACAGGTGGTTCTGATTGACTCGATCGGACCGATGCTCGTAATGCATTGGCTCCATCCGATGGACTTCCACCATGTGCTTGCCATCCACAGTCAGTGTCAAAAATGACCCAGGTAAAAATTTTTCATTTCGACGACTTTGTGTCTTCGTGCTCACCAGCAGTCCGCTCTTGACCAGCCGTTGAGCCAGACCTGAGCGCTGTGTGCCGACCAATATCTCAATGGTCGTGGAGCTGGCCCATCCCCATCGATAGATCCATTCAAGGGCCGACATGGTTCGTTCCTTACCCCGCTCCAGGGTAGTGCGGCCAGCGAGCTTCTCTTTCAGCACTGCCCGAGCGACTGCCGTTTTGCTGGGTATTTGTACAGTATTCATCATGGTGCATATATTAATGGGAATCATTAAGATTGCAAGCACTATGTGCTGCACTTAGCAAAGAGATTTGCAAGCACTGGGTTGTGCGCTTGGATATGTGCGTAGAAATTAAAGTCATAAGTCCAGCGCCTGCGGCGGGAGCTGCGCTCCCCACTGCGTGGCCCCCCTAGCGCTACGGCTGCGCCTGCGCGGGAGGGACAGTGGCTTCGCCCCTATCCCTCCCCGCCTTTCGGCGGCTCCCCACCCATCCCCAACACGTGTGCGCCGCTTCGCGGCTACCTGGCTGGTTGCCCGACTGCGCACCTTCGTGCTTGGGCTAGCGCCTGTGCTACGCACCTCGGGATCCAGCCAGGTAGCCGCGAAGCGGCGCACACCAGTCCTGCGGACGAGGCTGCCGCCTCCCCGGTGGGCCGGGTGCCCTCCGCACAGGTCTTCGACCGGGCTTGCGCCCCCCGCGAGGCGGGTGCCCCCAATGCACCTGGCGGCGCATTCAAAACCCGCAGATCGCGCCAGGTAGGTAGATCAAGGGTCTTCAAGGGGCAGCGATTCCGTTTCTATAAATTGACTTCCCTCCATGGCCGGCTCGCATCAGTGCTTCCATCTTGGCCAAATTCATCGACTTTTCCGCAAAGTTCTGGACGACTTGAAGACCATCCACATTTTTCGAACGCTGCACATCTCCCCTTCAGTTACCGGCAGTTTCCTGGTGGCCCCTCCTTCAAGCGGGGCGGCTGTATGGGAAAGCAGGCAACTATGCGATTTGAAGTTGTTCAACCCAATAGTTATGAAAGAAAATATGGAACTCATCGTTACCCCCGAAGGCATTTTTGAGTCACTGCAGTACATGGAGGATTTGATCGAAGGACGATTTTCTGAGAACGATCTTTCCAGGGTCATATTTGCAGAAAACAGGCTTGCAAATTTGTTTGAATCACAAATGATGGCAAAAGGTTTTCGCAAGTTTTTACTGTTCTGTGAACCCAGTAGTCCATTGTTTGTTGATGATTTGTGTCATGTGCTGGGTAAGGTAGACGATTTTTTGATTTGGGCTAAAACAGAAATTGACATTGCTACCAAGCAGCTATAAACCAACCAAATCCCGCTTCGGCGGGATTTCATTTTGTGCGCTCACGCTGGGCGCACATAAAAAAGCCACGACGAATCGTGGCTTGGGTTGTGGTGATATAACAATACTTGCTAAGAGGGTCCTGAGCGTTTATGGTTGCAGGGCGTGACGGTTTGCCAGATTCAAGTTATTAAATTAGCTCAATCATCATTTTTGCGTATCGGGAGGACTTCTGAGGTAGACGGATGCCACCGCTAAAAGTAATGAAAAAATGCACATGGATGCTGCGAGCCACCATGTAATGACTCCGCCCATGAAGATAGCTATTGTTAATCCAAGAATTATTGCAACAGCCATGTCGCCCAGCAGATTAGCCACACCTGTACGTTGTTGAGTATTGAGACTCATTGGGGATTTCTCCTGTAAAAGATCCGGCGAAGCGCCATCACTGTCAGGGAGATGTCGTCTTCTTGAAAAAGGCATGGCGCAGTGGATCGCCTTTTTGGCTTGCTCAACATATCCATCCCAGTCTCGGCAATCCCGCTAGGACATTTTTATTAAAAGGATTTAAAATATGAGCATGTTCGTCGCTTTCGACACTCTGGACTTCGCCAAAAGGCTTGAGAAATCTGGTGTTCCATTGTTGCAGGCAGAGCAGCAGTCGATGGTGCTTGCTGAAGTTCTTGGTAGGGCGATTGCCTCTCTCAACGACTTGGCAGCGCTGGATCGAAGCTTGAATTCAAAAATCAACTCAACTGTGTTGAAGTTGGAAGGCAAGATCAACTCTACCCAGTTGAATCTAGAAGGAAAAATCGATAGATTCGACATTAAACTGAGAAATGAAATCAATCATGTCAAGTGGATGCTGGGCATGTTGATGGCAATCAACATCGCCGTTGCACTCAAAGTGTTTCTGCGTTAACCATCAGAACAAAATCAAAGCCACGATTCGTCGTGGCTTTTATCTTGCCCAGACGATCAACTCGCATCCAACAGACGATCTCACAGCCGTTTGCACTGCTATCTTTGAAAAACTGAATCAACCGATTCGCTCGCAATCTTCCGCCAACCCGAATTGTTTTTAGGATTTCTGAAAATTGGCAAAAATCAGCCGCTGTGGAGGCTTGCACAAAATCTTGACCAGAGCGATGCCGAGAGGTCTTGGGTTTTGTCGTCATGGTGCCTCGCTAGGCGCAGTTTCAGAATTGTTTGTCCCACTACCGTGCCAACACACATCGTGATGGCTTGGGGTTGGCTCGTACCTGCAATTTCCTTGGGAAAAGGCGCTATCCCCTTCGGTAAGATGGGCCCAAGGGGAGTCAAAAAAGAGCATGAAACTCATCGACAACATCAACGACCTGCTGGGCGACGACATCAAGCAGTCTGTTCAGCCAGGCGCGCGGCTCAAAATCGCCGCCTCTTGCTTCTCCATCTACGCCTATGAGGCCTTGAAGCGCGAGTTGGAATCGGTCGAATCCTTCGAGTTCATCTTCACCTCCCCGTCGTTCATGCCTGACGAGGCAACCGACGCTGCTAAGAAAGAGCGGCGCGAGTTCCACATCCCCAAGCCTCCCTCGGACACGACCACCGAGCGCAGTTTCTACGGCACCGAGTTTGAGGTGCAGCTTAAAAACAAGCTCACCCAGCGGGCCATCGCCCGTGAGTGCGCAGACTGGATGCGCCGCAAGGCCCAATTCCGCACCAACAGTGGCAACGCGCCAATGCAGCAGTTCGCGGCGGTGCAGACCGGGGCAACGGATGCAGCGCCCAATGCCGTTTACATGCCCTTGCACGGTTTCACTGCCGTGGATTTGGGCTACCAACGCGGCAACGCCGTATCGAACATCGTCAACAAGTTTGACGAGCCCGCCAACACAGGTGTTTTCCTGAGCCTGTTCGACCAGATTTGGGCTGATCCCGACAAGTTGAAGGACGTGACCACCTTGGTGTGCGAGCACATTGCGTCGGTGTACCAGGAGAATTCGCCCGAGCGCATCTACTTCCTGATGCTCTACAACATCTTCAACGAGTTTCTGGAAGACCTCAACGAAGACGTGCTGCCCAACGACCGCACGGGCTACCTCGACACGCTGGTGTGGCAAAAGCTCTTCAACTTCCAGCGCGA
>LNAP01002804.1_pt1 | contig 17052 bp, 15 predicted proteins | sample 602601 | NCBI WGS metagenome assembly LNAP01 (sample SAMN02440304, study PRJNA202911) | soil metagenome | biome: Subtropical and temperate rainforests or woodlands; isolation source: soil samples (1 kg each in a 20% v/v slurry with milli Q water) were... ... | reverse complement strand
CAGATTGGGCGCGAAACCTTATCTGCTGATGAGCTGAGGAAGTTCCGGTCGTCATCGAGACGCAGCATCGTTCAGGTCTCGGTCACCCTGCTGGCCTATGTGGCGACATTGGCAGCCATGTATACAGTCCTTCATGTCTCGGTCTGGCTTGCCATGGCGCTGGTGCCGCTGGCGGCGGGGCTGGTCGTGCGGCTGTTCGTCATTCTGCACGATTGCAGCCACGCCGCTTATTTTCCCTCGCAACGGGCCAATGAAATCGTTGGCCGGTTGTGCGGTCTGATGACCTTCACGCCCTATGCCAATTGGCGGCGGCATCACGCGCTGCATCACGCGGCCTGGAACAATCTGGATCGGCGCGACGGCGGCGTCGACATCTATGTCCTCTGCCTGACCCTCAAGGAATATCTGGCGCTGTCGCGGCGCGGTCGCTGGCTGTATCGCCTGCAGCAGCATCCGATCGTGACTCAGTTTCTGATCCCGCCCTTCGTTTTCATGGTGCTGTTCCGCCTGCCCTTCGACACGCCGAAGGACTGGCTCCGGGAGCGCCGCAGCGTGCTCCTGACCAATCTCTCTCTGGTTGCCTTGTTCGGTGCCCTGGTCGCCTGTTTCGGCTGGCAGGCGGTTCTCATTGTCCATCTGCCGATCATGATCATGGCCTCGATCATCGGCATCTGGATGTTTGCCGTGCAGCACCGTTTCGAAGAGACGGAATGGGTGCGGCATGAGGAGTGGAGCGCCGCACGCGCGGCCCTGAACGGCACCTCTTATTTCAAGCTGCCGCCGATCCTGCAATGGTTCACCGGCAATATCGGCTTCCATCACGTCCATCACCTGGCGCCGCGCGTGCCCAATTACCACCTCCAGGCCTGCCATGAAGTGCTGAAAACGCGTCAGCGGATTTGCACCCTGACGATACGGGACGCGCTGCGCGCGCCCCGGTTCGTGCTGTGGGATGAAGCGCAAGGCCGCATGGTGCCGTTCCCGGCGTAAAGCGCAAAAGCGGTAAGAACAGGCTGCGGAGCCCCACGGCGGAGCAGGTCTTCGCAAACTATCCCGACATCGAGGTCGCCTCGGCCGCGTCATCTCCCATTCATAAAATCTCAATGAATAGAAGTGGATGATCCTAGCGACCGGTGGCCCCGGATAGGAAGCGTCCATGACGGAAAAGACCCGCCGTTCGAAACAGCAGGAAGCGCCCGTCTCATCGGAAGGTCGCTCAGCACCCGTCGCCGGTGATGCGGAAATACCGCAGCCGAAACGCGCGTTCCGCCCGGGCGTCAAGCGTATCAGCCTCGCCTTGCAAGGCGGCGGCTCGCATGGTGCATTCACCTGGGGCGTCATGCACCGCCTGATGAGCGAACCGCGTCTTTACATCGACGGCATCAGCGGCACCAGCGCCGGAGCGATGAATGCTGTGGTCTTCGCCGATGGTTTTCTCAAAGGCAAGCGGCAGGGTGCGATCGACGGTCTTGCCGAATTCTGGCAGCGTGTCTCACGCAGTTGTTTGCTGCCGCGCATGATCCCGCGTGGCATTCCCGGTATCTCTGAAGGATGGGCCGTCGATAACGATCCCAGCTTCATGATGGTCGATTTCATGACGCGGATGATGTCGCCACGTCAGTTCAATCCGATGAAGCTTGATCCCTTGGGCGAGATCCTGCGTGACATGGTGGATTTTGAGCAATTGCGCTCGCATCCGGAAGTGAAGCTGTTCGTCACCGCGTCCAATGTGAGAACCTGCCGTTCCCGCATCTTTCGCACGCCTGAGATCACGCCGGAGACCTTGATGGCCTCGGCCTGCCTGCCTTTGCTGTTCGAAGCGGTCGAGGTCGAGGGCGAGTTCTATTGGGATGGCGGCTATCTCGGCAATCCGGCGATCCATCCTCTGGTTCATGAATGCGACAGCAGCGATGTGGTACTGGTGCATATCAATCCGATGAACCGATCAGATGTACCGGTGACATCGCGCGACATCCTCAACCGCATCAATGAAATGACCTTCAATGCCAGCCTGGTGCAGGAAATGCACGGCTTTGCCACCGTTTCGAAACTGGTGGAAAGCGGCGCGCTCAACGACGACCGCTATGTCGCCGTCCGCTTTCACCAGATCAGCGCCGAAGCAGAACTGGCGGAAATGGGCGCCCTCAGCAAGATGAATACCGAGCGCGCCTTCCTCGACTATCTGCATCAGCTCGGCTACGAAACGGCCGATCGCTGGATCACCGACAATTTCAATCGCATCGGCTGGGAAAGCACCATCGATCTCGAAGAGCGTTACGGCTGATCGATCCCCTGTCGACGGCGTTCCGGAAATGGCTTCCCAGGTGAGGGCTGAATGTCCCTCATCCAGCCACCGCAAACGGCGATGGCGGGATGAGGGACATGATCGGTCTCAAGCCAGGAACGCGGAACTTTCATGTACCTCGATCAGCGTCGGGCCATCGGCTTTGAAGGCATCCTTGATCGACCGTGTGAGGGCTGCGAGGCTGTTGGGGCGCACGGCATTGCAGCCGAAGGCCTCTGCCAGGGCCAGGTAATTCGGGTTGCGCGGCCGGACGCCGATTTCCCCGATATCGAGACGGACCATATCCATCTGGATCTGTGCCAGCAGATCATTGTTCCAGACGATGATCGGAATCGGCAGCTTCTGTTCCACGGCGGTGCCCAGATCCTGAACGGTGAACAGGAATCCCGCATCTCCGGCAATGGCGATAACGTCGCGATCCGGACAGGCGATCTTGGCGCCGATCGCCGCCGGCATGGCATAGCCCAAAGTGCCGAAGCCGACCGGATGCAGCCATGTGCGCGGCTCTTCGCAATGGAAATAGGTATTCGCCGTATAGGCGATCTGGGTCATGTCGGAGGCGATGACGCCGTTCGCCGGCACGGCGGCCCGGATGGCATCCAGCACCTTGGCATGCTTTTGCTGCAGCGGCTGCAAGCCGGCCAGGTTCTTGGCCCGAATCTCGGCGGCCTTCGCGGTATCGGCCTGGCGGCTGCCCGCAATCAGCGGGGTCAGCTGCTGCAGGGTTGCACCGGCTTCGGCCAGCAGGCCGACCGTCGGCGCGTAATCGCGGGTCAGCGTATAGGCGTCGAGATCGATGCGGATCAGCTTGCCGCTGAAGGTGACGAAATCCGTCCAGGAATCCGTCTCGGCCAATTCGGTGCCGATGGCAATGACGAGATCCGCCTTGGCGAGGTAATCCTGGGTTGCTTCCAGTGAGAGGGTGGCGCCGAGCGAGGCAGGATGGGAATCCGGGAACACGCCTTTGCCGGCCGTCGTCGTCACGCAGAGCGCACCGCTTTTTTCCACGAAGGCGCGGAGGGCGGGGGCACAATCGACGGTGCCGCCGCCGGCAATGACCAGCGGTGACTTGGCGGCATCGATCAGCTTTGCCGCGGCGGCGAGGTCTTCCGCCTTGGCCTTCGGCGGTTCCGCCTTCAAGCGCTGCGGCCGGCCGAGATCCGCCGGCGCCGAGAGCATGTCGAGGGGCATTTCCAGCACGACCGGGCGCGGCCGCGCCGTCTCGAACACCTTATAGGCATCGGCCACGGCCTGCGGCAGCTCCGCGGCTTGATAGATGGTGCGGGCGAAGGCCGTCATCGGCGCAATGGCCGCGCGTTGATCGGAAATCTCATGCAGCCGGCCGCGGCCCTTGCCGAGATCCTTGCTGCCATTGACGCTGCACAGAACCAGGACCGGGACCGAATCCGAATAGGCCTGGCCGATCGGCGTCGCGGCATTCAGCAAACCGGGGCCGGTGATCAGGCAGCAGACACCCGGACGGCCGGAAGCACGGGCATAGCCATCGGCCATGAAGCCGGCGCCCTGTTCATGACGAACGCCGACATGCCGCATCTTGCGATCCGCGATACCCCGATAGAGATCCAGGGTATGGACGCCCGGGATGCCGAAGACGGTATCGACACCATAGGTTTCGAGAATGCTGATGGCGGCGTGTCCACCGATCTGATTGGCGCCCATTGATGGTCCTCCCCCAGGCTTCAAATTAGCTGTATACAGCTTGATGCCGTCGAGTCTACAAGGAAGCCGGCCAGGACGGCAACACCGGCAACGGGAAGAGGCCCCTTGCAAAGAACGCAAAATGGCCGACACGGGATGGGGGGGAATGCATGCAAATCATCGACCGGTTTCCGCACGGAATTCACTGCATCGAAAATATGTGGATTCCAATGCCGGATGGCATCCGGCTGGCGGCAAGGGTCTGGATGCCGGTGGATGCCGAAACAGCGCCGGTACCGGCCATCCTGGAATGCGTTCCCTATCGCAAGCGTGACGGCTTGCGGGCGCGCGACGATGCCATGCATCCTTATTTCGCCGGCCATGGCTATGCCGTCTTGCGCATCGACCTGCGTGGTTCGGGTGAGTCCGAAGGCCTGCCGGATGACGAATATACGCCGGCGGAGCAGCAGGATCTTCTGGCCGCCGTGGATTGGGTATCACGGCAGAACTGGTGCAGCGGCCGGGTCGGCATGATGGGCATCTCCTGGGGCGGCTTCAACAGCCTGCAGGTAGCGATGCACCGACCACCGGCCCTCAAGGCCGTCATCGCCGTCTGTGCCTCCGACGATCGCTACAATGACGATGTGCATTACATGCAGGGCTGTCTGCTGCACGACAATTTCGCCTGGGCCTCGGCGATGTATGCCTTCGTCTCGCAGCCGCCCGATCCGGCTCTGGTGGGCGAGGCGTGGCGCGACATGTGGCTCAAGCGCCTGCAGCATTACCGCTTCCCGCTTCGCACCTGGCTCGCGCATCAGCGACGCGATGCCTATTGGCGGCAAGCCTCCGTCTGCGAAGACTACGATGCCATTGCTTGTCCGGTTTTCGCCGTCGGCGGCTGGGAAGACGGCTATTCGAATGCGATATCGCGCTTGGTCGAAAATCTGAAGGCGCCTTGCCTTGGCCTGATCGGACCCTGGGGACATGCCTACCCGCATCAGGCCTTGCCGGGTCCGGCGATCGGCTTCCTGCAAGAGGCCCTGCGGTGGTGGGATCATTGGCTGAAGGATCGCGATACCGGCATCATGGCTGAGCCCCGCTTGCGGGTCTGGATGAATGACTCCTATGAACCGGATCCCGTTGCCATGACGCGCCCGGGACGTTGGATCGCGCAGAACAGCGTGACCGACAATGTGGCGGAACAGATTCTGCATCTGGCAGCGGATGGATTGCATCGACTGCCGGGCGGGACCGCGCAACGCCAGGTCCGGTCGCCGGGATATGTCGGCATCAACATGCCGGAATGGTGTTCCAATGGCCATAGCGACGGTGACTATGCGGGCGACCAGCGCAGCGATGATGGCGGTTCGCTCTGTTTCGACGGCGACGTTCTGCCGGCGCGGCTGGAGATTTACGGCACGCCGACTGTCGATCTCGCTTTCAGCGTTGATCGGCCGGTGGCGAAGATCGCTGTCCGCCTCAACGATGTGGCGCCGGACGGGGCATCGACACGTGTCACCTATACGCTTTATAGCCTGAACCACCATCTGGATCAGAGCGAGCCGATTGATCTGATCCCGGGGCAGGTCTATCGGGCGCGCATCGCGTTGAACGAGATCGCCCATGCTTTTCTGCCTGGACATCGTTTGCGCGTGGCGATTTCGACCTCTTACTGGCCGCAGCTCTGGCCGAGCCCGGCGCCCGTTACCTTGACCGTCGATTGCGGATCAAGCCGGTTGCATCTGCCGGTTCGAAATGCTGGGCCTGATGACGTTCTACTTCGCGCCTTTGAACCGCCCGTGGCGGCACCGACCTCCCCGGGCCGGGAGACACGGCCCGGCAGTTTTCGTCGTTGCTTCAATCAGGAAGTCGAAAGCGGCAAAGTTGCCATGGTGATGGACAAGGATTACGGCGGCTTTCACTTCTCGGAGATCGATCTGACTGCCGATGTGGCGGCCCATGAAACCTATCGTCTCGACCCGGCGGACCCGCTCACCGCAACCGCCGAGATCCGCTATCATCACGAGTTATCGCGGGATGGCTGGCAGGTCAGAACGGAAACCTGGAGCAGCCTGCGCTGCACGCGGACGCATTTTCACGTGACGGCGCGGCTCGATGCCTTCGAAAACGGTCAACGCGTTTTCAGCACGGAGGATGCTTTCGAGATTCTCCGCGACCGAATGTAAATGTGGATCTGCGGCCGTGGCGTCAGGTAAACGCCATTCGCTCGGTGCCGGGCTCAGTCGTGCCCCAGCTGCACACTCTGATTGTTGATGTTTTTGCCGATCGTCCCGATCAGCGCCGGGATCATCCGGTCCGCTGCCTTGTCCGGCGTCAGATCCGATGTGCCGCGATCGATCGAGCCGCGCCAGATATAGAGGCCGGTTTGCCGGTCATAAACTGAAAGGCTGATTCTGAATGTGTTCGGCCGGCCATCCGGCGTCGGCGTGTGGAGGAGGCTGGGCTTGTTACTGGAATAGATATTGTGCTGATAGGTGAAGCCGGTATCGCCGGTACCGCGATATTCCTCAAGGGTGGCCTCTTTCGACGTGCCGCGGATGAGATCGGTACCCACCAGCATCACAAGCGGCGCGTCCTGACTGACGCGATATTTGGCCTTGGCCAATTCATGCACGACCTGGTCCAGGACGGTGCCTTCCAGCTCGGCCCGATTGGGGTCATTCGGGTCCTGCACCACCACATCAAAGGCGGCGCCCGCCGGGATCGGCTGATAGGCTTTGGCATTGAGCATGCCATAGCCGAGCGGAATATCCTGGTTTGGCTGAGCGGGATCTTGGGCGGGGCTTTGAGCAGCTTGATCCTGCGCCGCGACATCCGGGGCCAGTGCCGCCAGCCCGGTCAACCAGCCGGCCAATGCCAAGCTGGAAATTGCCGACTTCATGCCAAACCTGTCTGGCACGCTCACAGTTTTCGACATCTTGGTCATCCCTCTGACAAGTATCATCCACCAACTTCAAGGACCGACATCCCCGTCTGTCGGCAGCCGCACTTGCCCCCGTGACGTCGTAACAGGTGCAGGCTATAATTGGTTCCATTAATAATGATAGCCACAGGCGACGGTTGTAGCGACTCTAAAGTTAAAGCTGAAAAGTCTGCGGCAGAGAACCGGGAGAGGGGAGAATGGCACTCGCGATTCAATCGCCCGCGGAAGGGGAGCTACTGCTCAACCGATCGCATCTGCCCTTCAGGCTCGATCAAGGGATCGCCCACCGGGCGCGGATCGGCCTGATCGTGCTCGCAACCGACAATACGCTGGAATACGAATTCCGGCGCATTTTCACGCTGGACGGCGTGGCGCTGTATCAAAGCCGCATTCCCAGTCCGATCGCGATCAATCCAGCCACCTTGAAAGAGATGGAACAGGAAATCGCGGCTGCGACGAATGTCATTTTGCCGGGCATTCCGCTGGACGTGGTCGCTTACGCCTGCACATCCGGTGCGGTCGTGATCGGCGAAGACAATGTCTTTGCCCGTATCCATGAGGCGCGCCCCGGCGTTGCCTGTTCGACGCCGATTACCGCAGCGGTGGCCGGCCTGAAGGCTGTACAGGCGAAGCGGATCGCGCTGCTCACCCCCTATATCGATTCCGTCAATCAGATGTTGCGGCGGCATATCGAGGCGCGCGGAATTGCCGTGCCGGTCATCGGCTCCTTCAATCACGAGAACGACAATGAAGTGGCGCGGATCAGCCTGGACTCCTTGCGCGAAGCAGCGCTGGAGCTTGGCCGCCATCCATCCGTGGATGCTGTCTTCGTCTCTTGCACCAGTTTGCGCTTCGCCGAAATCGCGGCCGATCTGGAAAACGAACTCGGCAAACCCGTCACCTCGTCCAACCATGCCTTGGCATGGCATTGCCTGCGCCTGGCCGGCATCGATGATCCTTTGCCGCGCTGGGGACGGCTGTTCACGACAACCTTATAGGATGTGACGGGCGGGGGGCTGCCGCTTCTCAATAGCGGTCCGGCCGGAAACCGCTGGGATCGATCTCCGGCTTGCGCCCGGCCATCAGGTCGCTCAGCATGTGGCTTGAACCGCAGGCCATGGTCCATCCCATATGACCATGCCCGGTATTGAGCCATAGGTTGCGAACCGGCGATCGACCGATGATCGGCGGTCCGTCCGGCGTCATCGGCCTCAGGCAGGCCCAATAATTCGGCTGGTCATAGGCGCCGCCACGGGGGAACAACTCCCGCGCGACTTTCAGCATATGCGTGAAATGATGCGTCTCGAAATCTGTATCGTATCCAGCGAAGTCGGCCGTTCCCGTGAGGCGCAGACGATCGCCGAGCCGTGAAAAGGCAACCAGATTTTGTTCGTCGACACCACCGATGGTGGGCGCGCCGTCAGGGTCGCGCAACGGCAGCGTGACCGAATAGCCCTTCACCGGATAGACCGGCAGTTTGATGCCGAGATGCCGGACCAATTGCGGGCTATAGCTGCCGAAGGCGAGGACATAGGCATCGCCGGAAATCTCGCCGGCGGTGCTGTGAATGCCCCTGACAGTGTCCCGATCGCCCTCGATTCGCTCGATGCGTTCATTGAGACGGAAGGTAACGCCGAGGCCACGGCAGATATCCGCCAAAGCCAGGGTAAACTTGCGAGCATCGCCGCTTTCATCGCCCTCGACATAGATCGCGCCGGCCAGCTTGTCGCGGCTGGCCTGCAAGGCCGGTTCCAGCGCGATGGTTTCGTCGATGTCGACGACACGCAGCTTGATGCCCTGATCGCGCATCATGGCAAAATTTGCCTGGGCGTTCTGCAACTGGGCTTTGTCGCGATGGAGATAAAGGGCGCCTTTCGCGGTGCGGTCCCAGGCGATGCCGGTCTCCCGGGTGGCCCGCTCGGTTTCGCGCAGGCTGTATAGGCATAGGTGCAGCTTCACCAAGGTGTTCGCGCGATTGCGCTCGGTCGTGCAATTGGCCAGAAACTGCACGGTCCAGGCCCACATGCGCGGATCGAGCTTTAAGCGGTAGCGCAGCGACGTATCGCCGCGCCAGAGCGATTGCAGCAGGATCATCGGCGCCCGCGGACTGGCCCAGGCCGAGGCATGGCCGGGCGACAGCAGGCCCGCATTGGCGAAACTGGTTTCCAGTGCGACATCCGGCCGCCGGTCCACGACCGTCACCTGATGTCCCTCCTGGGCGAGGTAGTAGGCCGTCGTGACCCCCATCAGCCCGGCCCCCAAGACGATCACATGCATGTCAATTGCCCCGGCTGTTCAAGACGCGGCAAGCTTGCCATAATTCGCCACCATGTAACATGTCGGAAATACGATCGAGGGGTGGACGCGATGCAGAGACAGCAGGGTTTGAGGGCGGTGACAGGCGGTATCAAGGTGGCGAACCACGCTGCCTCATCAGCTGCCCGGATAATATCGGTCGGCTCGAGACCGGCCCGGATCCTGTCGATGGGCGCATTCGCGGTCATCGCCATTTGCGCCGCCGCCTCGGCAGACCCGCTGCAGATTGCCCAAACGTCGTCGACGACGACACCGCTCGCTCCCGCCCTGACGGTGACGGAGATCCGCGAATGCCTGTGCATGGATCAGCAGATGAGCACGTTGCGCGAGGATATTTCCATGCGCCAGGATCTGCTGAATGAGCGGCAGCAGGAACTGGCCAATATCGATCAGCAGGTGAAGACGCAGCGTGCGGCGCTGTCGCCCGACGACGCAGTCGGACAGCAGGTTCTGAAGGATCTGCTGACGCAACAGCAGAATCTGCGAACGCTGCTGCAGAATGACCTGCGGCCGGCTTATAACAATCAGGCCAACCGCCTGAATGCGATCGTCAATGCCTATAATGGGCAATGCGTGAACCGGCCGCGTTACGCCGTGGATGTAAAGATGGCGCAGCAGGACCTGCAATGTCCGAAACCCTGACAGGGATAGGTCGGATAGCCCTCAGCCGACCTGCTGCCACTGGCATTTGAGCTGCATCTGGCCCGCCGTATTGGTGACGGCGGCCAGGCAGCTGGCCGCCTTGGCAGCCGGCACCGAAATCGCCAGCCGCAGAACGAAGCGCGCGCCGCTGGCTGAGGGCACGCTTTCCGAATTGAGCCTGACGATATTCGCATCGAACTGCGGAAAGGCTTCGCTGAGGCGGGCGATCAGGCCGGGGCTGTCATCGCCGCTGATTTCGATGCGATGGGTGATCTGGGCATTGTCATGATGGCTTTCATGATACTGGAACGGCTGCACCAGCAGCTTGGCATCATGCAACAGCGGCAGCGCTTTCAGCTCATCGTCGATCGCGGCGACGGAGATATCCGGCGGCAATTTTGCGACCAGGGTGAATTCGGCGCCGCCGCCCAGGACGGCAAAGGTGGTATCGCCCAGATTGACGCCAAGATCGAAGAGACGGCCTGTGACATCGGCGATCAGGCCGGGCTTGTCGGCGCAAATGATCGAGATCAGCGCTGTATTCGCCATGGCCGGCCCTCCGATGAATGGTCGATCTTGAACGGATTGTAGCCTAAACGACGTTCGCTTCCTGGATCAACTGGCCGTTCAGCAGGCGCTCATAGCCGAGTCGGCTGAGATCCAGGCTGCGGAACTCGCCGAAGGCGACAAGTTCGCTGAGGGCGCGACCGACGGCCGGTGATTGTTGCAGGCCGTGGCCTGAGAAACCGCTCGCCAGGAACAGATTGTCGATCTGCGGGGTCCTGCCGATGATCACATTCTGATCCAAAGTATTATAATCGTAATGACCGGCCCAGGCGCGGACTAGTTTGATGGCTTCGAAGGCCGGCACACGTTCCGCCAGGGTCGGCCAGATCAGGTCTTCATACAGACGATAATCCAGCTCGAAATCCGTGCAGTCCGGATCTTCGTCTTCAGCCGGCGAGACGCCGCAGATGAAACTGGCGCCCTCCGGCCTGAACCACACGCCGGTGGGGTCGATGGTCAGCGGCGCGCGTTCGATCGGCTCGCGGCAATCGAAGACATAGATGAAGCGTTTGCGCGGCCGGACCGGCAGATCGATCCCGGCAAAGCCGACGATACGGGCCGCCTGAATCCCCGCACAGCTCACGACCGTGCCGCACTGGAGGATATCGCCGGAACGCAGGGTGACGGTTTCCACCCGCCGGTCGTTGCGGCCGAGACCCACGACCTCGTCATTGAGGTAGGTGACGCCCAGCGCGCGTGCCTTGCGCCGGAAGGCTTGCAGCAGGCTATAGGGATCGAGCCAGCCTTCATTGACCGGGCCGAACGAACCGCCGGAGAGATCGCTGGTATTCAGCCAAGGGAATTTGTTCCGCAATTGGTCTGGATCCAGCAATTCGGTACCGGCCCCCAACCGGCGCTGCAACTGCTGGTTGGCGACCAGAACAGCCTGCCCTGTCTCCGTTGCCAGGAACAGATAGCCGTTCTCGTGAAACTGCAAGCCGGGCTTGTCGCCGTCGACGGTCAGATAATCGTCGGCATGCTTGATGAATTCGGCGCCGAATTGCGAAATCAGGATATTTTCCGGGGTGGAATATTGTTGCCGGATGCCGCCGGCGGAACGTGGCGTCGCTGCCTCGTTATAGGTGGGGTCTTTCTCCACCACCGTGATCGATCCCTGAAAGCCGGGTTGGCTGGCGAGAAAATAGGCCGCCGAACTCCCGACCACGCCGCCGCCGATGATGACTACGTCGCTTTGCTGCATTTATCTTATCCGCTCAATTTCCCCTGGATCACGGCAATCTTCCGCTGACCTTCCCAGGACGATCTTTTACGCGGATAATGGAAATTGGTCCAATGAATCGCTGACGGGAGCATCGGGCTCGCCGCGGGGCGATGGCGGACCGCAACCTTTCCATGCCATGCGCTCTTTAACATGGGAGAGGTGCTTGCAAAGAGGTGTGATCAAATGAGCCGGGCCTTCGTCAAGGAATCAGATGACCTGTCGGTCGATGTGCCGGAGCGGCTCCACAGCCCGCATCCGAATTACGTGACGCCACGCGGTCTCGCCACGCTGAAGCGCCAGGAAGAGGAATTGGAAGCCGCTTTGGCCGCAACGGAAGCCCCTGCCGGCGGCTCGGTCGCGGCGGATGGCAAGCTGGTCGACCGGCAGGCGAGAGCCGTGGTCGACCGCGACCTGCGCTATGTGCGCGAGCGTATCAGACGGGCCATCCTGATCGACCCGGCAACGCAACCGAAGGACCGCGTTGCTTTCGCCGCCCTGGTCGAGACGGTCGACGACCACGACCAGCAGCGGCGCTTTGAGATTGTCGGAGAGGATGAAGCAGATCCGTCGATCGGCCGCCTGTCCTGGGTGTCGCCGCTGGCTTTGGCATTGACCGACGCGTCGGTCGGCGATGTCGTGACCTGGAAACGGCCGACCGGCAATCTCGAGCTTGAAATCCACTCGATCTGTTATCCGGAGAATTGATCGAGAGATATGCGTGCTAGTGGTGCTGGCCTTGCTGTTGATTGAGGACGCTGTGGAGTTCGTTCATCAGACCGGTGATCCGTTCGGCGGATTCGCCGGTCAAGGTCGCGAGGGATTTGATCTCCTGCGCGACGACCGCAAAACCCAGCCCCTGTTCGCCGGCTCGTGCCGCTTCGATACGGGCGTTCAGGGCCAGCATCTTTAAGGCGCGCAGGACATCGAGGATGGTGGTGGTATCTTTGACGATGGAATTGCTGATGACGGCGATGCGATCCAGCATCGTCTGAATTTCGGTCTCGAGCCGCTTGCGGTCGTTGACGTTGACAATGGCGCCTTCCAGAAAAAGCAAATCGCCATTGGCGCCATAGACACCGCCACCGGTCTCGTGGATCCAGATCTCGCCGCCATTGCGGCCGATAAGCCGGTAATCCAGGTCCCATTGGCCGTGTGCCTCGATGGCGTTGCCGACGGCTGCGTCGACCTTGGCCGTATCGTCGGGATGGCAGATCGAGGTGAAGGTGCGGACGCGGTTGTTGAGGAAATCGCTGGCAGGATAACCGGTCACCGTCTCGATGGAATCGGTAATGAAAAGCATTGTATAGGCGGTGTCGTTGCGGCAGCGATAAAGACAGCCATTCATGCGGCCGGTAATCGACAGCATCGCTTCGAGGCGTGAATCCGGCGCCGATGATTCGGGCGCTTGCAATCGTGACGTTTGCTCGTCCAAAGTACCGGAATCCAAGGTCGTTCCTCCTCGCACATGCGCGTGTTCTGTTGTTCTCCCGCGCTATATGATTAAAATCGGGTGGAAACGTTAAATATCTGTAAAATAAACTAAAAGTGGCCCTGTCTGCGCGAGCGCGTCATTGTTTTCAAATCGGCGCAGATGTCGGCTAGGGGCTATTCCAATGCCTTGCTCGCGGCTTCCCGCAGCAATTTTTCACCCAGAGCCTGCTTGCCGGCTGCATCGAGTTTTTTCAGCTCGTTATTCAGCACCCGCTCATTGACGGTCTGGTTCCAGTAATCCAGGCTTTCGAAGCCGAGCAAGACGGCTTTGCCGACGAATTGGCGCAGGACTTCATTGGTCGGCCCCATGACCCAGCCGGCCTTGCCGTCGCGCAAATAGCGCTCGATGCCGAGGCCGGGTTTATAGCCGGTGCCGCCGCAGGCATGCAGCATCTTGTCGGATACCTGCGCGACATTCTTGGCGGCGGTGAATTTCACCTGCCACATCCAGTGCAACAATTTCGCACGCGGCAGAACGCCGACATCCTGATGAATCGACCAGTCGTTATTGTTGGTCGCGTCATCCAATGCCTTGGCCATCATGAAAACCAGTGCGCGCGATGCATTGGTATCGCTGAGCGCTTCGCCGACATAATCCTGGATGGTCGGATAATCGGCGACGCGCATGCCGACATCGGCATGCCGCTTGCTGGTGGTGTGGCGCTTGGTGATGTCCATCATGCCAAGGGCGATGCCGTTCCAGCAGGCCGATGAGCAGAGCAGGAAGAAGGGATCGACGGCTTCGTCATTCGAGGCGGCGCCGTCGCCCTTCGGTCCTACCATGCGATTATCCGGAATCACGCAATCGACTTCCAATGTGCCGGACTGGTTGCCGCGCATGCCGAGACCGTCCCATTTCGACGGTTCCGCCTTGACCTCATCGGCCATGATCAGCCAGCAGGAGAGGTCGGCATAGTTGCCGCCGAAATCGGGGCTCGTGGTCTGGATGATATACCAATCGGCAAAGCCGCCGGAGGTGGTCCAGGACGCTTTCTTGCGCACATGCCAGCCGTCTTTCGTGCGCTCGGCGCTGGATGAAATCGGATACCAGAAATGCGAGCCGGTTTCCGGATCGGAATAAGACAGCGTGCCGATGAAGACGTCCCTGTCGAGCCGCCGCAAGATTTGCCCGATCGCCGGATTCCCGTGATGTCGCAACAGGGCGGCGGCGGTTGCGCCGAGATGCATCGTGTAGCACATCGCCGTCGACGGGCAGCCATAGCGGGCGATTGCCTCGACCACCATGGCCGCGCAGACATGGGTCTGACCCAGACCGCCCAGCTCTTTAGGGACCAGCAGGCCGAGCAGGCCGAGCGATGCAAGGGCTTCTAAATTCTTGCGAGGGAAAAGAAGCTTCTTGTCGCCTTCGATCGCGTTGTCGCGCAAGGTGGTGCGCGCCAGATCGATGACCTTGCTCTGCAGCTCTTTCTGTTCGGGCGTCAGCAGCCATTGCGGATCGAATTCGGATCCGAGACCCCAAAAAGGTTCTTGGCCCCACATCTTGACGGTGCTCATCTTCAGCTCCCAATACGACGATCCCCGTCCATGGCCGACGGGGCAGCCTTATCTCAGGCCGGCATAGCTGCCGCGGAAATAGAGCAGCGGATTGCCTTCGGCCCCGGTATTGAAGCGCAGGACTTCGCCGATGAAGATCCGATGGTCGCCGCCGTCATGAATGGCATGGGTCCGGCAATCGAAATTGGCAAGGCAGCCGGACAGGATCGGACTACCGGTTTCCCAGCGCTCGAAATCGACGCCATCCCATTTATCGCCCAGGATGCCGGCAAAGCTGCGGGAGACATCGGTTTGCATATCGCTGAGAACATTGACGGCGAACCCGCCGGCTTCTTCGAATGCCTGCAGGCTAAGAGAGCGTTTGTCCAAGCTAAACAGCACCAAGGGTGGATCGAGCGATACGGAATTGAAGGAATTTGCCGTAACACCTATTGGTTCGCCTGACTTGGCGTTGGTCGTTACAACCGTAATGCCGGTCGCAAAATGCCCCAGGGCCTCGCGAAATTCCCGTTGGTTGATGGGCATAAAAATCCTCGTCACACGCCGACCCCTTGAGTGCTTATCCTGCATAAGCCGTGGGGGTTGGCAATATCGCCGTCCTGCGCTGGGCACCGGTTGTTGCCGAGGAAGTCGCGATACACTGAAAAAAAGCCGCGGTGAAAATAAAGCCGCGGTGACGTGCACCGCGGCTTTGCCTGGCGCCGCTATGCGACGCGAACAGGTTTTACTTTAGCGGTCGTGATGTCCGCCGTGGCCACGCTCATGGCCACCGCGCGGCTGGAACGGCCGGCGCGGTTGTTGTTGACGCGGCGTTGCCGTGCTGGTGTCCAAGGTGATGACGCGCAGCACCTGGATCCCCTTGCGTCCCTGGCCAACTTCGCAGTGGATTGTCGAACCCTCCGGGGCATCCTGCAGTCCAGCGTCCTTAAGTGCGGAGATGTGCAGGAACACATCTGGCGCGCCATCAGCCGGTGAGACGAAACCGAAGCCCTTTTCGGTGTTGAACCACTTGATTCGGCCCCTGAGCTCCGAACCGCCACCGTGGTGATTGTGATCAGTCATGTTGTTCACTCTGCAAGAAGATGGATAACCGGCGCTCCACCATCAACGTCGCTCGCGAAGGACGTCCTAATGTTGAATTGCCATGAACAGCATGCGGGCCATCTTTGTGAAATGCAAGCGGCTGATTCGCGAATGTTAGCGGATTTTTAAGGTATCGAGAGGGCTTCCGGCACGATGTTAACGTGTGTATTTGCCGGATGTTAACATCCCGATGGTGGCAGGCCCGCGCAGTTGTGCAAGTGCAGCAAGTCCATAATTTGCATCGAAAACTTCATTGTTCTGCGCGAATTGTGCTGGCAGATGCCACCAGGGCAACTGCATATGGTTGTGGTGCACGCGATGAAAATTCATGTTCAATATCAACAAACGAAACGTAGCAGGAGTCTGCAAGTTATAAGCGAAATCCGGTTCATCAACCGGCGTCCTGAAGTGATAGACGTTGTCGAGGAACGAGACCAGGAAGCCTCGACAAAGGACAAAGGCGAGCAAAACCCACCACATCGATCCCCAGAGCCACACTGCAGCGCCGTATAGAAGGACGACGACGAAGGCATCCTGACGGATTTCGGCAATGGCACGGGGCGATCCCACCGATTGGTGTGCCAGCAGCCGCAATCGGTTCAACTGCGGATCGTCTTTCGCATAAATTCTGTCGATCAGACATAAGACAAGCGATCGAGGCAGCCAGCAGAGGAGCGGACAGAGCACCTCGATCAGATAGAGGCCGCCTAGAATCTCGGCAAAGAAATAGCAAAATGCGGCCGCCGCGGAACTTCGCACCGGGTCGAAACAATCCGGCCGGTCGAGCGGATGCCGGTTGAAGCGGTGATGGGTCAAGTGGGCAAAGCGCAGGATGCGGAAGGATGACCCGAACAGAATTGCCATGATGCGGCCGGCGCGACGGTTCGCGGTCGGTGCGGGCGCAAAGAGATTATGGATGGCCTCATGCTGTAAGGCCCAGAAGCCGTTGCTGGTCAGCGCTGCCGGGGAAACCAGCAAGGCCCAGTATTTGCCGAAACCGGCAACATTCAGATGGATCAGCAACGGCACAAACAGAATCGCGCCAAGATTGGCGAGGCCGTAAGCGATCGCCAGTCCGGTGTTCAGGCCATAGAAATAGCGATCTTTGGCTGGAGTTGCTGTGCTGATCATTGGATTTCAAAGGACGAGCCGGCGACAAATGAATTTCTGCCGCCGGACCAATGGCGGGGCTAGGCGAGAAGCAGACTGGCGTGATGATTGAGATGCTGTTCGATGAAGGTCTGGATGAAGAAGTAGCCGTGATCGTAGCCGGGATGGCGCCGCAGGGTGAGCTTCTGGCCGGCGGCC
>LNAP01006467.1_pt1 | contig 17057 bp, 13 predicted proteins | sample 602601 | NCBI WGS metagenome assembly LNAP01 (sample SAMN02440304, study PRJNA202911) | soil metagenome | biome: Subtropical and temperate rainforests or woodlands; isolation source: soil samples (1 kg each in a 20% v/v slurry with milli Q water) were... ... | reverse complement strand
GCCAGTTGGTGCCGCGGCCAGGGCCACGGGCCCAGCCGGGCGATGCTGTCCGGGTCGATGGCCACCACCACGACCTGGTGGTTGCCTTGCTGCCGGCCGTTGCGCGCGGCCAGGTCGAACAGCGCCTGGTCCAGCGGCAGGGTCACCTCCGACAGGGTCAGCAGCACCAGCAGCGCCACCGCGCCCAGCGCAGCCAGCACCCGGGCGCGCACCTGCCCATGCGTGCGCCGCAACGACCGGGTCAGCGGGCGCATCGGGCAAACGGGTGGCCCAAGCATGCTGGGGGCCTGTTCACGCTAATCTGCGCGCTCGGTGTTGGCCGGCACCCCTGTGGTGGTCCATTGCGGTCCTTCCCCTGATCGGCGCGGTGGGATGCACGCCAGCGACAGACTGTACAAGTGGTCACGGATTCTACGAAAAATGACGGTCCATTCCCCCTGCGATGCGCTGCTGATCGGCGGCGGCCACAACGGCCTGGTGTGCGCGGCCTACCTGGCCCGGGCGGGCCTGAAGGTCACCGTGCTGGAACGGCGCAGCGTGGTCGGCGGCGCGGCGGTGACCGAACAATTCCATCCGGGCTTCCGCAATTCGGTCGCCTCCTACACCGTCTCGCTGCTGCAGCCCAGGGTGATCGACGAGCTGGACCTGCGCGGCCATGGCCTGCGCATCGTCCAGCGCCGGCGCGACAACTTCCTGCCGCTGCCCGATGGCCGCTACCTGCTGACCGGCGCCGGCCAAACCGCCGCGCAGGTGGCCAGGTTCTCCACCCGCGATGCACAGGCCTTGCCCGCCTACCAGGCACGCCTTGAAGCCATCGCCGAGGTGCTGCGCGCGCTGGCCCTGCAGCCGCCGCCGAACATCACCAGCGACGGCTGGTGGAAGGCACTGCCCGAGCTGTTGCGCGGCGCCGGGCTCGGCCGCCGGCTGCTGGCCCTGGACCAGACCCTGCGCCAGGAGCTGCTGGACCTGTTCACCATCTCCGCGGCCGAGTACCTGGACCGCTGGTTCGAGAGCGCGCCGGTCAAGGCGCTGTTCGGCTTCGACGGCGTGGTCGGAAACTACGCCAGTCCGTACACGCCGGGCAGCGCCTACGTGCTGCTGCACCACGTGTTCGGCGAGGTCGACGGGGTCAAGGGCGCCTGGGGCCACGCGATCGGCGGCATGGGTGCGATCACCCAGGCGATGGCTGCCTCCGCGCGCGCGGCCGGCGCCACGATCCGCACCGATGCCGGCGTGGATCAGGTGCTGGTCGAAGGCGGCCGCGCGATCGGCGTGCGCCTGCATACCGGCGAAATCCTGCGCGCGCGCAGCGTGGTCGCCAACGTCAATCCCAAGCTGCTCTACCAGCGCCTGCTGCGCGCCGAACACGTGCCGCCGGCCACTGCCGAACGCATGGCGCACTGGCGCTGCGGCTCGGGCACCTTCCGCATGAACGTGGCGCTGGACCGGCTGCCCTCGTTCACCGCGCTGCCGGGCGAGGGCGACCACCTCACCGCCGGCATCATCCTGGCGCCGTCGCTGGATTACATGGATCGCGCCTACCTGGATGCCAGGGCACACGGCTGGTCGCGCGCGCCGATCGTCGAGCTGCTGATTCCCTCGACCCTGGACGATTCGCTCGCGCCGGCCGGCAAACACGTGGCCAGCCTGTTCTGCCAGCACGTCGCGCCGGAACTGCCCAACGGCCGCAGCTGGGACGATCACCGCGAGCACGTGGCCGACCTGATGATCGCCACGGTCGAGCGCTACGCGCCGGGCTTCGCTGCATCGGTGCTGGGCCGGCAGATCAACAGTCCACTGGACCTGGAGCGCGATTTCGGCCTGGTCGGCGGCGACATCTTCCACGGCGCGCTCTCGCTCAACCAGTTGTTCAGCGCGCGCCCGGCGCTGGGCCAGGCGGGCTATCGCGGGGCGATCCCGGGCCTTTACCTGTGTGGCTCGGGCACCCATCCCGGTGGTGGGGTGACCGGCGCGCCAGGCCACAATGCCGCACAGGTGGTCATTTCGGATCTGCGATGAGGGCGCGCAGCCGGCGAGGGTGGTCTATCCGGATTCCCGAGCCGCCGGTTATTGCTCCGGCGGATCCGAGTCGATCACCTGCAAGTGAGCGCCGGTGGTCTGCGGCAGCACGCTGGCGTCGGTGGCCACCAGCACCGTGCCGGGCTGGACCAGCGGCAGCACCAGCGCCTTGAAGCCGTCCGGAATCACGACCTGGTTGGCTTCCTCGGCCGGCAACGGGGCGCCGGCCTCGTCCTCGCGCCCGGGCACGCCGATGGCAATCCAGGACGGCATGTGTTGGCCAGCGTCGACTGCGCCGGTCGCGGGCGGGTCATCGCCGGCCGCGACGATGTAGGCATGGGTGCCGGTACGCGGGGTCGGACTGTTCAGGGCGATCCGGGTGCGGCCGATCTCGATGCCATTGCGGTAGACGAACAGGATCCGGTCGCTGCGGCTGAGCACGATGGAGACCGGGCCGTCCGGCGCCCGCTCCGGTTCCCAGCGCCAGGCGCGGCCGTCTTCCAGCAGCGGGATGTCCAGGTCCTTGCCGGTGGTTGGATCGATCGGACTGAGTGCGCCGGGATGGACCAGCGCCGGCGGCGTCTTGCCTTCCTCGGACACCACCACGGTCATGCCCAGGTTGGAGGCCGCGAACAGTTTTTCCGCAAACGCACTGGGCAGGTGCACGCAACCGTGCGATTCGGGATAGCCGGGCAGGCCGCCGGCATGCAGCGCCACGCCGCCCCAGGTCAGCCGCTGCTGGTAGGGCATGGCCGCGTTGTTGTACAGGTTGGAACGGTGGTCCTTGTCCTTTTGCAGGATGGTGAACACCCCGGTGGGCGTCTCGCCGCTGCTGATCGTGGTCCAGGCCATCAGGATGCCGTTGCGGTACACGTAGGCGCGCTGTTCGGTCAGGCTGACGATCACCGCCATCGGCCCGGCGTTTCCGATGCTGCTGCCAGCCCAGACCCATTGGCCAGGCTTGAGCATGGCAGGGGGCGTGTCAACCGGGCTGGACTGCCTGTCGCCCCAGAACGGCACTGCCGCCAGGGCCTGCGGCACCAGGCACAGCAGCAGCGTGGACAGCAGCAAGGCGAAGCGATGGCGCATCGGGCCTCCATGGCCAGGACGGGTCGGTACAAGGCAGGCCGAGTCCCAAGTGCGCCGAAGCCCCCTCGCCCTCGCGCCACGGCCCTTGCCTGCTTCTGGCCCCAGCCCTCCCCTTCGCGATGCGAAAGGGAGGGGGCAGTGCCGGGCACCCATCCCAACCTCAAGCTTCAGCGCCGCGGCCTTGATGGGGTGATCCTCAGCGCGTGGCAAGGGCCTTGCCCGGGTCCGGGCGCCCGTGCAGGCGCGCCATCGCGCACTGGGCCAGCGAGGAGCGGGTCAGCCAGGCCTGCTGCGGCGAATATGAAAACACGAACTGGCCGTCCTTCATCACCTCGATGATCGGCCTGGCCATGGCCGCGCGCAGCGCCGGGCAGCCCCAGCTGCGGCCCAGCCGGCCCATCTTCCTGCCGCTGTCGGCGTTCACGTAGGGTGCGCCGTGCATGACGATGGCGCGGCGCATCGCGGCATCGTTGAAGCCACGCTCCAGGCCCTGCATGCGCAGCGAATACCCGTTCTTGCCCTGGTAGGTGTCGCGCGTATAGAACAGGCCCAGGCTGGAGGCGTGGGTGCCGTCCTCGTTGGAAAAGCGGTCGGGCACATCGCCCCCCGAGCCCTGGCCGTGGGCGACCAGCTCCTTGTAGAGCAGCTTGCGCTGGGCCAGGTCGAACACCCACAACCGCGGGGTCAGCGAGGAACGGCTGTAGTCGATCACCGCCAGCCGCCGCGCATCAACCCCGGTGCCGTGGGCCTGCGCGCATTGCATCGCCGACAGGCCCAGCGCCAGCACCTGCGGATCGGCATCGGGCGCCAGCTGCGACAGGTCAGGCAGGCCATCGGGCGAAGTGCCACCGCTTCGGCCGGCAGGCCTGTCCGGGGCCTGCTTGCGGCCGATGTCCGGGGCGGCACTGACTTGCGGCGAGCGCGCCGCGACCGGGGTGCTGGCCAGGGCGGCCAGCGCGAACATCAGGAGAGGCTTCATGGCGCGATTCTAGGGCGTGTCGCCGATCCCTTTATGAATCAGGCAGTTGAATCGGACATGGTTCCCCGGCCTCAATCTGCCGCCGCTTCGGCCCGCAGTTGTTGTTCGCGCGCGCGGCCCAGGTAGGTGCGGATCGCGTGGCGCATCAGGTACAGCAGCGGGATCATCGCCACCGCCGCCAGCATCTTGTAGCCGTAGTTGACCGTGCTGATCGCCAGGAACCGCGGCGTGGACCAGTGCTGCGGGCCGAGCACGAAGGCGATGTAGATCACCACGAAACTGTCCACCAGCTGGGACACGGCGGTCGACCCGGTGGCGCGCAGCCAGACGTATTTTTCGCCGGTGACATTGCGGATGCGGTGGAACACCGACACGTCGATCAGCTGGCCCAGCAGGAACGCCACGATCGAGCCACCGATGGACCACATGCCCTGGCCGAAGATCGCCGCGAACGCGGCCTGGTAGTCAGGCACGCCCTGGCTGGCGGCTGCGCCCACCCACCAGCCGGCCGGCGCGGTCTTGATCGCCAGGAACGCGAACAGGAACCCGTAGACGATCAGGGCCACGGCCACCCACGAGATGAAACGCACGCCGCGACGGCCGAAGAACTCGTTGATGGTGTCGGTCAGCACGAACACGAATGGCCACAGCAGCGTGCCGACGGTGAAGCTCAGCGAGCCATTCTCGCCAAACAGGTTCCACTGCAGCGGCGCGATGCCCAGGGTGTCTTCCAGGGCAAAGATCTTGACCCCGATGAATTCGGCCAGCACCGCGTTGACGCACAGAAACGCCGCCAGGGCGATGAACAGCCGCACCGCGCGGTCGTCCAGGGTGCGCGGCCCCACGCTCATGCGCGGCGATCGCCGCTGCGGGTGAACGGCATCGCGTCCGGCGCCACCGCGCCGCCGGAGATGATGAAGCTCATCGCCTGGTCCACGCTCCAGTCGGTCGGCGTCAGCAGTTCCACCGGGACGATTTCCAGGTAGCCGGAGGTCGGGTTGGGCGTGGTCGGCACGTACACGGCGGCCAGCTCGCGCCCGGTGTCCTGTTCGCGCATTACCCGGGTGACCAGCCCGACCGACTTCATGTCCCGGTGCGGGAAGTCGATCAGGACCACGCGCTGGGTGCTGCCCGGCTTGGTCTGCAGGATGTCCAGCAACTGGCGCGCGCTGGTGTAGATGGTGCTGGCCAGCGGCACCCGGCGAATCAGCGATTCGAACCAGCGCAGCAGGGTCTGCCCGACCACGCGCCGGGTCAGGAAGCCCACCAGCACGATCACCAGCAGGGTGGCAACCAGCGCGATCACGTTCTGGATCCACACGCCGGTGAACCACGGCGCCGCACCCGGGAAATCCTGCGCGATCTGCCGCGAGATCGGTTCGACCAGGGGCTTGCTGACATCGGACAGCAGCACGAAGACGAACTTGACCACCACCCAGGTCAGCCAGATCGGCAACAGGGTGAGCAGGCCGGTCAGGAACAGGCCCTGCAGGGAAGGGTGCGGCGTGGCGGGGTTGGACATGGCGCGCATTGTAGCGGTGGTGCCGCAACGTCCGCGGCCGCGGTCCAGTGGGTCGGTGCCGACGATGATCTTCTCGGCAGGCCTGCGCCCGGTCCTGGTGAAGTGCCAGGCGAACCATCTGCCACAGGCGCTGGATTGGCGCCGGTGACCCTGCCGCAGCTCGCGCACGCTGAGAGGCTGACCGGTCAGGTCGGGAATCCGGACATATCCGGGTCGAATGAAGACGCTCGGCGATGCAGGCATGGGGCGTTGTATGACCGGTGTTGATGTTGCTCCTGAAACGATCGGCAGCTTGAAGGATGTATTGTTCCACCATCGCTTGACAGCGCACCCCGCTTGGGTTTCATTAGCCGCCCATGTCGCACCTGCCCACCCCCTTCGCCGCCTGCACCGCGTCCATCGCGGGCCCTGGCCTGGGCGTGCCCGGCACCACGACCATTATCACCACCCGGGGTCTTCGGGTGTGGTCGGCCGTGCAAGCGTAAGTTTTTCGCAACCACCGCCCCGCACCCGGATCAGGATGCGGGAGCCCCCACATCCTGATGCGCGCGAGGCCCTCCCAACCCTGAGGTCCCCATGTCGTCGCCTGCAGCACACGCCCAACCGCTGAAAACCGTCGCCCACAAGTTCGGCGGCACCTCCGTGGCCGATGCCACCCGCTATCGCCACGTGGCCGACCTGCTGCTGGCGCGCGAGGAAGACCAACAGATCACCGTGGTCTCGGCGATGAAGGGGGTCACCGATGCGCTGATCGACCTGGCCGGGCGCGCGGCCGGCAACCTGGAGGACTGGCGCGAGCGCTGGCACGAACTGCGCGCCCGCCATCGCGGCGCGGCCGTGGCCCTGCTGGGCGAGCATTCGGGCCCGACCGTGGAATGGCTGGATGCCCAGTTCGACATGCTGGCCGAGGTGTTGCAGGCGCTGTCGGTGATCGGCGAACTGCCGCGCGAGGTGCTCGAGCGCGTGCAGGGCCTGGGCGAGGTGTATTCGGCCAGGCTGCTCGGCGATCACCTGCGCAGCCGCGGCGAGGATTGCGCGGTGCTGGATGCGCGCGAGGTGCTGGTGGTGGACCGCAACGACCTGGGCGTGGACGTGGACTGGGAGCTCAGCGCCCAGCGCCTGCGCCAGTGGCGCGCGGCCAACCCGGCCAGGCGGGTGGTGGTCACCGGCTTCGTCGCCCGCGATCGCGGCAACCGCATCACCACCCTGGGCCGCAACGGCAGCGATTACTCCGGTGCGATCTTTGCCGCCTTGTTCGACGCGGTGGAACTGCACATCTGGACCGACGTCGATGGCGTGCTCTCGGCCGATCCGCGGGTGGTGCCCGAAGCGGTGCAGCTGGAATCGCTCAGCTACGACGAAGCCTGCGAGCTGGCCTACTTCGGCGCCAAGGTCGTGCATCCGCAGACCATGTCGCCGGCGATCGAGCGCGGCCTGCCGATCATCATCCGCAACACCTTCCAGCCCGACCATCCGGGCACGCGCATCACCGCGCGCAGGGACACCTCCGGCCCGGTCAAGGGCCTGACCCTGTCGCCGGACCTGGCCGTGCTCAACCTGGAAGGCACCGGCCTGATCGGCGTGCCGGGCACGGCCGAGCGGGTGTTCGCTGCGCTGCGCGATGCGCGCGTGTCGGTGGTGATGATCTCGCAGGGTTCGTCCGAGCATTCGATCTGCTGCGTGGTCAAGTCCGCCGATGCGGTGCGTGGGCGCGCTGCGCTGCTGACCGCCTTTGCCCACGAGCTGTCCATCGCCCAGATCCAGCGCGTGCAGCTCACCGACGGGGTGAGCGTGCTGGCCGCGGTCGGCGACGGCATGGCCGGCATGCCGGGCGTGGCCGCGCGCCTGTTCGAATCGTTGGGCCGGGCGCGGGTCAACATCCTGGCCATCGCCCAGGGCTCGTCCGAGCGCAACATCTCGGTGGCCATTGCCAGCAGCGACGCGACCAAGGCGCTGCGCGCGGCGCATGCCGGTTTCTGGCTGTCGCCGCAGACCTTCGCGGTGGGCGTGATCGGGCCGGGCAACGTCGGCCGCGCGCTGCTGGAGCAGCTGCGTGCCGCCCAGCCGCAACTGCTGGCCAAGGCCAACGTGGACCTGCGCCTGCGCGCGATCGCCTCGTCCCGGCGCATGCTGCTGGCCGAGCGCAGCATCGAGGGCGACTGGAAGGTGCCCTTCGAACAGGCCAGCCAGGCGCTGGACCTGGACCGCTTCACCGAACACCTGCTGGCCTCGCATCTGCCGCACACGGTGATCGTGGACTGCTCGGCCAGCCCGGCCGTGGCCGACCGCTACGCGCAGTGGCTGGCTGCGGGCATCCACGTGGTCACGCCCAACAAGCAGGCTGGCGCCGGCCCGCTGGCGCGCTACCAGGCCATCACCGAGGCCGCTGCCGCCAGTGGCGCGCGCTTTCGCTACGAAGCCACCGTCGGCGCCGGCCTGCCGGTGATCAACACGCTGCGCGACCTGGTCGATACCGGCGATGTGGTGACCAGCATCGAGGGCATCTTCTCCGGCACCCTGGCCTGGCTGTTCAACAAGTTCGACGGCAGCGTGCCGTTCTCCGAACTGGTCGCCCAGGCCCGCGCAATGGGCTACACCGAGCCCGATCCGCGCGAGGACCTGTCCGGCACCGACGTGGCCCGCAAGCTGGTGATCCTGGCGCGCGAGATCGGCAGGACCCTCTCGCTGGAAGAGGTGCAGGTGGAAAGCCTGGTGCCCGAGGGCCTGCGCCAGGCCAGCGTGGAGGACTTCATGGCGCGCCTGGGCGAAGTGGACGCGGTGTTCGCCAAGCGCCTGTCCGATGCGCGCGCCTCGGGCAACGTGCTGCGCTATGTCGGGCGCCTGCACGAAGGCGGCGCCAGCGTCGGCCTGGTGGAACTGCCGGCCGACCACGCCTTCGCCAGGCTGCGCCTGACCGACAACATCGTGCAGTTCAACACGCGCCGCTATTGCGCCAATCCGCTGATCGTGCAGGGCCCGGGCGCCGGCCCGGAAGTCACCGCGGCCGGCGTGTTCGCCGACCTGCTGCGGGTGGCGGCCGGGCAGGGGGCGCGGCTGTGAAGGGTCAGGCACGTGCGTTCGCGCCGGCCTCGGTCGGCAACGTCGGCGTCGGTTTCGACATCCTGGGCCACGTGATCGAAGGGCCGGGCGATACGGTCACCGTGCGTTGCATCGACGCGCCGACCGTGCGCATTGCCGCGATCTGCGGCACCACGGTCGACCTGCCGCTGGATGCGCCGTCCAATACCGCCGGCGCGGCGCTGATCGCCATGCGCCAAGCACTCGCGCTGCCGTTCGGTTTCGAGGTCGAGATCGACAAGGGCATTGCGCTGGGCTCGGGCATGGGCGGCTCGGCGGCCTCCTGCGTGGCCGCGCTGGTGGCGGCCAATGCGCTGCTGGAGGCGCCGCTGTCGCGCCAGGCGCTGTATCCGTTCGCGCTGGTCGGCGAAGCGGTCGCCAGCGGCGGCAAGCATGGCGACAACCTGGGGCCGATGCTGCTGGGCGGCCTGGTGCTGGCCACCGCCGAGCACCTGGTCCGGGTGCCGGTGCCGCATGCCTGGCACAGCCTGCTGGTGCATCCGGAGGCGATTCTGGAAACCCGCCGCGCCCGTGCCGCGCTGGCCGGCGCGTATGCGCTGAACGAGTTCGTTGCCCAGAGCGCCAACCTGGCGCTGGTGCTGGCCGGTTGCCATGCCGGCGATGCCGCGCTGGTCCGTGCCGGCCTGAAGGACGTGCTGGTCGAACCGCGCCGGGCGCCGCTGATCGTGGGCTTCGAGGCGGCCAAGGCGGCGATGCTGGCCGGCGGGGCGATGGGCGCCAGCATTTCCGGCGCCGGTCCGAGCATCTTCGGCTGGTTCGAGCAGCGCGCCTGTGCCGAAGCGGCTGCCCCTGCGGTGCAGGCGGCGTTCAAGGCGGCAGGCTTGCAGTCGCAGGCCTGGGTCTCGCGCATTGCCGCGCCGGGCGCGCAGGTGCTGTGATCTGCGCTTTTGTGGGAGCCGCTTCGGCGGTCAAGGCGCTTTTGCGGGCTCAAGGCCTGCAGCAGCAGAGCCCCGTTCGCCGCTGTAGCGACTCCCACCAAGCGCATTTTTCAACTGGCCGGATCGAGCGCATTGCGCTGCGAGAGGGCCTGGCCTCACCGAGTCACTTTGGAATCTGTCCATGAACTTCATCTCCACCCGCAACGCTTCGCCCGCCGTCTCCCTGAGCGATGCCATCGCCGCCGGCCTTGCGCCCGATGGCGGCCTGTACGTGCCGCAGGCCATGCCGGACGCGCGCGAACTGCAGCCCGGCCATAGCCTGGCGCAGACCGCGACCGTGCTGCTGCAGCCGTTCCTTGCAGGCGACCGGCTGGAGAGCCAGCTCGCGGCGATCTGCGAAAGCGCGTTCGATTTCCCTGCGCCGCTGTTGCCGCTGGCCACGCCCGGTGACCAGGTGCTGGAGCTGTTCCACGGACCCACCGCGGCGTTCAAGGATTTCGGTGCGCGCTTTCTGGCGCAGTGCCTGACCCGCCTGCGCGGCGCCGATGCCAGGCCGCTGACGATCCTGGTGGCGACCTCCGGTGATACCGGCGCGGCGGTGGCGGCGGCCTTCCACCGGCAGCCGAACCTGCGCGTGGTGGTGCTGTATCCGGACGGCCGGGTGTCGCCGCGCCAGGCGCACCAGCTGGGCTGCTTCGGCGACAACATCACCGCCTTGCGCGTGGCCGGCTCGTTCGATGACTGCCAGGCGCTGGTCAAGCGCGCGCTGTCCGATCCGTCACTGCAGGCGCGGGCGCCGCTGAGTTCGGCCAACAGCATCAGCCTGGGCCGCCTGCTGCCGCAGATGAGCTACTACGCGCACGCCGCGCTGTGCCATCGCGCGCAGACCGGCAACACGCTGAACTTCGTCATTCCCACCGGCAACCTGGGCAATGCGATGGCCGCGATCCTGGCGCGCGCGCTGGGCGTGCCGATCGGCCGGATCGTGCTGGCCACCAACGCCAACCGGGTGCTGCCGGATTACTTCGCCGGCAAGGACTACGCACCGCAGCCCAGCGTGGCCACGATCGCCAATGCCATGGACGTGGGCGCGCCGAGCAACTTCGAGCGCCTGCGCTGGCTCTACCACGGCGATGATGCGGCGCTGCGTGCGGCCTTCACCGCGGCCAGCGTCGAGGACGATGCGATCGGCCTGCTGATCGCGCGCCGCCATCGCCACTTTGGCGAGGTGTTCTGCCCGCACACGGCCACCGCAGTCAAGGTCCTGGAAGACCTGCGCAACCAGGGCGTGGAGGGCGACTGGGCGGTGGCGGCCACCGCCCACCCGGCCAAGTTCGAAGGCGTGGTCGAGCCGCTGGTGGGCGCGGTACCCGTGCCGCCGGCGCTGAACGCGCTGCTGCAGCGCCCGGCGCATGCCGATCCGATCGAGCCGGACTACCAGGCCCTGGTCCAGCACATCCTGGCCACGCCGGCCGGCTGATCCGGCTTGGCCGGCGGGCTTGTGGCGCTGGCCCGCTGACCGGATCGGCACGGGCCTGCTCTATCATCGCCGCCTGCGCAAACCCGCGTGCAAGGTCGTCCATCCGTCGTGCCCCTCAATTTCCGCTTGTTCGCCGGGCTGCGGCCGGCCTTGTTCGCCCTGCTGTTGGCCTTGCAGCCAGGCCTTTGCGCCATGGCCCAGAGCGGGCCGCCCGAGCCCGGCTCGGAGGCGAGCATCGATGCCATCGAGACGGCGCTGGACAAGCTGCAGGACCAGCAGGACCAGGCCGATACGCCCGAGGCCCTGCGCGCGCTCAGTGACAAGGTGGCCGAACAGCAGCACCAGGCAGAGACCCAGGTGCTGGCCCTGCAGCCGCAGCTGGCGCAGATCGACGAGCGCCTCAAGCAGCTGGGCGAAGTGACACCGGGCACGGTCGAGCCGCCGGATATCCGTGCCGAGCGCAAACAGCTCAAAGCCAGTCGCGACCGTCTCGATGGCGCGATCAAGCGTGCGCGGCTGCTGGCGGTGGAAGCCCAGCAGCTGGGCGACACGATCGACAAGCTTCGCGGCCAGTTGCAGGCCCAGGAATTGTTTCGGCGCGCGCAATCCCCGCTGTCGATCAGCCTGTGGCGGCAGCTGGGCCAAGTGCTGCCTGGCGACCTGGCCCGGGTCCGCGCGCTGTGGGACCAGCAGCGCCAGGCCTTTGACGCTGCAGTGGCCAGACACGGCTGGGCGGCGCCGGCGGTTGGATTGGGTATTGCCTTTCTGTTGCTGCTGCCGGCGGCGATGTCGCTGCGCTGGTTTGGCCGGCGCTATCTGATCCAGCGAGCGCCCGGTAACCGGCTGCGACGTTCGGCCCTGGCAGTCTGGATGCTGCTGGTGGGTACCGCCACGCCGGCGCTTGCCGCCTGGGTGCTGGTGGAGTCGCTGCGCGGCATCGATGCCATTCCACGCTCGCTGCAGGCGCTGGCCTCCTCGATCGTGTTCGTCACTCTGGTTTCGGCGTTCATCGGCGCGGTGAGTTCGGCCCTGCTGCTGCCCCGGCAACCGTCGTGGCGCCTGCTACCCTTTGATGACGCCACCGCACTCAAGCTGGGTCGCTATGCGTGGTTGACCTCGGTGGCGGCCTGGCTCAGCGGGGTGCTGGGCGCGGTCAATCTGGCCGCCCGCACCACGGAGGTCACCACGATGGCCCTGAACGGGCTGATCGCGTTGATCTTCGTGGTCCTGCTCATCGCCATGCTGGTCAGCCTGCTGCGTTTGCAACGCGCGCCGGCGCTCGGCGCAGCGGCGGCGGGCCAGGACCCTGCCGCTGTGCCGCAGGTCGCGCCGCCACGCCGCTCCAGCGTGATGGTGCTGATCTCGCTGCTCGTGGAGATCATCATCGTCGCGGCGCTGGTGGCGGCGCTGCTTGGCTATGTCAATTTTGCCCGCCGTGCCACCACCCAGGTCATCTGGTCGGTGGTGGTGTGCGGTGCAGGCGGCCTGTTGATGATGTTCGCCGACGACCTGGCAAGGTGGATGTTCAAGCCCGACAGCCGCTTTGGCAGGGCGGCCAATGCAGCCCTGGGCCTGCGCGCCAGTCACATGGAACAGGCCGGGGTGCTGTTGTCGGCGGTGCTGCGGCTGTGGCTGGCGGTGGGGGTGATTGGCGCATTGCTGGTGCCTTACGGCGCCAACTTCTCGGGCATCGCCAATTGGATCGAGCAGGCGCGCCAGGGTTGGAAGGTCGCTGGTGTCCCGCTGGAGCCGCTGAAGATTCGTCGTGGTGGTGATCGGCATGGGACTGGTCAAGGCCTCCCAGCGCTGGCTCACCCAGACCTACCTGCCGCAGACCGAACTGGATACCAGTACCCGGGCCTCGGTCGCCGCAGTGATGCGCTACCTGGGCATCCTGGTGGTGGGCCTGTGGGCGCTGGTCACGCTGGGCTTGGACCTGGCCAAGCTGGCGCTGGTGGCCAGCGCCCTGTCGGTGGGCATCGGCTTTGGCCTGCAGGCGATCACCCAGAACTTCATCTCCGGCCTGATCCTGATGGCCGAGCGGCCGGTGAAGATCGGAGATTGGGTGCGGATCGGCGATGCCGAGGGCGATATCCGCCGCATCAACGTGCGCTCCACCGAGATCCAGGTCGGCGACAGGTCGACCCTGATCGTGCCCAACTCCGAGCTGATCACCAAGACCATCCGCAACATGACCATGGCCAACCCGCCGGGGCAGGTACAGGTGCAATTCTCGGTGCCACTGGACACCGATGTGGCGCGCGTCCGCGAACTGTTGCTGGGCCTGTATGCCGATCATCCTGGCGTGCTGGCCGAGCCGGCGCCGTCGGTGTTCATCGACTCGATCAAGGCCGGCGCGGTGACCATCAACAGTTTTGCGTACGTGCAAAGCCCGCGTGCGGTCTACGGGACGCGCAGCGACCTGTTCTTCGGCCTGCTCAAGGCGCTGGCCGAGGAGCACATCGCGCTGGCCATCGCGCAGGACGTGCGCATCATCGATGCCGGGTCCGATCCGGCGCGCGCGGCGACCGAACACGCCCGGCCCACAGGCGAGGGCGCGCCGGCCTGAACGCCCGGCTCAGTTGTCCAGCAGGCTCAGTCCCAGGATCGTGCCGAGCACGGCCGCCAGCATGACGTGGCTGCCGTTACTGGCGGTGCCGTAGCGATAACGGCTGTAATAGCCGTCTTCATAACCACGGCGGAACCCTTCGCGAAAGTAGTGGTTGTAGGTGTCCTGGCCGAGGTAATAGCCGTAGTAGCCATAGTTGGCGTCCTGGTAGGCGTAGGGCGTGTCAACGCTGAAACTCCAGCCGTCCTGGCGATCGGCGCGACCGGCTTCGAAGCCTTCGTTGTAGCCGTAATTGACCGCCTGGCGCAGCAGGTCGGCGCCGTAGCGGTTGGTCTGGTAATACGCGCCACCCCAGCCGTAGCGATAGCTGGCCGGCGTGTAGTAGTAGGGATCACGTTGGTGGTCGTAGCCGCGCGATTGCCAGCGGTCCTGCTGCGCATGGAGACGGCGGGCATAGTCCTGCTGGTAGCGGTGCTGGGCGTGGCGGCGCTGGCGTTCCAGTTCGCGCCCGCGCTGTTGGGCCAGGCGATGACGCTGGTCTTCGCCGCGGCGATACTCCTCGGCGCGGTGGCGCTCTTCACGGATGCGGCGCTGCTGCTGGTCGCGGTCGAGCCGGGTCAGATCGTGGTTGCGGCGCCCATCCCCATCCCGGTCGCGATCGCCTCGATCGCCGGTGCCCGATGCCAGCGCGCCTTGGTTGCGTCGGTCCTGGTCCTGCATCCTGGAGATCTCGCGCCGCTGCTGCGGGCGCTGGCGCAATGCGTCGTTGTCGCTGCGGGCCTGCAGTTCACGCACGCGGGAGGCGGCGCGGCCGTCCTCCTGCCGGCGACCCCGCCGTTGCTCGGCCAGTTGCTGCTGGCGTTGGGCCTGCGCGCGGTGGTCGTCGCGCTGCTGTTGCTGGTTGCGCCGCTGCTGGAGCAGGGCCTCGCGCTGGTCGTCCCCTCGACGCTGGTCCTGCGCGTCGGCCTGCTGGCGCTGGGCCTGCTGCTGCGCGTTGCGTTCGCGCATTTCGCGCAGCTGGTCGCCGCGCTGCTGGTCGCGCAGTTCGGACTGCTGGCGCATCTGTTCGGCCTGCTGCCGCGCCTGGGCGCGCTGTCCGTCCTGGTTGTCCTGCTGCTGCTGGCGCTGTTCCCGTTGGACGCGGATGGCGTCCTCGCGCTGCGCATTGCGTTGCCCGGCCTGCTGGCGTTGCTGTTCGGCGCGCTGTTGCGCCTGGGCACGCCGTTGGTCCTGGCGATCGTGTTGCTGCTGTTCGGCACGCTGCTGCTGGGCACGTTGCCCGGCCTGCGCGCGCTGGTCATCGCGCTGCGGGCGTTGCTCCTGCGGCTGGTCGCGGGCGTTTTCCTGCTTCTGGCGCGACTGTTCGATGCGCTCGCGCATCATCGCGCCACGGCCCTCGGGTTTGTCCTGGGCCCGCAGCGGCGTCACGCTGGCCAGCAGCATCGAGGCGCAGATCGCCATCGCCAGTACGCGTGGGACGAGGGGGTGGAAGCTGTACATCGTCATGTGCCCCGGTGGTGTACCGGCCTGGTGGAAGGTGTGCATTTATTGCAGGCGCCGATGAATCCCGGATGAGAGCAGACGCCGCCAAATCGCCTGTTTCCAGCACTTTTCGCACGGAAACGGTTACAACGCACAAGCCCAGCTAAACGCGCTCGCGGCGCGGGCCGGCCGCCGCGGTGTAGGCTGGCCGCCGGACCAGGAACCGCCCATGCACGCCGACGATTTCGCGCTTCCCGACGGCCAGCGCGATGCGCTGGAGGCGGCCTACGCAACGCCGCCGCGGGCCTATCACACCCTCGACCACGTGGCCGAAGTGCTGCGCCATTACCGCGAAGTGGCGCAAGGGCCAGGCTGGCGCCAGCCGCGCGAGGTGCAGCTGGCGGTGCTGTACCACGACGCGATCCATCAGGCCGGGCGCGGCGACAACGAGGCCCGTTCGGCGCAGCTGGCCCGCCAGGAGATCGGCCGCTGGCTGCCCGACGAAGGCATCGACATCGATCGGGTGGTGCAGCTGATCGAACTGACCGCGCGCCACGGGGCGATCGGCCGCCAGGAGGTGGATGAAGAGGCCGCGCTGTTCCTGGATTGCGACATGGCGATCCTGGCAGCGGCGCCGGCGGTGTTCGATGCCTACGATGCAGGCATCGCGCGCGAATACCGGCCGGTGGCGCCGGGCTGGATCTTCCGGCGCAAGCGGCGCCGGTTTCTCAAGGGGCTGCTGGCACGCGAACGCATCTATCTCAGCGACTTCTTCCATGCGCGGCTGGATGCGGCCGCACGCGCGAACCTGCGCCGGGTCACGCGCGGTTTCTGGCGGTTTTGAACACGCCCCGGAGCAGGGTGCCCAACGGCGGTCTGTTGCTGCGTGGCAGCATGATCGCGCTTGGTCCCCACGTTCCTTCCAACGGTCTGTCACCGATTTTCCCTGTGATTGCAGGGCTTGGCGTGGTGCGCCTGAATGCTGTCATTCACCCGACCCGACCGTGTCACCGGGATTGAACAGTTTGATCCCCATGATGCGCCCACGTCCGCTCCCGCCGGGGTTGAAGTCGAACTTCCTTCCGGCCCGTGCGGACGACCAATCCGGCCTTGAAACGCTTGTTTTACAGGCCTTGCAGCCAGGCCGTCGCGCCCTTCGCGGCGCGGCGGCCGCTGGCAAGACACGCAGTGAGCAGGTAGCCGCCGGTCGGCGCTTCCCAGTCGAGCATCTCGCCGGCGCAGAACACGCCCGGCACCAGCTTCAACATCAATGCCCCATCCAGCGTCTCCAGCCGCACGCCTCCGGCGCTGCTGATGGTTTCGGCCAGCGGCCTTGCGCGTTGCAGCAGCAGCGCAAGGCGATGGATGGCCGCCGCCAGCTGCGCAGGATCATGCCGCGCCGCGGCATCGGTGGCCTCGAACACCAGCGCTGCCTTGGCCCCTTCGATCGCGCTCGCGCGGCGCAGGTGCTCGCCGACCGAGCGGCCCCTGCGCGGACGCGACAGCTCGCTCACCAAGCGCTGCAGGTCGCGGCCCGGGGCCAGGTCCAGTTCCAGCAGTGCATGGCCATCGCGCTCGATCGCCGCGCGCAGGTCCGGGGCGATGGCGTAGATCAGGCTGCCTTCGATTCCGGTCTCGGTCAGCACGCATTCGCCCTGCTGCGCATGGGCCTGGCCGCCTGCATCGCGCCAGTGTGCGACCACCGGCTTGAGCGGCGCGCCGGCGTGTCTGATCATGTGCGCGCTGAAGGCGATGTCGAAGCCGCAGTTGGCCGGTTTCAACGGCGCCACCGCCACTCCGCGCGCGGCCAGCCAAGGTTGCCAGGCGCCATCGGAGCCCAGCTGCGGCCAGCTCGCTCCGCCCAGCGCCAGCACGGTGGCATCGGCACTGACCCTGCGCGGGCCATCGGGCGTCTCCAGGCGCAGCGCGCCGTCCTGGTC
>LNAP01003724.1_pt2 | contig 17058 bp, 17 predicted proteins | sample 602601 | NCBI WGS metagenome assembly LNAP01 (sample SAMN02440304, study PRJNA202911) | soil metagenome | biome: Subtropical and temperate rainforests or woodlands; isolation source: soil samples (1 kg each in a 20% v/v slurry with milli Q water) were... ... | reverse complement strand
CCTTCGAAATTGCCCAGTCTGAAGGGAACCACCCATGCTCGTGCTGGGATTAGAAACCTCCTGCGATGAAACCGGCGTTGCTTTATACGACAGCGAGCGCGGCTTGCTGGGCGATGCATTGTTCAGCCAGATCGACCTGCATAAGGCCTATGGCGGTGTCGTGCCAGAACTGGCTTCGCGCGATCACGTCAAGCGCATGCTGCCGCTGATTCGCGAGGTGCTGGAGCAGTCCGGCTGCACCGCGCAGGATATCGACGGCATCGCCTATACCGCGGGCCCTGGCCTGGTCGGCGCGTTATTGGTGGGCGCTTCTTGCGCCCAAGCGCTGGCTTTTGCCTGGGGCATTCCGGCCCTCGGCGTGCACCACATGGAAGGCCATTTGCTCGCGCCCATGCTGGAAGAAACCCCGCCGCAATTTCCCTTTGTTGCCCTGCTGGTTTCCGGCGGCCACACCCAACTTGTGCGGGTAGATGGCATCGGCAAATACCAATTGCTCGGTGAATCGCTGGACGATGCTGCCGGCGAAGCCTTCGATAAAACCGCAAAATTGATCGGCCTCGGTTACCCAGGCGGTCCTGAAATTGCCCGTTTGGCCCTGAGCGGTGTGGAAAAACGTTTTGTATTTCCCCGACCAATGACCGATCGGCCTGGCCTGGATTTCAGCTTCAGCGGCCTGAAAACCTTCGCGCTGAATACTTGGACGCAATGCCGCGATGCTGGCGACGACGGTGAACAAACCCGTTGCGACATCGCTCTAGCCTTCCAGACGGCAGTGGTCGAGACTCTGACCATCAAATGCCGCCGCGCCCTCAAGCAGACAGGCCTTAATCGTCTGGTGATTGCCGGCGGCGTCAGTGCCAATCAGGCGTTGCGTCGTTCTCTAGAAAAGATGCTGGGTGAGCTCAAGGGCAATGTGTTTTACGCCCGCCCAGCGTTCTGCACCGACAACGGCGCGATGATCGCTTACGCCGGTTGCCAGCGGCTCCTTGCTGGTCAGCATGAAGGGCCGGAAATTTCCGTGCAGGCGCGTTGGCCGATGGAGCAACTGCCGGCGATTTGAGCGCTAGAAATGCCGTTCGCGCCCGGCCAGTAGGTCGCGTAAATTGCTGCGGTGGCGCCACACAATCAGGCCGGTTAGCACGCACATCGGCAGCAAGGCGCCGGGTTGTTGCCAAGCCAGTAACGGTAAGGTCAGCGGCGTAGCAATCAAGGCCGCCAGTGAGCTTGTGCGGGTCAGCCAAAAGGTCAGACCCCAGCCGAAAACTGCCAGCAAGGCGGCCGGCGGGTAGAGGCCTAACAGCATGCCGGCAGCCGTGGCAACGCCCTTACCACCACGAAAGTTGAAGTACAGCGGATAGAGGTGCCCGACCACCGCGGCTAGGCCAACCCAGGCTTGTTGCTGAACAGTAAAGCCCATGGCGTAGGCCAGCAGCACCGGCAACAGGCCTTTGAGCAGGTCGCCGAACAGGGTCAGAATGGCCAGCTTTTTACCCGCCACCCGCAGCATATTGGTGGCTCCGGGGTTGCCGGAACCGGTGGCACGCGGGTCGGGACGACCGGCCAGGCGGCTGAGCAGGATGGCAAAAGACAGCGAGCCGAGCAGGTAGGCGAGGATCGCCAGCAACCAAAACATGGTATCCATCCGGGGCGAGAGAGCCCCGATTCTAACGGGGCGCAGCGCCCTTGTCGTGTGACGGAGCAGCGTGCTTGGACAGAGTGTTTATTGAAGGTCTGGAAGTCGACACCGTCATCGGTGCCTATGACTGGGAACGTGACATTCGCCAGTGCCTGCGTCTGGACCTGAGCTTTGCCTGGGATAATCGCCCGGCCGCTGCCGGTGATGACCTGACCAAAGCCCTCGACTACGCCGCCGTGTCCACGCGCATTCAAGCCTTCGCCGAGCAGGCGCAGTTCCAACTGGTGGAAACCTTCGCCGAGCGCCTGGCCGAGATGCTGATGAGCGAATTCCAGATTCCCGGTTTGCGCCTGAAGTTGACCAAGCCCGGCGCCGTTCCCGCTGCCATTGGTGGTGTGGGTGTGGAGATCCAGCGCGGATGTCTCTGACCCCGATCCTGCTGGGCCTTGGTAGCAACGTCGAGCGTGAAGCGCACCTGACTGCTGGCCTTGAGGCCTTGGCGCAATTTCTTCACAACGTGCAGTGTTCGCCGGTGTTTGAAAGTGCGCCGGTCGGCATCAAGAGCGGGCCGTTCTTTAATTTTGTGCTGCTGGCGGAGACCGACCTTTCGCTGCATGAGCTGGACCGTCGGCTTAAACATATCGAAGCGGACAACGGCCGCTACGCCCCGAACCGCAAAGGCTTGCCGCTGGACATCGACGTGCTTACCTATGGTGATCAGGTCGGCGATTTCGATGGGCTGATTCTGCCTCGGGCAGAAATTCTCAAGAATGCGTTTGTGTTGTGGCCCTTGGCGCTGTTGGTGCCGGAGCGGTTGCATCCAGAGGTGCAGAAGCCGTACGCCGAGTTGTGGCGTGATGCGCAGATTGAGCAGGTATTGGCGCCGGTTCCGTTTCAATGGCGTGGGCAACAACTGACCCCGGCTGAGTTGTAGGCGCTTACAAGGGGGCGGCCGGGTTGGCACGTGAGGCTTTGTAAGCCTGCAATGCTTTCAATCGTTCGCGCTTGATCGCCTCGCCCAGCTCCGGGCCTTTAAAACCTTGTTCAATAAGCGGCTGTGTCGTCACCGCTCGCGCCGCTTCGGCTGCGCCGCGCAAATAAGCGGCTTGTGGATAGTCGCGCTGCTCCAGCCCTAGTCGCCCGCGCGCATCCATCTCACAGGCGGCGATAAATTCTTCAAAGCGCTGCGGACGGCGGTAGATGTCGAAGCTCTGTAGCAACTCCAGCAAGGTCGAGGCTTTTAGCTCCAAGGCCCGATGACCGTGGGTGTGGTATTCCCCGACCAGCACCGCCAATTCCTGACAGTCGCGCGGCGCCTTGCAGCGTTCGTTGACCGCTTTGATCAGCTTGATGCCGCGATGCTCGTGAGCGATATGCCGCGGCCATTCCTCTGGCGGCGTCAGGCCTTTGCCCAGGTCGTGTAGCAGGCACGCCCAGCGCACGGTTAACGGTTGTTTATGCTTGGCGCATTGACGCAGAACGCTCAGCACATGAGCGCCGGTGTCGATCTCGGGATGATGGGCCTCGGGCTGCGGCACGCCAAACAGGGCGTCGACTTCCGGCAGCATGGCCTTCAGTGCGCCGCAGTCGCGCAGCACGTGGATAAACACGTCGGGACGTTCTTCCATCAACGCGCGGGAGATTTCTTTCCAGCTGCGCTCCGGTGTCAACGCAGACAACTCGCCCGACTCACTGAGCTCGCGCATCAGCTGCATGGTTTCATCGGCCACGGTAAAGCGCAGCGCGGCATAGCGCGCGGCAAAGCGCGCCACTCGCAGCACGCGCAAGGGGTCTTCGGCAAAGGCCGGGGATACGTGGCGCAGCAGGCGCGCATCGAGGTCTTTCTGGCCACCATAGGGGTCGTAGACGCTGCCGCCATCGTCTTCGGCCATGGCATTGATGGTCAGGTCGCGGCGGGTCAGGTCTTCTTCGAGGGTGACGTCGGGGCTGGCGTAAAAGGTGAAGCCGCCGTAGCCGCGCCCGCTTTTGCGTTCGGTGCGGGCGAGGGCGTATTCCTCTTGGGTTTTCGGGTGAAGAAATACCGGAAAGTCATCGCCCACCGGGCGAAAACCCTGAGCCAGCATTTCCTCAGCGGTGGCGCCGACTACCAGCCAGTCAACATCGGTAACCGCGCGCCCGAGTAGGCGATCGCGCACCGCACCGCCAACCTTGTAAATCTGCATGAAAAACCCTCCGTTAGCGGCACAGCATACCTGCTGCGTCGCTTATGGCCAGGTTCAGCGGCTGACGGGGATCTGCTGCAGCAACGTGACCACCGCCGCATGCAGCAACTCATCGCGCTGCCAGGACGGGCTCAGGCTGGTGCTGATCAGGCCTTGCCAAAGGGTTTTGTCGGAACGGTCGCTGACCCGCAGGCGCAGGGTGATGTTTTCATCCTGAAAGCGGTGTACGGCCAGGTAGCTGCCGAGGGGGTTGCTGGGCGGGTTGTCGACGCGAAACTCCAACGGCGTTTCGTTGAGGGTCAGTGAATACGCCACGCGTAAGTCGGCCTTTTTGCTTTCGCGGTAGCCGTGGTTAAGCAGGCCTTGGCGCAAGCTGGCGTCGATTTGGGTGTAGTCGCTGGTGGGTGGCAACTCGCCGTCGGTGTTGGTGCTTGGCGGGAGCATTTCAAAGCTGTGGTGCGTGCCTAGTGAGGGCGTGGCAGTTTGTACCACCAGAACCTGTGGTGACGGGCTGGCACAGCCGGCAAGCAGCAAGCAGAGGAGGAGAACACGTAGAACAGGCATAAACGACAAGCTCCGCTGAGGATGCGCCATGCTCAACGCAAGCTTGCCGTCGGTCAACCCGTCCAATGGGCGGCGCTCAAATCGGTGGGATCACCAGATCCAGCCTTGGGTACTCGGGGTTTTCGTTCTCGCCGCGTGGCGGCACATGTTGGGTTTGGATCACCTGTTCGCCGCGCACGGTTTCCAGATGAATATCGAACCCCCACAGGCGGTGCAGGTGCTTGAGTACTTCCTCGGTGGAATCGCCCAACGGTTTGCGGTCGTGCTGCTGGTGGCGCAGGGTCAGCGAGCGATCCCCGCGGCGGTTGATGCTGTAAATCTGAATATTCGGCTCGCGGTTGCCCAGGTTGTACTGCGCCGCCAGGGTTTCTCGAATGGCCTGGTAGCCCGGTTCGTCGTGAATAGCGGGCACCACGAGTTCGTCTTTCTGGTCGTCATCCATCACGCTAAACAGCTTCAGGTCGCGAATCACCTTGGGCGACAGGTACTGCAGGATAAAACTCTCATCCTTGAAGCTTTTCATGGCGAATTTCACGGTCGATAACCAGTCGCTGCCGGCGATGTCGGGGAACCACTGCTTGTCTTCCTCGGTGGGCTCTTCGCACATACGGCGAATATCGCGGTACATGGCAAAACCCAGGGTGTAGGGGTTGATGCCGCTGTAGTACGGGCTGTCGAACGACGGTTGGTAGATGACGCTGGTGTGCGACTGCAAGAACTCCATCATAAAACCGTCGGTGACCAGGCCTTCGTCGTACAGGTCGTTCATAAGCGTGTAGTGCCAGAAGGTGGCCCAGCCTTCGTTCATCACCTGGGTCTGACGCTGTGGGTAAAAGTACTGGGCGATTTTGCGCACGATGCGCACCACTTCGCGTTGCCAGGGCTCCAGCAGCGGCGCGTGTTTTTCCAGGAAGTACAGAATGTTTTCCTGCGGCTCGGCGGGAAAGCGCCCCGCGTCTTTGTCGTTGCCTTTGTCGGCGCCTTTGGGAATGGTGCGCCACAAGTCGTTGATCTGCCGTTGCAGGTGTTCTTCGCGCTCCTTCTGCCGCTGGCGTTCCTCCTCGGCGGAAATCGGGTAGGGGCGTTTGTAGCGATCGACGCCGTAGTTCATCAGCGCGTGGCAGGAGTCGAGCAGGTCTTCCACGGCATCGATGCCGTGGCGTTCCTCGCACTGCATGATGTACTGCTTGGCAAACACCAGGTAGTCGATGATCGAGCTGGCGTCGGTCCAGGTGCGGAACAGGTAGTTGCCCTTGAAGAAACTGTTGTGGCCATAGCAGGCGTGTGCCACTACAAGCGCCTGCATGCAGATGGTGTTTTCTTCCATCAGGTAGGCGATGCAAGGGTCGGAATTGATCACGATCTCGTAGGCCAGTCCCATTTGCCCACGGGAATATGATTTTTCCGTGCTGAGAAAATGCTTGCCGTAGGACCAGTGGTGATAGCCCAGCGGCATGCCTACTGAGGCGTAGGCATCCATCATCTGCTCGGCGGTGATCACCTCAATCTGATTGGGGTAGGTATCCAGCGCATAGCCTTCGGCAATCCGCGCGATTTCCTTGTCGTAGGCGCGGATCAGCTCGAAGGTCCATTCCGAACCAATGGAAATGGGCTGACGTTTTTCCTTCTCTCGAGCGCTCATGGCAACACCTCAGGTAACGAGTCGGCGCTGAAACAGTTCGCGGAACACCGGGTAAATGTCGCCAGCGGAGACCAATTGCTGTTGGGCGAAGGTATCGGCAAAAGCATCGCCCACCTGTTCATATTCGAACCACAACGCCTGGTGCTCGCGCGGGGTGATTTCCACATAGGTGAAGTACTGCACCAGCGGCATGATCTGTTTCATCAGAATGTCGCGGCAGATCGGTGAGTCGTCGTTCCAGTTGTCGCCGTCCGAGGCCTGCGCGGCGTAGATATTCCACTCGCTGGTGGGGTAGCGCGCTTCCATCACTTCCTGCATCAACTTGAGGGCGCTGGAGACAATGGTGCCGCCGGTTTCGCGGGAGTAAAAAAATTCTTCTTCGTCTACTTCGCGGGCACTGGTGTGGTGGCGGATAAACACCACCTCGATTTTTTCGTAGTTCCGCTTGAGGAACAGGTACAGCAGGATAAAAAAGCGCTTGGCGATATCTTTGGTGGCCTGGGTCATGGAGCCCGATACGTCCATCAGGCAGAACATCACCGCCTTGGAACTGGGGTTGGGCTGCTTAACCAGCAAGTTGTACTTCAGGTCGAAGGTATCGAGAAACGGCACGCGCTTGATGCGCGCGCGCAGCAGGACTATTTCGGCTTCTATGCCTTGAATGTCGGCGAAATTGTCGGGTTCTTCGAGTTTAAGTCGGTCCAGTTCGGCCAGCGCCAGGTGCAGTTTGCTGCGGCTGCTACCCGATAAGGCAATGCGCCTGGCATGGGATGCACGCAAGGTGCGGACAATATTAATGCGTGAAGGGTTGCCGTCATTGCTGACCCCGGCGCGCACGGTTTTGAAGGTGTCGGTGCCGGTCAGCTGGCGTTTCACCAGGTTGGGCAACTCGAGGTCTTCGAACATAAAGTCGAGAAATTCTTCCTGAGTAATCTGGAAGGAAAACTCGTCCATGCCCTCGCCGGAGTTGCTGGCCTTGCCCGCGCCTTTGCCGCCGCCACCGCCTTGCGGGCGTGGAATACGCTCGCCGGTGGTGAAGTCTTTATTACCGGGGTGAACTTGGGTTTGCTTGCCGCCACGGCCGTGGTGCAGCAGGGGTTCGTCGATATCGCGGCCAGGAATGCTGATTTGCTCGCCGTGCTCCATATCGGTGATGGAGCGGCGGCTGACGGCTTCTTCCACGGCCTTTTTGATGTGGTCGCGATAGCGCCGCAAAAAGCGCTGGCGGTTTACCGTGCTTTTGTTTTTGCCGTTGAGACGGCGGTCGATCACATAGCTCATGGACGCTCCTTAGAGCTGCCGGGGGGCTACTGCGCTTCGGCGATGCGTCGTTGAAAAGCGGCTCGGACTGCTCATTTACTCGATGTAAACTCCGCGTCCTCGCCTCTTTTCGCCTAGCCTCTCCTTCGCTCGCTACGCCCCGACTGTTAGCTCATACGGCCTGCATGCGCATGCAGGCCTTGCGGCAACGGCGTCGGCACAGGCCGACGCTGCAGGTTACTGCGACTTGCGAACCCGCAGGTACCATTCGGACAGCAGGCGAACCTGCTTGTCGGTGTAGCCGCGCTCGACCATCCGCGAGACAAAATCGTTGTGCTTGGTTTGATCCTCCTTGCTGGCCTTGGCGTTGAAGCTGATGACCGGCAGCAGGTCTTCGGTGTTGGAGAACATTTTCTTCTCGATCACCACCCGCAGTTTCTCGTAGCTCAGCCAGGTTGGGTTTTTGCCGTTGTTGTTGGCGCGGGCACGCAGCACGAAGTTGACGATTTCGTTGCGGAAGTCTTTGGGGTTGCTGATGCCCGCTGGTTTCTCGATTTTCTCCAGCTCTTCGTTAAGCGCTACGCGGTTAAGGATTTCGCCGGTTTCCGGGTCGCGGTATTCCTGGTCCTGAATCCAGAAGTCGGCGTACAGCACATAACGGTCGAAAATGTTCTGGCCGTATTCGCTGTAGGACTCCAGGTAAGCGGTCTGGATTTCCTTGCCGATGAACTCGATATAGCGCGGCGCCAGGTATTCCTTGATGTAACGCAGATAGCGTTCGCGCACCTCGGCAGGGAATTGCTCCTGCTCAATCTGCTGCTCCAGCACATACAGCAGGTGCACCGGGTTGGCGGCGATTTCGTGGGGGTCGAAGTTGAACACCTTAGACAGAATCTTGAAGGCGAAGCGGGTCGACAGGCCGTTCATGCCTTCATCCACGCCGGCGCTGTCGCGGTACTCCTGAATCGACTTGGCTTTGGGGTCGGTGTCTTTCAAGTTTTCGCCGTCATACACGCGCATTTTCGAGTAGACGTTGGAGTTGTCCGGCTCTTTCAGTCGCGACAATACCGAGAACTGCGCAAGCATTTTCAGGGTGTCGGGGGCGCAATGGGCTTTGGCCAAGGAGCTGTTAAACAGGAGCTTGTCGTAGATCTTGATCTCGTCGCTGACGCGCAGGCAGTAGGGCACCTTGACGATATAAATCCGGTCGATAAACGCCTCGTTGTTCTTGTTGTTGCGGAAGCTATGCCACTCCGATTCGTTGGAGTGGGCGAGCAACACGCCCATAAACGGAATGGCGCCCAGGCCTTCGGTACTGTTGTAGTTACCTTCCTGGGTGGCGGTGAGCAGTGGGTGCAGCACCTTGATTGGCGCTTTGAACATCTCCACAAACTCCATCATCCCCTGGTTGGCGCGGCACAAGGCGCCTGAGTAGCTGTAGGCGTCGGCGTCGTTCTGTGGGAATTCTTCCAGCTTGCGGATATCCACCTTGCCGACCAGTGCCGAGATATCTTGGTTGTTGTCATCGCCCGGCTCGGTTTTGGCCACGGCGATCTGGTTGAGGATTGAGGGGTAGAGTTTCACCACGCGGAACTGGCTGATATCGCCGCCGAATTCGGCCAGGCGTTTGGTCGCCCACGGCGACATGATGGTGCTCAGGTAGCGCTTGGGAATGCCGAAATCTTCTTCGAGAATGGTGCCGTCTTCGGCTGGGTTAAACAGGCCTAGCGGCGATTCAAAAACGGGTGAACCCTTGATTGCATAGAAGGGCACCTTCTCCATCAGTTGTTTCAGTTTTTCTGCCAGCGAAGATTTACCGCCGCCCACTGGGCCGAGGAGGTAGAGGATTTGTTTCTTCTCTTCCAACCCCTGCGCCGCATGGCGGAAGTAGGAAACGATCTGGTCGATGCACTCTTCCATGCCATGGAAGTCTTCAAACGCGGGATAGCGGCGAATCACCTTGTTGGAGAAGATCCGCGACAGCCGCGAGTTGTTCGACGTGTCGATCAGCTCGGGCTCGCCTATGGCCATCAGTAAGCGCTCGGCTGCTGTGGCGTAGGTGCTTTTGTCCTGTTTGCACAGGTCGAGATATTCCTGAAGGGAATATTCCTCCTGGCGAGTGGATTCGAAGCGCTGTTGGAAGTGGCTGAAAATACTCATGACGTCACCTCGCTGATGTTGGAGCCGGGCGGGATCGGTCGTGCGGGTGCTGGCAATCTACCGACAAGTCGGCAAATGAGAATCCCCCAGAACACCTAAAGGTCGCTGCCGATAGCCCCGGAAGCCGGTGTGCCGGCTCTCCCCTATATGGATGGCCTGAGGCTAAGAGTAGTTGGGTTTTTCAGAGGTCAAGGACTGACAAACGATAAGCGTGTGTCAGTCCGTGTTACAGAATGGCGAGAGCCCAGGCAGGGCGCGGGATAGACGCGTGGAAAAAATTATTCGGCGGCAGCCTGGGCTGTCTCGTCGGGATATGTGGCGCGCCACAATTCAAAGCCGCCGTCGAGGCTATAGACCTCGGAGAAACCCTGGCTGACCAGGTAGGCCGCCGCGCTCTGGCTGGAGTTGCCGTGGTAGCACGAGACAATCAGCGGTGCATCGAGATCGGCCGCAGTAATAAAGGCGTGCAGCGAGTGGTTGTCCAGGTGCTGCGAGCCGCTGATATGGCCCATGGCAAAGCTTTGCGGGTCGCGGATGTCCACCACCACTGCGCCTTGCTCGCGCAGCGCCTGGGCTTGCTCTGGAGGGATACGTTTGAATTCACTCATGGGTTGGCTCCTCACAGCTGCAGCGATGGCGCTCACCGCTGTCGACGTTAAGTAAGGTCATCGCGCCGCCCCATACGCAACCGGTGTCCAGGGCGATAACGCCTGGCTCATTGCATTTGCCTTCGAGGGCGGCCCAGTGGCCGAAGATAATTTTTTGTCCGGCGGTCTTGCGTTGCTTGTGGGCAAACCACGGTAGATAGCCCGGTGGTGCGCTGCCGACGCCTTCTTTGGTTTTTAAATCCAAGGTGCCATCGGCTTTGCAGAAGCGCATGCGGGTGAAGTAGTTGGTGATCACCCGCAGCCGCGTGACCCCTTTGAGGTCACTGTCCCAACGCGTTGGCTCGTTGCCATACATGCCGTCAAGAAACGGCAACAGGCGCGCGTCGTCGCGCAACGCTTCTTCCACTTCGGCGGCGCAACGCAGGGCTTTTTTTAGTGACCACTGCGGCGGTATGCCGGCGTGCACCATGGCGATATCGCGGTCGACGTCATAGTGCAGCAGCTTTTGCCGGCGCAGCCAGTCGAGCAAATCGGCGCGGTCGGGTGCTTCGAGGACTTCGCGCAGGGTGTCGCCCTTTTTCAGGCGCTCGATATTGTTTGCCGCTGCCAGCAGGTGCAGGTCGTGATTGCCGAGCACACAGACCAGCGCTTCACGCATGCCATACAGATAGCGCAAGGTTTCCAGCGACTGCGGACCACGGTTAACCAGATCGCCAACCAGCCACAGCTGGTCGTTGTGCGGGTCGAAGGCGACGCGCTCCAGCAAGCATTTCAGCGGTTCAAGACAGCCTTGCAGGTCGCCGACGGCATAGACCGCCATCAGTGCAGGGCGCCAGGTACGGCGAGGCGAAACGGCGCAATGATGGCGTCGAAGCGTTTGCCGTCGTCAGCAAGCATTTGGTAGCTGCCCTGCATATTGCCCACCCGTGTGGCCATTAGTGTGCCGCTGCTGTAGGTGTGGCTAGCGCCTGCTGCAATGGTCGGCTGCTGGCCGATAACCCCCGGTCCGCGCACTTCCTGCACGCGGCCGTCGCCATCGGTGATGACCCAGTGCCGGGACAGCAGTTTGGCCGCTAACTCGCCGTTATTGGTAACGGTCACCGTGTAAGCGAAGGCAAAACGGTTTTGCTCCGGCTGCGATTGCTCCGGGAGAAAGCGGGTGACGACGCTGACGTCGATTTGATAGCGAGGGTCGGACATGCAATGGGCTCAGTTAAGCGAACAGCAGAGTGTCGAGTTTAGTGTGCTGGCGCCGCAGTTGTCTGCTCGTGGAGTTTGTCGGCCAGGCGCACAAAGGCGGCCAGGTCGAGCTGTTCCGGACGCAAGCTGCCGTCCACGTGTGCCGCCTCGATTTGCTCATTCGTGAGCAAAGCCTTGAGGGTGTTACGCAGGGTTTTACGACGCTGGTTAAACGCCTCGCGTACCACGCGTTCCAGTAAGCGATGATCTTTGGCCGGGTGGGGCAGGGTGGCATGGGGCACCAGACGAACGATTGCCGAGTCCACTTTCGGCGCCGGGTTGAAGGCCCCGGAGCCGACGTTAAACAAATGCTCCACGTAGCAGTGGTACTGCACCATGATCGACAGTCGACCCCAATCGCCACCACCCGGCGTTGCGGCCAGGCGCTCCACCACTTCCTTTTGCAGCATAAAGTGCATGTCGCGAATCAGGCTGGCGTTTTCCAGCAGGTGAAAAATCAGCGGCGTGGAGATGTTGTACGGCAGGTTACCGACCACCCGCAGGCTGTTCGGCGCTGGGTTAAGGCTGGTGAAGTCGAATTTCAGCGCGTCGCCCTGGTGCAGGGTGAAGTTGGGATTGCTGTCGAACTTGCCCTTGAGGATCGGGATCAGGTCGAGGTCGAGTTCCACCACGTCCAAGGTGCCGCCACTGGCCAGCAAGCCTTCGGTAAGGGCGCCCTGGCCCGGGCCGATTTCCAGCAGGCGCTCGCCGGGCTTGGCGTGGATGGCGCGCAGGATACGGTGGATAACCCCAGCGTCATGCAGGAAGTTCTGGCCGAAGCGCTTGCGGGCGCGATGTTGGTAATGCTCAGTCATAGTGGCTCTGCTGCTAGTGGGGCGGGCGCGCTGCTTGCCAGTTAAGGCGTTGGGCGCTGCAAAAGAAAGGCCGCGCTAACGGCTTTCGGCCATTTGGTAGGCCGTTTCGAGGGCGACCTGCAGGCTGCCGGTGTCGATGTTGCCGGAGCCGGCCAAGTCCAGGGCGGTGCCATGGTCGACCGAGGTGCGGATGATCGGCAGGCCCAGGGTGATGTTTACCGCCGCGCCAAAGCCTTTGTACTTCAGCACCGGCAGGCCTTGGTCGTGGTACATCGCGAGTACCGCATCGCAGTGTTCCAGGTGTTTCGGGGTGAACAGGGTGTCGGCCGGCAGCGGACCAATCAGGTGGATGCCCTCGTTGCGCAGGCGCTCCAGTGTCGGCTCAATCACCTCGATTTCCTCGCGCCCAAGATGGCCACCTTCGCCCGCGTGGGGGTTGAGGCCGCACACCAGAATGCGCGGTGCGGTGATGCCGAACTTGCCTACCAGGTCGCTGTGCAGAATTCGCGTGACCCGCTCCAGGCGCTCGGCGGTAATAGCTGCGGCCACGTCCTTGAGCGGCAAATGCGTGGTCACCAAGGCGACACGCAAACCGCGGGTGGCCAACATCATCACCACTTGCTGAGTGTGGGTGAGGTCGGCGAGAAATTCGGTATGCCCGGAAAAGGCAATGCCGGCGTCATTGATCACGCCCTTGTGCACGGGCGCGGTGATCATTCCGGCGAAGTCACCGTTCAGACAGCCTTGGCCGGCGCGGGTCAGGGTTTCCAGCACATAGGCGCCATTGGCCACATTCAACTGGCCGGCGACTACGTCGCTGCGCAGCGGCGTATCCCATACATACAGCGTGCCGGCGGGCGCCGGCGCATCCGGCCAAGCGTTAGGGGAAACGGCAACGGCACGCACGGCCACGCCCAACTGGGCGGCCCGCTCGTTGAGCAGGTCGCAGCTGGCAATGGCAATAAGGGGGTAGGGCTGGGCGTGCTGGGCGAGCAACAGGCATAGGTCTGGGCCTATACCCGCCGGCTCGCCGGGAGTCAGAGCGAAACGCGGTAGGGTCACAGTTTGACTTCTACGTACGCCTCGTCGCGAATCTGGCGCAACCAGGCTTGCAGCTCTTCGTCGTACTTACGGTTGCGCAGGGCATTGAGGGCCTGCTGCTTGCGGAACTCATCACTGCTGTCCGTGGCGCGACGGTCAATAACTTGCAGGATGTGCCAGCCGTAAGGGCTCTTGAAGGGCTTGGACAGTTGGCCGTTGGCGGTGCTGGCCATGACTTTCTGGAACTCCGGCACCAAGGTGCTTGGGTCGATCCAGTTGAGGTCGCCGCCGTTAAGCGCCGAGCCTGGGTCTTCGGAGAAGCTTTTCGCCAGCTCAGCGAAGTCTTCGCCAGCCATTACGCGGTCATACAAACGCTCAACCAGACGCTGGGTTTCTGCTTCGCTGCGGATTTCGCTGGGCTTGATCAGGATATGACGAACATGCACTTCGTCCTTCATCTGGCTGCCGCCGCCACGTTTTTCCACCAGCTTGAGAATGATAAAGCCGCCTGGGGTGCGCATTGGCTCGGTGACATCGCCAACCGCCAGTGCGCCAACCATGCCGTCGAATGGTGCCGGCAGTTGAGCGGCTTTACGCCAGCCCATGTCGCCGCCTTCCAGCGCGGTTTCACTGCTCGAACTGGCGATGGCCAGTTGGGCAAAGTCAGCGCCTTGTTTCAGTTGCTGGTAGATGCCGTTGGCTTGTTTTTCTGCGGCCTGAATGGTTTCCGGCGACGAGCTTTCCGGCACCTGAATCATGATATTGGCCAGGTGGAACTCTTCGGACAGCTGCATCTTGCCGAGGTCCGAGGCCAGGAAGTTCTGCACTTCCTGGTCGGTTACCTGAATGCGCTCGGCCACACGGCGTTGACGCACACGGCTGATGATCATCTCGCGGCGTACTTGGTCGCGGGCGTCGTCGAAGGACAAACCGTCCTGCGCCAGAGCGGCGCGGAACTGCTCAACGCTCATGTTGTTGCGCTGGGCGATGGTGCCGATGGCCTGATTCAGTTCTTCATCAGTGATACGGATGCCGGAGCGATCGCCAATCTGCAGTTGCAGGTTTTCGATGATCAGGCGTTCCAGTACCTGCTGGCTCAGCACGTGCTCAGGTGGCAATGCAGCACCGCGCTTGGCGATGGTTTGTTGAACCTCGCGCAGACGGTCGTCCAATTGGCTTTGCATGATCACGTCGTTGTCGACGATCGCCACAACACGGTCAATGGACTGCACTTCGGCCTGTGCCGCGGTACCCAGAAGCAGCGGGCGCAGACAATCAGTAAGCTTGGTCTTCACGTTCACGATAACCTTGAATGCCTTGGTCGAGGAAACTCTCAACTTTATTGCCGATCACGCCGCCGAGCCCTTTGAGGACGATCTGCAGGAAGATCCCGCGGTCGCCTTTCTGTTCGCGCTGTAGGTCGAATTCGTCGTACTCGACCCAGTAACGGTTGATCAGGCGCAGTTTCCAGCAGCAGTTGTCGTATTCGAAACCACCGAAGGCTTCCAGCGTGCGGCTCTGGTTGTAGTCGAACTGCCAGCGCGCGATAGCGCTCCACTGCGGAACCACTGGCCAGATAACCGACAGGTCGGACTGATCGATCTTGTACTCGTCGCCCGCCAGTTCGAACTCGCCAGTGCGCGGGTTGAAGCGTTTGACGTCGTTACGGTAGCGGTAGCCGGCGTTGATAATCTTGCCGGGGTTGGCTTCTGGCTGGTAATGGGCCATGACGTTACCCGAACGGGTTTCGCCGATGTCCGGATCCCAGTTCAGGGCCGAGCTAACACGCCAGTCGTGGTTGAAACGGTACTCACCGGCCAGGGCGTACGGCGACACCGAGGAGGTGTCCTTGCCGTCGATACCTGGCAATTGCACGCGGCGATCTTCGAAGTAGAAGGTCTGGCCGAGGGCGACTTCAGCGCGTTTGAAGCCGTTAGGCTCAATGAAACGGCTGGTGGTGCCCAGCGACAGCTGGTTGGCATCGCCAATACGGTCGCTGCTGGTGAAACGGTTTTCACGGAACAGCGAGGCATAGCTGAACGGCGTTTCGCTGGTGTCGAAAATCGGGATGTCCGACTGATCGCGATACGGTACGTTCAGGTAAAACAGGCGCGGTTCCAGGGTTTGGCGGTAGTTATTGCCAAACAGCGTGGTGTTGCGGTCGAAGTACAGGCCGGCATCAACGCTGTACAACGGCACGCCACGGTCCTGGCTGCTGCTGTAACTCTGGCCAGGCAACAAGGTGTCTTTACCTTGTTGGTCGAGGTCCAGGCTGTAGTCGGTGTACAGGTATTTGAGCGTTGGTTTGACGTAACCCCAGTTCCAGTTCAGCGGCAAGCTGACGCCTGGCTCCAGGTGCACGCGGTCACCGGTGGCGCGAGTCAGACCCTGCAGGTAGCTGTCTGGGCTCAAGTTGCCGTTGTAGTTGTACTCGTCCAGGTTACGGTCGAAACGCACGAACTCGGTGTTGTAGGTGAAGTTCAGGCCGCCCGGCTGGAACGGCAGAACACCATCAAACGTAACCTGTGGCAGACGGTCGTAGGGCGTTACGTCGCTAACAGTCGCCAACTGGTAAGCGTGCACATTGAGCTTGGCGTCGAAGCTGTCGCCGCGGTAAGTCAAGGCACCTTGCTGATTGACGAAGGTCTGGTTGCTGACGTCCAGGTCTGTTTCCAGATCCTGGAAGTAGTACGGGTCGCTGATTTTGGTGTAGTCGACCGTGCCCAGCAGACGCGAATCCAGACCGGTCTGGTTCTGCAAGCTGTACAGATAGCGTTGGTCTTCGTACTTGGGCTCGTCTTTACGCTCGTCGTCGCCGTCATCCAGGTAGGCCGCGCTAACTTTGCCTTCGCTGCTTTCGGTGAGGTAACGGAACTCGCCTTCCATCATCACGCCGCGCTCGGTCATGATGCGTGGATACAACGTGGCGTCGTAGTTTGGCGCCAGGTTGAAGTAGTACGGCGTTACCAGCATCAGGCCGGTATCGCTCGACGAACCAATGCTAGGCGGCAAGAAGCCGGACTGGCGACGGTCGTCGATCGGGAAATAGATGTACGGGGTGTAGAACACCGGAATGTCTTTAACCCGCAGGGTCACGTTGGTGGCGGTACCGAAACCGGTCGCCGGGTTCAACGTGATGTTGTTGCCCTTCAGGTTCCAGGCGTTGCTGCCGGGTTCGCAACGGGTGTAGGTACCATCCTTGAGGCGGATGATCGAATCTTCCTGGCGTTTGGCATACAGCGCGCTACCGCGAACGCTGGACTTATGCAGAACGTACTCGGCGTTGTCGATCTGCGCTTCGCCGTTGTCCAGCTGCAAGGCCGCGTGGTCGCCAACGACCAGAGCGCCGTTGTCACGCAGGCGCACATTGCCATTGAGTTCGCCACGGTTCTCGGCTTGCATCAGGCTGGCCTCGTCGGCCTCGACCTGCATGCTGCCCTGGCGCATCACCACATCACCGGCCAAGGTGGCGACCTGTTGTTCCTGCTCGTAGCGCGAGGCTTTGGCGGAAACATAGGTCGGCGCATCTTTCTTCGCCGTTTTGTCGTTCATGCCAGGCCGTACCGGCTCGACGTACGCACCGGAGCAGTACGGGCCAGTTTCGGCCAGTTGCTCAGCAGTGAGTTTGTCGCGCGGAACCCAGTCGAGGTGACTGTAGTCGGCACTGCGAGATTTAAGGGCTTTGCCTTTGCTCTCGGTGACCAGAACAGGCTTGGCCTCGTTGCCGACGGCTTCACCCGAGGCGACCGTGCTGGTCTTCTCGGCCGACGTGCCGGCCACAGAGCTGACCGCGCCAGCGCTATGCACTGGACGTGGAGGCAACACGGCGTTGTCCGTTTTCGGAGCACACGCCCAACCACCCGTAGGCGACACCTGGCAGTCATACTGCTCGGCGGCGACCACATATTGG
>LNAP01008995.1_pt1 | contig 17065 bp, 13 predicted proteins | sample 602601 | NCBI WGS metagenome assembly LNAP01 (sample SAMN02440304, study PRJNA202911) | soil metagenome | biome: Subtropical and temperate rainforests or woodlands; isolation source: soil samples (1 kg each in a 20% v/v slurry with milli Q water) were... ... | reverse complement strand
TGTTGTTCGAAGGCTTGAGTCGATGGTCTAGGGTTGGCGGCTTCCCTCCTCACGCAACAGCGCCTGCAAGGTATCGAGGCGAGCACCGTCGAAGGCAATGACGGTGCCCTGCTCGAACACCCGGCGCGCCAGCCCGGTCAGCACCGCACCGGGCGGCAGTTCGATCTGTAGACGTACGCCACGCTCGTAAGCGCTTTGCACCGTGCCGCGCCAATCCACCACGCGGCACATGTTGAAAGCCAGGTCATCGCGCAAGGCTTCGGTGTTGATGACGGGCCGGGCGCGACTGCCGCTCAGGTAACTCAATGTCGGTGTTTTCAGTTGCACATTGGCGAAGGCTTCGGCCAGGGTTTTCGCCGGAGCTTCCAGCAGCGGGCAATGGGAAGGCACGCTGACGGCCAGTCGTTTTGCCAGACCTGCACCGCGACCTCGGGCCAGTTCGGCGACAGCTTTCATCGCCGCATCGCTGCCGGCAATGACCACTTGGTTATCGGCATTGATATTGGCCAGGTAAACCGGCATATCGACGCGGTGAACCTGCGCCAGCAACTCTTCCACTGTCGCCAGATCCAGACCGATGATCGCGGTCATGCCGTAGCCCTGAGGATAAGCCTGCTGCATCAGCTCACCACGCAGGCTGACCAGATGCAGCGCATCGCTGAAGCTCAGGGCGCCCGCCACCACCGCTGCCGGGTAGGCACCGATGGACAATCCCGCCACGTAATCCGCTGCCATTGATAACTGGCGTGAAGCCGCGACGCCGGCAATCAACAGGCAAAGCTGAACGGCCCTTGTCGATTTCAACGCCTCGGCGCAATCCAGCCGCAACACGTCTTCGCCCAGCACTTCACTGGCCTCATTCACCGTTTCGAGAGGCAAACGGTGGAGCATGCCCGGTTGCTGCGCGCCCTGGCCTGGGAACACCAGCAAACTGCTCACGCTGCTTGCTCCCACGGATCAATCACCAGGCAGGCTTCACGGGCGTTTTTCAGCAAAACCCGGCGGGCAGCACCAGCCCATTCGCGCAGGGCGACGGCGCCGAAAGGCGTCTGCAACTGCATGTCTACCTGGCACGCAGCCGTGTCCAGAATCTTCACCAGCGCCTGCGCTTTCAATCGATCCAACGGTTGCGGGGTGCGCAGGATCAAGTCGAGATCACTGCCCTCGTGCAACGCCTGAACACCGCTGGCCAATTCAAACCCGGCGCTGCCGCTGACGCCCCACGCCCAACCGAAGTCATCGAGCATCGGCCGCAAATCATTGAGGGCGCGTACTGCTGGCAAATCCCGCTCGATCAAGGCATGACAAAGCTCTTCCGGTCTGACGCGACGAGCAATCGCAGCGATCGACATCACCGCTGCAAACCGCTGCTCACGCAACCGCCCACGCACCCCGACCGCGACGTGATCCGGCGCACTCAACGCACGCCGAACCACCACCGGCTGACCTGCGCTGACCGACTCGATCGCCCATGCAGGCGCGTCCATCGGCAGCTGCTCCGGGGTCATCCCCCAAAGCAGGTCGTGGGCCAGAAACGTATTCACCACTGCGCTCTCAGCAATTGGCGAACGGTGCTTGATGCCGCACGGTTGGTCGCGCCCAAGCGGCTGCTCAGGTCACGTCCGCTGGTGGCGACATCGCCAATGGCAAGGTTCAGGCATTCAGTCACCCGCGCCAGATCCGCCGCTGTCGGCTGCTCGATCTGCTCTACCGACAAGGTTTCCCAAAGCAATCCCAGACTCGCATAGCTGTCGATGTCATAAGCCATCGGCGGCACGCTGGAAGCCAGGGCTTCGAGTTCTTCGACGCTGCGCAACGTCACCCGCGCTGCCGATGCCTTGCCCATCGCATGGACCATCACGCCCGGATCACGCAAGGCAATCAAGCGATTGGCCTGATACCCATGGGCCAGAAACGCCCCGGACATCGCCTTGCCCACCAGCAAGCCAATCACCGCATGACCGGCCAACCGGGCGCGGGCATAACTGTCTGCCGCACCCGCCAGGGCCTGATGAATGCCGAGCGCTTCTTCGCGCCGACCGTAAGCCTGGCTCGGCACATTGACGATGGCGACCAAGGCGCGTTTGTGCGGTTTATCCGTGTCTTCGGCGATGACGTCATCCACCGCCTTGGCCAGGCCCCAACCTTCCAGCAGACCGACCTCGCCATTGCGGGCGCGGACGAAACGGTTGTCGGGATCAGCCACCACCGCGATAAACCGTACAGACTGATCACCCAATACACCGTCGGCGACCTTCAACGAAGCGGGCAAACCTTCGACCGGTTTCGCGCCCGCACTCAAGGCGTTGAACCAGTTCAAACCTCTCAGGGAATACGAACTCATGAGCGCTCTCCTTGATACAGATCGCGAACCACTGACGGCTCGATTTGCGGTTCGGCGTCCAGACGGGCCAGCCGTTGCAGGAACAGATCGGCCTGACGGCTGCGTTGCTGTGCCGGCAAACCTTGCTTGAGTAACTCACCGACCTGCTGCTGAATCTGCGCCACGTCGTCGGCGACATAACGGTCCACCAAACCGCTGGCAAAACGCTGCTCGCCACCGGTCAGGCTCCAGATGAAAGGACGGTCGCGGGAGTCGTATTCCTCAAGCCCGGCTTCCTGTTCGATCACTTGCGGACCGTTGAGGCCAAGCCGCGCTTCCTGAGTCACCAGCAAATAGCTGCACAACCCGGCGGCAATCGACATCCCGCCAAAGCAACCCACGCTGCCGGCGACCACACCGATAACCGGCTGGTACTGGCGCAGGTCGACAATCGCCGCATGAATATCGGCAATCGCCGCCAGCCCAAGATTGGCTTCCTGCAAACGCACGCCGCCGGTTTCCAGCAGCAACACGGCGCGAGTGGGAATGCCATTGCGGTTGTCTTCGGCGGCGAGTTCCAGCGCACCGGCAATCTTCGCCCCGCCGACCTCACCGAGGCTGCCGCCCTGAAATGCACCTTCGATGGCGGCGATCACCACCGGCAATCCACCGATGCTGCCCTTGGCGATCACCACGCCGTCATCGGCTTGCGGCACCACGCCCTGGCGCGACAGCCACGGCGACATGACGCGTTGAAACGGGTCGAGCAATTCGCGGAAGGTGCCAGGGTCGAGCAAGGCTTTCGCCCGTTGCCGGGCGCCGAGTTCGACGAAGCTGTGCTTGTGTAGGAGTTCTTTACTGTCAGTCATGACCGATCTCCTCAAAGCCTTGTTCCAGACGCAAGCGCACCACGCCGGGGGTCGCGCCGAAATCGTGGATATCAATGGCCATCGCTGGCGGTGTCTGGCCGTCGAACATCCGTGCAAACAGGTGCTGCCAGCGTTGTTCGGCGCCATTGACCGAGGTCTGCACCTTGATCGTCAATTTGCCGGCCTGACCCGGTTCGATCAGCACTTCCAGATCGCCCGAACCGACACAGCCCACCAGCGTGCGGCCCCGTGGCGGCTGCCCGGCGGGGAATTCAAAGGATAAGGTTTCCATCAGAAAGCTCCCGACTCGATGCGGTCGATAAACAGGCAGGCGGCGAGCAAATCCGCGGCACCGCCGGGCGACGCATTCAATGCGATTAATTGTTCGTCCAATTCGTGCAGGCGGCGGCGACCGGCGAGGCTGGCACTGCCGCCCGCATCGAGTACCGCTTGGGCACCAAGCTGCATGGTTTGCAGGCCGTGTTCGCCGGCGCGGTAGAGCACGCAGGTGTCGGCCAGGTTCGTCATGATTGCGAGCAAGGCGTCGAGCCGGGCGTTCTGCTCGCCATGGCCCAAGGCGCGGCTGCGTTTGAGTTGTGGCAGTGCGCGTTGCAGCACCGAAGGAAAGCCGAGTTGGGCTTCTTCACGGGCACCGCGAGCGCCGTAGCGTTGGGCAACCTGGGCGCCATGGCTGAGTGGACGTGGTGCGTAACGGTCGTCGATTAACGCGAGTCGGGCAGCACGCAAAGCAATCGGGCCTGCGGCACTGGATTCAGGCTCAAGCGCGCAGGCGGTGACCAAAAGACCCAAGGCCCAGATCGCCCCGCGATGGGTGTTCACGCCAGCCGTCGTGGCGAGCATCGCTTGCTCCCCTTCCCGACCGATCCGTCCAACGGCTTCACGCAGCGGCACACCGACTTCGCCAGATTCAATGGCCGCTTGCGCCATTTCCTTGAATGCAGGCCACAGCGACAGCGCCGAGGCGTGCATCAGCCCGAGGTGCAAATCGGTATGAGCGCCATTGCCACGACGGTCGACCAACGCCGGTTTCGGCGACAGGTCCGCTTCGTCGATCAATGCGTCCACCGCCAGGTCCGCCAGCCGTTCAGCCAGGGAAAGCGTTTTCGGTTGCAGGTTGAATGCGTGCATTACCAGCTCCTGAACTTGGCGGGCGGGTTGTAGAGGCCACCGGACCACTCGACCAGATCAGCCACGCTCTTGGCCGCGAGCAATTCGCGGGTGGCGTCGGTGCGGCGGATGCCGAGGTCTTCGGGCAAGGCGATCAAGCCTTCACGGCGCATGCGTGCGGTGTCTTTCGGGTTGTGGCGCAGGCCGATGGCGGTCACTCCGGCGACGGCGGCGATCATCGCCTGGCGCTCTTCAAGGGAGCGGGCCTTGTACAAATAGGCGATGCCTTCTTCGGTCAGCAGGTGAGTGACGTCGTCGCCGTAGACCATGATCGGCGCCAGCGGCATGCCGCTTTTCTTCGCCACTTCTATTGCATCGAGGGTTTCGACGAAGGTCGGTTTGCCGCCCTCCTGGAAGGTCTCGACCATTTGCACCACAAGTTTTTTACCGCGTTCGAGCAACGCTTCGGGCGCGTCGTCATGGCGCATGTCGAGCCAGGCCGGCGTGCTATGACGGCGACCGCGCGGGTCGTGGCCCATGTTCGGCGCGCCGCCGAAACCGGCCAGGCGCCCACGGGTCACGGTGGAAGAATGACCGTCGCCATCGACTTGCAGGGTTGCGCCGATGAACAGGTCCACCGCGTATTGCCCGGCGAGTTGGCAGAACATCCGATTGGATCGCAGAGAGCCGTCGCGCCCGGTGAAGAACACGTCCGGCCGCGCAGCAATGTAGTTTTCCATGCCCAATTCAGTGCCGAAGCAATGCACGCTTTCGACCCAGCCGCTTTCAATCGCCGGGATCAGCGTCGGGTGCGGATTGAGCGTCCAGTTGCGGCAGATCTTGCCCTTCAGGCCTAGGGATTCGCCGTAGGTCGGCAGGATCAATTCGATAGCGGCGGTGTTGAAACCGATGCCGTGGTTCAGCGACTGAACGTTGTGTTTTTCGTAGATCCCACGGATCGCCATCATCGCCATCAGCACGTGCACAGGTTTGATGTGCCGTGGGTCGCGGGTGAACAGCGGTTCGATGTAGAACGGCTTGTCCGCCACCACCACGAAATCGACCCACGACGCGGGAATGTCGACGCGTGGCAGGTCGCTGACATCGTCCACCAGTTGGTTGACCTGGACGATGACAATGCCGTCGCTGAAGGCGGCCGGCTCGATCAAGGCGGGGGTGTCTTCGGTGCTCGGGCCGGTGTAGATGTTGCCGGCACGGTCGGCCATGAAACCGGCCGAGAGCACGACGTTGGGAATCAGGTCGACCACCAGCCGCGCATAGAGCTCGATGTAGGTATGGATCGCACCGATTTCCAGCAGGCCGTCTTCCAGTAACTGGCTGATGCGCAGGCTCTGGGTGCCGGCGAAGGAGAAGTCGAGCTTGCGGGCGATGCCGCGCTCAAACAGGTCCAGGTGCTCGGAGCGGCCGACGCTGGGCATGATCATGTGCAAATCATGCAGCTTGGCGGGATCGGCCTTGGCCAGGGAGCGAGACAGGAAATCCGCCTGCTTCTGGTTATTGCCTTCCAGCACCACGCGGTCGCCGGGCAGGATCAGAGCTTCCAGTGCCGCGACGATGTTGTCGGTGGGCAGGACCACACCGTCGGCAAGATCCTTGACTGCTTTTCGCTGCGCCGCCGCGTCCATCGCGAGTCGGGGGATATTGTTGTTGTCATGACCACTCCACGGGTTCGCTGTCGTGGGAGTCACCTTAGGAGGGTTGGGTGGGGAGCATCAATCAAGCACAGAGACGGATCGTTACGGTCAGGGTAATGGTTGACCACGCCGACGCCATCGCGAGCAGGCTCGCTCCCACAGGAGAGCGCATTTCAATGTGGGAGCGAGCCTGCTCGCGAAGAGGCCAGAACGATCACCGCAGTTTTCAACGAGTAATAATTACAGCCCAGCCATCTGCTGCTGCACACGAATGGCTTTCAGCCCACCGCTACGTAACAGGTTTTCCAGATTCTCGTTGCTGCCCATCCTTGGACTCCAAAGGGTTTTCCCCCATCAGGTTGATCTTGTCCTGCTGCGCTACCCGCACGACGAAGCTGTTTTCAGCCGCCAGTTTTGCGGCCCAGTCTTCGGGGGTGTAGAGCGTCGGATTAAGGACGCGGCCTAATTGCTCCTCCAGAGGCATAAGCCGCTCCATCACTTCACTGTAGTGCAGGCCTTCACCGATCAGCATGAGATCAATGTCACTGGATGCGTTTGCCGAATCCTTGGCGATTGAACCGTACACAAATGCCCAGGTGATCTGTTCGGCAAAGGGTTGAAGCGCCTGACGCAGAGGCTCGGCAATGCCAAAAGTCTTGCGGGCGATGCCCAACAGCTCAGCATAAATCGGGCACTGCGGATTGGCCTGATAGTGGGTCTGGTTGCCTTGGCGGCTCAGGGTCAACACGCCTGCCTGTTGCAACCGATCCAGCTCTCGCATGAGGCTGCCTTTACCCACTTGAGCCCAGCGGGCGATTTCGTTGGCGTAAAAACTTCGATCGGGTTTGCCGAACAACAAGCCCAGCACTTTTTGCTGAGTGGTCGTGAACAAGGCTTCGCTCAGGGAAAGGTTTTTCACAGTGGCAACCGATGAGTCCCAAAAAGGGAACGATAGGTCCCTTTTTGGGAATCTTCAACCTGTCGCGAGCCGAATAGGGATTTGTGTTTAAACATTTGTCCGCAGGAACGGTGCGAGGCTACACAGTCTGGCGTCGCCGCCTACAGCAATGCCGGAAGCCGCTGACTGGTGGGGTTTTGCGCTGATCGTTATTGTTTATGGGTCGCTGCCAATCAGCGATCGGGTCTGGAACCCCCGAAAAGACGGAGAAAAAGCGCCATTCATTTCGAATGGACCAACGCCAATCTGTAATCGGAAACTCATTATGTCCAAGGTAACGACCAACCCAGCAGATAACTCTGACATCGATTCCCAAGCGTCCCTTGAAGCCGAGAAACTTAAAGAAGCTGCCGACCGCGTCTTCTCCTATTACTTTCCCCCTGCTCACGAAAAAACGTCGAGGCGCCGTAATAAGTCCCGGCTCTTCACTGTATGCCCCGACATCGACACCGAAGCCTTGCTGGCCAATGCCTCCGAAGACTTGCTGTCCATCAGCGCCATTGCGGCCGATCTGGCAGACGATGTGGAAGGCTCGGGCCGGGGTTTAGCTGTGAAGTATTCGGTAAGGTGAAGGCCGCCTTCGCGGGCAAGCCTCGCTCCTACAGGTTTGGCGCAGTCCTTGTAGGAGCGAGGCTTGCCCGCGAAGAGGCCCGTCAGACTAGCCCGGCACTCACCAACAACTCCTCCAGCGCCAGCAAATCAGGCACCTTCGCCACTTGCTCCCCCACCTGCACCGCCGCCTGCTCCAGCGGACACAACGGCACATCGACGTAACTCAACTGACTGTCCAGTTTGTACGACCGCGGAATCCCCTGCACCAACAGCGCAATGAACTTCAGCTCCGGCCGCCCACCGAGGGCATTGAGAATCACGATGCGCGCGCGCTCGCCGATGACGGTTTTATTGCCGCACGCCGACTCGAAACTCAGCAACGGAATCTGCCGGTCCCGCCACGTCACCAACCCCAGGTACCACGGCGGTGTGTCCAGATCGAACGCCCCCGGTTGATAGTCAATCAACTCCGCCACCGCCACGTTGGGCAGAATCAGGTTGCGGTCAGCCAGGGGCAGCAGCAGGCCGGTGAGATTGCTGGTGCGATGCTCAAGCATGGGTTTTGCTCCACAACGCGATGCTGTCGAGCAGCACCGATTCCTGGTACGGCTTGCCGAGGTAGTCGTTGACGCCGATGGCCATGGCGCGGTCGCGGTGTTTCTGGCCGGTGCGGGAGGTGATCATGATGATCGGTAAATGCTGCAAACGTTCGTCGCTGCGCACCTGGGTCGCCACTTCGAAGCCGTCCATGCGCGGCATTTCGATGTCGAGCAGCATCACGTCGGGCATATGTTCTTCGAGCAGCAGCATGGCGTCGACCCCATCCTTGGCAGTCAGCACGTTCATGCCGTGACGTTCGAGCAGGCGGCTGGTGACCTTGCGCACGGTGACCGAATCGTCGACCACCAGCACCAGCAGCGGTTTATGCGGCTCGACCTCAACGTCCTGTGTCGCCGACTGTTGCGGCACTCGGGCCTGCATGGCGCGGATCGGCGCCAGCAAATCGAGAATCAGCACCACCCGGCCATCGCCCAGAATCGTCGCCCCGGATAACCCCTGCACCGACGCAAATTGCGGGCCGAGGCTTTTGACCACGATCTCCCGCGTGCCAGCCGTGGAATCCACCTGCACGGCGATGTGCCGCTCGTTGCATTGCACCAGCAAGACCGGCAGCGGCAGGCTCTGGCCCAACAGTTTCGGGCGGGTGCTGGTTTTCAGCAGCTCGCCCAGATAACACAGTTCATAACGCTGCCCGGCGTATTCATAAGTCGGCGGATCGAGCCGGTAATGCCCTTCGAGCTCGTTGGGCAGCACGCGAACGATGCCGTCGATGGTGTTCAACGGGATCGCGTATTGATCCTCCAGACACTGCACCATCAGCGCGCGGTTGACCGACACGGTGAACGGGAGGCGAATCCGAAAGTGCACGCCCTGCCCCGGTGTCGAGTCGATGACCATGGTGCCACCGAGCTGCCGGACTTCTTCGTGAACCACGTCCATGCCCACGCCACGCCCGGAAATCTGAGTGATTTTCTCGGCGGTGGAGAACCCCGGTTGCAGGATGAATTGCAGCACATCGCGGTCGCTGACCTCGGCGTCCGGGGCCAGCAAGCCGCGCTTGATCGCCTTGCGCCGCACCGCGTCCAGCGGCACGCCTGCGCCGTCGTCGCGGATGTCGAAAATCATGTCGCCGCCCTCGCGGGACAGGTCGAGAGTGATTCGTCCCTGGGCCGGTTTGCCGGCCGCAATACGCACCTCGGCCGATTCCAGGCCGTGGTCCACGGCGTTGCGCAGCATGTGTTCCAGCGGCGCCGCCATGCGCTCAAGCACGTTGCGATCCATCTCGCCTTCGGCGTTGCCGACCACGAACTCGACGTCTTTGCCCAGTTCACTGGAGACCTGGCGGACGATGCGCCTCAAGCGCGGCAGCATGCGCTCGAACGGCACCATGCGCGTGCGCATCAGGCCTTCCTGCAATTCGGTGTTGATGCGGCCCTGCTGTTGCAGCAGGTTTTCCGCATCCTGATTGCGTCGATCGAGGGTTTCCTTGAGGTCGAGCAGGTCGGAGGCGGATTCGAACAGCGCCCGCGACAACTGCTGCAACTGCGAGTGACGGTCCATTTCCAGCGGATCAAACTCCTCGTAGCCCAGACGTTCCGCTTCGACTTGCTGGCGGCTGAGAATCCGTCCCTGGGTTTCGGTGTCGAGCCGTCGCAACTGATCGCGCATCCGCTCGATGGTGGTTTCCATCTCGCTCAGGGCCACCCGCGCATCGTTGACCTGTTGCTCGATACGGCCACGGAAGATCGAGGTTTCACCGGCCAGGTTGACCAGATCGTCGAGCAGTTCTGCCGAGACCTTGACCATGTCGACGCCCACTTCGGCTTGCGCCACCGGGGCGTCGGGTTTCGGCGTGGCGGGCACGATCACCGGCGTATCAAGAACAGCGGGATGGCTGAAGTTCTTGATCGCGTCGATCAACCGATCAGCCGGCGGCAAGGGCTGGCCGGCGCGGGCGGCGTCGAGCATTTGCGCCAGTCGGTCATGACTGCTTTGCAGCAGGGCGAACAGCGCCGGGGTCGGTTGCAGCACGCCAGCGGACAGACCTTCGTAGAGAAATTCCAGCTCATGGGCGAGGTCGCCGATGGGGGCAATTTCCACCATCCGCGCACCACCCTTGAGCGTGTGCAGGTCGCGCAGCAGGGTTTCCACTTCCTGACGGTTCGACGGTTCGGCTTGCCAGCGCACCAGCGCCGCGCCGGAGTTTTCGATGATGTCGAAACCTTCCTCAAGGAAGATCTCCAGCAGCTCGGGGTCATGCCCCGGCGAGTCATTGGCCGGCGCAGGTTCCGCCACTTCGGCGGTGTTGGCATTGCCTTGACGGAACTCGCGAATCGCCTCGATCAGCTCGCTCGGGGCACCCAGGGTGTGCTGGTTTTTCAGCTGTTCGAGCAACACCGCGAGCCGGTCATGGCTCTGTTGCAGCAACTGCGCAAGGGTTTCGCTGTAGCTGTAACGGTGGTCCACCAGGCCTTCGTAAAGACTTTCCAATTCATGGGCCAGGTCGCCGACCGGCTCGACCTCGGCCATCCGCGCGCCGCCCTTGAGAGTATGCAAGTCCCGCTGCAAGGACGACAGCGGCGCGGCGTTGTCCGGGTCGTTCAGCCAGCGCTGCAAGGCCTGGCCAGCACTCTCGAGAATATCCACCGCTTCTTCGAGAAAGATCGAAACGATCTCATCGTCCAGCTCGACCTGAGTCGCGGTCTGTTCCAGTTCTGCGGTGGCGCTGCCCAGTTCGCGGATGCTCAGGGTGCGGCTGCCATCGCTGCGGATCAGGCCCATGGACGATGGATCAAGGCTTTCATCGAGCAGGCCGCGCAAGGCCCGGATGCGTTCCGGTTGCGGGCTGACTTCCTGGCCGGCGGCCAGTTCGTCGAGCATATTGATCAGCGCTTCGTGGGCACTTTGCGCCTCGTGGAAAAACCGGTCGCTGACTGCCAGGCTGCTCTCTTCCACCGCGCCGTACAGGTCGAGCAACGCTTCGCACAATTCATCCACCGGATGCAGATCGGCGAGGTGCGCGCCTTCGCCCAAGGTGGTCAATTCGTCCAGCAACGCGCTGAGTTCCTGGCGCTCGCCGGGGTGCTGCTGCCAGCGCTGCAACAGGCTTTCGGCGTCCAGCAGGATGTCCATGCCCTGGGCCAGGAAGTTGTTGATCAGTTGCGGATCACGCTTGATTCGCAGCGCGGTGTTCGGCGCTTTCAACAGCGCATCCAGACGCTCAGCGAGCAGCGCCTTGGTGCGCTCGATCAGTAAATCGGCATCCGGTATTTCGGCCAGCGGATCAGTCTTGAGTTGCCGCAGCCCGAGACGGAACAGACCTTCGGCTTCCAGCAGCAGTTCGACTTCGTCGAGGTCGAGGGCGATCAGGTGCGCTTTGTATTCGCGGGCCAGTTGATCCAGCGGCGTCGCCAGCTCGGCGATCGGCAATACGCCGGCCATCGAGGCGCTGCCCTTCAAGGTATGCAACGCCCGCTGCAACTCGTCACTGGCTTGCAGCGGCACGTGCTCGGCGGCTTGATCGAGGAAACGGTTGAGGCTGGCGAGATGGGTCTCGGCTTCCTTGCGGAAGATCTCCAGCAACAGCGGATCGAGGGCCGCGACGTCCTGGGTGTCCTCATCGCTGGCGGGCGTGTCGCCCTTGGCGAGGGCATGGGCGCGAGCGGCCAGTTGGTCGACCTGGTTGTTCTGGCGCTGGGCATTGGCGGCAAACTCGGCCACCAGTTGCGGCAGCAGCTCCAGTGTATCGAGGAGCAATTGTTGCACTGCCGCCCCAGGCGCAACGCTGCGCTCCAGCACGCGGTTGAGCAGGTTTTCCACCGCCCACGCCAGCTCGCCCAGCACCAGCGCACGGACCATCCGGCCACTGCCTTTCAAGGTGTGGAAAGCCCGGCGCAATTCACTCAACGCGGCGTTATCGTCCGGGTTGGCCGTCCAGCGCGGCAAGTACTCCCGGAGGATTTCCAGGACTTCATCGGTTTCTTCGAGGAAGACTTCCCGCAGCTCTTCGTCCACCGGTTCTTCGCCGGCGGGCGGTGGCAGCAGGCTGCCCGGGATGGTCAGCGCCGGCGGATTGACCGAAGACACCGGGCTGGCCAGGACATCGGCCAGCGACTGCACGGTATCGGGGTCATCGAGTTCTTGCAGGTCCTGCATCACCTGGGCTTCACTCGGGCTCAGCACATCCTCAAGCATCGGCACCTGTTGTTCACTGGGGAAAAACCCAAGGGACGCCAGGCTCTTTTCCGCCACGTCGAGCAGTTGTTCACCGGGTGCCTCGGGGTCGTCGCTGAGACGCTCCAGGTAATACTCGATGCTGGTGATGACGTCGGCCAGGCTGTCCAGTTCCTGCCAGCCGGGCTGGCCCGGGTCCAGCAGCAGATGCTCGCGAATGAAGTGGTTGCAGGCTTCGATCAGGCTCGCCGCACGACCCAACGGAATCATCGACAGCGCACCGCGTACCTGGGTCAGCAACGCCGGCAAGGCCTGCAAATGCTGGCGATCCCAGTCGGCGTCGATGTAGTCGACGATCATGTCCTTGGCCTGTTGCAGGCAGATGCGCGCTTCCTTGATCACGATCTGATGGATCTGCGTCAGATCGGTGGTCGGCAGGTGGCTCTCTTCCTGGCTCTCCGGCTCTACGGTGCCGACCATGCCGGCCAGCGTCGCTTCGACGTAGAGCAAGGCCCCGGCAACGTCCATGAGAATGGCGTCGTTGGGTTCACGCTGGCCCTGGGCGAGGCTCAGCACCACCGCCAGTTGATCGATGATGACTTTGCGCGGCTGGCCGAAACCCAACACCGCCAGGGTGTCGGCGATTTGCCGCAACGGCGCCAGCAGGGTTTCGAGGTCCGAGGTGTGCTGGCGGTCGCTGCGCACAAACAGGTCCAGGCGTTCCTTGACCCGCACCAGCTCTTCACACAGCGCGGCCAGCACCGAGCGCATGGCGTCACGGTCCGGTCCGGCCAGGCGGGCGCGTTCTTCGTCGACCATTGCGCTGTCAGGCAGCGCGTCGTCCAGTGAGTAACGATCTTTCATGGTCAGCATCTGCCCGGTGGGATGTTCGGCCTTGGCAATGTAGAACAGCAAACTCTTGAGCAACTCCGGCGGCGCCGGCTGATTGATGCCGCGTATGCCCTGTTCGAGCAAGCGCTTGAGTTCTTTGTCGGCGTCCTTGAACAGGCTGCGCAGCGCCGGGCTGTTGGCAATCGAGCCGCCGCGCATGCCTTCGACCAGCGCCGAGGCGACTTGCCACAACGGGCTCAAAGGCGCGTTGCCGCACAGTCCTTCCAGGCGTGAAAAAACCTTGGTCAGATAACCAAGGTTAGTCTCGTCATCCTGCTCGCGCAGCAACCCGACCAACGCCATTTGCAGCATCTGCCGCAACTTGCGCAGCACATTGGCAAAATCCGCCGGTTCCAGCAGGGCCAGCGATTCTTCGTCCAACACCGGCAGGTCGAGCAATTGCGGGCTGAACAGGCTGGTTTCCGACAACAGGCTTTCGCCCCGGGCACTGCGTAAATCGTTGATCAGCGGCAGCACCACCAAGGGCAGGTCACGGCGCGCGCCTTGCACCCGGTCGAGGTAGATCGGCAGTTGCCCGAGGGCTTGCAACAGCAGATGAAGCGCCTCGTCGCGATGGTTGATGCGGTCTTGCTGCAAGGCGGTGGCCAGGTGTTCCATTTCTTCGGCGAGCAGGGCCGCGCCGTAGAATTCGACCATCTGCAAACTGCCGTGGACCTGATGGATGCACGCCAGGCAATCGCTCAGGGCGTGCGTCGCCTGGGGATCATCAAGCAGGGTTTCGTGAGCCACTTTCAGCGTTTCGGCAATCTCGCCTTTGACCCACTCGAGGGCCACATAGTCGTGCCGATCACCCATAACCACTCCAAATCACTGCTCTACTCAAAAAAACCCGAACGCCTGCGGGCGCTTCACACTTTATCCGCCGCCTGCGCCTTGGCCGCCGGCAAGGTGAAACCGGACACCGAGCGCCGCAGCTGACTGGCCATTTTCGCCAGGTTGCCAATGCTCTCGGCGGTGGCGGTCGAGCCCGACGAAGTCTGCGTGGTGATCTGCTGGATCACGTTCATGGTCAGGGAAATCTGACCGGCTGAAGACGTCTGCTGCTGCGCAGCGTTGGAAATACTCTGGATCAACGCCGCCAGGGTCTTCGACACGCCTTCGATTTCTTCCAGGGCCACACCGGCATCCTGCGCCAGACGCGCGCCGCGCACCACTTCGGTGGTGGTCTGTTCCATGGAAATCACGGCTTCGTTGGTGTCGGTCTGGATCGCTCGCACCAGGGTTTCGATCTGCCGGGTAGCGGCGGACGAACGCTCGGCCAGACGCTGCACTTCATCGGCCACCACTGCAAAACCGCGCCCGGCATCACCGGCCATCGAGGCCTGGATCGCCGCGTTGAGCGCAAGGATGTTGGTCTGATCGGCAATGTCATCGATCAGGCTGACAATGTCGCCGATTTCCTGAGAGGACTCGCCCAGACGCTTGATGCGCTTGGCAGTGTCCTGGATCTGCTCGCGAATGTTGTCCATGCCGTGGATGGTGTTGTGCACCACCTCGTTGCCCTTGTTGGCGATTTCCACCGAACGTTCCGCCACCGCCGAGGACTCGGCAGCGTTGGCGGAGACCTGGTCGATGGACTGGGCCATGTCGTTGATCGCGGTGGAGGCTTCGCTGATCTGTTGCGCCTGATGTTCCGACGCCTGGGCCAGGTGCATGGCGGTGGCCTGGGTTTCCTGCACGGCGGCGGCGACCTGGCCAGCGGTGAGGTTGATGGTCGCCACCAGGTCGCGCAGTTGATCAACGGAATAGTTGATCGAGTCGGCGATGGTCCCGGTGAAGTCTTCGGTCACCGAGGCCGTCACGGTGAGGTCGCCGTCGGCGAGGTCTTCGATCTCGTCGAGCAGGCGCATGATCGCGGTCTGGTTGCGCTCGTTCTTCTCGGCGGTTTCGCGCAGCTGGCGGTTGGTTTCGCGAACCATCACCAGGCCGATAAGGATGATCGACATCAGCGCCAACAGGCCCAGCACGTAGCCGCCAATGGTGTCGGTGTCGCGCCCGCCGGCAAGGTTTTCGAACCCGCTGGCCAGGTGCGAGGCTTCGTCGAGCAGGGTCTGCGACAAGGTGAAGATGTTGGTCGCCGATTCGCGAACCTTGAACAGCTCCGGCGAGGTTTCGAGGATTTCATCCACAGAGCCGGAAACGAATTCGAACAGCTCGGAAATCTCGGTCAAGCGGGCCCGCGCATCGCGGTCTTCGACCTGGCTGACCCGCAGCGACGTATTGCCCTGGAGCATGCCATTGAGTACCTGGCCGAATCGGGCAGCGTCGCGACCGAACGCGTCGGCGGCCTGTTGTGAATTTTCATCGCCGGACAGCACGGTGTTCACCGCGCCCAGGATGCGTTCGGCCAGCAGCGACTGACGCTGGGCCATGGCCACCTGAGCGGCCGGCGCGCCGCGCTGCAAGAGGATTTCGACGACTTTTTCGTATTCGACCTGCAACTGCGGCACGGTTTCGGCCAGCGTCGCGGCGACCTGATGCAGCGAGAGTACGGTCTGCTCGCTGGAGAGGATGGCGTCGGTGTTTTTCAGCAGCCGTTCCCAGTCCAGCTGAACGGCGCGCATTTCCGGGCGCACGGCGGACGGCGCTGGCGGCAGGCCGGTGGCCGGGTCGCCCTTCTTCAAGTAACCCCAGCGTTGGGCGAAGTCGTTGCGTGCATCGCTCAGCAGCTTGAACGCTGCCGCCTTGCCGGCAGCGGCTTCGGTGGCGTTTTTGGCGATGCGTTGGGACAGCACGCGCAGTTCGCCGGCGTGGCCGATGTACTGTTTGTCATACGTGGCTTGCGTGTTGAGGTAAGCGAAGTTGGCAAACAGCAGCATGATGAAGATGATCAGCGCGATGAACAGCACGATGATCTGCGAGCGGCTGCGCGATCCTTCTGGCTTGCCTGTTTTTGTTTTTATCATCGGTCCTCGCCTGTACTGCCTGATTCAACGACGCCCTTGCAAGAGCGAGGCTTGCCCGCGAAGCAGGCGCTACGGTCTTACGGGAACACCGCGTTTTCGTTCTTCGCGGGCAAGCCTCGCTCCTGCAGGATTGGGGCGTCGCCTTGATTACAGCGCTACATGCATAAAGCTTTGCGACTGCGCCAGCGTAAACGGGCTGAATATTTGCCACGTCTGCTCACGCTGAAACCGGCCCTGGACGAACGCGGCAATCGGCCCGTGCAGATCGGCCATCGACACCGGTTCCAGACTGTCCTGGGCAAAGTGCTGCAAGCCGAAGACTTCGTCGACCATCAACCCGGCAAACACTTCACCGTGCTCCACCACCAACACCCGCCGCTGTTTGCGCAGGGTCGACTGCTCATGTCCGAAGAAGCTGCACAAATCCATGATCGGCAGCAATCGTCCGCGCAAGTTGGCCACACCCTTGACCCAGGGTTTGACGCCCGGCAATTGGGTGAAACGCGGTTCGTGCAGGACCTCGCTGACTTCGCCCATGGGCGCGACGTACCAGTTTTCGCCCAAGCGAAAGCCGATGCCGCTCCAGCGGTCCTGTCGGGTTGGCTGGGATGGCAGATCCGCCGCCAGCAGACGACAGCGCTGGTCAATCTGCAGCAGCAGTTCGAAAGCCGTCAGCGACTCGGTCATGGCCGGACGATCAACCGGCCAGCACGTTGTTCAGGGTCTTGATCAGGGTTTCTTCGTCTACCGGTTTGGTCAGGTAGTCCTTGGCGCCCTGGCGCGTGCCCCAGACTTTGTCGGTTTCCTGATCCTTGGTGGTGATGATGATCACCGGGATGTGTCCGGTTTCCGGGTCTTTGGTCAGCTGGCGGGTCGCCTGAAAACCGTTGAGGCCAGGCATGACGATGTCCATCAGCACGGCGTCGGGTTTTTCCTGGCGGGCCAGGGCCACGCCGTCGGCGCCGTTTTCGGCTTTCAACACTTCATGACCGTGCTTTTCCAGCATGCCGGTCAGTTTGTACATTTCG
>LNAP01012114.1_pt3 | contig 17078 bp, 17 predicted proteins | sample 602601 | NCBI WGS metagenome assembly LNAP01 (sample SAMN02440304, study PRJNA202911) | soil metagenome | biome: Subtropical and temperate rainforests or woodlands; isolation source: soil samples (1 kg each in a 20% v/v slurry with milli Q water) were... ... | reverse complement strand
CGTCAGCGCGAGCTGGCGAAGAGCAAGAAAAAAGAAGAAAAGAACCTGCGCAAGCTCGCCAAGAGTTCCGCGCAAGGGGATGTGTCGGCGCAGTCGCCGTCTGATGAATCGGCATCCGCCGACCCCGGCGTCCCCGCCGGGAATCCTTGAAACCCTGGAGTGCTTGTATATGCAGCAAAATAAACTGTACGTTGGAAATTTCCCCTACTCGGTCACCGAAGACCAGCTACGGGGGTTGTTCTCGGAGTATGGGCAGATCACCGATCTGGCCATGATCATGGACCGCGAGACCGGTCGTCCGAAGGGCTTCGCCTTCATCACCTTCGCTTCCCAGCAGGCGGCCGAGAAGGCGCTGGAACAGAATGGCCGTGATCTGGGCGGTCGCCCGCTGAAGGTCAACATGGCCATGGAGCGTGACGCCAGCCGTGGCCCGCGTCCGGGCGGCGGCGGTGGCTACGGCGGCGGTGGTGCCGGCCGCGGCCCGCGTTACTGAGCGAACATTTCGCTTTTAAAAAGCCCGGATTTTCCGGGCTTTTTTTTGGGCCGGGTTTTCCGGTAAAAGGCGTGCCGTGTTTGCAATCGAGTCCGAGCTACCGGCGGTGTGCGATCCTTGCGGTGTCGGGCACGGCCCTGACGCATAACACGACTTGCACGGCAGGAGGAGGCTGGACATGGCAGACATGCAGGGCAAGGTGTGCGTAGTCACCGGCGCCAATTCAGGCATCGGCAAGGCGACCGCGCAGGGATTGGCCGCCGCTGGCGCCACGGTGGTGATGGTGTGCCGGGACCGCGCTCGCGGCGCCGCGGCCGAGCAGGAAATCCGCGTTGCCACCGGCAATGCGGCGGTGGAGCTGTGGCAGGCCGATCTGGCTTCGTTGGCCGATGTACGGCGCCTGGCGACCGAGCTTCTGGCCGCCCATCCGGTGATCCACGTGTTGATCAACAATGCCGGCGTGATGGTGGAAAGGCGCCAGATGTCGGCCGATGGTTTCGAGTTGCAGTTTGCGGTCAATCACCTGGCGCCGTTCCTGCTCACCCGGCTGCTGGAGCCGGCGCTGGCTGCCGGCGCGCCATCGCGCGTGGTCAACGTCAGCTCGCGCGTGCACAGCATGGGGCACATCGATTTCGACGACCTGCAAAGTACGCGCAAGTACAAGATGTTCGCCGCCTATGGGCGCTCGAAACTGGCCTGCGTCATGGCCACCTACGACCTTGCCGAACGCTGGCAGGCGCTGGGTATCACGGTGAACTGCCTGCATCCGGGCGTGATCGATACCAACCTTGGCGGTATGCCCGGCTTCATCAAGAAACTGTTGCCCAAGGCGGACAAGGGTGCCCGCACGTCGCTTTACCTGGCCACGGCGCCCGAGGTGGCCGATGTCACCGGGCAGTATTTCAGCGGCTGCAAGCCCGCCAAATCGTCGGCCGAGTCGCACGACCGCGCGGTGCGCGCGCGCCTGTGGCAGGAAACGGAACGCATGGTGGGTCTGGTGGCCTGAGCGGATCTGCCCGCGGCCTGCCTATAGCGTGTAGAAATCGATCAAAGCCGGCACCCGGTCGTTCTGCAGGCGGATTGTCTTGCGGGCGAACAGCCAGCGCGGACCGCTTTTCAGCAGCCCCAGTTCGTAGCGGCCAAAGTTGCCGTGTTGTTTTTCGGTCCGCGGGTTGTAGACCAGGACCATCCAGTTGGCCCGTGCGGTAATCGCGCCGGCCGACTCGAAGCTCGCTTCGATGTTGCTCACGAAATGCGTGGTGCGCGGCAGCGGCATGGCGGTCACCGACTTGCCGGACTGTACGCGCATCACGCGTTCTTCAAGGCCGCGGCGGCTGTCGTGATGGATCTGTGAAATCTCGGTGTCCGGATCGGAGGTTTGCGCGTATTCATCGCGCCAGGACGGCACCCAGTAGACGGCGTCCGGTGTGTACAGCTCCAGCCAGGCGGCCCAGTCGCGGTCGTCCAGATACCGGCATTCGGCGTGCAGCAGGTCGGTGGTTATGGAAGTGGCAATGGGGTCGGGCATCGGGGTCTCCTGCGTTGCAAGCGGGCGCCGATCAACCGCCCTGCATCAACCGGCGCCACTCCCGGTAGCCGGCGTGGATGGCGGTCTCGTCGCCAAAGGCGAGGCCGGCCGAGCTGGCGTTGCAGCGGGCTTGCGTGAGCCCGAGCGGCGCGAAGGTATGCGGCAAGGACGGCGGCGCCGCCATGCCGCGCGAATAGCCCTGCGTGTCGCCGGCCGCATGCGCAGCGAAGCCGTCCTGGCTCAGAGCGTACATGACGTTGTCGTCGGAGGTGGCCAGACCGCCGGCATTGAAGAATTCCTCGTACTGGCGGATGCGAAAGCGGCGCGCCTGCGGATTCTCGCCGCGCGGGGCGAGGCAGTGCGAGCTCATGCGTGTCTTGTCGACCGCCAGCGGTTGCCAGGTGCGCAGCTGCAGCGACTGGATGTCGATGATCTGCAGGTTCGGAAAGATCGTCAGGTTGCGCTGGCGCAGCATCCAGTCCAGTCGGGCTTCGCCGACCCGCTGCCTGACCACCTCCAGCAATTCCGTGTCGCGCACCAGCGGACGGCTTTCCGGTCCCTGGCCGGGCGCGCCGACCGACCACGACATGGCGTGGCCGCGGGCCGTGCTGATGGTGCCGGCAATGATCGGTCCGGCTGGCAGCGGGGCCGGGTGGGCGCGCGGCCGTTGGCGCACGATGTCCACGAAGGCGGCGTGCGTGCTCGCGAAGTGGTAGGCGTCGAGGCCGTTCTCGAACTGCAGCTTCCAGTTGCCGTCGTAGGTGTAGCTGGCCTCGCCGGGGATGTATTCGAGGCCGTCCGGCGCCTGGTCGGCGACCAGATCGAGCAGCTTGCGCGCCTCGCCCAGGTGATCTTCGAGGCTCGGCACGCTCGCCGAGAGGCTCGCGAACACGAAGCCGCGGTAGCTGCCCACCCGTGCTACCGGGGCAAGGTCGTGGCTTTCGTCATCGAAGGCCGGCGGGTAGTGACCGTCTTTTTGATCGGTGATGCCGATGCAGTGCCCGGCACTGTCATAGACCCAGCCGTGGTACGGGCAGGTGTGGAACTTGCGGTTGCCGGCGCGAAACGGGCACAGCAACGTGCCCTTGTGGCGGCAGCTGTTCAGGAACGCGCGCAGCGTGCCGCCGCCGTCGCGCGTCAGGATGATCGGCTGGCGGCCGATCTGGCGGGTGACGAAGTCGTGCGGCTGTTCGATCTCGCTTTCGAGCGCGATGAAGACCCAGGTCGCCTCGAAGATGCGCGCCATTTCGAGCTCGAACACCTGCGGGTCGGTAAACGCGGTCCGATGTACACGAAACACGCCCGCTTCGGGACGATCGTCGACCAGGCTGCTCGCCTCCACGAAAGCTCCTCCTGATATCGCCACCGCGCCGTTTAACTGGCCGGCCAGATGCCGTCGAGCGCGCCCGCGATCAGCGTGCCTACACCGCTGTCGGTGAACACCTCCAGCAGCACGGCGTGCTCGACCCGGCCATCGACGATATGGGCCGCGCCCACGCCCGCGTCCACCGCATCCAGCGCGCAGTTGACCTTGGGCAGCATGCCGCCGTGGATGGTGCCGTCGGCAATCAGTGCCTGCGCGGTGGCCGCATCCATGCGTGGGATCAGCTTGCCGCTGCCGTCGAGCACGCCGGCGGTGTTGGTCAGCAGCATCAGTTTTTCGGCCTTCAGCGCCGCCGCCAGCTTGCCGGCCACGGTGTCGGCGTTGATGTTGTAGGTGGCGCCGTCGGCGCCGACGCCGATCGGCGCCACCACTGGAATGAAGTCGCGGCCGCTGAGCAGGTCCAGCAGCGCCGTGTCGATGGCCTCGACCTGGCCGACGTGGCCCAGGTCGATGATCTCCTCCGGCAGGGTGTCGTTTTCGCCGGCTCAGCTTGCGGGCGCGGATGGCCGCCGCGTCCTTGCCGGTGATGCCCACCGCCCGGCCGCCGTGGCTGTTGATCAGGTTCACGATGTCCTTGTTCACCAGGCCGCCCAGCACCATCTCCACCACGTCCATGGTGGCGGCGTCGGTCACGCGCTGGCCGTCCACGAAGCGGCTCTGGATGCCTAGGCGTCCGAGCAGCTCGCCGATCTGCGGCCCGCCGCCGTGCACCACCACCGGGTTCATGCCGACCAGTTTCATGAGCACGATGTCGCGCGCGAAGCTGTGCTTGAGCTGGGCATCGACCATGGCGTTGCCGCCGTACTTGACGACGATGGTCTGGCCGCGAAAACGGCGGATGTAGGGCAGTGCCTCGACCAGCACCACGGCGACGCGGTGGGCGGCATCGATCGACAGCGGCATGCGGGCTCTCCTGGCAGGACTGTTGCGAATTCTAGGCCCGCCGGCCATCGCTTATCATGCCGGCCATCGCTGCCCGGACCCTGCCATGCCCGCCGACCTGCTCCTGAAAACGCCCCTGCATGCCCTGCACCTGGCTGCCGGTGCCCGCATGGCGCCGTTCGCCGGCTGGGACATGCCGCTGCATTACGGCTCGCAGCTGGACGAACACCACGCGGTGCGCGCCGGCGCCGGAGTGTTCGACGTGTCGCACATGGCGCAGGCGGACCTGAGTGGCCCGCAGGCCGACCACTACCTGCGCCGGGTGCTGTGCGGCGATGTCGCGCGCATCGCCAGCGGCAAGGCGCTGTATACCTGCCTGTTGAACGAACAGGCCGGCATCATCGATGACCTGCTGGTCTACCGCCTCGGCGCCGACCGGTTTCGGCTGGTGCTCAATGCCGCCCGCCGGGAAGCCGATCTGGCCTGGCTGCGCGCAGGGCAGGCCGGCTTCGACGTGGTGCTCACCCCGCGCGACGAGCTGGCCATGCTGGCGGTGCAGGGACCGCAGGCGCGCACGCTGGCCGATCCGCTGTTGCCAGGCGACCTGCGTGCCGCCGTGGCCGGTCTGGCCCGCTTTGCCTCGGCGCAGCAGGGCGAGTGGCTGGTCGGGCGGACCGGCTACACCGGCGAGGACGGTTACGAAATCATGTTGCCGGCCGCCGACGCACCGGCCTTGTGGCAGGCGCTGGTGCAAGCCGGCGTGCGCCCGGCGGGCCTGGGCGCGCGCGACACGCTGCGGCTGGAAGCCGGCCTGTCCCTGTACGGCCACGACATGGACGACACCGTCACGCCGCTCGAATGCGGCCTGGGCTGGACCGTGCACTGGGAACCGGCGCAGCGGGATTTCATCGGCCGCGCGGCGCTGGCCGCCCAGCGCGCCGCCGGCCCCGGCCGGCAGCGGGCCGGCGTGGTGCTGGCCTGCCGCGGCGTGCTGCGCGATGGCGCGCCCGTGCTTCAGGACGGGCGGCAGATCGGCCACCTGACATCGGGCGGTTTCGGGCCGACCGTCGGGCGCGGGATCGGTCTGGCGCGGGTCGAAGCCGGCGCCGGCGGCGCCTGTACCATACGCATCCGCGATCGCGAGCTGCCGGCACGATTCGTGAATCCGCCGTTCGTGCGCGACGGCGCGCTGCGCGTCGATCTGCCGCCGCTGGTCGAGGTCTGATCGCTGCCGTTTTCTTGCCTAAGGGAGACTTGCCTTGAGCCAGGTGCCGGACACGCTGCGCTACACCCCCACCCACGAATGGCTGCGCCAGGAAGCCGACGGCAGCGTCACCGTGGGTATCACCGATCACGCCCAGGCGCAGTTGGGTGACCTGGTCTACGTGGAACTGCCGGCGGTCGGCAAGGCGCTCACGGCGGGCGATGCCTGCGCGGTGGTGGAGTCGGTCAAGGCCGCCGCGGACGTGTACGCGCCGCTGACCGGCACCGTGCTGGCCTTCAACGATGCGCTTGCCAGTGCGCCGGAGCTCGTGAACCAGGATCCCTACGGCGCAGGCTGGCTGCTGCGCGTGTCCGGCGCGCTGCCGCCGGACACGCTGGACGCCGCCGCCTATCGCGCCCTGACCGAGTCCGCCTGATGCCGTTCATTCCGCACACGGCGGACGAAGTCAGCGCCATGCTGCGCACCGTCGGCGTGGCCGACATTGCCGCGCTGTTCGACGAGATTCCGCCCGGCCTGCGCATCGACGGCCTGCCTGGCGTGCCGGACGGCCTGCCGGAGTGGGAAGTCGGCGCGCTGCTCGCCGAGCGGACCGCCGGCGATCGCAATCCGACCTGTTTCCTGGGCGCCGGCGCCTATCAGCACCACATCCCCGCTGCAGTGTGGCAACTGGTCAGTCGCGGCGAGTTCTATTCGGCCTACACGCCGTATCAGGCCGAGGCCAGCCAGGGCACGCTGCAGGTGCTGTACGAGTTCCAGAGCATGATCGCCGGGCTGTGCGCGCTGGACGTCGCCAATGCCTCGCTGTACGACGGCGCGTCCGCGCTGGCCGAGGCGGTGCTGATGGCGGTGCGTGCCAATGGCCAGGCCGGCCGGCGCGTGCTGCTGCCGCGCGCGCTGCATCCGGCCTATCGGGCGGCCGTGCGCGGCATCGTCGCCCGCCAGGGTATCGAGCTGGTCGAGCCGGGTTTCGATGCACAGACCGGTCGCACCGTCCTGGATGGCATCGACTGGATCGGCGTGGCGGCCCTGGCCGTGCCGCAACCGAATTTCTTTGGCGTGCTGGAAGACGTCGACGCGCTGACGGATGCCGCCCATGCTGCCGGCGCGCTGGTCGTCGGCGTGGTCAACCCGCTGGCCCTGGCGATCCTGAAGCCGCCCGGCCAGTGGGGCGCGCGCGGCGCGGACATTGCCTGCGGCGAAGGCCAGCCGCTGGGCATTCCGCTGGCCGGTGGCGGGCCGTATCTGGGCTTCATGGCCTGTCGCGAGCGCCTGGTGCGTCAGCTGCCGGGCCGCATTGCCGGCCGCACGGTGGACCTGGACGGCAAGGACGGTTTCACTCTGACGCTGCAGGCGCGCGAGCAGCACATCCGCCGCGCCAAGGCGACGTCCAACATCTGCACCAATCAGGGTCTGCTGGCGACCGCGGCGACGCTGTACATGAGCCTGATGGGGCCGGCCGGGCTCACCACCGTGGCGCGCCAAAGCCACGCCAACCTGAATCTGCTGCGCGAGCGCCTGTGCGCGCTGCCGGGCGTGACCCCAGCATTCAGCGGGCCGACCTTCAACGAGACGGTCTTGCGCCTGCCGGGCGATCTGCCGCGCCTGCTGGACGGCCTGCTGGAGCGCGACATCCTAGGCGGCCTGCCGCTGGCGGAACACTACCCGGAACTGGCCGACGGCTTGCTGGTCTGCACCACGGAACTGACGCCGCTGGCCGCCTGCGAGCGCTACGCCGCGGCGCTGGCCGACTTGCTCTGAGCGCCGCGGTGCAGGAACCTGCGCGGAGCCACTGGCGGGGCGTAGGCGTCGCCTTTCTGGCCGGTGTCGCGGCGGCCACGGCGCTGGCCAAGGCCAGCCCGGCCGCGCTCGACCTGCGCAGTGCACTGCATCTGACGCTGGCGCAGATCGGCTGGGTGATGTCGGCCGGCACCATCGCCACCTTTGCTCTGGGAGTCGTCTCCGGCCAGCTCGGTCACTGGCGTGGCTCGCGCGGGCTGCTGCGTGACGGGCTGCTGGTGCTGGTGGTGGCCGGCGCGCTCAGTGCGCTGGCGCCGGCCACCGCCTGGCTGCTGGCCGGGCGCGGTCTGGAGGGTGTGGGCGTGGTGCTGATCACGGTCGCCGCGCCGACGCTGATCGCCAGCCTCACCCGGCGTCAGGACATCGGCCTTGCGATGGGCGTGTGGGCGCTGTGGATGCCGGTCGGCAGCATGCTGATGCTGGCGCTGGCGCCGCTGCTGCTGGGCGCCTTCGGCTGGCGCGGGCTGTGGTCGGTGAGCGCCGTGGCGGCGCTGGCCGTGCTGGCGATGCTGCCGGGGTTGCCGCGGGATGTTGGCTTGCCCTCCGGCGGTCGGCTCGATCTGTCTGTGCTGCGCAGCAGCGGGCCGTGGTGGCTGGCGCTGGCGTTTTTCTGTTTCAGCAGCCAGTTCTTCAGCGTGTTCACGTTTCTGCCCACGCACCTGATGCACACGCTCGGCCTGGACACCGCGACGGCGACGCTGGCCAGCGCGCTGGTGCCGGCGGCGATCATTCCCGGCAACCTGCTCGGCGGCGTTCTGGTGCATCGCGGCTGGCAACCGTCGACGCTGCTGGTACTGCCGGGACTGCCGCTGCTGGTCGTGTTGCCGGCGATGATGTTGTTTGCACACTCGCTGGGTTGGACGTATCTGCTGCTGGCGTCCTATGGCTTCCTGCTGGGCATCATCCCGACCGGCATCTTCACGCAGGCGCCGCTGCTGGCGCCACGGCCGCCGGCCACCGGGCCCATACTCGGCCTTGCGCTGTCCGGGCAGGGCCTGGGGATTCTCGTCGGGCCGCCGTTGGTCGGAACCCTGCTCGAGAAAACCGGCAGCTGGCTCTGGCCGGTACTGTTGCTGGGCACAGCCCTGCTGGGCCTGGTGACCTGCGCGCTGATGTTGCGCCACGCCGGTGGGCGGCATAAGCCCGCGCATTGACCGGTCGCCCAACGGCGCCTAACCTTGCCGCCGTCCGCCCCTTTGTCGCGGATGCCGCCCACGGAGCTCGTATGTCCGCGTTCAAGTTTGTCGTCTCGGCGACCCTGGCCCTGGCGCTGACGCAGCCTTTCACCGCATTGGGTGCCAGCCTCGAAACCGACATGTACGGTCCGGGCGCCAACGACGATCCGACCGCTGCCCGCATGATGGGTGATGCCCTGATCGCGAGGCCGTTGTATGCAGCCGCCACCGCTGCCGGCATGGCCATATTCGTCGCCACGCTGCCGTTCTCGGCGCTGGGTGGCAACGTGGATGAGTCGGCCAGTCAGTTGGTGGTGGGTCCGGCGCGTGGCCTGTTCACCCGTTGTCTGGGCTGCGTGAAGACGCGACAGGAAATGCCTGTCGAACGCCCCCTGGAATAGGCGATCGGCATAGGCGATCGGCGCCCGGCAGCGCTGCACCGGGCGCTGCCCACGGGACATTCAACGGCCGCATGCCGGCCGTTCTATCCGGCAGGCCCTGGCGTTCCCATCGCCGGCTCAGACCGTAGCCGCGCCGTAGTACAGCGTCACCGTATGTTTCGCCTGGGCAAAGAACAGCCAGCGTTCGACCAGCGCGCCGATCGTGACCCCGACCAGCGCGAGCGCAAGTAGCCAGATCGACATTGCGGCCGGCAGAAAGCTCGCCGCCAGTATCAGCACCAGCGGCAGCCCAAAACCACCGATCAGCACCAGGCGCCGCAAGCGATTGGCATGCTTGCGTGCCACGCGAAAGCCCATCTCCTTTTGTAGGTAGTTTTCTTGCGTGTTCGGGCGCTCGAGCAGGCGTGCCTGGCCGAGCCCGCCCAGGCCGGTTGCAGCGGCCGCCGTGGCGATTGGCGCGGCACTGTCGATATGCCGCCAGTAGGCCAGTTTGACCAGCGCCGCCAGACCCAGCCCAAGTATGGCGATGATGTCGGTCAGTCCGCGACCGATGCCAAATACACTTGCCAGCAGCGCCAGCCAGGCCGCGCCGGTGGCCAGCGCCATCGCCAGATAGCCGGGCATTACCCAGCGGTTTCGCCACTGCGGAATCGGCTTGAGGCTGGCGTAGATCATGGCCGTGCAGCACACCGTCAGCACGGCGAGCAACGCAGTCAGCCAGCCGGCCAGCGCGAAGACGCCGTCGGTGCGGCCGGCCAGCACCCAGCCGCCGCCAAACAGCACAGCCGGCGGATAAGCCATGATTGCCAGCACGCCTTCACGCGACAGCCAGGACGTGCGCCACTGACTCAGTGCCCGCCAGGCCCGCTCCGGATGGCCGAGGTGAAAGGTGGAAGCGAGCAGGCCGACCGTGATCAGCGCCAGCGCCGTGCCAAGGCCGGCCAGCCCCAGGCCTGGATCGGGTGGCAGCATGCCCAGGCTGCCCAGCACGGCGAGCAGGGCCAGCAGGCCGTAGCCCATGCCGGAGGTGACGGTGAACAGGATGACCGAGGCGGCGGGATGCATGGCGTTCGGGCTTGTTATCGGGACAGCAGGCGATCGACCCAGCCGAGCAGCCGCTGGCCGATGTCGGCGCCGCCGGGGGCGTCCGGCAGGGGCGCGGTGTCGGCGGCAGCGCGCCGCTCGCGCGGCGGCAGGTATTTGTTCACCGGCCGGTAGCCAAGGTCCGGCAGCAGGTCGACCCCGCCGCGCGCGGCCACCCGCCGCGACACGTCCGAGCCGGGGTCGCCCAGATCACCGAAAAGGCGGGCCGAGGTCGGGCAGGCAGGCCGGCCGGCGCTCGGCCGGCGGCAGGTTCGTGTTGTAGATGCGGTCCACGCACAGGGTGCATTTTTTCATGGTGCCGCTGTGGGAGTCGTATTCCCGTGCGCCGTAGGGGCAGGCCCAGGAACACAGCTTGCAGCCGATGCACTGGTCCTCGTCGATCAGCACGATGCCGTCCTCGGCCCGCTTGTACGAGGCGCCGGTCGGGCAGACCGTGACGCAGTCCGGCTGCTCGCAGTGCAGGCAGGAGCGGGGGAAGTGCACGGTGCGCGTGCTGGCCGGCCCGCCGCCGCAGCCGGATTCGGGCTGGGTCTCGAAGGCGTGGACGCGGTTGAACCACACGCCAAATGGCTCCCTGCCGTAAGGATCCTCGTCGGTCAGCGGCGCCATGTGGCCGCCATCGTTCCATTCCTTGCAGGCCACCGCGCAGGCGTGGCAGCCGACGCAGGTGTCCAGATCGATCACCAGGCCAAGCTTGCGGCCGGTGGTGTTGGGTGCGATTGCGGTCATGGGTTCGGGGATCCGGTGGAAAGGGAATGCGTCCCGGGTTGGCGCCGGTCCGATCGGACGCGTCCGTGACCATTGATGCGCGTCAAGCCGCGCCATGCGGCGCGATAACGGGCGTTTGCTAGACTGCGTGCCTTTCTTGATCGCCGACCGCAGGAGCAGGAGAAGTGAACGAAATGACGCACGAGGAAATGGTTGCCCGCGCCGAGTACATCGGCCAGCAGGCGGACCCTGAGATCGCCGAAGCCGAGCTCAAGGGCGGCTTTTCCCTGAAGCTGCGTGACGTGGTGCACAAGGCGCAGATCCACAAGCTGCTGCGTCCCAAGCGCTACGGCGGTTTTGGCATGGGCGCGCGCACCTTCTCGGAGGTGGTGCGGGTGGTTGCCCAGCGCAACGCCTCGGCAGCCTGGCTGGTCTATTTCACCGCGCTGCACGAACAGTGGGTGGCCTTCCTGGACCCCAAGGGCCGGCAGGAAATCTATGACAGCGACGGCTTCACGGCCGACATCTTCTTTCCCATCGGCAAGGTGGATTACGTCGATGGCGGCGTGAAGCTGTCCGGCCAGTGGAACTGGGGCAGCGGCGTGAAGTGGGACGACTGGATCGGCCTGGGCGCCTTGGTCGAGGTGCCCGGCATGGCCGGCGGGCCACAGCCGTGCCTGGTGACGGCCAATACGCGCGAGATCGAGATCGTCGGCGAATGGAACCCGTTTGGCCTGCGTGGCACCGGCAGCCACACGGTGCGCGCCGACCAGGTGTTCGTACCCTGGCACCGCGTGCTGCCGCTGGCGCACATCAAGGCCACCGGCCGGCCTATCGGCGGCGACTGGGACGACACGACCCCGATTTACCGCATCATGTTCTGCGTCGGCTTCGGTGCCATCGCGGTGGGTGTCACCCAGCGGGTGGTGGCCGAGGTCAAGCAGCGCGTGCGCGACCGTCAGCGGGTGCTGTACGGGGTCAAGGAGTGGGAATCGCCGATCGCCCAGCGCAACGTGGCCGAGATGCTGGTCAAGGCCGACACCATCGAGGCGCTGCAGGAACGCTACGTGCAGCAACTCGAGGCCTGGGACGCCGCCAACACGCCGGTGGTCGACGAGGCCGCGCGCAATCGGCCCAACGCCTGGCGCTCGCTGATATGCAAGGAGGCCTCCGCGCTGGCCTTCCGCGGCATCGAGCTGCTGGGCGGCGCCGCCACCACGCGCGGGGACGTACTGGAGATCGCCGCCCGCGACCTGCTGATGCTGTCGATCCACGTCGGTCAGCTCTACGACGACAACATGCTGGCCTATGGCCGGGCCGAGTACGGCCTGGGCGGCCACCCGCTGCTGTAAGGGCATACGTGTTCGCCGCCGGTCGGTCAGGATGCCGACCGGCGGCGAAACATCCTGCCGCGGGACAGGCGCCCGGGCGCCGCGTCCAGGCCGGGCGGGCGCGGCAGGGCCGCGAACTGCGGCGCGCTGACCGGCTCCTGATCCGCCGCCGCCACCGGTTCGACGCGCACGCGAAGGTCGTACCAGGCGGCCTGCCCGGTGACCGGATCGCTGTTGCTGTAACCACCGCCCGGTAGCAGGTCGGCGATCAGGTGGTTCAGCAGAAAGCCTTTTTTTGCCTCCGCCGCGCCGGGGTCCAGATTCCACGCGCCGGCCCGCTTGCCGACCGCATTCCAGGTCCACACCGTGTCCGGATTCACGCCGGCCATCAGGCGCACCTGGCACTTGATGCGCGCGTGGTGGCTGGTGACCCACACCCAGCCGTCGTCGGGCACGCCAAGCCGCCCTGCGGTTTGCGGGTGCAGATACAGCCGGTTGCTGCCCAGGATCTGGCGCTGCCAGGCGTTTTGCGAGTCCCAGGCGTGGTACATGATCATCGGCCGCTGGGTGATGGCGTGCAGCGGGAAGTCGGCGCCGTTCAGCGCGGCCTCTTCGAGCGGCGCGTACCAGATCGGTAGCGGGTCGAAGTAGGTTTCGACGCGCGCGCGCTCCGCCACCGGCGGCGTCACCGGCCCGTGACCGCGGGCGGCGAGGCGGAATTTCTGCAGCACCTCGCTGTAAATCTGCAGGATGATCGGCTCGGCACTGTCGATGAAGCCCATGCGCGCGGCGTAGTCCAGATAATCCCGGTTGGCGTGCTTGAAGTAGCGCGCCTGCGGCGGCAGTCCGTCCTGCCAGAAGCAGCCGTTGTCGATGTAGCGCTGCAGCTGGTTCGGGTTGGCGGCGCCGCTGCCGTGCTGGTTGCCGTGCGCGCCGCGCCAGCCGGCCAGCGTGCCGACGCCCGGTTTGCGCTCGTGATTGACGATGTAGTCCGCATAGCCACCTGGATAATGCGGGCTGCCATCGTGCGTGACCATGCCCGGCAGCCCCAGCCGGGCGCCCAGGTCCAGCAGCACGCTCTGGAAGCAGCGCACGTCGCGGTCGGGCTGCATGATCGGCTGACGGATGGCGTCGGCGGGGCAGTCGGCGCTGGAAATCGGCCGATCCAGCAGCGAAATGGCGTCCCAGCGCTCCAGATAGGTGGTGTCGGGCAGCACCAGGTCGCTGTAGGCCACCATTTCGGACGCAAAGGCATCCGAGTAGACGATGAACGGGATGCGGTACTCGCCGCTGGCCGGATCCCGGTCGGTCAGCATGTCCATGGTGCCGGCGCTGTTCATGCTGGAGTTCCAGGCCATGTTCGACATGAACAGGAACAGCGTGTCGATCGGGTAGGGATCACCCTTCCAGGCGTTGTGGATCACGCTGTGCATGGCGCCGTGCGCGGCCAGCGGCGCTTCCCAGGAGTAGGCCTTGTCGATGCGCATCGGCTGGCCGTCGGCGTCCAGCAGCAGGTCTTCCGGGCCGGTCACGAAGCCGAGCGGCAGGCCCGGCATGGGCTCGCCGGGACGCACCTGCGCCGGTTTGCCGGTCGGCTTTTGGGGGGGCGGCGCCGGCCGCGGGAAGGGCGGCTTGTAGCGAAAGCTGCCCGGTGTGTCGATGGCGCCCAGCAGCATCTGCAGCATGTGCAGCGCCCGGCAGGCATGAAAGCCGTTGCTGTGCGCGGCGATGCCGCGCATGGCGTAGAACGCCACCGGCCGGCCGATCATCTGCTCGTGCCGACGCCCGGCCCAGTCGGTCCATGGCTGCTCGATGACCACCGGCTGCTCGAAGGCGGCCTGGGCGATCTCTGCAGCAAGTCCGCGGATGGTGGCGGCGGACAGGCCAGTCTGTTCGGCCACTGCCTCGGGCGCATAGGCCGGCTCCAGATAACGACGGGCCAGCAGCTCGAAGGCCGGCACGGCACCGCGCCCGTCCGCCAGCGTGCGGCGGCCGGCCAACACCGGCTGCGTGTTCGCCGACAGCGCATTTACCAGCTGGCCACGCGCGCGGTCGAAGAGCAGCGGATTGCCGTCGCCGTCGCGGGCGAACAGGCCATCGTCGGCGGCCCCGGGATCGTCGATCACCAGCCACGGCGCATTCGTGTAGCGGGCCAGATAGTCGAAATCGACCTGTTCGCTGCGCAGCAACTCGTGCACCAGGGCCAGGATCAGCAGCCCGTCGGTGCCGGGGCGGATCGCCAGCCACTCGTCGGCGATGGCCGAATAGCCGGTCTGCACCGGGTTGACCGACACGAACTTGGCGCCGCGCGCCTTGAGCTTGGCCAGGCCGATCTTCAGCGGGTTGCTGTCGTGGTCTTCGGCCACGCCGAACATCACCAGATAGCGGGTGTGTTCCCAGTCGATCTCGCCGAATTCCCAGAAACTGCCACCGATGCTGTATAGCCCGCCGGCGGCCATGTTTACCGAGCAAAACCCACCGTGAGCGGCGTAGTTCGGAGTGCCGAACTGCTGCGCCCACCAGCCGGTCAGCGCCTGGCTCTGGTCACGGCCGGTGAAGAAGGCCAGCTTGCGCGGGTCGGTGTTTCGGATTCCGGCCAGGCGGTCGGCCAGCAGGCTGAGCGCCTCATCCCACTCGATTTCCCGGAATTCGCCGCGACCACGCTCGCCGGTGCGCAGCAGCGGCTTGCGCAGCCGGGCCGGCGACTCCTGCTTCATGATGCCGGCGCTGCCCTTGCCGCAGATCACGCCGCCGTTGACCGGGTGATCCGGGTTGCCGTCGATGTAGCGGATGCGGCCGTCCCGCAGGTGCACGCGCACGCCGCAGCGGCAGGCGCACATGTAGCAGGTGGTGGTCTTGATTTCGTCCGCGACGACGGGGGAGGTGTCGATCACCGGGTCTGAAGCAGGCATGGGCGGGCAGTCCGGTTGGCGTGCGGGCCGGCAATGGACCGGTACAAACTAAACATATAGCCGTTTAATCTAACCCAAGCGGGGCCAGCGCCGGGCCTCGCCCGCAGCCGCCGGCCAGCCTTGCAAAGCCGGTCGTCGGCGTCTTGAGTGGTAACAAGTCACAGTTTTCCGCGGCGAAATGGCGAATCATTGAACCTCGCCTTTGAACGCTTGGTCAGTTCGCGCCCCGCCGGCTCGATGGGCAGCGAGTGGTCTGCAGTCCCTGCCAGTTCCCGCCACCGGTATCCCGCCATGGGTAGCGCCATCGCCATTCTGGCCGCCGAACACGCCGCCATCCAGCGGGCCGTGGGCGTGCTCGGCCGGCTGTGCGAACAGGCTGCCGCCGGCGCCGCCCACATTCACACCCACAGCGCCGGACAGGTGTTGGAGTTCCTGCGCGAGTTCGCGGAACGTTGCCACAACGCCAAGGAAGAGGAACTGCTGTTCCCGGCCCTGGTCCGCCGGGGAATTCCGCCCAACGACGGGCTGTTGGCGGCACAACTGGCCGGACGCCGGCAGGGCCGCCAGCTGATGGATGCCATGACCCGGGCCCAGGCCGCCTGGGCGGCCGGCAAGGCTGGCGCCGGCGGCCGCTTCAGTGCCGCCGCCACGGCCTATCATGCGCTGCTAGAGCAGCATGTCGCCGCGGAACAGGACGTGGTGTTCGCCGTTGCCGACCAGGTGCTGGATGACGTGGCGCAGGACGCGCTGACCCACGCCTTCGGCCAGTTCGAACTGCACGTGTTGGGCACCGGCCGGCGCTCGGCGCTGTACCGGCAACTGGATACGCTGCTGCTGCGCTATCCGTCGGCGGCAATCGCTACCGGATATGCCAGCGGCGCTTGATCGGCCCGCGCCCTATCCGGGCAATGTCCCTACCGGTACGGCGGCCCAGGCCGGGCGTGTGGCGCAGCGGGCGTACCAGTCGGCCAAGGCGTCGAGCCCGCTCAGCGCGAATCCGGCCACCTGCAGATACTCCGCACTGGTGAAGATCGCGATGTCGGCCAGCGTCGGATGTTGCCGGCACACGAACGGTGCCGCCTTCAGCTCCATGTCCAGCTCCGGCAAGATCAGCCCCAGCAGGCGTTCGGCCTCGGCACACACCGCCGCATCCGGCCCGTCGGGCCGAAAGCGCCGCTCCCGCATCAGCTGCGCCGCCAGCCGCCCCAGGCGCAGGGCCTGCCAGTCCAGCCACTGATCGACCTTTGCGCGCACATCGATCTGCGCCGGGTACCAGGCGCCGGCCGCCGCCAGATAGCGCAGGATGGCGTGCGCCTCGCCCAGGATGAAGCCGCCCTCGTCGATCATCGGCACCTTGCAGGCCGGATTCAGGGCCTCGGGCAGGTAGTCGCCGGCCTCGGCCTGCTTGACCTCGATGAAGCGATGCTCGACCCCAAGCTCCGCGCACAGGATGCGTACCTCGCGCGTGGGCGCCGACCAGGGGTGGCCGTACAGGTCGAGCGTCACGGGCATGGGTTCGGATCCGCGTTGTGCGCGGCCTCGATGGCCTCGATCACCGCATCGGGCAGCTCAAGCTCGATGCTGGCCAGGTTGCTCCGCAGCTGCTCCGGCGTGGTTGCGCCGACGATGGCACTGGTCAGAAACGGCTGGCGCAGCACAAAGGCCAGCGCCATCTGCGCCGGGTCAAGACCGTGCGCCTCGGCGATCTGCGCGTACTGTTCCACCGCCGCCGCGCCGCGCGGCGTGCTGTAGCGCTGGAAGCGATCGAAGCGTGTCAGCCGGCCCTCGGGCGGCCGGGCGCCGTGCCGGTATTTGCCGCTCAGCGCGCCCATGGCCAGCGGCGAGTAGGCCAGCAGGCCGACCTGCTCGCGCAGCGCGATCTCGGCGAGGCCGATCTCGAACACGCGGTTGAGCAGGTTGTATGGGTTCTGGATGGACACCACGCGCGGCAGCCCGCGCTGCTCGGCAAGCGCCAGGTAGCGCATCAGGCCCCACGGCGTCTCGTTGCTGATGCCGATCTGGCGCACCTTGCCGGCGCGCACCAGATCGCCGAGCGCCGCCAGCGTCTCCTCGATCGGCACCTCGTCCGCCAGCGGCTGGTGCTGATAGCCCAGCCGGCCGAAGAAGTTGGTGCTGCG